>TARA_B110001454_G_scaffold219199_1_pt1 | contig 81318 bp, 79 predicted proteins | sample TARA_B110001454 | Tara Oceans TARA_B110001454 (sample SAMEA4397004) | marine metagenome | biome: Polar Biome; feature: [MES] marine water layer (ENVO:01000295) within the mesopelagic zone...; material: water (ENVO:00002006), including particulate matter (ENVO:01000060) such... | reverse complement strand
CTCCTTTTTTTATGACTAATTGCTTCCCACTAAGACCCGTTATGAACCGTACAAGCTTTATTTTAAGTGGATTGTTGGTGGCAGCGACGGCTATTAAAGCGTTGGCAGATACGATAACCTGACAACGATCACACCGTCACAAAAGGACTCGTCGTTAGAATTATCGGTACTCAGGTTCAGCAGGAAGAACTTTTAAATACTCTATAAGTTCTTTTTTCTCTTGCTCACTAAGTTCAACACCATATTCATGACCCATATTTGAGTTTCCAGCAATTCGAGTATCAAGACATTTTTCATAGATCGAAGTACTTTTAGGACATTCTTCGAATACAGAAGTTTTAATTCCTATTTTCTCTATATCAAACTCTTGAGTTCCTTTCAAAATAAAGGCCTTTGGGCGTTTGTTAACTGGTTGTAGTAAATCATACAATGTAGGAACAGATCCATTGTGCAAAAATGGTCCGGTAGCCCATGCGCCAGATAGATGACGTGCTTTATACCCTGATCCAGCGGGTGTGTTTCCGTAGTCGAGATCGTATTTGTTTTGGTCTTGGAACCCCAAATAGGTATCTCTAACGAACTCTTTACCGTGCAGATCAACAGCTGAGATTTCAAGTTTTTCTTTTTCAGACATGGGATTGTGGCTGTAATATATTTTTCTGACTTCATTAACAACTTTAGATGCAGCAACGCTAAAGTTAGTGCCATTTACAGTTTTAGTCACATTAATAGCTGTGTTCGGATCAGTCCCAATTTCCGTCAATGAAAATACTTTGTAATCACGCAAGTTTTTATGTGGCCCAACAAAGCTATCAGTTTCATGACAGCTTTGACACTTAGATTCATAGATTTTTTTTCCTGATTCCAGAAGATTTTTTTGTATTTGATATTCTGTAATTTGTTTTTGATCGGCAAAAACTTTTTCCCAAGATGGAGGTGCGATCTGATACATTAAATTTTCTAGATAATACAAAGCATGGAGATTTACCGAAGTCATATTTTTTTCAACAGAGTAAGCTCCCCCAACAGCCAGTGTTTGTCCTACATTTCTGAGGAGTGTGGAATTCATATTTGCAAAATAATGTTTCATTGACATATATTTTGTTCCCCAAACCCACGGAAAGGACACGGGAGCATTTTCGTTTACCAGATCGTCACCGCGTACATAGTTGTTTCCAAAGGCACCAAATGCATCGGATCTGCCAAACAGAAAAGGTGTTGATTTTAGATCTGGTCGTTCTCCAATAGCTCTAGCTCCAAACCATTCAGCTAGAATTTCTAATTCACCAATGTTGTCTGACTCTGTTAGGCCATGAGTCAAACGAGCTAATCTTAAAAAACCATTAGTCAATGGTTTGCGAATTTTACGAAATTGAGTTTTGTCGTTTAAATATTTTGCAGATACTAATGTCCATAAATAGGAAAGATCACCAACAAATGAAATATGATTTTGTTTTAATTTTTGATCCAGTGAATTCAGGATGGGAGTGAGAGTGTGCTCAGCAACATCATTTTTGAACTGGCGGCTAAAATTTTCACTGTCACGTTTGGGGTCTATGAAACTCAACTCAGGATTTTGATCTTTAATGCGTCCAAGAAAAGACTCTAACATATCCTGTTTTACAAAAAGAGCGACCGTAGAAACAACAATATCACCATAAAAATTTTTGAGTGTGACAGCTGAAGGGGCGCCAAGGACGTGAACTTTTTCATTTTTATTATTTATTGATAGGTTAAGTTCAGCTTGATGGCAAAGCGAGCAATTTGTCCCGATGGTTTTAATTGATTTCATTCCATTGATGTTCCTGACTAACTCTTCTTCGTTGGCGAAAGCATTCGAGTTTTGAGGTGAATGATTAGTCCATTCGACAGTTAAACCTGTATAGGGTAGTATAAATTGTTTTTCTTGGCCATTCTCGGTGAATTTCATGTGATTTGATTGCACCAGACCATATCGTTGGGTCATTTCTTCGAATGACGGAGATAGAACAGGTAAAGACGGGGTTCCATTCTCATCTTTGAAATTAACTGAATTTAGTGCCTTAAGCCATAAATAGGGATAAACATTAGTTCCTGTGGTCAAATGCTCCCACTTTGCAAGTTCATCTGAATTCATTGGTACTATAGAGTCGTTTTTCTTTTGATTGATTCCCGCGTAATTGCTTCCTATAGAAAGTTCAGAGTTTTTTTGCTGAGTGCACGAAATCAAAATGAAAACAGAGATTGTGAGTAAAGTAGAAATAGATCTGGTTCGAATCAAATTTAAACGCATATATATTGGCCCCTAATAGGAAACTATGTGTAGTTTTCGGTTTTATACTAAGACTATGGTTTTATGGTGAGTAAAATTTTTTTGATATGAAAAAAATCTAGGATGTTCAAGATAAGAGTGGGCTTTTTAAAGACACTGAGCTCCGGTTTGTTCCTCGAACGTTAGCCATTATTTCGTTTGCGAATAGTTCTTTCCAAGTTGGTGCTATTACACGAAATACTAGAAAAGCTCAGACACACTCAAATTCGCACATATGCGCCTTTGCGCTCTACCTCAAAAACGATTTACAGATCCTGTTTCAGCAACGGCCTATATAGTGACATCAAAAACAATCTTAAAAAAACTTTCAATTACTCGACCGCTCAAGATATTGGGACTGAGCCTAACTCTTCGGGAGGCGGGCTAGTTCGGGTCTTGGCCTCGCCGATATTTGAAGTTGATCCGCTATACACAGGGACGAAAGCTAAAGTTTTTGTAAAGGCCAAATGGTCTATGACATTAGATCATCCGAACGGAGCTTATCTTTCGATTGCTGAAGAGTCTCATTACAAAACGAATAAAAAGAGTAAGAGTGTTTCCTTAAAGGAACCAGTTATTGGTAACCCACATTTGACTTCGGAATCACGAACGCAAGTTATTAATTATTTGAAAAGTCAGATTATAAACGCAGTCCAATTTAAAAAAGGATCTGCTAAAGTTTATGATGCCTGCACTTCAATTCCCGAACTTAGAGATTTTATGGAATCAAAAATTAGCTCCTTTGAAACCAATACCAACCCGAAGGCCCCAGCGCCAGTCAAGCCGGCATCTGGGAGAGCTCGATAAAACCCCTCGTTGTTAAGAGGCTCCATGGCGGTTACGATCAGCGTCCCAACGCTTCTTTTTAAAAAAATATAAAACTCGCATGGTTATTAAGAAGAGCGGAATCAAAACCACAAAGCCAAAAAACATCCCCGATAAATGGACCCCGGATGTCGGAGAATCAAAGGCTCGTCTGGCAGCGGCCTCGACCACAGGATCAAATAACCGTAAACGACCAATAATAATCGTGGCACAAATCACTCCAAAAATACTAGGAATCATGTAGGTGATGGCCGTTAATGAACCATATTTTTTCGGCATTACTTTGCTCCATCGCCAATTAGCGAGGCAAAGCGGAAGGCCAATTCCAAAAGCAAGTATTAAAATAAACTGTAAATAAAAAAAGAGATCAACTTTCGATCTAGGATAAACGTCCCTAATTGGGATATTCTCTTGAGCATAAACATTAAATAGCGGAGTCATAGCTAAAATAAAGAATAAGACAGTGGTTAGTTTTCTCATAGTACACCTCATTTTTTTGAAACTTGTTTAAGAATATCTTGTAGTTTTGCAAGATGCTGTTTAAAGGCAATTTTGCCAGTCTCAGATATGCAAATGGTTGTTAAGGGTTTTTTTTCCACAAAGCTTTTTTTGATTTCAACCGACCGACTGCCTTCTAGTTTGGCCAAGTGGGATGATAGATTTCCTTTAGTCAAACTGGTGCGAAGAAGGAGCTCACTAAAACTGATCGGCTCCTTGCTCTTATATAAAACTGTCATAATTTCGAGTCGTGCTCGATCGTAAAAAAGTGGGTTGTCCACAAGCTTACCTAACCTTAGCCAGAGAGTTCAAAAGATTTATGTTCGAAAAAAAACTGACGACGATAAAAAACGACAAGGCGTCTGAAATAGTCAGATTAGAATTCCAAAAAACTAAACCACCGATAAGCAAACCAACTGTTCCAAAAACTATTCGGATCGGCTTGCCAAAATGAAACAAACGACCTTGCCAAATATAATCCAAGGTAAATAAACACAACAAAGGTGACACTAGTTCCGAATGCTTATAGGAAATGACAAGGGAGATGGTAGCAAATTTAATGATTAAATCCGACAAGAAACTTTGTGCCATAAGATAGTGAAAATTTCTATTGATGAAGTCAGAAAACCTTAGCTCGCTATTTCTTGCCGCTTTCCAAATAATTGCATACAAAGAAACAGATCCAAGAACAAGAATCGAAAATGTAATACCGATTGTCATGGTTGCCAACTCGTGATCCAAACGAGAACCTTCAAAAGCTTTGTCTAAGATCTGCGGGTCAATCCTATTCAAGCTCCAGAGCGCCAGGGCAGCCATAAACGCGAGTGCATTTATGATAAATTCTAATTTCAATGTTTTACGCTTTTCAGGAGAAGAAACAGTTTCATCAAATGCTGAACGCAAATACTCGATATCTGCCAACGCTTTTTTTACTAACTCGTCGTTATTCATAATGCCCTCCAGACTAGTTTGTATTACAAACCACTATGAATTATAGTTGAAAGATTGTCAAAATTGTCTCGTAAAGATGATCCATTTTGAGATGACCGTATGTCTGGGGACCAAAAGTGTTTCCAAGTGGTACCGAACTCTAATGTATTTTGTTTCCGTAGCCCTGAAGCAAATTCCGCTGTGTATAACGTTTTAAATAAATCTTTTAACGTCGGTCTTTCTTAGCGTCTTCGATTTTTTTTTGATAAAGTGCTTTTAAACTTTCAATTTCTTGTTGGTGTTTTACATCTTGAGCATTTAGTTTTTCACGCATTGTGTTTCTGACTTCGGTGATTTCTTCACCGGTACGCGTTTTAATATTTTCGATCGTTTCGGCGTGATCGACTTTAAGATCTTCGATGGATTGCTTGTGCTTTTTTTCCAGATCGTTTTCACGTTGGCTATAGTAATCTTGGATCCTGTTATTATCGCCGGATCGGGTAATGCTGCTCATTCTTAAAATTTAACAAACTTATTTGCTTGTTGGAAGCTAGACTCTACGAAAGATCTGGGCCCCATACCAAGCATCCTTGTTGTCGGCCATTCCTGCACCAAAGTACCCAGAGTCTAATGAAGAGATCACACCTTTGTGACTACCACGCTGTTAATGGAAACGGCAGATCGTCGCGATCCATTTTTTGTAATGGCATGTTGATTTTAAATTTATGGATCAAAAATCACTCCATCATCAAGGATCGCATTGTATAAAATATTATGGGCATCGATATCACCACCCTCAATGAGAAAATCTAAGCGGGAAAATTCGGTTTTATGAAGATCGATTTTGTTTACCTTAAGCCAGTTTTTAAATCCGCGATGAATGGCGGCGACTCGCTGACGATATTTCGTAATTCGCTGATTCATATGATTTAACTCCGCTGATGTAAACGAATCATCGGCAAAGAAGATCTCACTACCTGTTGGGCCTTCAAAATATTCTTTCACAATTGTGGACGTCATATATTTTGATCCCAATACGTCTGTGTATTCCACTGAATAGTCTATGACCGCGGGTACGTTTAGACCGTGTTCCAAATAGTAACGAGTTACAGCCATTTCATAAAAAATCGAATTAGGCCACGTGTTGTTGTCTTGCGTTCGTTTAATTTGAACTAGTTTTCCATTGGGTGCTTTGCACAGATAAACTTTAACTCGCTCGCGGTCGCCACCCAGTTTACCAATAACTTTGTAAGCGATACCGTTCACGGCCAATTGTGTGACATCCGTCGTCTCTAGCAAGTTGCTTCGAAACTGATGAATCTTACTGATTAGTGCCGGAAACGGGTGAACTTTCTGATGATAAAAGCCTAGGCATTTAGAAGTGGCGTGAATTGGTAAACAGCCGAGCAACGAAAGTACTATAAGGTAGTTTTTAAGCGTAGTTAGCCATTTTTTTAGCGCCATACCTAGTGGTAAGGCAAAGCTGGCGCCGCTGCTAGAGCATTGAGCGTCTCGAAACGAGACGCTGTCGATTTTAGCACTCGGAGTCTTACATTAGAGTCTTAACCATTAAACAGTGGCTTAACCCAAAGAGTTTGCTCGCGGCCCGGGCCGACGGAAATAACATCAATCGGTGATCCTAAGTAATTAGAAATGAAGTCTAAATAGCTGGTCGCATTTCTTGGAAGATCTTTCAGCCGGGTGATTTTAGAAATATCTTCTTTCCAACCAGGAAGGTATTCAATGATTGGTTCGACCTTTTCTAATTCATGGGGAGATGGTGGCAGATCTTGTATTGTTTCGCCATGTAATTTGTAGCCGGTGCATACGCCAATTTTTTCGTGACCAGATAATACATCAAGTTTCATCAGTGCTGTGTTTGTAATACCGTTCAGACGAATGGCATATTTCAATGCCACTAGATCTAACCAACCGCAACGACGTGGACGACCTGTTGTCGAACCGAATTCATGACCGTCCGCTTGAAGTTTAGCCCCAACGCTATCGGTTAGTTCCGTCGGGAATGGACCAGATCCCACGCGGGTCGCGTACGCTTTGAAAACACCAATCACTTCTTTGATATGAGTTGGGCCAACACCTGCGCCGGTGCAGGCTGAACCAGAAATTGTCGCTGATGAAGTTACAAACGGGTAGGTACCGTGAAGAATATCAAGCATTGTCCCTTGAGCACCTTCGAATAAAACGCGTTTGTTGTTTTTAAGCATTTTATTAACGATCAAAGACGTATCTTTTTGGCGATATGGAGCTAGCTCTTCCGCTACAGATAACAACTGTGAATGTAGTTCGGTCACGTTGAATTCAGTCGCGCCGTATAGAGTTTTTAGTAAATGATTTTTTTCTTTTAATACGAAATCTAATTTATCGAAGAGATTGGTTGGGTTAAATAAGTCACCGAACAAAATCGCACGACGAGCGGCGCGGTCCTCATACGCTGGGCCAATGCCTTTGCCAGTTGTGCCGATTTTATCATTCGACAAGGCTTTCTCGCGCGCTTGATCCAAAGTCTTGTGGTACGGGAGTAAAACCGTAGCTAAATCAGAGATGCACAATTGTTTTGGATTCTGTAAGAAACCATTTTTTTTAAGTTTAGTGATTTCATCGATCAAACCGAAAACATCGACAACGACACCAGCAGCAATTACGCATTGTGTGTCTGCGCGTAAGATACCTGACGGGATCAAATGAAGAACTGTTTTTTCACCTTTGACTACCAGAGTATGGCCGGCATTTGCGCCGCCTTGGAATCGTACAACCATATCCGCGTTTTCAGAAAACACGTCGATCAGTTTACCTTTACCCTCGTCGCCCCATTGAGCCCCAACAACCACAACACCTGGCATGTATCATCCCTTCGAAGAATATCGATTTTGATTTGTTTAAGAACGCGAGATATTTAATTTTTTTCCAAATAAAGTCAAAGAAAACTAAAGTGCGAACCGTTGTACCAAGCCGATTTCGGAGGCAACGTATCTGATGTCGTTCCATCGCGGAAAAAGTGAATTAATTTTATTACGGCCTCCTCAGAGGCGCGTAGAAAGGCATCTTCCGTATAGGCCCCAACATGAGGGGTCATGATGACTTCGGGGAATAGAAGCAATTTTGACGTTCGAGGCAAAGGTTCTTTTTCAAATACATCTAAAGCCACGCCTCGGAGCCATTTATTTTCTAGAGCTTTAACTAATGATTCCTCGTCGATGACAGTGCCTCGTGATGTGTTCACTAAAAAAACCTCACGATTAATATATTCGAACTGAGGGGCACTCAGCATTTTATGTGTTTCTTTGGTTTTTGGAACATGGAAACTGATTACATCTGACAGCTTTAAAAGATCTTCGTAGCTGACTCGCTTGGCACTGTATTTATCGAACATGTCGTCGGCGATATAGGGGTCGTAGGCGACAATGTTCATTTTAAAGGCACGCGCCAATTCAGCCACCCTTGAACCAATGCGACCAAGTCCAACGATACCCCACGTTTTTTCTGCCAGTTCCGTACCTAAAATGCTCTCCTGACGCCACAATCCAGTTCTTGTTAACCGATCAGCCTCAAGCAATCGTTGATTCAGAGCTAACATCAACGTCAGAGTTAATTGGGCTGCCGATTCACGATTGGCATTGGGGGTGTTCATCGCCGTAATTCCCCATTTCTGAGTAGCGTCTAGGTCGATATGGTCGAAACCGCTAGTCGCTGTAATGACGACCTGAAGTTTTTTAGCTTGTTTCAATAGATCAGCGGTAATCAATGCACGCGAACGAATCAGCAATCCTTCTGCGGTCGCCAAATGAGGATTATTTTTTAACCTCAAAGGATCAGCTTTGATGATCTCGAAATAATCTTGAGTTTCCATCATCTGCAGACTTTCTGAAGAAAATCGATCGCAGACTAATATTTTTTTCTTCATCGATTTGTCCTAGTGCTGAGTCGTCCAATTTTTAAGTCGTGTGATGTAATCGTCATATTGAGTGGGTGGTTGGTATTTCATTTTTTCCAACCCACGATACAGCGCTGTTGCTAGTTGCAGAAGGTGAACATCTAAAATGTAACCCATGTGTCCAACACGAATGATTTTGCCTTTGGCTTGGTCTTGGCCGCCCATCAATGTTAAATTAAACTCGGTTTCGATCAGCTCACGTAATTTTTGGCCATCGATATTTTCGGGAACGACTACGGCGGTCAACGATGCCGATTTTGATTTCGCGTAGGATTTTAAGCCCAGCAATTGAATCATTTCTGCGGTGAAATCGGCTCGGCGTTGAATGGATTTAAACAAACTGTCTAAGCCCTGATTTTCAACTTCGGTCAGGACAAAATTTAGCGCTTTGGTTAGTGTCACATTCGAACTAAAAAAAGTTTCGCCTTTGGCATTGGCTGCTATTTCTCTACGAATATCTAAATAAAATTTTGGAATTTTACTCTGAGCAAAAGTCGCTTGCGCTTTTTTAGAGAATGAAACGAAACTCATTCCGGTAGGCAACATAAAGGCTTTTTGTGAACCGCCCACTAAACCATCGATGTGCCACTGATCCATAGGCATAGGAACTGCGCCCAATGCCGTGATGGCATCGACAAGTAAAAGTGTCTTAGGGTAGGCGAGTACGATTTCGCCGATTTTTTGAATTGGATTTAAAACACCAGTGGACGTTTCGCAAGCTTGGGTCAATACAGCATGGTAAGATTTAGTTTTCAATTTTTCGGCAATAAGATCTGCAGAAACAGCTTCGCCCCAAGGCACTTTGATTTCATCCACATTGACGCCATAAGTTTTCGCCATCTCGATCCAGCGTTCACCAAATTTGCCCGAATTTACGGCTAATACAGTGTCTCCCGGCGATAGCGTGTTAACCAGCAGCGATTCCATTCCACCAGATCCAGTGGATGAAATCATATAGACAGGTTCTTCTGTTTGAAAAACTAGCTTTAATCGTTTCAAGGCTTGAGCAAGGATCTTGTCAAATTCAGGAGTGCGGTGATGAATCATTGGTTCTGATAGAATTTCACGCACTTTAGGGTGCAAATTCACCGGCCCGGGAGCCATTAAGGTATAATCGAAATGAAGATCAGCTTTTCCTTGCATGCTCTTAAGTCCCTATATTACAAATTATACATGCAGTGTAAGCGAAGAACCCAGGTTTGTGAAGTAATGATTAAAGTAGTGCTAATGTTCAGCCTGCTTTTATCATCATGCGCCTACAAGATCGGCCAGAAATTTCGATCTTTGCCTGGTGGTTATCAAAAGATATCTATTCCGGTATTTAAAAACAAATCTATGGAACCAGGGGCCGAAGCCATTGTTACGGCCGCGTTGAAAGAAGAATTCTTTCGTTCGACAGTTTTAAAAGTCGTGAGTGATAACGAAGCTGAAGTGCGTTTAGAAGGCCAAATCGATACATTGAAGTTTGATTCCATGGCGATCAAAGAATCGGACAATAATAATCATTTACCTATAGGCACTGTCCTTGCGACGTCATACAATATGACCGTGATCTTGAATGTGAAGTTAGTTAGAACGGGAACTTCTGAAGTTTTATGGCAATCGCAATTTACAGGATCGCGTCCAATGAATGCCTCGCAAGTCACAATAGCTGGAGTGAATTCGATCAATCCAATATATAACCAAAATGCAAAACGTATGGTCCTGGAAAATGTGGCCAATGAACTGAGTAATCAGATTCATAATAATTTGACAGAGAATTTCTAATGAAACCGAATCAACAAGTGTTTGAACAATTTTACGCCGATATCGAAAACGGGAAGTTAAAGCCATTTTATTTTTTCTCGGGTGAAGAAGAATTTTTATTAAACAAGAATTATAATTTTTTAGTTGATCGTCTATTGGATGAAACGGGCAAAGAGTTTAATTTTAACGTTTTTGATTCGCAAAATTTCAATGCGGAATCATTCTTGGATTCCTATAACATGTACCCGATGATGAGCCCTTACCGCGTGCTTGTGATCAAGGATTTGGAATCGATCACGGATACAACTTTTGCTAGCGTGGATGAGATTTTTAAAAATCCAAATCCGGCTTCGATCGTTATTTTCATCAGCAACCAAGTCGACAAAAAGAAAAAAATGTACACGGTATTGGCTAAACATGCATTCGCATTAGAATTCAAAAAACCATTTGAAAACCAGATTTCCTATTGGATTAAATATTTATGCAAAGAACGCCAAATTGATATCACCGATTCGGCATGTGATATTTTGCATTTTAAAATTGGCACAAATTTAAGGACACTAGATAAAGAAATTCAAAAGCTGATCGATTATGTAGGTGCAAAAAAATTGATTGAAGAATCAGACGTTGAGATGGTCGTGACGGATCAAGTCCGCAGTACTATGTTTCAGTACATCGATCAGTGGAGTGAACGTGATATTTTAAAACAGCTTAAAATAATAGAACAGCTGGATCGTAGCGGGGAAAGTGAGTTTGGTTTTTTAAGCCTGCTCGCTCGCCATTTTAGAATTCTGCATTCCTTAAAAGCATTTGCCGAAGCTAAACGATCTAAAGATGAATTTTTACGTGAAACGCGTACACCGCCGTACTTCTACGATAAATACCTAAAACAGTCGCGGGCTTGGAGTTTAACAGATCTTGAAAATCAATTGTCGACTATTTACTCCGTGTCGAATGCGGTAAAACAGCATGGCGAGCTGTCCAAGTCGCACCTGTCTCGGTTGGTTATATAGTTAGCTGTCAAATCAGGACTATAGTCGCAGTAAGCGTGTGGTCTGTTATGCCGATATGACATCGATGCAAAAAGATACAGCTCTGGAAAGTCTAAGAAAGTTTCCGCGTAAGAACTATACGCGCTTGATTAGCATATTGTACAAAGGCCAATATCATACCTTCGAGTCTATCGAAATCTCGGAAGGTGGACTTTCATTTTTATCGGATTTGGTTCTAGATAACGGGATAGAATGTGTCGTGAACTTGCAGATTCCCAAAGGGGATTTTGTCAGTGTCCGAGGGACGATTCGTCACTCTTCAAAAGTAAACGGGCAGCTGAATATCGGTATTTCCTTCGATAAGATGGCTTTTTCTAATAAAAGACAAATTCGAAGTTTCGTTGCTGCCCGCTAATTAAGAATCAGAACTATTTAGAAGCTGTTGCTACTTTATGAGCGCGAGATGCTAAACGGCCAACTTTTCTAGACATAGTTTGTTTTTTGAAAACACCCTTAGAAACGGCGCGAGTTGCTTCGCTAGTGTAAGCTTTAACTAATTCAGGAAGAGCTTTAAGGTCTAATGAAGTGATAGCTTTGATAAGTTTCTTTTCCGCTGTTCTAACTTTGCTTCTACGAGCTGAGTTAACTGCGTTTTTTCTAACTGTCTGTCTGGCTCTTTTTTCTGCTGACTTATGAGTTGCCAAATGTGCCTCCAAAATAAATAATTCGTTGCAAACGAGACTAAGAGCATTAACATAGTCTAAATACGTTCGCAAGCCACAAAATCAAAGGGTACCTCCTAACATTCTGGTACCCAAAGCGTCATCATCATTGCCGCGTTGGGTACCAGAATGTTAGGAGGTACCCTTCGAAATGAAGAAACTATGGAAGATCAAAATAATAAAAAAAATCAAGTAGTTAAGAATGCGCTTGCGATGTCCTTGGGCACGTTTTCAAGTCGCGTGTTGGGGTTGCTTCGAGATACGCTTCTTATGTCATTTTTTCCAAGACCGATTACGGATGCTTGGACGGCCGCTTTTAGACTGCCCAATATTTTGCGCCGGTTGCTGGGCGAAGGATCGCTTTCGGTCAGTTTTATACCTGTTTTTGTGGATTGTCTGGAAGAATCTAAAAAAGGCGATCTGGCTAAGGCTCAGAATTTTTTAAACTCACTTTACACTTTATTGCTGATAGTATTGTCGATTTTAACCGCAATAGGTGTGATTTATTCTGATCGCGTTTTGGCTTTTACGGTGGATCCAAGTTATGTACAAAATGTTGAGAATTTTTCAATAGCCGTTCGCATGTCGCAAATTATGTTCGGCTTTATATTTTTGATGAGCCAGTACGCCTTATTTATGGGAGTTTTGAATTCACTGGGGCAATTTGGTTGGCCAGCCATGGCGCCTTTGTTTTTTAATATCTCGATGATCGTGTCCACCGTCATGCCAGATAACTGGTTTAGTTTTCCAGGTGAAGGTTTAGCATGGGGGGTTTTAGTTGGTGGGGTTTTACAAACAGTCGTGTTAGTTCCACCCTTAATTAAAAAAGGCTACATGCCTCGGTTGACGTCTACGTTGTGGACTCCCGAAGTGAAAATGGTGTTGTCGCGCATGGTTCCTGGATTGTTTGGGATGGGCGTATTGCAGTTGTCTCTTGTGATCAATCAACGATTTGCCAGTTCATTGGGTGATGGACCCATTTCTTATATATACATTGCAGATCGACTATTAGAATTACCTTTGTCATTAGTTTCAGTCAGTTTAGGTACGGCCTTGCTGCCGACATTATCTAGTTTTTTGTCTGCGGGAAAAAAAAATGCGATGTTGGAAACTGTAGAAACCTATTTTCGTTTAAATTTATATGTGGTCCTGGCCGCCGCGACGGGACTGTATTTCCTGGGTGAGCCTATCGTTGAATTATTTTTTCAACGGGGGCAATTCACGGCACAAGATACGGCAACCACAGCGCAAGTGATTCAGGTTTGGGCTTTGATAATGATCCCAGCCAGCGCGGTGAGAATTTTAATTCCTGGTTATTACGCAATAAAAAACACCTGGTTTCCAGCGGTGCTTTCGTTAGTCAGTTTGACGGGGCACTATTTACTAGCGCCGGTTTTAATGGCGAAGTGGGGACTGACGGGACTAAATTACTCCTCATTAGCCAGTAGCTTGTTTAACTTTACGGTTTTATTTGGTGCTTATCCTATTTTTATTGGATCGATTCCGTTAAGAAAAAGTCTAATTGCGATGGTTAAGTTTGTCGCTATTTGTGGAGTCATGGCGTTGGTTCTGCAGATTCATCCGATATTAAAACAGGCCTTCGCAGGCCATTGGACTTCGATCACAAAAGCCGGAGTTTTGTTTTTTTGCATAGCCTTATCGGCCGTGATTTTTATTTTGCTTTCAAAAGCGCTAAGATTAGAAGAGTACGAAAATACCTTTGCGAAGGTTATCGGTAAAATCACTCGCAAGTTAGGAATCAAGTGAAAATTCTTTCGCGACGATTTATTCTTTCGTTATTAGGGCTTTTCGGGGCGGGAGCCGCCATTATGCGCTGGCAAAAGAAATCACAAGAGGAACAGAATATGATCAAACAGCAATTCACATTAGATTTTCAGTGGCAGACTCAAGAGCCATTTTTATTCTGCGTCCACCATTATGATTTTTATCCGAAAGGAAATGCCGAATTTGGTCCGGACAAATTATTGCTTGCTGGCCGTGATATAGGACAAGACTTTGCGGGCAAAGATGGTTTTCGTATGTACCACGGTGAAGTGGTTCCTGGATTTCCAGTACATCCTCATCGCGGATTTGAAACGATAACGATCGTTCGCAAAGGGTACGTAGATCACGCGGATTCTTTGGGTGCTGCCGGTCGCTATGGCCAAGGCGATGTACAATGGATGACGGCGGGAAGTGGTGTTCAACACTCTGAAATGTTTCCACTGTTAAAACAAGACCAAGACAACACAATGGAGCTTTTTCAAATTTGGTTGAACCTACCAAAGAAAAGTAAAATGGCACCTCCACATTTCACCATGTTCTGGAGTGAAAAGATTCCGGTGTTAGAGTTAGACAATAAAAAAGTAAAATTGAGTATAATTGCTGGCAGTTACCAAGGCACAAGCGCTTTACCTCCGCCACCGGACAGTTGGGCAAGTCAGCCTGAAAGCGATACGGCAATTTGGTTATTAAAAATCGAACCAGGCGGGCAATTTGAAATTCCGGTAACAAAAGCAGATACGGCACGAACCTTATACTTTTTCGAAGGCAAAGGCGCGACCTTCAACGGCAAAGATATTGTGGCGAAGTCAGGACTAGTGGTAGATGCCTCTCAAGCGATTACGATCAAAGCCGCCGATTCCCTTGTGGAAGTATTGATGCTGCAATCTAAATCCATTGGCGAGCCGGTCGTTCAATACGGACCATTCGTTATGAACTCGCAAGCAGAGATTCGTCAAACTATGATTGATTATCAGCAAACGCGGTTCGGTGGTTGGCCCTGGGAACGCCATGATCAAATTCATGGTGCCAAAATCGAACGATTTGCAAAATACCCGAACGGCAAAGTCGAAAAACCAGAAGCGATTTGATTTAAAAGAAAATACTATTGGATAATCTGTTTAGTACAGATAGTTTTTACAGGTACGGTTAGCCACACAAAACAATGCTACTGACGATTCAACTTGCTAGAACCATGTACTCGAATGGCCTGAAGTTGACTCTGGCTAAGTCCGATGAGAATTCCAAGAACTCGATAGTCATTTTGTTCACTTGTGCACTCGTGAATTCTAATTTGGACCTCGTTTATTCCAATAGTCTTTAAGAAATCTGATTCTAACATGACATGATCCAACGGACGAAGTGCTGTAGCCGATTTAAATTGAATTGCTATTTCTGAAATGCCAGTGATCTGCACATGAGACCTTAAAATAGAATGGTTTCCTTCAGTTTCAAGCACTGGAGTCATGTTCCAAACGTCTTCCCTTTTAAGAATTTTTGCAATTTTACTTTCTAGTATCATCGGATCTATTGGTTTGATTAAATAATCTGTTACGCCTTGTTCAATTGCTTTTTTGATGTCCTTTGCTTCATTTCGACTGGTAACAAATATTGCGGGAATTGATTTGAGTTCCTGATGGTTTCGTATAGTTTTAAGAATCTCCATGCCGCTTATCTTTGGCATCATCCAGTCTAAAATAACCAGGTCGAATTTGGTTTTGCTTAAGATGTCTATGGCGCTAAAGGCATCGCTAGTTTGACTGACATCAAACCCCTTTTTTATCAGTAGCTTGTCGAGCACTTTTAGATCACTCGGATTGTCGTCTACAATTAGTATTTTATTCATAATTGTCCTCTGTTTTTCTTCCATTCGTTAAATATTTTAATAAACAACTGATACTCAGTTTCAATTTGTTCCAGCTTGGAATGATAGTCCGCACCGTCTGCCCTTTTTTCAATTTCTTCAAGAAGGCTTCCTACTTTTTTAGCTCCCACGTTTCTTGCGCTCGATTTAATTTTGTGAGCTTGCTGTCGTAGTTCAGTGTCATTAAAATTTTGGTCAGTTTGTAAAGAGTTAAAAAAGGCTTCTTTTTGACTCGAGAAAATGGAAACGAGTTCATCAAATAAATCCATTTCATAAGTTTCTTCAAGTGCATTGAAAGAAGATATAGTTTCTTGAATGAATTTTTCCATTAGGCCGCCTTCACTGATGTGTTGCTTATTTTTCTGATTCTTTCGATTTGCTTACTGATGCTCCATTCTTTAGAGACGTAACAAAGATATTTGAAATACTTTGCTTTAGGCAATTTTAGCTCACTCATTTTTGTTGAAGAGTAAACAATCACTTCGATCCTTTTCGAATTCGTATGATTTAAACTATCGATCTGTGTAAAAATGTCGTCAGTCAGCAAAATCATCGATTTTCCTGAAAGTCTAGGCATGAGCCAATCGAGAATAACCAAATCGGGTGGGCTATTCAGTAGAATATCCATGGCCATATCTCCGTCATCGGCCTCGTTGATGATATTGTTATCGTTTTTAAGGGCGTATTTGATCAGCTCCCTAGAATTTTGATTGTCGTCAATGACAAGAATGTTTTTCATATTTAATTCCTTTTAATTTTTTGAAAACAGAGAATCGGTTTGTATCCGATCCTTCTTGTTTGTTATCGTAAACGTAAATTTTGAGCCAAAATTAGGTCGACTTTCTACTGAAATAGCACCTCCCAGTGAATCGATCAGTTTTTTACTTATAGAAAGACCAAGTCCGGTTCCGCCATATTGTCTATTCATTGCGCTGTCACCTTGAACAAATGGATTGAAAAGTTTTTCAACTGTATCCAACGTCATACCAATTCCGGTATCCGTGACCATAAATTTGACGATTTGATCTTGTATCCCAAACATATCTACTTGAATAAATCCACTGTGGGTAAATTTGTTAGCGTTACCAACTAAATTAATAAGTATTTGTTTCAGTTTTCTTCGGTCTGTGACTATTTTTTCGGTCGGGTCATGGATTTTGAAACCGAGTTTGTTATTTCGTTTTTCAGCGAGTGCTTTTAATGAACTAAATATTTCCTCTATCAAAACATTGAGGGAAACTTCTTCTTCGTTTAATTCTATATGACCCGATTCGATTTTTGATAGATCTAGAATATCATTTATTAATGAAAGCAGGCTCTCTGCTGAATCGAGAATACCTGACACATATTCAGACTGTTCTGAGTTTAGCTCGGTCGTTTCTTTCATAAGCTCGGCCATACCAATTATTCCATTCATGGGTGTGCGTAACTCGTGGCTCATAGTGGCCAGAAACTGCGATTTCATTTCGGATGCATTTCTGGCAATTTCATTCGCTTCTTTAAGCTTTTCATTTAATTTATGGGCTTCAATTATTGTTCTGTTTTGAGTCTGAGTAAGCATAAGAAAATCGAAAATTTGGTCTTGTAACGGGAAGTCGTTAAAATTCAGGTTCAGTCGGGTCACCTCGTGCACTGCGCTTGCGGACAGACTACCAATAAAGACAAATGTCTCCGAAAAATTCGGTTTTATAAATTGACCAATAAGTTTTGCTTTTGTGGTTTTCTCTTCAAGTTGAACAAGCTCATCTAGTACACAATTTAGATTTTCTGGTAAAAAATCGGTTGGTTTTAAAAAGTGTAAATGATTTTCAAAGTGATCGCCATCGACATTTCTACCAATTAATTTTTTTATCGAACGACCAGCCGTTTGAATTTTGTATTCGCCGTCCACAATAAAACTAAAAGGGAATATTTTCTCCAATGTTGAAAGCTGAAGGCTGAGTCTTTTCATTATTTACCCACGATTTCTAAGGTAAAAATCTTTCTTTCATTTATTTCGCTATAGTTGATTTCTACTTTGGTATTATATTTTATTGCTAAACCTTCAAGTAGGCCTTGAACCATAGGTGAAAGACCTGAACGTTTTGACTTATATTCTAATTGGAATTTTGTATCAGAGAGTTCGGTGAAAATGAAACTTGGCGGGGATAACTTTGGCATTGTCATGCCCATTCTGGAATGCAGGTGATTCAAATTTTTTAAGCAAGATTTGAAATCTTCACCAAACAGGTCCATTATCGGCCCGTAGCCTTCTTTGGCAGTATATAGGATCCAATATTTCCCGAACTCTCCAAGGATCTTCTCTGGTTGTAAGTTCAATTTTTTTGAAACCGCCGCGACCAGACGATAGGTTGTTTCGTCCTCATAATACTGCATCGAGATATATTCGTCTGGAGCATTCGCATCTAGGCATATTTGCGTCCATGTTTCTTGATTAGATAAGCTTAGAACTAAATCTTTAATTCCTTGATTGACAAGACCATACATACAAACACTCCTTCGTTTGACTTGATTGTTGTATATCTGCACCAAAATAATTAATTAGTATTTTGAAGAAATCTTAACAAAACTCTAGAGAAAAGCGGTCAGCTTTATCCTATTATAGGTAAGCATATAGAAGGAGTTCGTATGGCCGACAAGGCTCAAGTTTCGGTATTAGTTGCAGAAGATAACGAAGTTAATCAGAAAATAATTGCGAAAATTCTTTCTAAAAATGGTATCGATTACAAGATTGTTTCCAATGGTGAGCAAGCGATCGATATGTATCAAATTGGGAGCTATGGTTTAATTTTAATGGATTGCCAAATGCCTATCATGGATGGATTGGTGGCCACCGAGAGAATACGGGAATTCGAAAAAACAAATGGAAAGGGGCGAGTACCTATAGTTGCGTTAACAGCAAATGCAATGAAAGGCGACAGAGAAAAGTGCATGGAAAGAGGTATGGATGACTTTCTACCTAAACCATTTCGAATGAATCAGTTGTTGGACTTAATTAAACACTGGACTACGCCGTGATAGGAAGACAATTTTCAGGTGAAAGGTATTTATAAAAAATGAAAAAAAATAGATTAATCACAAGGATTGGAGATTAATATGAGACGAATAGTTATTGTAGATGATAGTCCCATTTTTCATAGGATCATGGAAAGTATTCTCAAACCGTATTTCCAAGTAGTAGGTAAAGGGTTTTCCGGATTGGAGGCCATTGACCTGTATACAAAAATGAAACCAGATTTGTTGTTGCTTGATATTACGATGCCTAATTGTGACGGCAAAGAATCATTGCAAAAAATTTTGTCTCTGTTTCCCAATGCAACGATCGTAATGGTTTCGGGGATCGGTGATATGGACACAGTGAAAGAATGCCTCGAACTAGGTGCCAAAGCATTTGTAAATAAAGGACAAATTTCAGCTACAAAACCCGAAAACTGCGAACTTCTAAAAGTGGTAAATTATGTTTTGGATGGCAACACCGAAAAAGTGAGAGTCGCATGAGCGGTTTAGACATGAATAGAATAGATTTAAAGAAAACATGTGGTGCTTATTCGGGTTCAATTCAACGAACATTGAAAGATTTGTTTGCGATTGACGTTGAGTCAAATGTAAATTCAGCGTCCACGACAAAATTGAAGGAACAGGATAATCTATATTTTTCAATACTGTTTACTGGACAAGTTTATGGAGAGTTTTTAATTGGTCTGTCCAGAAAAACGGCCATCAACATGTTAGGAATTCCCTACACACAAGAAAATGAAAAAGAAATTTATGAGGCCAACAGGGCGGTTATCTTAGATACCTTTAAAGAAGTTGTTAATATTGCCGCCGGATCAACTCTGGCATCTTTTAAAGAGGTATTTGAGGGATTGTCAATAACGCCTCCGCGGTCGATAGAGGGATATATAACGTTATCCTCTTATCAAATCGAAGCTGTGTCATTGCATCACCAGTTCGGGGATTTATCTTGTTACATATACGTAGACTACATGCGATTGGATATCGTCAACACACTGACAAAAAAAGAAAATCTGATAAAGGCCGAAAAAGAGAAACAGGAAGAATTAAAACGGTTAAACAAAGCAAAATCACAATTTCTTGCGAATATGAGTCACGAACTAAGAACTCCCCTTAACGGAATTATTGGAATGTTAGACGTCTTGAAGACTTCACCTTTAGATCAAGCGCAGTTAGAGCAATTTGATGTCATTTATCGAAGCGGAGAATTTTTACTTACCTTGATTAGTGATATACTAGAATTTTCGAAAATTGAATCGGGAAAGTTGGAAATTGAAAAGCGGTCTTTTGATTTAAGGAATGCTTTAGAGACGGTAGTAGAAAGTTTAACATCTGTTATTCAAAGAAGAAATTTGGATTTTATAGTGAAAATTTCTCCTCTTATTTATGGCACTTATATTGGAGACGAAACACGCATTAAGCAAATTTTAATTAATTTACTTGGCAATGCTGCTAAATTTACTCCATCTGGATCAATAACTTTGTCTGTAGGAGCCAATAAGGATTCTAAAATCGAAATCAAAGTAATCGACACAGGAATAGGGATTCCTGCAGAGAAGTTAGAGACTATCTTTGGTTCCTTTAGCCAAGCTGATGTTTCTGATAACAGAAAATACGGAGGAACTGGTTTAGGCTTATCTATAACTAAATCTTTTGCAACAGCTATGGGGGGAACTATATCAGTCGAAAGTGAAGAAGCAAAAGGAACTTGTTTTACGGTTCAGTTACCTATCCAAAAAACAGACTTTTCTGTAGCGTTTCCAAAAGAAAGAAATTCAATATCGGACTCAAAAGTATTTGTGTTAACTCATAATAATAGACTGTTTGAATCCCTGAACGAAAACTTATGGGTAGTGGCTCCACTGGTAAGTATAGAAAGAATTGATTCCGACTATTCTAGCCATTTTGATTTTAAAGATAGGGTGTTTTTGGATTTTCAAACTGTTAAAGAATATTGCTCTACGGCACTTGAAACGACTCCTCTATGGAAAAACATTAGAGACCAAAACGTATCTGTTGTACTGCTTGTACAGCCGAGATTTTTAGGCGAAGCCAATCAGCTTTTGACGAAACTGACGCACCCAAAAATATCCATTCTTACTGTGCCAATCCTATTAGGAAAAGTTTCAAAAATTTTAAGTAATCCGTCTGTTCTTGAAGTCACCAAAAAAGAGAATAAAGTGCCTCAGAAAGATAATCTGAATTTAGAAGCGTCTGAAAAAAAGATATTAGTAGTTGAAGATAATCCAACCAATCAGCTTGTTATAGAAAACTTACTAAAAAAACTAAATTACAGATGTCAGATCGTGAACGATGGTAAGGAAGCGGTGGAATTAATCGAAAAGGGAAAGACCTTTGATTTAATTTTTATGGACTGTCAAATGCCTATCATGAACGGATATGATGCGACCAAGGCAATTAGAAATTACGAAAAAGAATCAAACATCCATACCGTGATAATAGCTCTAACTGCCAATGCCTTTAGAGAAACAAAAGAAGAGTGTTTTGAAGCAGGCATGGATGACTTTGCAACTAAACCGTTAAAGCGAGAACTTCTTGAAGAGATACTCACTAGAACATTTAAAGGAAGAGCCGGGGGTAACTAGTATCAAAATGAGCCACTAGTTTTGATCGATCAAAATTTTATGATAAAATATACTTAGATCAAAAAAAAGGTGGCACGTTTATGGATGATTTAATTTTGGTTGTTGAGGACTCTCTATCCTGTCAAAAGATTGCGGTAAATACTTTAAAAAATATTGGTGAGGTAAAAGCTGTTAGAACCCTACAGGAGGCTAGAGACTATTTGTTAAATAATTCGGTAAAATTAGTGATACTAGACATCGAGTTGCCGGACGGGAATGGCTTAGAATTTTTTAGTGAGTTGCAAACAAAAATGAATTTTCCTGAGACACCGGTCATAGTGACTTCTGGTAGTAGTGATATCTGCACAAAAGTAACAGCATTTTCATACGGGGCGGAGGACTATTTGGTAAAGCCCTATTCACCAATGGAACTCCGGGCAAGAATTGAGAGGGTTTTTCGTTCTGGAAGGTCAGGGTCGTTATTCAGAGAATTGAAATCAGGCTTAACCCTTGATTTTAATAAATTTAAAGCAACTTATTTGGAGAAAGAGGAAGAAGTCGATTTAAATTTAACACCCCACGAATTTAAAATTCTAAGTTTGTTTTTGAAAAATCCCGAAAATGTCTATTCCCGAGAAAAAATATTGGACCTGGTGTGGGGCCATGATGTTTATCTAAATGAAAGAACCGTAGATACCCACATTTCTTCACTGAGAAAAAAATTAGGCAATTTAGGCATTTCTATAGTAACAATTCGAGGAGACGGATATAAATCGGCTTTTAAGAAACCCGCCTGATAGGTACTTACTGGCCTTCTAAAAACTGGATCGTTGACAAGCGGACTGTGAATCGTTGGTCTCGCTTGCAAAAAGAGTCTGCGAAAGTAAAAACCGAAAAAAGCATTGCCTATTCAAAGCAACATTTTGCTTACAATTTTTTAATTCAGCTCTCTGCCGTCTCAAAAAAATTGAGATGGTTAAAAGCAGAAAACCGTCATCGGATAACCAACCTAAAGAAGAATAAGATCATTCTTAATTCAATTTTTGGGTGGGGCCTCTAAGTCAAATCATTGAAGCAAATTTAACTTATACAGTTATAACCTACTTTACCTGCTGTTCGCCTGGGTCTAGTTTAAAGTTTCCATCCTCGTCTAATCCTAAAGTCGATTCCGTTTCAAAACCCTTTCTAAAACACGTAAACAGGTCACTAGCGCTTGGGTCGATGGTGGGGCATGGATTGGAGGCTGGAACTCGATTGGTATCATCAATAGCATTGTTTGAAGTTATAATCGAAAGATTCATTTTTTTAATTAAGTTAGCTACTTTAAGCTCAACTAGAAGTGTTTTGTTTTCCAATGGCGTAACGGCAGTAGCTCCAGAAATTTGAGACTCTGATTCATCAAAGGTCGAAAATGAAAAACCATGCCCATTCACTGTTCCTTCAACATAAAGACTCTTGTTCAATAATCCTGAAGGTGCACCTTCTGGTAGGGTGGATGTCCGAATTAATTTCATTTTAATTCTGCGAATTTCTTTAATTCCGACTTGATTAGAGCCCAATATGGTAGGTGCTTCGGAAAACAAATTGACCGTGTAAGGGCCTTTGAAGTCAACGTTTGAACCTGTCTCTTCCCCTGATTCAACGTTTTCGGCAGTTTTGAATTCGAGCTCGCCAATAGTGATCCAGTTTTTGTTCAATTGAACTGAATTTCCTGCAGAATCAGTCAATGATGTTGGCGCCGGAAACGCAAATAATTTAGGTATCAATAATTCTATGAGATGCTTTGGGTTATGCCTGAAATACACCGTTGAAACGGTTGAAGAGCTGGTCAGTGCGGCCGAGATTGAAGGATTTCCCGTCGTTGTGTTTTGAGACTTTTTTTGACAACTGAGTCCGAATATAAAAATTAAGAAAACTAAATTTGTTTTGAGTTTCATTTTGTAGGCTCCTCTAACTGTGTAGTTAACAGCGGAAATGCGGCAATTTCGATGTGATAAACATTGTTCTTATCTAAACTTCCTTTGTTAACTTCGTTAATAGAATCGACTGCTCGTTGAATAATTTGTTTTATCTTTTCGAAGTCCTGTTTGTTGACAGCCATCGTTTGACCCATAATAAATCGTTCATCTCGTGTGCTTCTGTGGATCGACTCGTGGGCCAACTCAAGCATTTGTTTGTGAAATTCTCCCAAGCTGATTTTGTAAATGCCCTCAGTGCAATCAAGTCTTGGTGATGCCTGAGTCCAAGTACCGTTTGGATTTTCATTTATAAATTGATGTTGCTTTAAGAATTCGAGACTTTGCTCAATATCCGCTATGGTCAATTTTCTCTTTAATCGCTTTTGAATATTTTCAGGGGTCATCTCAAAACCATCTAAATTGAACATTTCATAAATGGCAACATGATGCCACTTTGTCAGATAGTCGAATGTTCTATTTTCTGAAGCATTGACTGTTCTGAACTTTTTAAATTTCATCATTTCATTCAGGCAGTCCAAGCGAAGCTTTGGTTCTTCAGTTAGCCCTAAAACACGAAGTAAATTCATAAATTTTTTCTCGTCCTCTAGAAGTCCTAAATGGGGAGCTATCTTTAAAAATGCTTTTTCTGTTAAGCTTCGTTCTCGTTTTAAAATCATGTTCATATATCCGACAGCAACTCCGGTTTGCTTTGAAAAATTCCGAATAGAAAAGTCATTTTTTGTTTTCCGCAAATAAGTCAGCCAATCATTCAAAAATTTCACTAAATCAAGGTATTGAAATATATTTGGTCTATCCATTTTTCTTTCATTTACGGACGGCCATCGAAAGATGGCCGTCTCAAAAAGTGACTTACTTATTTCAAATAAATCACATTCTTTTTATATCTATTGCTACTTTACTTTATCCTCATCTGCATCTAATGAGCTATCACCATTTTTATCCAAACCTAGGTTGGCATGCTTTTCCAAACCTTTTCGAATGCAGGTATACAAATCATTAGCACTGGTATCAATCGACGTGCACAAGTTTGATCCAGTATGTCTATTATTGTGGTCTATGACCTCGTTATTAGTCACCGAAGATAGATCAATCTGCTTGAAAATATTTGCTATCTGTATCTCCACCATGATTTGAGAATTTTCAGAAGGTTGAAATGCCGACGATCCGCCAATCTGATATTCCGTGCCATCATCCAATTGGAACGTGAAATTTCGTCCCCCTACGGACCCGGCCATGTATATGCTATTGCTAGCTAGTCCGGCCGGAGCATCGGTTGGTAGTTGGGCTTGAGTCGCTTCGAGTTTCATTTTAATTCGTTTTATACTTTTTTTAGTAATACTCTGTGTATCCAATGCCTGCGGTGCTGAAGAAAGTAGGTTCACAAAATATGGTCCTTTAAATGAAACCTCGGATTGGCTATCCTCTGAGCCGCCCGCCGTTTCTTCTGATTTAAACTCGATCTCTTTTATAACTGTCCACGCACTGGAAAGTGTGATCGCAGAGCCCTGGGCGTCGACAATCGAAGTCGGAACTAATGCGTGCGCAGTCTTGATAAGGACATTCCACAGTGTTGGCTTTTGACTGCTCGCTACCGAGGCGGTCGATGCGGACCCAGTCATCTTGAATGACGAGGTTACCTGTGTCGTTCCTGAGTCGTTCTTGCTTGAACAGCTGATCATCGTTCCACAAACAGCTAAGGTTAGAATTGACTTGATAGACTGAAATGTTTCTTGTTTCTTCATTTTAAACTCCTTTTTTGTTTCTAATTTGAGCTCCTCATGAGTCCCAAATCATCACAAATACAGTCTAACATTTTAATGTGTTTCGTTCAATTATGTGAACGTTATAATCATACAAATGTACATATTAATCAATAATAACATATATTTATATACGTATTGAAATGATAATATTTAATTTGTATCTGATAAATGTGAACAGTGTGAGCGTATTTTTTTTGAGACAGAAGTTTCTAGTTTGAGGGAGCGCTTGAAAGATGTATGGGTTAGACCACAAATAGGGGAAGGGACCATGAGGGGAGAACAGACCAACACCGCTTAGAACTCGCTGCTGGTCGAGGAACTTGCCTGCTAAAATTGCTGGATTCGAGATGACTCGGATGGGGCGGGCTCACCACTGGTTATTGGTTTGCCGGCAAGATATGCTTTAATAGCTTTAGTTAGGCGATCATCATCCTGAATCTTCCCCCCGAAGTCATTCAGGAGTTTTTGAAATTCCTCCGGGGATTTGATCCACTACCAATCGAAATCTATTTGAGCGGTCACTAGATCAAGTCCTAACTTCTATACTTTATTCCTTTACCTCAGCCATATTTTTAAAATTGTCGTAAGTTTTTTGTTGTTTATCGATTTCCTTATTCCAGCGAGTAATTTCGCCTTCATAGCCGATTTTCTTGTTTTTCCATTCGTTCGCTTGAGTGTTAACAGATTTTATTTTGTCCGCGACCTGCTTTTCTTGGTCTTTTAGACCTTGAATACGTGTCGTCCATTGTTTTTTCTCTTCTGCTATTTGAGTCGACTGAGTTTCATAGTCTTTGATATTCTGATTACGCTTAACTTGATTTTCCTTGATCTTTGCAATCAAATCTTCCAACTCTTTGATCTTTTTGTCTTCTTGAGCGAGTTTGTTTTTTTCATCGTTCAATAGATTTTGAAGTTCTTTTTCGTTGGCTTCGACTTTTTTCATCGACGCTTGATTTTCTTTTAAAGATTTCGCTACTTGAGCTTTTTGGTCGTCGACTTCTTTCTTTGCTTTATTAACTTCCTGAATATTTTTTTCAACCATACTTAGGTTTTTTTTGTAGTCATCCAAGTTTAGTTTCGCGTTGTCGATATTTGATTTAATTTTTGCTAATGTATCGGCGCTGTTTGGTTTAGCAAATGATACCGTAGCTGTAAGTAAAAATAGTAATGATATCCGTTTCATATTAGTTTCCCTCCTGTGCGCACACATTTTTTAGAGACGAACGGAAATGGCCGATCTCGTCTTCCCAAATTTCACCCTGAAAGTTCCATTTTACTTTTTTATCTTTTTCTTTGGCCAATTGCGCCGCTGCTAATTCACGTGCCTTTGGATCATCACCTTTTACATCTTGGCTAACCGTTTGGAAACGTAAGTGTTCACCAGCACCGGAATACACTTCGTATTGAAGCAATTCATTTTGATCTAAAAGATCTTTAAGATCGCCGGTCAATTGGGTTAAGCGTTCTTTCAATACAATACCAGCGCGAGCGCGGTGTTTCGATTTATCTTTATCGATACGAGCAAACGAAACGTCGCGGATACTCTTTACTGTGTCACGCGCGGTTTTTACACCTTGTTGCTGATATTTAAAGCTTTGCAACTTCTTTAGAATCATTTGCTCTTCACCTTTTAGAATCTCTTTGTTTTTCTTGGGATCTAAAAGTCCGGCACGGACGTTGGCTAGATCTTGACTTAGAGCACCTTGTTTTTTGATCAAGTCTTTTTCACGTTGGATCAAACTTAATGTCACTTGGTTAAACGCCGTGATTTCGTCTTCTAAACGATTGATATCTTTTTGTACCGTGATGAATGACGGGTGACGTGCCAGTTCGATAATGAACGACCGCGGAACACCATCCACATCTTTTTGATCTGGATTTTTAAGCCACGATCTAACGGTTTGATAGTAATCTGCGGCCTCTTTCTTTTGCGATACGTAGGTTTCAATACGTCCATAATAAGGAGCGTATTTTCTGCCCAATGCCGTTAGAACCTGCAAGCTGTCACCGAATTGACACAAATTTAAATAACTGACCGTACGAACCACATAGGATTCTGGATTGTACGCATTCTTAAAAAAGTCTGTATGTAACGAGAACATATTTCCGGCAGCGCCTTCATAGTCGTTAATCAGAATTTGTGTCCAAGCTAATTCCACCATGGCTTGCAACCACAGTGGATGGTCCTTGTCGACTGCAAGATATAACTTCTGTGCTTCTTTATAGTCTTGTTTTTGAAATTTGATACGCGCCAAAGTTAATGATGCTAATGTTTGGATTGCTGTTAACGACTGTTTGTTTTTTAAAACTTCATCAATGTAAGCCTCAGCTTCAGAAATCTTACCTTGACGATATTTTGAAAGACCCGCGATGAACCTGGATTCTGGATAAAATTCAGATTTTTCAGGAATCAATGCTAAAGCCGCTTCCACTTCTGTTAAGTTACCTTTTTCTAAGTAGTATTTAGCGCGGTAGAATTGATAACCATCGTACTTGTCCGCGTCGAAATCAACGTTTTCAACCAGTGGGTCGATGTCGCCGATATCGTTGATTTCAAGTAAAAAGGCACCTTTCACTAGTTCCTCCGTCGCCCACAGTTTTAAATCTTTTGATTTTGACTGTGAGGATACTTTTACAAGCGCATTTTTAAATTCCGAATACAGCTTTAGTTCTTTGCTTGTTAAACCATAGTGGTAATAAGCTTCTAAACCGAATTCTTTATCTTTTAATAGCTCACCGAAGTGTGCAAGCGCCATTTCGTAATTTTTGATATTCTCGAAGTAGATTTGGCCTTCCAACAATTTGAATTCTTGCGGTTTAAACAGAGTAATATCTTTCAGTGCCACATTGGGTTCTAAGAATGTCGGCTGATAGGTATCTTTCAATGCTTCTAAGGCCGGTACCGCCGCGATTGTTTTTGGCGATGAAATTGTTTTCACTGGATTCAACGCCGGGATCGTGGTCACCTTCTTATCCATTTCAACCATTTTTACGATATTAGGCTTACGGATTTTCTCGTTCTGAACTTGAAATTGAGTCAAATTAACTTGAGTTTCTTTATAGCTTATTTCGTTTTCTGTCCCGATATCCAACCGAGGAATATCTTGGCCAGGTTTAAAATCAAACGATGGAACTTTTGATTTTTTAATTTTTAGCTTACGGGACGGCGTAGATCCCTTCGTTATTACTTCCAATTGAGCTTGCGCTAGGAATGGAACAAGTAATGCCAAAATAGCTAAATTAATTTTTGCCTTAGTCATAGTTCCCTCTATTTCCAAAATGTAACGCCAAATTGAAAGGCGGTATCATTTATCATCTTAGACCCGATGTCTTGACCATTCGTTGAGTTCACGCGTGCTTCGTTAGTGTAGCGATTAATTAAATCGATGCGGATCGCCCAGTGTTCCGTTAAGAAGAATTGCTGCATAATAGAGAACGAGTAGTGCGATGCTGATTTAGAAGACTTTGTAATACCTTCTAGACCCGTTCCTGATTTACAGTTCTCTAGCACCGTACACGAGTTTTGTTCGAAGGTTGTATTACCCAGACCCAAGCCGAAACCCATGTCAAAGTAGATAATTTTCTTATCTAACAAGCTCATTTTTGCGTAGATGGGTACCCAGTACGCCATTATTGTCTGTGCTGATTTAAATGTGTTGTGGTCGGGCAAGACTCCGTAACGTTTTTTAAAGTAGTCAACGGTATCGTTGAATCCAAAATTAGCATTTACATAGTTGAATTCTAAACCAAAGCGTTCGTTAAAGAAGTAACCTAAATTCATGCCCGTTAAGCTACCGACAGAGTTCGGGTCATTAAACGGAACACCGTAATTTAATGATAAGAATGCACGTTTTTCTTTTTGGAAGGCGCGGTTTTGGATAACACTGAAATCGTCATCTTTAGCTGACCAATATTTTTGTTCTAATTTTTGGATGTCCAATTTATCGGAATCCACGTTTTCAATTTTTTTTGGTTCCTCCGCTGGCTTAGCTTGTTGTTGAGCCAGAACGGTGGTCGAAAATGAGATTAAAATCCCAAGGCAAAGCAATGCTACTGATGTCGGTTGATGGTATGCCACATATCCTCCTGTGATTGTGCTTTTTAGTTAGTACTCTTAAATAAGAACGGATAGGTCACTATGACCTTGGTTCCGCCACGCGGGGCTGGGAATTTCCAGCTCGCAATTTTATTCAGCATACATCCTTCGACTGTAGTATTCTTCAAAGTGGTATCGCTCACGGTCTGAGTTTCGACCTTTCCACTACCACTGATGGTGAATTTCACAGAGACTTTACCAAATAATTCTTTATTCGCAGATAATTGACGTTCGTAACAGTATAGGATTTGACCTAACTGTGTGCGGATATAGGTAGCGATCTCTTCACGATCTAAACCACCGACAACTTCGGATTCATCTTCAATTAGCCCTACGCCGCCTTTTCCTACTTTACCACCCGAAAGGGCTGCAAAATTACCAACGCTTTTTCCGCCACCGATACCGTTCGTAGAAATTTTCAATCCACGTGAACCGCTATCTTGACTCCAGTCATCGCCAGACTTTTCTATTTTTCCTATGGCTGCCAATGCACGACCCGATGGACCACTGCCAGCAGCTACACCGTCAGATAAAATAACGGTCTTAGATTTCGCACCTTGGCTAGATACCTTCGATAGTAAAGAAGATATTTTGCCAGAGTTCAAGTTTTTAAGCATACCAGCCACTTTTGTTTTAGCCGGTTGACTGTCGCCACTTGATTCTACTTTGGGAGCTTCGACCGGTGCCGTTAGCTTCTGAGTTTCATCTTTAACTGCGACTTTGCTTTTCTCTTTTTTCATTGGTTGCACGGGCTCAGTAATGATAATTTTCGCCGTAGCCTTTTTTGAAATCGGTACATAGCGTTCTGTTCTTGGAATGAGCGAGAAAGTTACTGCGAATACCAAACAGAAAGTAAGTAGGGCAGCGATGCCAACTTTGGAATCGCGTTCAATGAAATCTTCCATGCGAAGAAAAAACAACTGAGTTGGTTTTTCTACCTCGATTGATTTTTGTTTTAGAGTGAAATCGCCATATTTGGAAACGTTCCATGACGAAGAGGGAATCGGTTCCACTTTGACGGCGCCAGACAGTGTTCTGGATGTGTATTTTTTGTTGAATGGGATAATTTGCGTTTCCACGACGTCATCGCCAAAACAAACTTGGAAAATTTGAAATTTCTTAACGTTTTTGGACGTCGTTGGAGGAGCAATCTGGAACCTGTTAAGTTCGATCGTTTTGGTTAGTTCGCTTAAAAGCAATTTGGAGTTTTTAAATTTAACTTCAGTAGCGGTTGAATCAACGGATGTTAAAGGTCCGGTCGCTGCCTTATGAGATGTGGAATTCATAGAAACATAAACCCAAGCTCCATCTCTGATTTCAAAAATACCTTCCCATGATTCTAGCGATGTATCGATAGAAACGATGTCAGCGGTACGCGAGGTGCCGAACGTATATTGAGATTTGTCGCCTGAAAGTTTCCAGACTTTTCTCTCGCCCGTAGTAGTATGTTGTTCAATAAATAATTGCTTCATCATTTTATTATCTCACGTAAAAACTAGCGTCCCTGATTTTCTTGTCCATGTTCTTTTGGACATCCACTAACGGCATAAATTTAATACCTTTTTTCTGCACTAGAAACGCGCCGTCTGGATTTCTGATGGTTCCTTTAATGCTCATCTCGGAAAAGTTAACTTCCTGAACTTTTCTAACGACTTTCTTTTTAGATTGGGAAAATGACGGTGCAGTCAGCATCAGCATTAAACTAAATAGTAAATAAGCTCGCATACTAAGTCCTTCCTTAAACAATTTATTCCGCCGCTTACATACCGTATTGGATCTAAGTTATTGCTTTTTGGTCTTCAAGAAGTCTAACTTCTTTACCAGCCACGATTTCTTATCGGCTAGTCTAGTTTCTTTATTAGCTAAATCATAAAAATATATGGCGCGTTCTGTAGAATTCTTAAACACTTCATAAATGCGCGCTTTCGAAAAATACAGATACTCTGGCTTTTTCCATTGAGCGGCCGGAAGCGAATCCAGTGTCTTAATTGCCTTTTCAGTATTCTCAACTTGAGACAAGCTTTCTGCAATAAAGGGTATTAAATATTCACGTAAGCCTGCATTTTCGGTATACTCGCGCTGCTTCATCAAATCATAGTGGATACCGTCAACAGTTTTGTAGTCTTTGTTTTTATAGGACATTAAGAATCGCGAGTATAAACCCATATACGATTCGATATCATTCAAGTTGGCTAGAGCTTCAACGTTGATTTCCATCGTAGCATCCGGTTTATTTTTCTGCTTTAGTAAGCTGATGTTATACTGAATTAGACCAATGCCGTTTTGAGTTTCTTTTAAAAGCTTTTCAAAGATCCATTGAGCTTTTAAGTACTGACCTCTTTTAAAAGCGACATATCCATTTGCCCACTGAACTTGTTCAAGATGGTTTTCTTTGTTCGACAATTGAGACGCGAACGATTCAGCTAAATCGATTTGTAATTTTTCACCGCAGCTATAAACCTGAGCCAAGTCGATATTTTTAGAATCTTTGCGACAATCAGAAACATCTTGGTTTGAAAATAATTTGATGTTGCCGGTCGTAGTTTTAGGAATCGCTAACGTTAAGAATGTTTCGTACTTGGTGCCTAATTCTAATCGGGCACTTGTTTCCGGAGTCGTCTCTAGCCAAGCGTCTACATTGGCTGTCCTGCGATTTTTATTAGAATCTTTTTCACCGATCGCAGCTAGGTTTTCTTTACGTTTTTCTTCAATCGGACCTAGGACTTTTTTAATTTCACCGCGCAGTTCGGCTTGGTCTTTTGCTGATAAACTTTCAGGTAGTGGCATAGTCGCCAGAGCTTCGATGTAGTGACCATAACAACGGTCGATAGCTTCAAAGCTGCTACGAACAAGATCCGGAGCGGTGGTCATTTTCGTGACACTTAAGTACGCCGTTTGCGCCTTTTCAAGCCGTTCTGTTTTCAGTTGAATGATCATTGCGAGACGATCTTCTTTGCTTGTTTTCATGCTTTGCGAGGTGAATTCTTGTTCTAGAATTTGACCTTGAATAAAGCGAGCCTTCGCTCGGGCCTCGGTAGGGGAATCGCGTTTAAGGATTTTCATTGTTAATTCAAATGCATCCTTATAATTTTTATCGTTGAATAAATTAACGGCTTTTTCAGTTAGTACTTCTGTTGCAAACGGTTCTATGTTCAATTCGAGGATAATACCATTAATTTTTTGGATTTCCTTTTGATCTTTAGAACTATCCAGCGTCGCTTTTATTTTTGCAAATAGCTGAATACGTTTGTTTTTTGGAGAGTCGTTAAGTAATTGCTGATAGATGGTACGTGCGTCTTTATTGTTGCCTTCAAGTAAAAACAAATCTGCTGCATTTTCCGAGTAGAGATGTTTTTTGTCTTTTTCTTTTTCCATCGCTGCTAATTTTAGTGACCATTCGGCTGCTTTTTTCAAGTTGGTCAAATCTGTATATGAATTGATTAAGTCTTTTATCAAATTCGATTTCTTATCGTAATTTGGATAAAGTTTTAGTAGGTCTTCAGCAGACTGAGCGAATTTATTCAGACTTTTGTTTTCCAAATAGATTTTTAAGGCGTCAAGCAACGCACGCTGACCTAAATCAGATCCTTTGTGTAAATCAAAATAGCTTATCAAGTTTTGTGTTTGCTCCATAGGCTTAAGCTGACTGTTTTTAACCTGGATTTCAGAAAAGTGTGACTCTTCGTAAATTTTTTGTAGAGATTTAGAGCGAGCCTCGTCTTTTGATTCTTTGAGGTAAACTTGCGACAAACTTTTTAGTTCGGTGTAGCGCTTTTGGATGTTGTAGATATCTAGGATTAAATCCTGAGATTTAGACCTAACAACCAAATCGTTTTTAGATTTTTCGGTAACAGTTAATACCTTAAGTGCTTCCTCGTAGTTTTTTTCTTCATAATATATAACCGCTACTTTTAGACCCACTGGATAGAAGTGTTCGCCTTCAGGGAATTTTGTGTAATATTCGATCGAACGTTGTTTACGGTCATCTTTCTTTTTGTCCGACGATTTTAATTCTAACTGTTTTTCAATTGAATACAAGCTTGCATATAAAGTATCGTGAACTTCTTTTTTTTCTTTTGAATGGGAGGCTACGAAATAGTAGTTCTCCGCGGCTTCGTCGTATTTTTCGATTTGGAATTGCAGTTCCGCCAAAATAGTGCGAGTTTTTAAATCTGGCGTGGTTACATCTTCGTTTTTAATAATTAATTTTAGAATGGTTTCTGTTAGTAACGAAAACTCTTTGTGGCTTTTGTTTTTCTGCCAAATTTCCCACCAACGTTTAGCAAGATCAAGGCTAGCACGTTTGAATTCAGATTGGCAAATTTCTGCAACTTCCTCGGCCGTTTGCTCTTTTCGCCAGCGAGAACCGACGGCACACTCTTCTCCGGCGTAGGTCAGTTCCGATATGACCTGGTCACGTTTTTTTATAGTTTCATATGTTTCTGCCATCAAAATGTGAGATTTAACTACATACATATTGTCTGGCTCTTTTTTGATGAATTCGTTCAAAAAAATATGAATGTCTTTTAGGCGTGAATAGGAATCATATAGTTTTGCCATATCAAATAGGGCAGGACCAAGTTCATCTGTCGTTACGATTCCTTTAAAGAAATCGTATAAATCTTCAGCTTGATAGACTTCTCCAATAAATAGTACTAGGTCACGGATGGCTTCCTTACGTAAATAGTAGCCTTTTTTATTTGTGCCTTCAGTTTCAGGAGGATTTTTTTGAACAACTAGTTTCAATTTTTTAATCGCTTCGGCCGAATTTTTTAAATTGTAGTTGGCCCAGCCCAATTTATACAGACCGTAGACGTAAACGCGAGATTCCGGATAGTTTTCAATTTTTTCAAAATACAATTTCGCGTCGGCAAATCTACCTTGATCGTATAACAGTTCGCCCAATGCAAGTAGGGTGTCTGGAAGAATTGCTGAATTCGGAAAACGATCAATTAAGATTTTGTAATTGGCTTCTGAATTTTTCTTTAAATTCAATTGTTGGTAAGCAAACGCAGAGTTAAATAAAACACTATCTGTTTCGTTAAATTTTGGATACTGGGTCAGGATAATATTGTAAGTCTTGACCGCTTTTTGCAACCAGTCGGCACCTTTGGCTTCTGCCACAGGGAATGAACTAAGTGTTTTCGAATTTGCACTTCGTTGTAAATCGAAGAAGCGACCTGATTTTGATTTACGCATGTAGAGTTCTGCTAAACGATTCAGTAGGTCAGGTTCCTGCGGAGTTCCTTTTTTCTTTTTTAAAATATTTTGCAAAGCTTCAATGGCTTTATTTTCTGTCTTTGAAATTAGTACTTCAGATTTCAGATTTTGTGAGTCCGTTTCTGTTTCAGTGCTTTTTTGTGTGTTGAGCTCGGGTAGGAGGCCCCGGTCATCGCCTTTAGGTGCAGCGATTAAAGATGTAGAAATTAAAACTAGTAGAACAATCTTAGTGGCATATCTATTCATCATTGACTCGACGTTATGAGTTTAATTTGTGGAAATCCAGCCATGGACGCCGTATACATTACCTTTTTGATGACCGCGTAAGGAAGTTCGCGATCGGCGATTAATAAAATTTGGCCATCTTTTACAGCTTTCACTGTAGTTTCCTTAGATGTTTTTTCTAGCGACTTAAATAGTGCAGGAATAAAATTAGGATCTTTAGGATCTTTATCACTAGCCGCAAAATCTGTCCCTTTAACTTGTGCTAAGATTTCTTTGCCGATAGTTAACGACTCTTTGCTTAGGGTCATTTCTAAGCCTTGAGTTAGTACGCCTTCAGATTGTGATGTTGGCATACGTATATCAGCCGGAGCTTCGATTTGAACTTCCGACGTATTGTACGTTTGCAGTAAGAACACTAGGATCACGGTAAACATATCGGTTAACGATGTCACGTTGACCATAATACCTGTTTTCTTATTAATCTCTGGCGAGTACCTTTTTCTTCTAGACATAACGACCTATTGAAAAATGTTGTTAAATACGACTTCTGGGAAAAGGAAATCGGTTTTGACTTCTTTTCCTGTCTTCGGGTCCATGAATGTAAACTCATCATTATTGCTGGACTTTCTAGATCCATCTAAAATAGTAACCACTTCGCTATAAGACATAGCGTCGTTTGGTGCGAGTTCAATTTTGAATACTTCCGGATTCTTTTTTTTGATCTCGACTAACTTTGCATTTAATCCAGCCAAGTTTAAATTAGCACCGTTTGCTGGAATTTTAGATGTGTCGGTCGCATCACCTTTAGTCACCACAACGCTGAAATTTTTAGAGTCGTCGACCAAAATTTTAATTTTTGCCATTTTTTCTGGATTCAATTTTTGGTTTTCGATTTGTTGTTTGACGACTTGAGGCAAATCGGTTTCGATTTGTGTCAATTGAAGAAACGACGATGAAATTACCAGTACCGGTACCAGTTTCATGATGATCGCTAGTAGCGGCGTTAAATCCAGTTCAAATTCCTCGTAATGTGTGCGGAACTTCTTGATCCCCATTTTTGTTACCCCTTTTTAAGTCCTTTGTGGCCCTATTACGAAACTTTCGAATTTGGGTTAGGAGGTAATTGATCCGGGAATACATTCTGACGAGTCAACTGTGGTAAGTGTGAAGAAGTTAAAACTTCTGTTAATTTACCGCATTTTTCAGTTGTTTGTTCGATTAACTGATTTTGTCTGCCAGAAAGAACCGAGAAAAATACCATCGCTGGAATCGCAACCACTAGACCTAACAATGTTGCATTCAATGATTCCGCAATACCGCTAGATAATAATTGTTGTTTTAAAGCGGCGTCGGCTTTAGACACAGCTTTGAACGAGGTAATCAGACCCGAAATTGTACCCAATAAACCGACCATCGTAGCCACGTTGGCTAACATACTTAGATAGTGAAGTTTCTTAGTATACAGAGGAATGATTTCACTCATCGCATTGTCATGGGCTTGGAAAATTGTTTCATCATCGCGATCTGCTTTTTCCAAAATGGTTTTAAACGCCCGCGCCATTGGTTTTTTCTCTAGCTGCGCACTTAATACAAGTGCTTCATCTAATTTTTTAGACACAATCAAAGCATGAATGCGCTGGGAGAAGTCTTTTACATCCATACCGTAATCAAAGTACAAAACTTTGATACGTTCAGAGATAAAGTACACGGATATGAAGCCTGTCATAACGATCAAGGCTCCGAAAAAACCTGCTTCTTTTAAAAAGGTAAAAATATTTTCCATCTCTATACTCCTATACTTTTTCCGTAGCGTTTACTTCGTGATAAAGTGCAACTAACTCTTCGATTTGTTTGGTCGCCCAATCAGGAGCTTCCAAAAAACGAATGGCGTAATTCAATCCTGACTTTACGTTCAGTCGTTGCCTGCTAAAATTCTTTCGGACTATTTGAGATAGAACATTAAAGGATTTTACATTAACGTTGTTCTGTGACAGATTTAACATCACTTTTTGTCCGGGTAACAATAACGGATTGTTAATTAAAACGAGTGCTCCGTTGACACTTAATGAAATAATATGACCATTGAAAAAAAATTCGTCATTATGCCCAGAAATTGGAATAATCACTTCGGCACGATCAGCGCCACGGCGGCTGAAAGCATGGCTTAATGGATCGTGAGTTTTAATAATTAATGAAAGACGGTCTTTTGAGAACTCTTCGACTTCACCTAATGGTTGCCATCCTTCAAGATGTGGGGACCAAACATAATTGTAGTCAAAAAGTTCACCTTTTTGAATCATATTAATCATTGTAGAAAGCTCGAAGGGGCCGTATTTATTTTCACCCCTTAGTATGTACCACTTTGATTCTTGTTTTTTTAGAGCGTGGGCTTGTTGACTCATTTTAAGAAAACTCCTCTTTCTTTTAAGTGACTGCTTTTTTCTATAAACTTATTTGACTGTGACTGGGTCAAAATTAATATTGATCGACGAATCGGCGGCTGGGATCGCTGAACCGTGGAAGTTCACTGTCCAGTTCGATGCCTCATATGTCCAACCGTTACTAGCATCTTGCTGAACAGCTACACCGTTAACAACAACACGAATAGTTTCAGGAATAGGTTCGCGATCTAACTTGAACGACGACGTTAAAGCTAGAACTGAATCAGATATTAAACTTAAAGACTGAGCAAAGTTTCCGCACAGTGATGCTTTTGTTCCGCCAGTTTGATCGGCGATTTGACCTAAACGTGTTCCCATACGACGTGTGAACGTAGTATTTAAATCATCTAGGCACGCTTGGTCTAAAATAGTGATTGAGTTAACTGAATAGTTTCTAATCGTAGCAGTTGAATTTGTGTAACTGTCCAACCAGTCAACGTAGCTTTTTACCGAATGAATACGACTATCTGTTAAGTATGAGTTACCAGATAGTGATTCTAAGGCCGGAGTCATCGCACTGTGGGAGAAATCATCTTCGTCACTTACGATAATAACAGCAAGATAAGCATCAGGGCGACGGAAGCCTGTGTTAGAAGGATTCGTCAAAGCTGTTTTAAAGCTTAGAAATGCTCGCTCGTCACCGTAGCCTTGTATACCTTGAGCCGCATTTAAATTAAATACGTCGGTGATATTTGCAGTTAACTTGGAAATAATTGGAATGCCACTATGATACGATGCGGTTGCATTTTTTCCTGGGCCATCACGAAAAACAGAACACTTTTTATTAAATGCAACACAGTAGGCATTTTTAAATGAACCACCTGTATCTGTTGCGTCTAAATAGGCATCCGTAGAAATGAACGCCATATTGAAATCGTAATTAAGAGTTTGGAATCTTTGGATAAACGAATTGAAATTAGAGATCACGTTTTGTTGAGATGTTTCCATACTACCAGAGTTATCGATAACCCATAAGATATCGATTTTACGAGCTTGGAAAGACGATCCTTGTTGAAAGGTAGATTGTTCGGCTAACAATGAAAAGCTATCGTTCGACTTTTGGCATGAAATGCTAAAAAACGACAAAGCTAAACAGATAGCAAGAACTCGTCTTGAGCTTGAAACACGTGCGAATTTAGTAGTTTGTTCTAAGGTCATCTTGACCTCCTCAGCTATAAGTCTAGAGGTTTTAAAACTAATAGCGAACGCGAGTCGTAACTGCTGAAATAGACGCATATTTTGACTAAAATTATCATTTTGATTCGCAGTTAACTTGTTGAAATTATTAAGTTTGTATAAAAATTCATCATGTCGATTTTTTTTCAGTGTCGAAGGTCTAAACAGAATTCGAAAATTACTAAAATAGACTGTACAAAAGTACTCCTATTTTGCCCAACCTAGGCAGCAATAGGGCCTGCGGTGTTAACGCTCTAGACAGAAAATTTGACTTTTAGAAAGGGCCCGCTACCATTGTGTTTTGAGTAAAAAAAATAGCTTTTAAAGGAGCCAATATGAGCAAATTTATTTTATCGAGTTTAGTAGCATTGGGATTAGTATTGTCAGGTTGCCAATCTATGAAAGAAAACCCTAACACAGCAAAAGGCGCTGGAATTGGTGCCGCGGCTGGTGCGATATTGGGCGGAGTGATCGGTCATCAGACAGGTAAACGTAATGAAGGTGCGTTGATTGGTGCGGCTCTTGGCGCTGGTATCGGTGGTTACGCTGGTAAACGTATGGATAAGCAAGCTAAAGAATTAGAAAAAGTAGCGGAAACAAAACGCACAGAGCAAGGTTTAGTTTCGAAAATGAAAAGCGATATTTTGTTTGATACAGGTAAAGCCGAGTTGAAAGCCGAAGCTAAGAAGAATTTGACAGAAATGGCTGCGATCATGAAAAAATATCCAGAGAACGTATTAACTGTAAAAGGTTTCACAGATAACACAGGTTCTCAAAAAGTAAATGATGAACTTTCACATAAGCGTGCAGAGGCCGTGAAAGCTCAGCTGACTGCGGCTGGTATGCCAACAGAAGTTATTTCCACTCAAGGTATGGGTCCTAAGGATCCGATTGCTGATAACGCCACTGCGGATGGTCGCAAACAAAATCGTCGTGTAGAAATTGAAGTCACCGTCGATCAATCCAAAGTTCCTGCTGAAACTAAATAGTGCATAAGGTTTATTTGGAAATCAAAGCCAAGCATCGAAAGATGTTTGGCTTTTTTTTTGTAGGTCGAATGTAGAGTTCTTTCAAATCAATTTTTCTGAGATGAATTTTGGCATATATGAAATAATGGCCAATCTTGAATAGAGGTGTCGAAGCGGTTTTACGGAATTATTTCTGAGAAAATTTGGTCAGGAAAGTTCAATGGCGCTGAATGGACAGCGCCAACCAAGGTAGAGGATTTGAGGCCGGGAATTCAATGCATTAAGGTTCAAAGGTTGTCGAAAGTGCGCTACTGCTATTTAAATTAACCACTTCACAAGTTCCAGGGTGCAACTCAATCTCGCCGATTTCAGCCATGACTCCGCCACCGTCGACGGAAAATTGCATTTTCAAATTTCCTTCGAGTTCTTTATCACCAATAACGACTTTTTGGCCCTGTGCGCTTGTGACAAAAACCTTATTACCTTGATTTCGTTTATTAAAAAAAGCATTGGCTGCATCTCTTGCCTTTTGCTGTGTGCATTCACCAGCCAAAGCTGTCGAAGAAATTAACACTAGCCCTAAAATTGCTGTTATTGTTTTCATGGGATCTCCTTATAAATTTATTGGTCTAAATTTTATCGAAATACCGGTAAATGCTTGGAAGATTTGTGCCAAAATCTGCTTTTACGAATTGAATCATATTAAATGATACCGACGGTGGTAGTTGAATCACGAGGGGCGCACTAAAGCCCTCGTTGAATCATGGTCAGAGCACACCTAGAATTGTTTTTACGAGAAATAATTTTAGGGGGTCAACTATGAGCAACGAGATTAAACGCATTCTATTGCAAAAACTACGGCTGCGCTACCAGAAAGGGTCAAGGAGACAGAAAACTTTAATTCTTGATGAGTTTTGTCAGACCGTCGATCTATCACGTAAGCATGCGATAAGATTATTAAATGGAGAGATAAAATCACACCGAAACCATCCAGGCCCTAAATACAAGTACGGGCCAGAGGTGCGTCGTCATGTAGTGATTTTATGGGAATCCTGCGGAAGGCTGTGCTCAAAGAAAATGGTGTCGGCGATAAAAAGATGGCTGCCTTTTTATGAAGATTGTTCAAATGAAACCAAAATACTTTTGCAGCAGATTTCTAGCTCAACAGTTGATCGAATTTTACAAGATCACCGGGAGCTTGTGAGAAAGGGAAAATCATTGACGAGCCCCTCCTTAATTAAAAATAAAATACCAATTAAGTTACTTGATAGCGGGATTATGGGTCCAGGATTTATCGAAGCCGATACGGTTGCCCACTGCGGGACATCGATGGCGGGAGAGTTTATGAACAGCCTTACAATGACCGATATTTTTTCTGGGTGGACAGAAGTAAGAGCTGTGTGGGGAAAAACATCTGAGGCGGTGTTAAGTGCAGTAAAAGCTATAGAGACTAGCCTTCCATTTAAGATCCAAGGTTTTGCTTCAGATAATGGGAATGAGTTTTTAAACAATGACCTATGGACTTACTTTTATCAAAGACCAGAAAAAGTGAACTTCGTAAGGCGACGTCCTTACAAGAAGAATGATAACGCTCATGTAGAACAGAAAAACTGGACGCATGTTAGGCAGTTGATTGGATATGACAGACTTGATCAGCAGTGGGATGTCGAATACATCAATGATATCTACCAGAATTACTGGCTGCCGCTCTGGAGTTACTTTACTCCGGTGATGAAACTTAAAACAAAAACTCGAATTGGGGGAAAAATAGTCAAAGTTCATGATGAGCCAAAGACTCCATTTGAAAGGCTTCTTGAAACTCAAAACTTAACTCAGGAAGAAAAGCAAGCCCTGCTAGCTAAAGCCGAAGGTCTTAATCCATTTGCGCTTAAAGTAGAGCTTGATAAAAAACTAAAGTGGTTCTTCAGAATAGTCGATATACGTAAAAAACAATCTCTAGCTACAGGCTAATGACCCGCAGCCCCTGAGTATCATTTATCTATGGTTCAATACGTTTATACGCCGCTTGGCCATCTCTACTTAGCTTTTTGAAGCCCCGGTATCGGAAAGAACGGCGAAGTTCCAGACCTCGCCCATCGCGGATCGAAGCGCCATTATTTCAATGACTGTCAGACTAAATATAAACTACTTAAAGGAAGTGTCAGATCGAATTCAAGTTTACACAAGTACTGTTGTCCAGCTAAATCATGTCAAAGATGATCATTTCAGAATCGTCTTTGGCTTCGATTTTTGCAGTGCCGATATCCACCGCAGCGATAGCATCGCCAGTTTCAATTTCCTTTTCATTGATTTTCACTAAACCTTTTACTAACTGGATCCATAATTTTCGATTGTCGGCTAATTTAAAATCTAGCGTTTCCGATTTTTTCAAACGAGAAATGAAGATATTTGCATCTTGATTGATGCTGATAGATCCATCTCGTCCGTCTTTGGAAATCACGTGAACTAACTTTTGATTTTCTAGCTCTTTTTCAAAGGATTTCTGTCCGTAGCCAGGTTTACCTCCACGATGGGCAGGATTGATCCAGATTTGAAAGAAGTGTGTTTCTTTGTCTGTCTCATTGTTATACTCGGAATGGGCAACGCCGGTACCAGCACTCATCCGCTGTACTTCGCCCGGTTTGATCACCGCCACGTTACCCATAGAATCTTTGTGTTGCAATCCACCCGAAATTACATACGAAATGATTTCCATATCGCGATGGGGGTGAGTTCCAAAACCAGTTCCGCCTCGGATGCGATCCTCGTTAATCACTCTTAACGGTCCGAAACCCATAAATTCTGGGTCATAGTATTCCGCGAATGAAAACGTATGACGTGATCTCAACCATCCATGTTCCGCAATTCCTCTGTCATTCGATTTTCTTACTGCCATCATAATTATCTCCTGTTTGATGGGTTTAGTATCGTCTAAAACAACTGGACAATAAATTATAATCTTTCTATATTCTATATAGATAAGAACTATATAGTTTAACGAGGGCTAATATGACGATAGATCAATTAGAAACGCTAGAGATGATAGTAGAGAAGGGCAGCTTTAAGGCTGCTTCTGAACACATGCACAAGAGTCAGCCCAGCTTAAGTGTTGCCATCAAAAAGTTAGAAGAGGAGTTCGACCTAAAGTTATTCAGCCGGGAAGAGTACCGTCCCAAGCTGACGTCCGAAGGCGTGGTGTTTTACAATTGGGCCAAGCAATGTCTGCATTCTTTTCGCGAATTAAAAACGGTGGGTCTAGAATTAGGCACGAAGAAGGTCGAACCCTATTTAACAGTCATCTTAGATCCATTGGTCCGTATCAATGTACTCTGCGATATTTTTGATGATATTGTTTCAGGCAAGCATCCCACTGAAATTACATTTCGGTCTGAAATTATGAGTGGTGGAATCGAATCGTTGCTAAATGGTGACGCCGATTTTGCTATTTCGGCCAAAGCGGCTGACAATGAATCGATTGAAAGTATCGCATTTGATAAAATTGAATTGATCCCCGTTATTGCAAAATCCATTGCGAAGAAAGTACCAAGCTTAAATTTGAAATCGCTTAAACAAATTCCACAAATTGTCGTACAGCAACAGACAGAAAAAAATCCCGGTATTTCAAAAGATAGTCGTGGTGTAATTGCCGATACGAAAAAGTGCTACGTCACGGACCATTCGCTGAAACACAAAATGATAAGTAATGGTTTTGGTTGGGGTCGGTTAGCACGACATGAAGTCGAAAGCGAGCTAAGGAAAGATATTTTAGTTCAGATCCGTGACGAAAATATCAAGCCATTCGTTTTGGATTTGCAAATTATGCGGTTAAAACAAAAACCGATGGGGCCAGTGGCCCGTGTTATTTGGAATCAATTAGCAAAAGCAGAAACGGGATCTGCGAAATCCCGATTAAAATCGAAATAAGAAATTATTCAGCAACGTCTTTGGCATTAATTCCATATTTACGCATTTTTCTGAGTAATGTGTTTTTAGGAATGTTGGCGTTAGCTACGGTCTGATTAATGCGACCTTTGTTTTGCTTTAGGGCTTTAACAATAAATTCTTTTTCCATTTCCTCTTTGAAGTTATCAAAATCAAGTGGCTTAAAGGTGTCTTCAGCGCCAGCGCCAACAGGCAGGGTGCTGGCTAGAGCACTGCTAATGACGGAAGAGGCCGGTAGAAGTGACTTCATGCTTTCCGTTAAGGAAGCATTCGTGATTTTATTTCCTGATTCAATGATGAATGCGCGCTCGACAAAATTTTCTAGTTCGCGAATATTTCCCGGCCATTTGTATTTTTTGAGTAAGGCCAGTGTGCCTGGTTCAACCGATTCAAAATTACGATTTTGTTTGCGATTAAATTTCTTAATAAAATAATCCGCTAGTTTGTCTAGATCATCCAGACGTTCTCGTAATGGCGGCATAAAAATAGGCATAACGTTTAATCGATAGAATAAATCTTCACGAAATTTACCTTCTTGAATCATTTTCTCCAAATTTCGATTCGTGGCTGCGATAATGCGAACGTTGGTTTTAACTTCGCGAATAGAGCCTACCGGAGTAAACGCTTTATCTTGAATCGCACGAAGGAGTTTCACTTGCATATCAATTTTTAATTCGCCGATTTCGTCTAGAAATAACGTTCCATTATTTGCAGCTTGAAATTTTCCGATCTTACGCTCGGTCGCTCCTGTAAATGCACCTTTTTCGTGCCCAAAGAATTCGCTTTCGATTAAATTTTCTGGAATTGCACCGCAGTTCACAGCAATAAATTGACCTGATTTTTGTAGCGAATTGTGGTGAATCGCCTTCGCAACTAATTCTTTTCCTGTGCCGTTTTCACCACGAATTAAAACCGTAGTGTCAACTTTGCTTAATTTATAGATCAATTGAAATACTTCACGCATTTGCTGAGAGTTTCCAACAAACTCCGTATCGATATCGTCATCAAAAATGGGATTCGATGCCGTTAACTCAAGAACCAGTTCGCGAGCACGCAAGCAGCCATCAATGGCTTTAAACAAAGAATCCTTTTGAACTGGTTTCTGGAAATAATCAAAAGCACCTTCTTTGATCGCTTCCACTGCGTCGGAATAGTTTCCATGTGCGGTCATGATAACCACAAATGTTCGTGGATCATGGGCTTTGATTGCCTTTAGCGCGGTGATTCCGTCCACTCGAGGCATTTTTACGTCCATCAGAACAAGGTCATAGTGCTGAGCCTTGATTTTATCTATGGCATCTTGGCCATCAATCGCTTCACTGAAATTAAAAGTTACATCAGGAAACGAAGAGGGCAGAATTTGTTTTAGAGATTCTCGGAGTTCCTGTTCATCATCGACAACAAGTGTTCTTAATGTAGTGTTCATGGTCCAAAAACTACCATAAAGGCGCTGACTGAAGAAAGGAATTATTAGCTGTTTGGTAATTTTATTCTGACGGTCGTACCTTGGTTCAATATTGAAACTACTTCCATTTTGCCGTTATGCAATTCGATAAAATACTTAACTAGGAAAAGCCCTAAGCCACTGCCTTTAATGTTTTCAGGTACAGACTCGGAACGGAAAAACTTTTGCCCCACTTTTTGCAATTCCGTTTCAGAAATCCCATATCCTTGGTCTCTAACCTCTGTCACAATGTGCTGATCAGTTTCAAATGTTTTAATGGCTATCACCGTCCCATTTGGTGAATACTTAATGGCGTTTTCAATGATGTTAATAAGGGCCTCTTTGATCAGGATTGGGTCCATTTCGGTTAGGAAAAGTGGTGCCAAATCGGTATCAATTTTTATATTTTTGTCATTGGCCAAGGGGCGCAGCGCTATAATACTAGCTTCAATTAATTGGTTTAGGTCGCTAGGGACAAGATTAAGTTTAATATTCTGAGATTCGACGCGGGCGATATTTAAAATGGATCGGATGTAGTGATCTAACTCTTCTGAATATTTTTGAATTGCATTTAGATCCGTAGCTATAGGACTATCGCCAGCAATCGCCAAGTTGCGAGCAACGACACTCTGAATTTTAGCAAGGGGATTTTTTAAATCGTGCGAAATCAAACTGATGAAATTTGACTTCATTAATTCAAGCTGGGCACGGGTTTCACTCGCTTGCTCCAGTTGGAAATTTTTCTTTTCTATGTTGCTAGTGAGAACGGTATAGCCGATCAACCAACCTAAGAACATGCATAATGCCGTTGATGCCATGGGGAACCAAAAATGATGGATATCGAAAAAATATATGTTCAAGATCACCATGACGAAAAGACTTACGATTGTGACGGTGATAGATAAATTACGGGGCAAAGATAGTGTCGAGAAGTATATTAAAATAATAATAAGCAAGATTACGAAAGACTGTGTCCAAAAACTCCATGATCTGATCCATTGGGAGTAGTACTTATTTTCTATTAATTGTGCGACCAGAGAACTGCGACCGTAGGAACCCATAGGCGTTATGTATTCATAGTCTGAATTTGTAAAACCGCCCAATACAATGATTTTATTTTTGAAGAAATCTATCGGCCATTCATTGTTGATCAATTGATTGTAAGTTACTTTGAAGAAGCGATTTTCAGATCCCTGAAAATTGATATACCTAGCCGGTTCTCCTCGTTGAGGGGATAGTACTCGGCGAACGACACCATCTTTTTCAAATTGTATATCTAGGACATCAAGTAGCCGTTTTTTTTCCATGCCTAGTGGATCCAGATCGCTAGAATAAACCCAAGTCACTTTTGGGCTGCTAAGCAAGCTGACGTTTAGTCCATCTGTCAGTGCCTGTTTGATTAAGTCTAACGTGATAATTATTGTCTTTGGCTGAAGCTTAAGTAGGTCGGTGAGTAAAGCATTCCATAATTGTGGGTTCCAGTAGTAATGATCGTTTATGCTTGACGAGGAATTTAACAACATCAGATCTTGAACCTCGGTCGTGTTAAAATGTCTTAAATCAGATGGAGTCAGTTCAATAATTACGATATCTTTTGCTGGACTGCGATCGCCACGCATTTGAAAGCGGAAATCAAAGTCGTTTAAATTATCTATGCGCAGGGAAACGAGGCAAATAAGCCAAACGATAAGTACCCTCAGAATCGAGCCCGAGGAAATAGAGGCAAAAGCTTTTTGCAATTGGAATTGACTAGGCATGTCTTAGCTACATATAATCCGTAATAACCTCAGAGTTCAATGATTTTATGATTATTCTAGATAGTTTAGACAAAATTTCAGATCGCAAAACCCCCTTCGTACTTACCATTGGTAATTTTGATGGCGTTCACTTGGGGCATCAAAAGTTATTGAAAAGTCTTAAAACTGATCCGAGGCAAAACAGCCTTGTTACAACGTTTGATCCTCATCCAGTCGAATACTTTGATGTAAATAAAAAATTTAGAAAACTATTTTCCACTGATGATCAAAACAAACAGATGGAACGGCTGGGTGTTGACTATCTACTGCGAATGAAATTTGATCAGGGCATAGCGACTATGTCGTTTGAGCAGTTTTTATCCCAATTTACGAATGCTTTAAATGTTCAGCGAATCGTTATCGGGCATGATTTAAAAATTGGAAAAGATCGCGGTGGAGATCGCTTTTCAATCCAAGCTTGGTGCCAAAAGGCAGGAATTAATTTTGAAGTGATTGAACCATTGGCTGTGGATGGTCAGGTGATTTCATCGACCTATATAAAAACGTTGGTCGAAGAAAGTAATTTCGACCAAGTTCCTAAATTTTTGGGACGATATTACTCGGTGAGTGGCCCTGTTATTCACGGTGATAAGCGGGGACGACTGATCGGTTTTCCAACGGCAAATTTGACGTGTCATCGATCTTTGTATGTTCCCAATTTCGGTGTCTATCAGACACGCACGCTTTGGAAGAATTCTAAATTCGATTCGATTACCAACGTGGGTAAAACCCCAACATTTAAAACCGATGATTTGGTAAAAATTGAAACGCATATTTTTGATTTCAATACAGAGATATACGGGGATGAAATCACTGTGGAATTTTTGAAATTCGTTCGTTCTGAACGTAAATTTTCGGGAATTGAAGAAATTAAAAATCAAATCGGACTTGATATAGCCTCGCTAGGGCGAAAGCATCAGCCATGATTCGATTGTTTCTAAATCAAGGCTTCAAATCCACTGGTCTAGTTCCTGATTTTGAAAATATTAAACGATATTTACAATCGGAATCTGTGACCTTTGAAGTTGCTGAGTATGAAGACTTGATTGATTTGCGTCGTAAAAACTTGGATCAATCAATGATTCGGTGTGATCTTGATTTTGGAACTGAACATGTAACTCAGTTGGCAATGGCTCCTGAAGCTGTACGTTTTAACCGTACTTTTGATTCTTTAACTTTCGAATCTGGTCATTGGCTACCTCGATTAAAATACTTCGATCTTCTTCGTCGTAAGATAGTAACTCATTTTGGTAATGTCGATATTCACGAAACAGCTGGTATTATTTGCGACTCATGTTCATTGGAAGGTCTGGTTTCCGTTGCTGTGAGTTTGGGTTTTAGGTCCATTATTCTTTTTATACCGGATGGGAAGTCTGGAATGGTTGATGAATTGTCCCGCTATTTTATCGGCGTAAAAATCAAGACGGTGGCGTTTTCTGAGATAACACAAAATCGGGATCAAACCAGTTTGATGATTAATGCTGTCGATGTCGAAAAGAACACGACTTTGATGAATGACTTAGCTTATTTCAATTTCATGTCAGTCAAAGGGATTATGGTGGACCTTGTTTCTAAAACCCCTGTTCATCCTTTGCTTTTCGAGGCAGAGAAGGCCGGCTTAAGGACTTTGAAACGTCGTGATCTGGCAGCTTTTTATGATTATGAATCATTGCGTACAATTCACCCACCGTTAGAAAACACAAAAAACGAGTTTTTTCTCAACTATTTATAAATCGAGACTATCGACTAGTAACAAATTCGCCACGTTTATCTAAAATAGTAATCTATGAGCGAAATTAAACCTTGGGATAAAAAGACGTGCGATATATTGTATCGCCAAGGCTTGATTAAACCAGAACAGTACGAACAAGCACTTGAAACAAAAAAAACAACTCCGAATTTATTGCTCACTCAAATTCTGATAAATTTAAATTTTGTACAAGAAGCCCAGGTGCAAAAAGGTTTAGAGGCCTTTTACAATATTCAGGGAATTAATCTTTCACAATTCCAAATTGATCAACAGGTTGTTGAAATGGTTCCACGTGACATTTGCTACAAGCACAATGTTATTCCAGTTCAAAGAATGTTGGACAACCAGGGCAAGATTTCTACGGTAGTTATCGCATTCTCGGATCCAAGCCAAATTCTAGTGCGCGAGGATTTGCGTATTATCACTAAAGCTAAAGTTATTCAACCCATCGTGGCTTCGCCAATTGCTATCCAGCACGCGCTGGAGAAGTACTATGGTATCAGTGTTGATAAGGCGTTGGAAGGTGTAGATGGTGATGATGCTGAAGTCGACGTGCTTGATGAAAAGAAAGTCGAGACGATCGACAATATCACTGACAAAGATTCCCCGGTTGTTAAATTCGTAAATGCGATTTTGAATGAAGCGATGAAAAAGCGCGCCAGTGATATTCACTTTGAACCGTACGAAAAAATTTTTCGTGTTCGTTATCGCGTTGACGGGATTTTGATTGAAGCGAAAAATCCACCACGTGATTGGGGTCCTTCGATTTCCGCACGTATTAAAATTATGTCAAAGTTAGATATCGCTGAACGACGTCGCCCTCAAGATGGTCGTTTAAAAGTGCGTACGCGTGAAGCCGATATGGATTTTCGTGTTAGCACGATGCCAACTTTGTGGGGTGAAAAAGCTGTTCTTCGTCTTTTGGATAAATCGAATTTGCAATTAGACATGACAAAACTTGGATTTGAAGAAGAAGATCTAAAGCTTTTTAAATCATGTATTAACTTGCCTCAAGGGTTGGTATTGATAACGGGCCCTACGGGTTCTGGTAAAACAACAACAATTTATTCTGCGCTTTCGGAACTGAATCAAACGGATGTTAATATTTCGACGGCGGAAGATCCTGTCGAATTTAACTTAGAGGGTATTAATCAGGTTCAGATGAATCCTGATATCGACTTAAATTTCTCGGTCGCGCTGAAATCGTTTCTCCGTCAAGATCCAGATATTATTATGGTGGGGGAGATACGAGATTTAGAAACGGCAGAGATTTCTTTCAAAGCGGCTTCTACGGGGCACTTGGTTGTGTCGACACTGCATACTAACGATGCACCGTCTACGGTGATCCGTTTAACAGAGATCGGTATCCAGCCGTACGTCATAACGTCGACGGTCAATTTAGTAGTGGCCCAACGTCTTGTCGGAAAGATATGCGAAAACTGTAAAGTTCCCGTCGAGATGCCCGTTCAAAACCTTATAAACATCGGTGTTCCGCCTAATGAGGTGCCTGAATACAAATTATACAAAGGCAAGGGATGTTCAAACTGTAACAATACGGGAATTAAAGGCCGATTAGCTATTTATGAATTACTTCCAATGACCGAGAAGATAAAGGACGCGATTCTAAAAGGCGCTAATCAGGCTCAATTACGTTTTCTAGCTCGAGAGCTAGGTCTACGTACCTTACGCCGAAGCGCACTTTTAAAACTAAAGCGCGGTGTAACAACGTTTGAGGAAGTTTTAAACTCTTCAGTAAAGGATACGTAGAACGTGAAAGAATTTCTGATGCCCGAAGTAATGCGAGAAAATTTGGCTCGACGCCATGGTTTGCTGTTGGTGAATGGCAATCGTTTCTCTGGTATCGAGAAGTTTTTCCTAAGTGCAATTAAGCAATTTGAATCTGAAAAGCGCACAGGCACGGTTTTTTTACGTGATACAGTTAAATCTCCATTTAAGCATTGGTCGTATAAAACAATAGATGATTTAGTTAGTTCAGGAACTATGCTGGTTAAGGATTCTGAGGTTTTGATTTTTGAGAATATCTCTAAATTATTTGAAGTAGAGGCGGCGCTTGAATGTGCCGAAGAAGGTCGTTTAGTTATCATGCATTTCTGTAATCAGTCACTCGTTAGTTCGCTACACAAGTTGCTTTCTTTTTTTCCAGATTCGCGGGCTCAGCACATGTTGTGGCGAATGCTTGATTTGTTGTCACTAAGCTACTCACAATATGAAATTGACGGTGAAAATAATGAAACGGTTTATGCCGGTGAAATTGTTCCCCTAAGCCCCGAAATCAAGAAAGAGATTTACGCTAAGGGTGTAGATTCGTTTGAAGAACGATTGAAAAATATCGACGATGAAAATGGCGTGGTTACGTTTAATCAAAGTTTATTGCAATTACTAATCAGAAGAAAAATATCACTTCAGAAGGCTTTTGAATTTTCAAAAGACCCACAGGATCTTGATTCTTTATTGAAGAAGGTAGGTATCTAATGGCAAAGTTTTCATATCAGGCAAAGAACTTGAATGGTCAAATGACCAACGGAGAGCTGGAAGCCTTTAATGAAACAGAAGTTCGTACTCGCCTAAGGCAAATGCATCTGGAAGTTGTTCGTGTGAACGCCAAAGGTCTTGGCGGCACTATGAAGGCTGCTGGAAGTGGATTATTTGTATCTAAAGTGAAAGTAAAAGATTTGCAGATTTTCACCCGTCAGTTTGCAACGTTAATTAACTCAGGTATTCCGGTTGTGGATGCTCTTAAAATATTGAGTGAAGGTTTGCGTTCGGGAATTTTAAAAGACGCGGCTATGAAAGTTAAAAAGAGCATCGAGCAAGGTAAAAAATTATCAGACTCGATGGCCCAAGTTCCAAACGTTTTTGACCGATTTTATTCAAACATGGTTCATGCCGGTGAAGAAGCCGGTATTCTTGATGGTATCTTGAGTCGTTTGGCGACGTACATGGAAAAAAACGAAAAGGTAAAATCTCAAGTGAAGGGTGCCTTGGTATATCCAACGGTGATCGTCGTCGTTGCGATGTTTGTTATCGCGGCGATCTTGGTGTTTATTATTCCTAAGTTCCAAGAATTTTTCAACTCTGCTGGTAAAGAACCACCTTTGTTAACTATGATGGTTGTGTCTTTATCTAATGCCATGATTAAAATGTGGTATGTTATTGTTGGCGGCGCTATAGCAGCTCCGTTTGTCATCAAGTCGTATTTGGCTACACCGGCAGGAAAAGCATCATTTGAACAGTTTTTGTTCCGAGCGCCTATTTTTGGTGAGCTAGTGAGAAAATCGGCCGTAGCACGTATGACTCGTACGTTAGGTACACTGCTAAGTTCGGGTGTTGGTCTAATTGAAGCGATCGAGATCGCATCGCGTACGGCCGGTAACATTGTCGTTGAGCGTGCGTTGATTCGTTGTAAAGAATCGGTTCTGCAAGGTAAACCCTTTGCGACGCCACTTTCAAAAGATAAGGTATTCCCAGACATGGTTGTGCAAATGATCGCGGTAGGGGAGCAGTCGGGTACGTTAGATAACATGTTAAACAAGATCGCCGACTTCTATGAAGATGAAGTGGAAACTGCGGTTAAGGCATTGACCTCGTTGATTGAACCATTACTGATGGTTGTGCTAGGTGGTATTATTGCCGTCCTAGTTATCGCGATGTACTTGCCAATTTTCTCGATGGCAGGAAATGCAGGCGGGTAGTGTAGCAACCTCTCAGACTCTATCCAGAAAGTGGCAGGTCGAATCTGTTCGCGTACTGCTCTATATTTTTTCGTTAATAGTCTTAGTATTTTTCTATTTCTGGCAGGCTCCTTTTGTGTCGTGGGCATTGCTGGGGCCATCATTTTTAGTGTTGGGGCTAGGACTTATCACCCATTTCATACTTTTTTTCAAAATTGATTCTATGTCTGAGGAATCGACAGCGTTGCTGTCGACATTTATTCTGGATTCATTACTTATTTCACTGTACGTATATTTCTCTAGCGGCTCTGTTAGTTTGTTTTTGCTGCTTCATGTGATTAACATTATTTTAGGTAGTTTTTTGTTTAAGGGGAAAGGTGCGATAATATTAGCTTTGGTGACCAGCTTCAACTACAGCTGGGTGCAAATCTTGGGGCCAGAATTTAAAACCATTGCAAGTCTTATTACTCTGACAATAAATAACTTGGCTTTTTTTGGTGTAGCCGGTTTGTCTGGTTATTTAAGTGAAAAGCTTTTTCAAACTGAAACGGCGCTCAAAACGAAAGAAGGACAGCTTCGATCGTTAGAGGATTTGTACGAACTAATCATTGAAAAATCACCTGTTGCCTTGCTAACGCTGGACAAAGCCTCCCAGATTGTTCAAATGAATACAAAAGCCATAATGTTGTTTCCATTAATCAAAGAGAACGGACGATTGACTGAATTTTTTCCGCCACTTAATAGTCTTTGGGGGCAAATTGTTGCTCTTGATACGCAAGAGGAGTTATCCCGTGAAGTTGATTTTAAGAACGATACAGAGGATTCAATTTTTAAAATCGTCGCTAAACCAATTTCAAAAACCGAAGGATTGTTCCTGCTCGTAATTGAAGACCTAAGCCAAATACGAAAAATGGAGTTTCACTTGAAACAAAGTGAAAAATTGGCGGCGATCGGTGGTCTGGCTGCCGGTGTGGCACACGAAATTCGTAATCCATTAGCCGGTATTAGCGGCAGCGTTGAATTGCTAAGTCAAACTACACAAGGCGATGACGATCGCAAATTAATGAAAATTATTTTAAAAGAGATCGATAGACTAAATAATCTAATTACGGAATTCCTGGAGTATGCCAAGCCAGCGAAAAATCCTACAGACCCGTGTGATTTGAATTTAATTTTGCGCGATGTTTTAGCGAATGTGGAACAAAATGCGCAGCTTCGAAAAGATGTTAAAATGACTATCGATATTGAGCCCAATGCCATGATCAAGGGCTACAGTGACAAGCTAAAGCAGGCGTTTCTAAATATTATTATCAATGCTTTGCAAGCGATGGATAAAGTGCCTATTGCCGCACTCGACGTCACTTTGAAAAAAGTAAATAAGCATTGGTGTTTACGTATCAAAGATACGGGATCTGGAATGAGTGAACAAACGTTGAAACGAATTTTCGAACCGTTTTTCACGACTAAGAGCAAGGGTACGGGTCTAGGTCTAGCAGTAACGCATAAAATTTTAGAATCACATCAAGCCATCATTCATGTTCGCAGTCAGGTAGGCCAAGGCACAGAGTTTGAGTTTAATTTTCCTTGCTTAGAATAAATTTCCTAGGGACAATATTTCTATAGGGGATTGACCAAATGAAAGCAAAAATTTTAGTTGTTGATGACGAAGAATCGATAAGAGAATTCCTCGAAATCATGCTTCGGAAAGAAGGCTATGAAATTACATTAGCCGAAGACGGTCAAAAAGCGAAAGAACTGTTGCAGAAGAAATCATTCGACATGATTATTTCTGACTTACAGATGCCAAATATGACTGGTATTGAATTACTGAAATACGTAAGACAAGATTTTCCAGAAATTATTTTCATGATGATCACGGCGTTCGGTACAACTGAAACGGCTGTTGAAGCGATGAAAATGGGCGCTTATGATTATTTAACTAAGCCATTTAAAATTGATGAAGTTCGAATCAATATTTCAAATGCATTAAGATCAAAAAACTTAGAATTTGAAAATAGAAGCCTAAAAAAAGAACTAGGTAAAGAATTTTCGTTTCAAAACATCATTGGTAATTCACCAGCGATGCATCATGTGTTTGATTTAATTAAACGCGTTTCTCAAGCACCAACAAATATCTTGGTAACAGGTGAATCTGGAACAGGTAAAGAGGTTATTGCCAAAGCGATTCACTACAATGGTCCTTTGAAAGATCGTCCGTTCGTAACAATCAACTGCGGTGCGATTCCTGAGAACCTAATGGAATCAGAAATGTTTGGTCATAAGAAAGGATCGTTCACAGGAGCAATTGCGGACAAGTTAGGTTTGTTCGAGGTGGCTGACGGCGGAACATTGTTTCTGGACGAGGTTGGCGAGTTGCCGTTATCGATCCAAGTCAAACTACTGCGTTCTTTACAAGAGCGTGTTATTCGTCGTGTGGGTGCTACGGAAGACATCAAAGTAGATGTTCGTATCATCGCGGCTACAAATCGGCATTTGGAAGAAATGGTTCAAAAGGGAACATTCCGTCAAGATTTGTATTATCGTCTGAATGTTATTCATATCAAAACTCCAAGTTTACGTGAGCGTAAAGAAGATATTCCAATTCTTGCGCATCACTTTTTGAAAAAATATAACGACAAATTAAATAAGAATATTTCATCAATCAGTACTGAGGCGATGGAAAATCTGAAAAAATATGACTATCCTGGTAACGTACGCGAGCTTGAAAATATGATCGAGCGTACTGTAGCATTAGAGGGTGGAGCGACTGTATTACCAGAGAGCTTGCCACCATTGGTTAATACGAGCTCGGGTCGTAAGTTGGCCTCTTCAAATGAAATCGAAGTGACAGACGACGGTGTTGATTTAGATAAAATCATTGGTCAGATCGAAAAAGAACTGATCATTAAAGCCATCCATCAGGCCAACGGTATTAAAAAACGTGCCGCTAAGTTATTAAATATCACATTCCGTTCGATGCGTTACCGTATTGAAAAATACAATCTGGGTACCGTTGGAGATGATGAGTTAGACGAAGAGTAAAATAGCTAATGAAATAGGTTCAAATGAAAAAGGTCAAACTAAGTAGTTTGACCTTTTTTTGTACCTCGAAAAAGCGCGAGATTTAGAACGTCTTTAGGTCAATAGCTGGGCTAATGGCGCGTCCTAAATCTTCAGATATGGCTACGACTTGGAAGCGATAGTTTGTGTTGTTCTTAAGCCCCGATATTAGAATTTGATGGGTCGTTCTTAACACGTTGTCGGATTGGGTGACTGTTTTTTCACCCGTATCCAAATTTGTAACCATCATCATAGATACCGCTTTGATGTCGGTTCGCCAAGAGAACGAAACTTCGTTAGACAGCTGTTCAACCACTTGGAAATTTGAAATCACTGGCACTGTACCAGTGTAGCAAGGATTGTAATCCACATCTCCACCTTCTGACGTAGAATTACCTGTTTCTGGCAATAAATAGTTTTGCGTCGATAAAACTCTCCAGCCGCGGGCCGCTAGATCGAGCCACTTAAGTGGAGCCGAGTTATGTTTTGGATCAAAAAACAATTCGTTGCCAGACTGATTGCAAAGTGAATCTTTACCAGCTTGTGTAGCTTTACGCCAAATTAACATATTCGAAATATGGTAGCGAGGGCCTTGGTAATACAACAATTCCATTTGAATTTTTTTATCTCTCGTCATGTTAACTAGTCGTGACGAACACTTCATTCGAGTTGGCGTGTCGCCGTCATTATTAATATGTGTTTCCCAGCCGTTAGAATTCGCAGTCGTAATCACGTTGTCCGGGTCCTTGATTTTTAGTATGGTGCCATCATCCGACAGCATCGCTAATTCGTATAAGCCTTCGCTATCATCTGGGCCCAAAATAATTTGCGATTCAAACTTCATCGCAAAGTATTCTATTAATTGAGTGCCTAGATCATCACGAACTACGTCACCAGACTCTAATGGGAAACCATCATAAAACATGCGAGTCGGAACGTTGACTGAATTAAAGAACAGAGTCTGATCGGAATGTGTATAATTATTGATATAGCTCATTACTGATTGGTAGATAGGCTGGTTGAACCCTCTAAACCATAGTGACGATTTGATACCATGCTTTGCCGATGGCACTGGATCTGGATCGAAGGGGTCGCACACCAATTTATTTAAAGGATATGCATTCGTATCGTAGACCGATTTTACAACGGTCTCTGTTTGTGCCGTAGTTATAATCTCGCCTTTAATAGATTCTGCGGAAGAAGATCCTTTAGAACATGAGATATTTAATCCCAGCATCATACCTAAACTTATTGATGTAGCTAATGTCTTGAAATTATACGTGCGCATGATTCACCACCCAGACCTCATCGTAACCTAGCCGTTTGGCGAGTTCGAGAAAAATGGTGTGGCTGTAGTTATTTGGAACTCTAAATAGTCGACAGTAAACAATAAAATAGAAAAATCGAATAAAGAATAGTCATAAAATTAAACTTTCTGTTTCGATTTAAATCGAGCCTCAGTTCTATGGCTAGCGATGTACCAATACAAGATTTTGAATACATCGCCCGGTTAGCTGTTAAAACTAATGTTTCTGCTGAGAGGCTAGGACGTTATTTTCAACGATGTGAAAATAAGCACGAACAAGTAGGACAAGTGAAGTTTTATCCAATGACTGAAGGTAGGCTAATTTTTCGAAGTATGTTTTTCGAGAGATTAGTTCTGTCATAGAGTCTTGAATGACTTTCACTTTATCGAAGTCATAGAAATCTTTCTCGTCGGTGACTTCTTTGTAAGCAGCAGCGATAGTTGCCTTATCAAAGAGCACATGAATGCCCATAGCCGCTTGGCTTAAAATGGCTTCCATTTTTTCCAATGCTTGTTCTTGAAACATGTTTTTATCAAAGGGAGCTGACGGGTTATTTGATTCCGTAGACAATAGCGCCTCCATCCATAGGTTTGCGTTTTTATCAGAGCGTTATTAATTGAACACGTTCGTTTGTTCTTAACTTAATGCTGATGTGTGTTTTGACTTATTTCAATCGAAAACTGCTCGAGTTGACTTACGCTGTCATTCTTGTCCCGCGGACTGCAAGGTTATTGATAGACGCTATGAAAACAGTAATGATGAACAGATGAAGAAGTCCAAAAACAGAGGCAAGAAAAAGATTCAGGAGTTATTTGTGATCGACGAAGACAAGAACTTAGTTTTTGATTCTGAAGAAAAGGTTTTTACTTTTTTTGAAGAGCCGATTCAGCGCATCGAAGAGTTATATCAAACGATCCGTCGTCCTGATGATTTCACGGATGAAGAACAAGTCGAAGAAGAAGAGAGTCTTGACCTGACACTCAGTGATCCAGATGAAATCTGGTTGATGGAAACGTTCTTCAAAAAAGCTCCGATTCATGTTTTTGTTAAAACGATCACAAAAAACACAATGAGTTACGATTACGTTGCGATCGTGTTCCTTTCGACGAAGGAACGTAATCCTACCTTCGTGTTATCTCATTTTCCGACAAAATTTAAAGAAACAGCCGAAGCTTTCAAAGATGGCGAAATGATTTTCAGTCACGACATGGAAATTAAACACTTTGCTGGACTAGAAGGCGATTCCATTCTAGAAAACGACGAACTATCGATCGGTTTATTTAAATCGATGCTAAAATTACGTACTGAAAAAGATATTCCTTTGGAAAAATTCAAAAATTTTCTTGAAACCCGAGAAGATACCATTGAATCCCCAGACGAAATCTGGCGAAAAAATGACCATGATGGAAACGTTTTCGTGACATTCATCAAAGAATACACGGAAACAGAATACGACGATTATTACTACATCAGCGTCACGTTAGAAGAGAATAATTCAGACGTACATACGCTGTTGTTTTCATTCCCGACGAATGATGAAAACCTGGTAGATCGCTATCGCTTAGGGGAGAACCTGCAAGCAGAAGAAGTCAGTCAAGAGTCATCCCACTAAACTGGAAATAAAACCCCCGTTCAAAAAAATAAAACCCCCGGAGTACGCCGGGGGTTTCCTATAAAAAATTTCTTTAAGTTAAATGATTACTGAGCCGTATAAATCGTCGAGCAAAATTCGCCAGCTTTCGTTTGAAAGATCTGAGCAGACCATTGTCCCGCGTATGCTTTGAAAGGGTGTAACACTTGCAGTGTAGAGTGGCGTGTCGTGCCATCTTTATCCGTAGCGTAGCGAGCTGGATCAGCGTCAAATGCTGGGATTAAACTGTCTAACTGACTGACTGTTGAGTTATCTGACGAGTTGTAGTAGATCGCTGAGATTGCATCATAGTCTGCATTGGGATCAACCAATTGAATTACGATGCGTGTCTTTTTAAAGAACTGATCTGGAGTTGAAACACCTAATTTTGAGGCCGCCGAAGTTAAATCTCTCCAATATAAAGACGTTTTACCAGAAGCCAGTAACTTGCCATCAGCAATCGAGTAAAGGTTCATTGAAAGGCGACTTTCACCCCACATTTTATTACCCGAAGAGTTTACCATATATTTATGGAACTCAATGTAGTTGGCGTTAGATGAAAATGCGGAAGGAATCTTAGTGATTTTTAAATTAATGCGGTTTGGATCGATGGATTCGCCATCTTGATATGTCGATGTATTGTAAGAAAGTGTCGAGCTAGTTGCCTGATTGCAATAGGCTAGAGGGCGAGTCGATGTATCTATGCTTGCTACATCTGTTGTTAGCAATCGGCTTGAAGTTGAGTAGTCTGCTGTACCTTTGCTAGCTCCACATGCTGACAACATTGCTGTTGTGATTAGTAGTAAAGTTAGTTTTAGATAAAAGCTTTGTGTTCTCATAAATACCTCTTGCTAGATACTAAGAGCAATCAGTTTGCCATGTGTCCGAATGAGGCAGTGGTAAGTGCGCGAATTTTTGACGGAAAAGTTGTCTCAGCTTGGGAATAAAATTTTTCTAATTTTGAGGCGTTATACAACACTGAGAGTGACAGTAAAAGTCAGTCACTCTTTGGTGTTGCCATGATGATTTGTTTTAGAACGAGACTTTTGATTTACAGAGCCTTTGCTTGGGTAATCAATCCATACATTCTGTGCGACTGCTATTTTTCGTTCCAATAAACAATACGGGGAGGGCCTTTAGGGATGGGTTGTGACGTTGCGGTCTGAGTTCCTGCCGCCGGCGTTGTTCCAGCCGCTGGGGGTGTCGCTCCGGGTGTTCCCGCCGGTGGGGATGTCGTTAAACCAGCAGGTTGGTTTTTTTCGTCGACCTTTTTTTGGATTTCATTAACGTGTTCAGCTACTTTGTTAACATCAAGTGTGATGATATCAATTTCACGTTTAGATCCGCCGTATTCTCCAATTGAATTAATACGAAAACTGCTAAAGCTATCGGTGTTAATTGGGAACTCCTCTCTATTGATTGAAACTCGGGCCCCTTTTTGTTCTAGGAATTCCCAAAACCCTGCGGCGTCTTTGAACGGTCCTAGTTGTGGATCTTGGCGACGTTTAACTACTTCATCTGCAATTTCTTTTGTGATAGTTGGATCGATGGATTGTAAAACTTCGGAAGTCGCGGAATTGGGATTTAATCCTTTAACACCGTAAATAGTAATTTGTGGCTCCAGAATTTGATAGAACTCATCTGACATCCCTGTCACTAACCGAAGCTCCTGAATGGTGCGAAAATTTCGGTTAGGGGGGAACGCATCGGTGCCACGATCTTTGTAACCTGATTTTTTATCTCCGCCGTTTAAGCTTTCGTTTTTAGTGCTCATCCAATCGGCGATATTGTTAACTAAAGTGTCAAAACGATAGCCGCTATAGTTTTTAGAAAACTCTTCGTCGTTTTTAACTTTGTTTTCAAACAGGGCCAGCAACTGTTTCTTTGTGATCTCGCGCAGAGTTTCAGATGGCGAAGCTAAATTTGTGACATCTATTTTTGAGCCTTCGTCTGTAATTTTGGTGGCGAAGGCGGCATCCAGTAACGACTCTTTTGTTTTGTCTTTCACAATGTCTTTGTCTACCGCATTTAATCCTTCGGGCAATTCTAGCGGCCAGATCAAAGGAAACTGCCAAATTTGATCTAGCATCCCATTCTGAGGTAAACTTTTTCCTAATTTTTGCTGAACCGTTTGGAAAATTTTAATACGCAATAATGACAAATCAATTCCGCTGCGAGTGGCATAGTAAGCTTTCACACGATTGATTTGTTGAGCATTAATTAAATATTCAACTTGAGTGTCATAGGTGACTTCCATTGCAAGATAGGTCATCAGCGACAACGCCGCGATCGCCGTGATCAAAGCGATGCCGCGATTATTGTTGGTTTTCGAAATGAATTCTTTTGTCGTGCGATTAAATATTTTTACGCCAAATAACTTCATTGAGTGACTCCTCCTCCAGCAGGGGTCCCGGCCGGACCACCCGATGTTGCTGGTGTTGTTGCGGCTGGCGTTCCCGATGTGGTAGATGAATCGCCGCTGCCAGACTCTTCCTTGTTGTTAGGGAAATGGATAGGAATCACCAATTGCATCGAGTGTTTCTTAGAGCCTTCTTTTTCTGGATCTTTTTGATATGTGATAGAAATTTCAACTAGCCACGGAAAGTTTCCTTTTGTAGCGCCGTCACCACCTGAATCTGTTCGCCAGTCTTTGTTCCAATCTTGTTTGCCTCGACCTAGGTAACGCAAATTAAACTCAGTTATATTTTCAATCAGTAAATATTCTTCGCCGCCTTTCGTGACATCTTCGTCTACCCAAGGTGAAACACGGCGGAAGATACACTTCGTCGCTTTCTTTTCAGCGAATGTAGTGCAGTCTTTCAATGCGTAGCCTACTTCAACGAAATCGGCTTGCGGCATATCTTTCATAATGCGACCTGTGTTCATCGTCACGAAACTGATTTCATGTTCTTTGCCGATAAAATGAGTTGTGGGGTCTTTGCGCGGAGCTTCGGCCGGTGTTTCTTGTTCCGCAATTACATTTCCATTTGAATCAAAAAGTTGTTGTGGTTGTTGGGCCAATTGAGCGGCGCCAGGAATCCCAGATCCGGCAGGTCCACCCGCAGGGCCACCGGCCGTTGTGGCCTTTTTGTTTTTCTTCGCTATTTCTTTGATTTCTTTTTCCCAATCGCGATGGTGATAGGCAAGCTGAACATCTTTTTCAAAAATTTTAACACCGTCACGTAAGCGGGACGTGTCGTTCACCATTTCTTGAATGATTTTTTTCTGAGTGATGGCTTGCTTGATTGTTTGCGCCGCCAACAATCCCAACGTCGACATAATCGCCACAGCAATCAAAACTTCAATTAAAGTAAAACCAGATCGTGAAGAGAATTTCACTAACCACCACCAGGTATCGAAGGCAGGGGCAGCTGCTTGTCATAGTCCACAAAAAGTAAGGTTGCCGAATATTCGAATTCTTTTTCTTTCACTTTGTAAACAACAGTGACTTTAACTTCTTTTATGGAACTCGATAGGTGGTCCGAGAATTGTTTCATCAATTGACTCATCATTTGATCGACGCCGCCTTCGCGGCCAATCAGAATTGCAGTCAAGTCCGGCATCTCAAATTTTTTAGATTCTAGTTTCCAACTGTATTCAGGGAACCCTTCGAATTCATCGCCCTCAGTTTCGGGGATTGAGTCAATGGATTTACCACGGTATTTCATATCGATTTCGGCTAACTTTCTTTCAAGCAGAGCTGCAATCTCGACGTTCTTTTGTGTTTTGCGAATGCGATTATAAGAACTGCTCCAAGATTGCGCCAGTAACATCACGCCGGATGCCAGAATGATCAGGGCGATCAAGACCTCTAGCAAAGTAAAACCTGATTGTTTCAGTCGGCTGCGTTTATTCATTGCGCTTTATTACATCCTTCAAGCTGATTTCCTCATCCGCAATATCTACTATACCGGTTAGGGGATTGATCAGCAAAGACCATGTGTTTTTATCATCCGTAATATGAATAATAGACGCCTCAACCAATCCTTCGGGTGAATAGTATATGGCACCAAGGCCATCCACCAAGGGTTCGGTATTTTGAATCTCGAGGGATTTAAATTTAATTCCTTTAGGAAGAGTTTTTTCTTTTTTAGTTAGTTTTTTAAATAGTGTAAATGACGATTTCTTTTTGTCGCTACTTGTATCCTGTTCATCTTGGGCTTTTAATTCCAATTTGGGATCTTTCATTTCAATGGCGTTACCTTTTTCAACCCAGTAGCGAGATTGATCAGGTTTTATTTCTATCATCAGGCGAAAAAAAGTCTGAGTCAGGCGGGCCTGATTGCGAATTTCCTTCGATAGAACAGTGAGCTCACGAAAGGTAGTTTTAATATTGTTATCATTTTTACGAACCCGACCGAGTCCTAGTACAATCACCGCAGAGATGATGCCTAGGACGATCAGAATTTCAATTAAGGTGAATCCGCGTTGAGAAGACCTAGTTAGCTGGAGCTGCTTCGCCGGATTCGTCTTCGCCCCAAACAAGATCTCTATCAAATCCACTGCCGCCCTCTTTTCCGTCCTTACCAAGAGATTTTAAAGTAAACTCAGCTCCCGAATCAGCTGTGTATTCATACTTTCTGTTCCATGGATCTTCTAATCTTCCTTGGTAGTAAGCATTTGGTCCCCAATTCTTACAATCATCGGCTTTTTTCAAGCCGTCAAGAGATGCGGGGTATTTATTGCAATCTAAATTGTAATTCGCTAATGCGTTTGAAATTTGTCCCATTTGGATATTAGCTTCTTTCACTTTGGCTTTATCACGTGCGCCAGCAAATCGACCGGCTAATAATGCGAAGATAGAACCAAGAATCGCAAGAACGATCATAATTTCAACAAGTGTAAAACCTTTTCGATTTTTAGAAATATTCATAAAACAAGCCTCTCCTTAACAAGATTAAAAAATTATAAATCTAATTACCTAAATTTGTCATCTCAAACATAGGGATAACGATAGACAACACGATAATCATGACCACGACACCCATAATGACTGTGATGATCGGGGTAATCAATGACGTCATGCCGTCTATTTTATTTTGAACCGAAAAATCATAAGCGTCTGAAACTTGCGTTAACATGTTTTCTAGCTCGCCCGTTTTTTCACCAATCTTCACCATATGTATAACGATAGGGGGGAATTGCCCCGACCGTCCCAAAGGACCAGCTATGCTTTCCCCTTCGGAAATATTACCACGTGCTTCGTCTACGGCTTGTGCAATAACGGCATTGTTAACCACATTGCGTACGATATCCAATGCGCCTAACATCGGCACACCGCCAGTTAATAATGTAGCCAGTGTTCGTGTGAAGCGAGCCACCGCTACCATACGAATGATCGGCCCAAATACAGGGAGACGGAGTGAAATTGCATCCCAGCGCGGGCGACCTTCGGTTGAATTTTTCCAGGCCATAAATGAAACGTAAGATCCAATCAATACTCCCAAAATGATGTACCAGAAATCAGTCATAATTTGTGAAATCTGGACGATCACCAATGTGTACCACGGCAGTTGCAGTTCTGGTGCCGACTCAAAAATCGTCATCATTTTAGGAATAACGAATGTGAACAAACCCATAACGATAATAAACACAACCACAAGCATGATGATCGGGTAGGTTAAGGCACTGGATACTTTTTGGCGCAGTTTCGCCGAGGATTCAGTAAAGTCAGCTAGACGTAAAAGTATAACGTCCAAACTACCTGACATCTCGCCGGCTTCACACATTGAAACATAAATTTTATCAAAGATATGCGGATATTTTGCGAGTGATTTATAAAACGGACTACCTTCATTGACCATATTTTTGGAATCGGCCAGGGCTTGCGATAAAGCCGGGTGTTCCACTTGTTCGCTGACGGCAGCCAAGGCATCTACCAATGGAATTTGCGATTTAATTAGTACAGCTAACTGACGAGTCATCAAGGCTAAATCTTTGATAGGAACAGAGGCTTGGAATAAACCAGAATTGTTTTTCTTCGCAGCGGCTTTTACTTTGTTGCGAATGTCGGTAACAAATATGCCATCTTTTTTTAATTTGGTTCGAGCGGTTTTAATATTTTCCGAATCGACAACGCCAGACTTGTTTTTTCCAGCTTGAGTGATTCCCTTGTATTCAAAGAGTGGCATTTAAAAATAGTACGCGTTGGAAAGCGCTAAGTAAAGCGTTGTCATGAGCGAAGGAAGTGGTTCTAAACTGGATCTATTGGCCGAAACCAAAACCTACTTTTAGGCTTATGATACTAGCGCTCACCGTTGCAGATGACGGGAACAGAGAGTAATCAAGTGATACAGGAATCACATTTTTGGTGCCAGAACCGATGTCTAGACCTAAGCCAAGAGTTAGAACTTGGTTAGACGTAATCAAGCTGGTATCAAGAACTGTAGATGATTTGCCCATAGCAAGTAAGTATCCTAATCCACCACCAATCCAAAATTTATTTCTTGATTTGGTAAGATTGTATTTACCCATAGCATATAGAGATAGATAATTGATTTTCACGTTACAGTCTGCTGACGCACCTTTATCACAAACTTTTGTTTCTTTAGACTGTTTAGCATCAAACGTTTCTAATCCACCCATGCCGCGAACTTGTAAGTTTTTATTCAAAGTGTAATCGTAGTAACCCAGTAGTCCGATTGAAGACCCACTCATGGCTGCGGTCTGATTTACGCCACCGTACGAGAATTTGGCGTTCATTGAAGACATCATATAAGAGGCCATTAAACCCCAAGCATTTCTTGATTTTGCTTTAGTTTTAATTTCAGTAGACATTTGTCCATCGGCCCCCTGAGTACTGGCAGGGGAGCGAACGGGGCGTAAACTCATACCGGTTTGAACGCTGGAGATGTTACCTTTGATAACTTTAGCTTTGGCTTGCTTAGAATTAAATTTCTCAACGCGAACTAAAACTTTCGCTTTATTTGATTGATCCACGATATAGAAATCTTGATTTTCGCTGACTGGTTTTCCGTCAGTTTGAAAGATGACCGCCGTTGAACTTGTCTTTTGCAGAGTATAAGCCTGAGCAGAAGCAAGACCGAATAATGTTGTTAAAATAACGCTGTATGAAATTCTCATACTTTAAGTATCGTTTATTAAGGGATTTTCTCAAGGCCAGGTATTTAAATGAGACGCTCAATAGGTGAAATTCTTCTGGTATTCTGTCAAATCTAGACCTTCGGAAATACACGTTCTCTGAGGAGAAACAGTGCTAGCCAAAAGTACGACAGTCTGATTGTCGATAGTTTCCTGCACTGTCAAATCCGGAGACATTTTCTTTAACGTTTCCCACTCTATCACTTCGTCTGGACCATTGACAGAGGAGACGTTAGGGCAGTGAAAAACGACTGCAATTGGAACTCTGTTGGGGACATCAGTTTCAAAATTTCTTCGCCCCTGAGATTTGTAGAGCGAGCAATTTGTGCAGAAAATAAAAATCAGAAGAAGGGGGAGTCTTAGTCGCATGAGTTTTATTATTCATCAAGATCGGGAAAAAAAGAAGATCTTTCCGCAACCGTACCGTAGCCGTCACCGCGGCCGTACCGGAACCGTCACCGTAACCTTGACCGTAACGCCAATCCGTACCGTGTCCGACTCCGTACCGTTTTTCCGCACCGTCTCCGTGATGGTAAACGGCCCGGCCCTCGGTACGGAAACGGTTTCGGTTCGGTTTGCGGTGACGGTCAAGGTTACGGTGGCGGTTCCGGTACGGCTGCGGAACTCACCGGCCGCCTTAAAAAAGAAAAACCCACGTTCCAAAAAGGAAAGTGGGTTTGAAAACGAAACTTAAAAATGTATTTCGAAGAACTAAATTAGAAAGGAATTTCTTCGCTAGTATCAAACTTCGGTTCTGGTCCGAAATCTTGTGCTTGGAAATCATCGCTGTGGTTGTTGTTGTAATTATTGTTTCCACCCGCTGATTGTTCGTTGTTGCTGCCAAGGAATTGAACAGTGTTCGCAACGATTTCAGTCGAGTATTTTTTAACGCCTTGTTGGTCTTCCCATTGGCGAGTTTGAAGGCGGCCTTCGATGTAAACTTGACGACCTTTTGCCAAGTATTTTGAGCAGTTTTCAGCTTGTTTGCCCCATACTACGATACGGTGCCATTCAGTGCGTTCTTGTTTTTGACCATCTTTTACCCAAGATTCGCTAGTCGCTACTGAAAATGTAGCTACCATGTTACCTGGTGATAATGTTTTTAGTTCTGGGTTGTTGCCTAGGCGGCCAACGATGATAACTTTGTTAATTCCAGCCATGATTTGAGACTCCTTCTTTAAAAATTAATTAAGCTAATGTTCAAGGCTTAATGACTTACGCCGGTAGTTGCAAGATCAAAACAAACTACTACATAAAATTATGTTGTATCAATTTTTAGAGAGACTAAATCTCGGATTATCGCGCCGAATCAAACGAGGGCATAGCACGGCCCATGCGCCATGAAACTTTGGATTTAAAGCTATAACCACCAGCGAATGGGGTTACGAAGCGATTAGCATTTAAAATAGGCAGAAGAAGGCTGATTTTATCGTGAAAACTCTGACGCATTTGAAGGTCCGTCGTGAGTTCATACCCTTCAGGCATCATCATTGGGCCCTTCATCATCGTCACATTGCCCTTAATAGTGCCTGTTAATTCATCATTGGCGCGGCCAAGTTGAAGTTCTTGGATTTGAAACGTGTTATCAAACAAACGCGCTTTTAAAACGATTTCTGATAACTTTAAACCAGGAACATTAAATGGCAGAGCCATGCCTTGCTCCAATGTGAACGGCGGCATATCAAAATTTTTTACAGTCAATGTGAGCTCAGGAATTTCTACCAATGTAAACGGTGGTTGAGCACTGCCATCCGCGGGCGGTGTTAATTGAAAGATCGAAATAGCTTTCGTGTTTAAGTCCGCGCGACCATGCATTTCAAATGGCAATTTTAAGAAAGATTTTAATCCCATCAAATCGATTTTGTTCGCGGTGACCGCGATCATGCTTTGATCGGCTTTGCTTTCACCGTCGGATCTATGTTTGTGAACCGAGATTTCCGCATCACCGCTGAATAAACCGGAAACTTTGATACGGCCATAGGGTTTACGATTTAATGCCGACATTAAATCGGGGCTAGCGACTAATTCTTTTAAAGTGATTGGCGGTCGGCCAGCCATTTCGAAAAATACTTGGTCTAGTTGAACGCCCAGGCTGTTTGCCATTGAAAAGGACATGTCTTCAAAGGCCAGATTCACCTGGTTATGCGATTGATCAGACACCATTTTAGATACGAAATCGCTTAATTCATTTTTAGGAAATAGAATTACAAAAAACAACACCGAGAAAACAATAACGAATAGAATCTTAAATATATTTTTAACAAACAAAAAAACGAAAAGATTTTTTAGCTGTGTAATGATAGCCATTATTGTTCCTCGTTAGTTTCTGTTTTGGTCGGACGCTTGCCTTTCTTTTTCGGTTCTGGCGGCGGTGGCTCTGGTGGTTTGTATTCCGGGATATTTAAGGCCACCAAATGGAAATCAGCATTCAAATAGCGGGCATCTTCACGATTTAAAGTCACGATAAGATCTTTAACCTTTACAGACGGATGAATGATTTGCAATTTTGAACCTAGATTCGTCAGCTGTTTTAGATTAATTTTATTCACTGTGATATCAATTCCGTACTGCATCTTGTTTTGCGGGATTAGGCCAGCCGTTGGTTGCATATTGATATTTACTTGTTTGATTTGCTCGGGCAGTAAATTCATTTCTTTCAGTTGCGATTCTACGCTGGATTTAAATGATTCTGCTGGAAGAGGGCGAGGGATATCCGGCAAAGCCGTGATTTCACGTTCTGACTTGATGATATCTTTGATCGTTTTACGTTTGCTTTCAAATGCGGTTTCGCTTTCAAAAGAAATTAAAAAATAATCTAAAGGAAAATAAACAAAGAAACCAAGTAACAGAACGAAGGAAATTATTTTAACTAGCCGTTGCTGAGGCGAATTAAGGTTTTCATAGCGTTCGCTAAGAACGATATACAATCGTGAATTAGTGATACGTTCACCAATTTGCACAAATTGATTTTTTAAGTTTTCCCTTAAATCTTCAAAAGCCATTAATTACTTTCCTACTTTTTTGATACCGCGATCTACATTCATTGAAAATGAAAATGGAACTTTAGTTCCAAACGCCGGTAAGTTGCCTGGATTACGTTGTACCGTTTCATTCAAAGCTAACATTTTCAATGTTTCAAAAACTTGTTCACGTTGCTGAGTATTTTGGACATAACCTTCAACCACTAACGCTTGATCTAAGACTTGAAAGCGGACTAAGTCGATTTGCGCGCTGACTTTAGACGGCAGGGTGTCGGACAACTTCTTAAGGATTTCCACTGCTGAATTCATTTGGTAATAAATTTCTGCCGATTTAAAATCAGAGACAGTCACTTTGTTATTTTTAAGTGCCTTTGCGATATTCGCTTGGCCCGATGTTTTGCCAGATAATCCTAAAGCATCTCGAGCTGCGGCTTTTAATTTTGCGCCCACATCTGTATCTAGAACTTCAGCAAAATCGACACGTAACATCGACCATACGAAAAGCAGTACAAATATCGAAAACATGATTTGTAACGTTGCTGCCCAACTGCCCCAGAATTCTTGTAGGCGTGTATCTTTAACGGCAAATTCGTCTTTTAAGAAATTGATCGCTGGGTTTCGTGGTTTTTTGATACCCTCGATGGCTAAACCCAATGAAATAGCGGAACGAACATCATTTAGATCGTTTTTTTCAAAGTAAATTTGACCATAGGAATCTAGCACGTTCATGCGGTTACATGGAATTTCCAGATTCTGAGTTAAATAGGGTGCCATGCCTTGAATTAAGCTCATGCCGCCAGTGATTTCGATTTTGCCGATTTCACAGCCATGTTCTGATTTGATTTCTAAAATAGAGATTTGCAAGTCACGTATAAAATCACGAACACCGCGGGAAATAATATCTGAAAAAGCTTTCGATTCTGGCGATAACTCTTGTTTTTTAGTCAGGATGAAACCTTTGGCTTCCAATTCCTTATGAGCTTCGGACAGTGGTAAATTGTATTTCTTAGCGATGGCTTCGCCAATATATTTACCGCCCCAAAGAATTGTGCGAACAGAAATGAGTTTTCCTGCATCAAAGATAGAAACCAGCGTATGGGAATGGCCCATATTTAAAACTAAAGTTACTTTTTTAGAAGCAATCTGCGTGATTTCTTCAAGGACTATGTTCGTCGAAGCGGTCGCTGGTTTAGCCGTGATGGGTTCGTTCCATTTTTCAATGAGGTTGGCAAAAGCGCTACCTTCGTTTGACACGATATCCGCTTGGATATTGCATTCCTTCATTACCTGAACTATGCGCGCGACTTCTTCCTTTTTAACGGCAAATGCTAGGACTTCAGCCGTCGGCGGCGTGATGTTTTGCAATTTAAAATCAAAGACCGCGTTCTCGATTGAAAATGGAATTTCATCTTCAAGTTCCAATGGGAGTGTACGGGCAATCTTATTTCGTTCGACGAAAGGAAATGTTTTTTGACGAACGGCGACTTTGTCTTGACGAATACCCACGACAAATTGAGTCTGATCCAAATCATACTTTGTACTTAAACCACGAATAAAATCAATGACTTCAAAATGGGTATCGGTGTTCGGCTTTAAACTTAGTTCATGAGTGTAGAAATGAACCAGCTGAAAACCTTTGGATGAAGAACTAATCTCCATCACCTTTACACAATAGGAACCAATGTCTATGCCCACAGACTTCATGGGCTTAGTTTAATGCTTTGCTGGCCATTGGTTAATGACTATTTTTCGTAACGTGAATAGCTAGACCTAGGCCGTAGCTACTGTACTTGCGATTTGTAGGGGATGTCGAAAACTTTATAACTCAATTTTATGTCGTCTAACGTAGTTCCTAAGCCTATTTTGATGGCGGCCTCTAAATCATGAATGTTTCTGGTTTGCTTTGCGTACTGGTACCAAAATGGAAGCATTTCATTTTTGAACTGGCTCAAGCTGATCGCTTGAAAACCAGCGAAGCCAACGTAGCTTAACGGGTAGTCGGTGCCTTGCAGTGCGCGACCTTGAAAGTGAGATAAGAAAATATTTTTGTAAAATCCCATGCGGTTTACAAACAAACCCGCTGAATTATCCACGTATAGGTTTGGGTACTTTTGCGCGAGTTCTACTAAGTAAGTGTAGCCTGGTTTTTCATCATACTTTCCAGAAATAGCGGCGTGAGCAGCGATGACGGTGATGCCTTTGTTTAAAACTGTTTCGATATTTCTTGGATCGCAGTAATCCATGTCGGCCCACGAAAATGTGTTTTCAAATCCTGTATGAGTCACCAGCGGCATGTTCAGTTCCTTCATTTTATCTAAAAACTTTTCAACATGTGGCGGGGGATTTTTCAAATTGATACCCATGATACAAGGAATCCATTTAACAAGTTTCGCTCCTTGACTATGAACTTTTTCAAGCTCTGTGATCGCATCTTTTTTATTCGGATTGATGCTGGCGCCGAAATACAAATTGCTCGTTTTTTGAGTCACGCCGTAGATATAATCATTGGGAATTAAAATATCGGTTTTATTTTTATCTAAATCGCCGTGTTCGTCATAAAAACCATCTAGCGCATACACGATCGCGCTGGAATATAATTCGGATTCGTTCAATCGCTTAATGTAAGCGTTGACCATCAAATCGTCAGCATCTGGTCGATCAAGGTCTGTAGACTGTAGTCCAGAGGCCTTCAGGTACATTTTAAATTTAAACGTATTTCTAAAACCCGGGCGAATGTAACAACCCGGGTTATTCAAGCAGGCCAGGTGCGAATGCACGTCCAGGATAGATTTTCGAAACGACAGGGGGGCCTTAAGTATGCGATCTTCCCGGCTATGTAGCTGAGCTGCATAAGCAATCACTAAACATAGTCCTGCAGCAGCTGCCGCGAAGTATTTTCGAGTCAGAATTTTAGACATGTTTTGGCTCCATCAATAATATATCTAAATTTTTAGATATATTATTCTAGGCTGTCATCTAGTTTAAGTTTTATGCAATCAGGACGACAATAAGTGTATGAAAAAGCGTTTCATGATTTTTTTAAGTTCCGTAGTATTTTTAGCTGGTTGCATGAATGAGTTTAAGTTTCGCGCCGATGATACAAATTCAGGAAATGCTGCCGCGCCAGGCAATGAAATCACTCGTAACCCCGACGGCAACACCGATGTGGGAAATCCCAAACCAGAAGACCCGGTCATTGTCGATCCTGACTCAGGCGCCTTGTTTCCGGTTGCTTACAAGAAGGGTGAGTGCACCAAAGATCCACTGAATGTTGTGTCATGCATGACTTGTCAAATCGATCAACGTCCGCTCCCGGCTCCGCTATCGACAAAAGCCTCTCAGCTTTTAAAGATTATGGAATTGGGTTGTGCCATTGCGAACAAATCCGATCCACAAAATTATATGGCTCCGTCTCGAACAGAGATTTTAAAATATTTAAATCAAGCGACGTACAAAATGTACCCAGACTCTACGATGACGGTTCGTCAGCAGCAAAATATTTCTAAGTGGATGGCTGGTGATAAGAAAAATCTAGAGCGCCTGTTTGGCGGCCTTTGGTATAATCCACCATATTCTGATGATTTTGAAACCTACTTCGGCTTAGAGCCACGGGAAGCGCGTCATATGTTTTGTTATGAAGCTCCGGAAGCTTCATTTTCTATCGGCTCGGTCTCGGATTTGTATTCGATCGAATATTTCAGATGCGTACAGGAAGGTGGATTCTCGTGCCGCGAACGTGCGGACTATGTTAAAGGAAATATCTATCGTCGTCAGTTGATTGCGGCGATCGAGAAAAGTTTAGTAGACCCCGTGAATGATCAAGAAATGGTGCCTGTGAACAAATGTCATTGGGAATCAATGTCTGGTTATTACAATTTGGAAATGGAAAATAAACTAATTGAATGGAAGAATACCGGATATGAATTAGCCGTTTCGTTTGAGAAAGCTCCCGTTCGGTGCGAGCCACTGACCACCACATCGATTTCATTTGGTACTAAAGTGACAGTCGGTGCGAAGAAATGTGAAGACTTTATTCGTTCCTATAGCAATCCAAATACTTCACTTTAATCATAGGGCCAATTATTGTTGGCTGGAAACTAAGGCCTGGTGGAAATGCTTTAGGTTGCGCTGGTGGCGAAACCTCAAAATCTGTTACCTTCAACGATGCCAACGAGCGAGCATTGAAGCCCAAATCACTGTATTTGACCGGTGAATTTAAATCTGATTTTGCCGTCAGCGCGATGTTGCCACCGTCAGCCAGAATCATTCCGTACTTTTTTAATGCCCGAGCAACGACTTGGGCTGAGGCGCTCAATGTGGAGATATCAAAGGAAGACTTCAACCGTAGTCGTGTTCCATAAGGTAGTCCGGGTTCTAGGGAGCTGTCTGCAAACGGACTTTCCGTTAAATCAGATGTTGGCGCGGGAGCCCAACCAGAGGTGTTCCCGGTCGTGTGAGTAGCAGGACGTACATAAGTGCGATAAGCTATACGGTTGTTAGGCAAGATAAATCGAATAGCGTGATTGATGGCACCAGCTTTAATCTCTTCAGCTGAAAAGAGCATGGCGCCGATTGAAAATCCCCCTGCATCGGCGCTAGTGCAAACATCACCTCGGATAGATTCAGTCCAAGTTTTCTCGAAAGGCCAAACCACAGCGCCTCCATCACCCGCATTAGAAAGAGTATTTCCATTTACGGTGGCACGGTAGAACTCGTAAAGTTTTTTATTCGACTTATCCAAGACTAAATAATGACAGTCCCCACCGTCGCATACGGCGCCCGAAGAGCTTTCAAACCCAGCGTGGGAGCCAGAGGGAGGACTTGGGACTCGAGTCAGCGTATCTGAGTCTGTCCACGAGGCCGATGTGTCAAAATCATAGAACGTTGAGTGGTTTGCCGTAGTTTCTAGAACATCAATGGAAAAATCCACTTGGAATATATTTGAGTTACCCCAACCACCTCGCGCGGCAAAACCGTTAATCAAATGGTCGGAGTAATTTCTCTGAGCTTGTGTCAAAGAAATAGTGTCCACCGCTTGGTTGAAATACATCGAGCAGGGGAAATTTTGAGCGATCCCAGAAGATGAACTACAGCCAGCAGAACTACCCGCAGCGTTTTCAGCGCTGGGTGAAGGAGTTCCACTATTCGTTGTTGTAGAATTATCCGCATTGGCAGCAGAGTAGGAATCAAAACCATTTGAACAATTCTGAAAAGCTACGATTAAAACAGCACAGATCGGAACAATATATAAAATATTAAAAGGCAAACGTGATTGACCAGGCATGGATTTGGCTCCATTTCTTCTAGGTTATTAATTCATATCGAATTTAGTATAGCGTTTTCAAGTTAAAGTTAAAATACAAAAAATATTCGTAAGGTAGATGCCCTAAGTTGAGACGTCGTAAAATTTCGCATTGTCAAAAAAATCAACAAAAAGGCGTTTCATTTGAGGTGTATGTCGTCCCCGGATCGTAGATCCGGGGACGTTATTATAGTTGAACTTTTATGACAAAGACGCCGCGAATAGCATTTCGCGGTATTTCGGTAACGGCCATAATTCATCAGCTACTAAACGTTCTGCTTGGTCGCAGGCATCACGTAATCTGAAGCTCAATGGTTGCACCTCTTGTGCTAGTTTTTTCATTCTGGCTGGTTCGTCGTGCATTTTGCTGGTTGTGTCTGCTAGACGAGTGAGTTCGTCTTGTAGGCTCAAAATGCTCTCGAACGTGGCTTCTAGTTTTTGAGTTCTAGAGGCATGGTACTTCTTCAAAGACGAAGAAGTGATACTTTGGTGAGTGGTTGTCAACGTCATCAATTGTTTTTCCACCGCCGGGATTACAAATGTTTGAGTCATTTCTAACAGCGTATCGATTTCAATATCGATCGTTTTAATGTAACGCTCGACACTGATATGGTAACGGGACATGATTTCTTCTGACGACAAAACTTTTGTTTCTGTCAGGAATGTTGTCATTTTAGTGTCTTTGTACATTTCGAGAGCATCGGCTGTCGATTTTAAGATTGGTAAGCCGCGAGCCGCGGCTTCATCACGCCATTCTTGAGAGTAACCATTCCCATCGAAACGTACTTTTTTAGATTCTTTTAAGTACGAGCGGATCAACTCCATAACGGCTTCGTCACGGTTAGTTTTCGTTTTTAAAAGATCTTTTAAAGCGGTTGAAGCTTGACGGAATGTATTGGCTACCGCTGCGTTTAAGTATGTCATCGGGATCGATACGATCGCTGATGAACCTACCGCGCGGAATTCAAATTTATTTCCAGTGAATGCAAATGGTGATGTGCGGTTACGATCTGTGTAGTCTTTAGAAATGTTAGGGATTTTTCCAACACCTAAATCGATGATCGATTGTTCCGTTGCCTTCGCTGATTTACCTTCTTCGATATCATTGCAGATTTTCTCAAGCATCGAGCCCAAAAATACGGAAATAATCGCTGGAGGCGCTTCGTTCGCGCCCAAACGGTGATCGTTACCAGGATTTGCAATAGCCGCACGTAACACAGCAGCGTTTTCGTTCACAGCTTTAAGAACCACGGCTAGTACAGCTAAGAAGCGTAAGTTTTGGTGAGGTGTCGTTCCTGGCTCAAGTAAGTTCTCACCTTTGTCATTTGATAATGACCAGTTGTTATGCTTACCGCTGCCGTTAATACCTGCAAATGGTTTTTCATGAAGCAAACAAACAAAGTTGTGCTTAAGTGCCACACGTTTTAAAACTTCCATTGATAATGTGTTGTGGTCAGAAGAAATATTCACGTCTTCAAAAATCGGAGCTAATTCAAACTGACTTGGTGCTACTTCGTTATGACGAGTTTTAGCTGGGATACCAAGTTTGAATAATTCATATTCCACTTCCTGCATGTATGATTTTACGCGAGAAGGGATAGATCCGAAATAATGATCTTCTAATTGTTGACCGCGAGTTGAAGGTGAACCTAACAACGTACGACCGGTCATGATTAAATCGGGGCGTAATGAAACAAAGTTTTTATCGATCAAGAAGTATTCTTGTTCTGCACCAAGAGTGGCGCTGACGTGTTTCGCATCCACGTCGCCGATTAATTTTAAAAACTCGCACGCTTCATTGCTTAGAACATCCACTGATCTTAGTAGCGGCGTTTTGCAATCTAGAGCTTGGCCGTGGTAGCCAAAGAATACCGTCGGGATGCACAGAGTTTTGCTAGCATCGTCTTCGATGATGAATAATGGCGATGATGGATCCCAAGTCGTGTAACCACGGGCCTCGAAAGTTGAACGTGTTCCACCAGATGGGAAGCTGGAAGCATCCGGCTCGCCTTGGATTAATTGTGATCCAGTAAAGCGTTCGATAACGCGTAATTCAGAGTGATGAGTTGATTGAATTGTGATGAACGCATCATGTTTTTCTGCGCTCAAACCGGTCATTGGCTGAAACCAGTGACAGAAGTGAGTAACGCCTTTAGCTACGGACCATTCTTTAACGGCCGAAGCAATCGCTTCCGCTGTTTCTTTCGGTAATTTTTTTCCGTGATCTAAAGTTTTAAGCAAGCTTTGGTAAGAATCTTTTGGTAATTTCTCGCGCATTTGAGCTAAACCAAATGTGTTGCAACCGAAGAATTCAGAAACGGGTGCATTTTCACTAACTGGGCGAGTAATTTTTGCGGGTTTTTGTTGAGTCGCTGCTGCTAAGGCAATCGAACGAGAATTAGATCCAGATGAATCTGTCGACATGGGTACTCCTTGTTTCTGTAAGAAAGCTGCATTTGTTATGGTCTCTTACAAATATGTTTTGGTTTTAACCCTTAGAATAAACTTACTCTAAGGATTAGCCTTCATTATAAGGCACTTTGTTGTTTTATTAAAGACAATTTCCTTGGAGACTGCATGTTTGCGCTGTTTCCAAGAGATTCCCGCCTCTTATTCTTCCTAAATTCGAATGGGATCAGGAAAAGGCTAAAACAATGGCTGATAAAATCAATGGAAAACTCGTGCGCCATCGGTCGTGGCGCGCCGTAGTCGACCCTTTGTTTAAAAAGACGACAGAAAAGGAGCCAGGTTAGAGCGAGGACTCGATATTTATCGAGTTTTCTTCAGGGAAATAGTGATTTCATAAGTCATAAAAACATTTTCAGGATTCTTCGCCGAGTAGGCAACACCTTTAAAAGTTTTGTTCAAGCGTTCTCCTGAGGCCAGGGCTTCGGCCATAGCTTGGCGGCAGGCTTCGATATCGGCGAATTCAAAAACAGTATCGGTGTCGGCGCGTTTTAGAAAATCACATTTGAAATCTTTAAAGATAAATGAAATCGGCTTCTTTTGAATAAACATGGCTTCAAGAATCGGGGTGGCGACAGAAAGTTCGGCACCCATCGCTAACGCGCCAAAATACATCGTGCGAAAATGATTTTTAGTTACAAAGTTCAGTGGCAATTTTACTTTTGCCGACGGTTCAATACTTAAAAGTTTAGGATTGCAAAATGCCAATAGAGGCACTCGTGCTAAACTTGTTCCTTTTATCAACCAATTTAGTTTTGTTGTACTCATGAAGCTGAGTTTAAGACAATGCTCCCCAAAGCGTAAGGGGAGCTAGACCTTTTTATTTATAGAATCATATCATCGGTGTCGTGAGAAATTCTTTGGTAATCCTCAACTGTTGCTGGCGTCAGATTTTCACAGTTCACCCAGAACGTAGACCAAAGATGGCGTGATCGGCTGTAGAAAGATTTAAGTGATCCATCTGCATTTTTATCAAGTGTAACACTGCCATAGACGGCCGAAAAACCTATACCATCGGGGTTGGAATCCGCTGTTGTGATTTCGAAACGATTGCCCGTTGTTTGGCTTGAGTTGGCACCTTCAAACCAAAAATAACGATCGTCATACTTTGCATACAGTACTCGCGCGTGAAAAACTTGACTCTGGTGGTTGGTTCGGACATTACCGATGTAAACTAAGCACTCTTTGGCCGTTTCGATTTCTTTGTGTCTCCCAACGCCTCTGTAAATTCGGCCTTTTCCGTCAAAGTTTAGAAACTCTTTCATGGAGGCAACTGCAGATTTTTTAACCGGAACTTCAACCTGGCTGCGACCTGAATCCAAATCGTTTGACTGAGTGATATTAGGATCTGCCAACGATATCGAACTCGTGGTTTGAACAACCGCGATGATGAGTAAAAGAGAAGAAGTCAGTTTCATTGTTGTCTCCTTAGGATTTGTTTTAAGCGAACTAAACACGATTATACCTAGTTATGTCAAAGCGAGGATCGTGCCAGTATTTTAGATGACCTAGGGGAGTCCAATTCAAGGTGCCACTCAATAGTTTGCATCTTGTTGGACAGGTGTAAAGAAAATATACGGTTAATAGATCGGCTATATTACCAAGGGGTTCCCGTCTTTGGAGGAGGGTGACCGGTATATAAGGCAGAATGAATTAAAGAATTTAATTTTTTCATTTCGACAACAGAAGCATAAGTCGATTCACTAAATAAACCACCTGTTATCTCACGCGCCAAATGAGGCGATGGTTTGTAAAGTGTACAGGCTGGCTCGTTTGTGCACATGTATTTCAATAGCGAAAATGTGGCTTCGTGGAAAAGCAGAGCGATGCGATGTTGAGCTGAAAGTTGTTTCCAAATCTGTGACTGTAGGCGGATGCTGTACAAAGTTCTTTCCGAAGCTTGAAGGCGTTCCGCCATTTTAAATTTGATCACCGGTGGGTCATCGTTCTGTAAAGTGAGCGGCGTTTCGATCAGGGACCATGAATGAAAATTAATAGTTGATGCATAGATTTTGGCTAGACCTGGAACTACTGTTTCTAAATCACATAGCTTACGTCCCAGGAGCTCAGAATCGATTTCTAAAAACTTGATTCGTCTTAAATCGGTTTTGGTTTTTAGTACTCGCCGGCAATTGAAATGTGGTTGTAGGTGTGCACCCACTTCTAGAAGATCGCGCACATAGTAGGTGTTGTTTATTTTATAGGCTTCAACACCACTCCCAATTGCGATAGGTATCGATAGGGCAAGGCTAGGTAATAAAAGTACGAACAGGACCTTTAGTAATTTCATGTGTAGAAAGCTCATAGAATATATCCCTGAAATCAATTTAAAAGACGAGATGCCGAGTGTTAAAACTCCATTTTAACAGGAAATTGCCGGACTGGTCTGAGGGACTGTAAACGAACTCGTCAATCCGTGATTTTGACTCAATAAATCGGGGGAATAACCGAGATAAATAGGAGTATCGAACATATTTTTGAGGTGAATTTTGAAAGACTGGATTAAAAAAATTGTCCAACAATTTGAGACAGAAAAAAGCGCAGGAACTCCTGATAAAATGTCAGAAGAGATGGCGACGATTCTATTTTTGATTGATGTGTATAATAAAAATTTACTAGATACACCGAAGTTTTCTGTCCGTCAGGCCCGGGAAGAATTGGATATGTTTTCTAAGAAGCTAATTCAGTCAGGAGCTCCAGGTCAGGATGCGACGGCGCATGAAGAAACATTCTTCCAATTGCGTCAGTTTTTTAATTCTCATCGGATTGATGAGACTACGTATTTCTTGCACGCCTTTGAAGACTTTAAGAAAATTATCTGGGAATTTGCTGATCAATTAAAAGATGAATTCAAAGACCAAAAGCATAACGATCAGATGATCGATGGGCAGTTTAAAGAACTGCGTGACGCGGTTGAATCTAATTCGATCGAAAAGCTTCGCGAAAAATCAAAAGAATTCATTTCTAAATATGTCGAAGTTCAAAATCGCAAAGATACGTCAAAAGCGAAACGAATGAATTCGATCAAAAAGAACTTAAACCAGTTCAAAAAGAAACTAACAGAGGCTCAACACACAATGAATCACGACCACTTAACGGGTGCCTACAATCGTCGATTTTTCGAAGAGCAAGTTCGCAGTTTTGCGACGACGGTGGATATGGGTGATAGCAAATCCGTGATGATGATTTTAGATATCGATCACTTCAAGAAGATCAACGATACGTACGGACATGACATTGGCGATTTCGTTCTCAAAGAATGTGTGGCCACGATCAAAAAAATGTTCACTCGTGAAAATGATGTTGTGGCGCGTTTAGGCGGCGAAGAGTTCTCGATCTTCTTGCCAGATTATACAATCGATATGGCGATAAAAAAGGGCGAAGAGGTCTTGGAAACGATCAGGAAACAGGCCTTCGTTCATGGCGAACACCAAATCAAATTCACGGTGTCTATTGGCTTATCTGAGTGGCGTACAAATGATCAGTTAGAGGTGATTTACAAACGCTGTGACCAAGCTTTGTATGAAGCTAAAAATTCGGGTCGTAACCGTTTAGTTGTAGCTGAAAAACTGAAAGTTGCGGTTTAATCTTTAGTTTTGCATTCACAGTCGCCTTCGTGACAGCGAAAAATCAGTTCATCTTGATATAATTGGAACTCGGTAATTTCCGAGTTCGACTCTTCCACTTCAATATGGGTAGAATCTGTTATCCTCGCGGACCATTTCTTTTGCGTCTCGAACACCGTATTGAAATCGATATACTTTGAAAGCGTCGTGTTGCTTGGATTAAATTTGTCGTCGTCTGGTAGTTCGACAGGATCTGGTAGGCCATCATCTAGAACCCGAAAAACTTTAAGTTCGCGAACGGGGCGACCATTGGCTTCCATGTATAGAACCTGCGCGCGGACGTCTTTGCCGTCTTTGTCTTTGAAAAAATAATGAATGTAATCTAAATCTTCGCGATATTTTGGATTTTCTGATTTCCAATTTTCAACGAAGGATTTCGGATTGGCAACTTTTTCAGATAGCTCTGGGAAACAGCGTTTGAGTGTTTCTGGAAATGTATTTACCTTCGCTACCGTCTTTTCCGAAATTTCATTGTCGGCAATATCATCCGTTACGGCCGCTGTGGCTTCATGATCTACGCTGCCATCGGATCCACTGGATGACTTTGTGCCACTGGATGATTTGTGGACAAATAAAAAATGAATACTTGCCCAACCACCAAGTAATATAACTGCGATGATAGATAAGATAATACTTTTTCGCTTATTCGACATACGTTAGTTTTAAATTACCCCAGCTTGGACAGATATTTTTAATGACGACATCCTCACCAAAGCGAATTTCTGGTGGATGATTTGGGTTGCTGGACAGGCGGTTCGTGAATAGGCGGCGTTTGATTTCTGCCAGGTCAACTGATTTTTCAATGCCTTCGCCACGCGAGTAGTGTTTCACCCGACATAGAGAAGCGCTACTAGCCACTGTGCGTTTTTGATTTTGTGATTCTGTCGCGACATTCACGTCTAATTGCGGGAATACCACTTTTAGTTGCTGCCATGTTTTTTCATTTAATGAAATTTCGTTTCTTTCGTGAACTAAGCCTTTTACGAAGTTTCTTAAGAAGATGATTTCATCTGCCAATCGACGATCACGGCTGGGAGTCGAATAGTTATCGAAATCCGCTTCTGACATACATTGGTAGCCAGTTGATTTTAGGAATGCCTCGGATTCTTTCACGGCATCGATACGCTGCTGGATATCTGCACAGATGTTTTCGATTAGTCGAACGGCGGTTTGCTGGCTTGATTCTTCTGATGTTTGCAATGCTTTTTGTAGTTCAGTTTTCCATTTACCTGGTTTGATGGCGTATTGCTCTTCGCTGTAGCCAGTGACTTTCCAAACCGGAAGTTTTAATTCTGATTCTTTTCTCCAGTAACGAACGCCGCCGTTACCTTTGGGAGTTACATCGCCTTCAAATACCCAGTCACCATTTGGCCAAGATTTTCTTTCTTGCAAAGTCAGGCTCGAGTATGCGCCTACCGTTGAATTGAAGACCAAGTGAGGGATGCCCGTCGGGAAGATATTTTTGATAACCCATGAATGATGGTTTTTTTCAACGGTTAAAATGATAGCTCCGGGAGTGATGCTTTCGCGCGAAACTTTCACTGGGTAGGTATCATTCGGCATCGATTTCGTGCTGACTATATTGTAAACTAAAAACAAGAAATTACGGATGCGATCTTTTTCTGGACGCGAATCCCAGCGAGTCATTGAGTTCGAAATTAATTTTTTGCCACCGCTGGCATCATTCATTACGAAAGGAAGTGAATGTAAATACGAGAAAATTACGCGAGCTGAATAAACTGTGTCCGCACAATCTACGCGCAGGCCTTGAAAAATATTTGGCGAACCATCGGGGTTTTCTTTTCTGGAGAAAAAGTCTTTGCCCCAATTTTTTTGTACCCATGTAGAGTATTGTTTTTCACGATCGGCATTCCAGGTATTAGTAGCGGTCCATACCTCGGCAAAAGTCGAAAATGAAACGAGAAGTGCTGTTACAAGAATAGAAAACGATAACATGTAGATCCCCCACGAAATACGAACCCGTATGTACCTAATTTATCTTCAAAATTGTATTAAAATTATAGGGGACTATAAAAAGTAGCCAGTGTTTGGTGAACTCAGGTTTACACGGTAGCTTTTTTCCGCCTAAAAAGGGATTTGTGTTAAGAACTGGCCCCTTAGGCTGCAGCTAAGGGGAGATTTAATTTCTTTA
>TARA_B110001454_G_C12723326_1_pt1 | contig 82741 bp, 68 predicted proteins | sample TARA_B110001454 | Tara Oceans TARA_B110001454 (sample SAMEA4397004) | marine metagenome | biome: Polar Biome; feature: [MES] marine water layer (ENVO:01000295) within the mesopelagic zone...; material: water (ENVO:00002006), including particulate matter (ENVO:01000060) such as...... | reverse complement strand
CTGGAACATTTGGGTCCACCTTTGGAGGCGACGCAACTGGAACATTTGGATCCACCTTTGGAGGCGACACAACTGGCGTAGCCGGGTCGTTGCCACCTACATTTGAGGGCGTATCCATAGGAAGATCAGCCGGAGGGTCTTGCACATCACTGACGTCTGAAATATCTACCAGATCAGTATTACCTCCCGCCAATTTACCTAAATCCTGAGACGCTAAGCTTATCTCCCCACTTTGACCACAGTTTTGAAATGAGACAACCAGCAAACCTGACAAAAACAAATACAAAATTTTGTGTTTCAAAGACATTAAAACCCCCATACATTGGTAGGCTGCAAAGAAGGTACCGAACGATGAATCACTCAATTAGCTTCACCGTCAACAGACTTAACACTGGTAAAAACTTATACGTTTATTATTTTGAAACACTCGGAAACAGCTAAGTATATTTACTTGCAGATTCGGAAACTTCAACGACAACATGGGAAGAGTTTAAGAACATAGTTTCCCCAAATGATATTTTTGCCCTTTTCTTAAGGGGCTCCATTTTTATTTATACGCCGGTAAGCCAGTGATGTATTCGCCCAGAACCAAACGGTGAATATCTTCTGTCCCCTCGTACGTATTAACGCTTTCCAAATTTAACATATGGCGAGCACATTGATATTCGAATGTAATTCCACTGGCCCCCAAAATATCGCGAGTCATGCGCGCGTGCTTCAGTGCTTTAGAAACATTGTTCATTTTCGCCATCGAGATATGCTGGGGCGTACACTTGCCAGCATCTTTTAATCGACCGATCCTTAGCGCCAACGTCTGCGCTAGCGTGATGTCGGTGAGCATCTCGACAAGCTTTGCTTGCACCAGCTGAAAACCACCGATCGGTTTATCAAATTGTATACGTGTTTTTGCGTAGTTAACGGCTTCATCGTAACACGCCATCGACGCACCGATAACTCCCCAAGAAATACCAAAACGTGCGTTGTTCAGACATGCGAACGGGCCCTTTAATCCCTCAACATTTAATTTGTTGGTCGCTGGCACTCGACACTCTTCGAAAATCAATTCACTGGTAACCGATGCTTTTAAAGAAAACTTTTTCTCGATGTTTCTAACATTAAAACCCTTTAAATCGCGGTCGACAACCAACCCAATCACTTTGCCGCGTTCGTCACGCGCCCAAACGATGGCCAGCTGACTGATACCGCCGTTGGTGATCCACATTTTTGATCCGTTGAGCACATATTCGCTGCCGTCTTTAATAGCAGTCGTTCGCATCCCCGCCGGATTGCTTCCAAAATCGGGCTCGGTTAAACCAAAGCAACCGATCCATTCGCCTTTAGCCATTTTAGGCAGATATTTTCTCTTTAATTCTTCACTGCCGAATTCAGCAATTGGAAACATGCAAAGCGCGCCCTGTACGCTGACAAAAGAACGAATGCCACTATCCGCGCGCTCCAGTTCCTGCATGATCAAACCATAGGACGTATAATTGACTCCCGCGCAGCCATAACCTTGAATTGTAGAGCCCAACGTCCCCAACTCCGCCAATCCTGGGATCAAATCCTTAGGAAAAATGCCTTTCTCATAATCGTCGGCGATTCTAGGCATAATCTCTTTGTTAACGTATTGACGGACAGTGTCTCGAATCAGAATTTCTTCGGATGACAATTCGCTATTTAAATCAAGAAAATCGACGGACTCAAAAGCTTTCACTCTATGCTCCCTAGGTTAAAAATATCAGTTTTAGACGGACGGAAATCATGTTACGACTTTTCCCATGAACATCAATAATTTTGTTATTTCAGTCGCTACAGTCAACGGAAGCGGGTCTCAGTCCGCGAACAATATTCTATTAAAATCTTTATTTCGTATGGGTATCCCGGTTGGGGGCAAAAATGTATTTCCATCTAACATCGCAGGTCTTCCAACATGGTTTTGGATCCGCGCAGATGACAAAGGTTTTGTAGCTCGTCGCGAACACGCCGATATTTTCGTAGCCATGAATCCGACGACATTGAAGGAAGATTTAAAAACCGTGAAAAACGGCGGCTATTTTATTTACAATTCTGATTTAGGAATTAAGCCTGAGCTAACTCCAGAACTTCAAGAAGTTCAACTGATCCCGATTTCATTCAAACCCCTTGTTGATAAATCAACAGATTCAATCAAAATCAAAAAACTTGTGATCAACATGGTTTACGTTGGAGTCATCGCGCAATTATTAGGAATTGATGTTCCTACATTGAACGAAACGATTGCTGATCAATTTGAAGGAAAAGAATCCGTTATCGAAGTAAACAGAAAAGCTTCTGAAAATGGTTTCATCTACGCGCAAGAAAATTTGAAAATTCCGTTCCTGTTCAAAGCTGAAAAATCAGATCGTAATAAAAACAAAATCATGATGGATGGCAACTCGGCTGGAGCCCTTGGTTGGCTTTTTGGAGGGTGCACATTCACAGCTTGGTACCCTATCACGCCGTCTAGCTCGATCGTTGAGAACTATATCAAGTTTGCGAACAAATATCGTAAAGATGAAAATGGTAAAAACAAGTTCGCCGTGGTTCAGGCCGAAGACGAATTATCAGCGATATGTATGGTGATCGGCGCTGGTTGGTCTGGCGCTCGCAGTATCACGGCGACATCTGGCCCGGGCTTAAGTTTGATGGCTGAATCGGCTGGTTTTTCTTACTTCACTGAAATCCCGTCAGTGATTTGGAACGTACAACGTATGGGTCCATCGACCGGTATGCCGACTCGTACAGCGCAAGGGGATCTACTATCTTCCGTATTCCTTTCACACGGTGACACTAAGCACCCGTGTTTGATTCCTGGAACAATCAAAGAGTGTTTTGATTTCGGTCAAACGGCGTTCGACATAGCGGAACGTTTTCAACAGTTAGTCATCGTCCTCAGCGATTTAGATTTAGGTATGAACTTATGGATGGAAGATAAATGGGATTACCCAGAAAAACCATACGATCGAGGTAAAGTTTTAACGGCCGCTGATTTAGAAAAAGTAACTCAGTTCGAACGTTATGCTGATGTCGATGGTGACGGCATCGCTTACCGCACTCTGCCCGGTACTCGCAGCGATAAAGCCGCATTCTTTACCCGTGGCAGCGGACACAATCGTCGGGCCGCTTACACAGAGAAAAGCGATGAGTATTTATACATCCTAGATCGTTTGGCTAAAAAATGGCAAACGGCGAAAGCTTATGTTCCGGGCCCAGTGTTCTGCTGTTCAAAAGATTTAAAATCTTTTGAATTAAAAGCTGGAACCGCTGTGAAATCTGTTTGCGATAGCAAATATGGTATCATCGCCTATGGTTCTAGCGATATGTCGGTGAAAGAAGCGATGTATTTATTAGATAAACAAAATTTGAATTTTGATTACTGCCGTATTCGCGCGGTCCCCTTTACTGATTCTATTTTGGAATTTATTAAATCTCATGAACGTGTTTTCGTTGTGGATCAAAACCGCGATGGACAAATGTTTGAATTATTGAAAATGGAAATGCCAGACACCGCTCTTCATTTAAGTTCGGTTAAACATTACGATGGTACTCCAATCACGGCAGACACGATCGTTAAGCACATCAAATCACAACTTGGAGACGCAACATGAGCACAAACAAAGTTGGCTTAGAGAAAAAAGACTACGCGGGTGGACCATCAACGTTGTGTACCGGTTGTGGCCATGATTCTATTTCAGCCCATATCATGTCGGCGACATTCCTAAACGGAACACATCCTTACGACATCGCAAAAATGTCGGGCATCGGTTGCAGTTCAAAAACTCCTGCTTACTACATTTCAAAATCATTCGGTTTTAATTCTATGCACGGTCGCATGGCTCCAATTTCTACAGGTGCCAAAGTTGTTAACGGCCAAATGAAATTGATCGGTATGAGTGGTGATGGCGACACGGCCAGCATTGGCCTGGGCGGATTTGCTCATTTACTTCGTCGTAACGTGGAAATGTGCTACCTAGTAGCCAACAACGGAGTTTACGGATTAACAAAAGGTCAATTCAGCGCCACTGCGGACAAAGGTGCTAGGCAAAAGAATGGCGCCTACAACCCGTTTGATACTATCGACATATGCTCACTAGCTTTAGATTTAGGTTGCACTTTCGTAGCCCGTTCGTTTTCGGGTGACGCGAAACAGTTAGTTCCGTTGCTACAGGCAGCAATGAAACACAAAGGCACTGCCGTTATCGATATCATTTCACCGTGCATTACGTTTAACAATCACGACGGTTCAACAAAAAGTTACACGTACGTACGTGAACATGATGTCAGCTTGCAAGAGCTTGGTATCATTCAACCCATGGATGAAATCAAAGTGGATTACGCGGAAGGCGAACGTCAAAATGTTCAATTGCCAGATGGATCAACACTGACACTGAAAAAATTAGGCAAACAAGATTTAGACATTACAGATCGTTACGCGGCTATGCGCCTATTGAATGAAAGCAAGCAAACTAGCGAAATTCTAACTGGGTTATTTCACATCGATTCCAAATCAGAATCTTTGAACGAAACATTGAATTTGGTTGATGGATCTCTTGCATTCTTAAATGAAAATGATCTTCGCCCAACGAAGGCCCAATGGAACGAAATACTAGCGGACTTTGTTTAACGTATTCATTTTTATAGAAAATAAATTTAAATAAAAAACTGATCGATGTAGAAATTCGTTTTGATCAGTTTTTACGGCGCGCTAGGCTCGACGGTCCCATAACCCCCGCCCATTTCCCCGTGGCCGTTGTCGCTGATCGACCTTTCTTGACCCGATTGTGGCCAAAAATCAATTCGCTTCATCAGGGAGGAAATCGACGCGAATGCCTTGTTCTGCTCCGGGTATCGCAGTTCCATTGAAACGTATCAAATTGGATTCCGCAACGTATGTCCAACCATCGACATCACTCATTGGAACTTCGACGCCGCCAACGTACACACGAATGGTGTCGACTCTGGGTTTACGGTCTAATTTGTAATCTGTCAGGATTTGAATAATACGCGCTTTAATCGTTGAAACAGATCTATACAGATCGTTTCCACACAAGGAGCCACTGATACCGCCCGAATAGTTTACGACTTCCATAAACTTCACGCCAGGTTCTTTAAATCCCCACTCTGAACTACTACAGTTATCCTGTTGCGATAACACACCGAAAAAATTCATAGTCCAAGATTTAGTTCCATCTTCGTGGTTCGGTCTTAATCTATCTAAAAAATTAGCGTAGTAGTTCCATGGTTTAGCACTTTTATCGTCTTCATTTGTCAAAACGATAATATTTAAGAAAGAATCATCACGAAGGAATCCCTTACCTTCTGTTTTACGATAGGATTCCGAAAGAACGGCTTCAATAGCGCCTAGTCCTTCTTCTAAAGTCGAACCATTTTCACCAATAAAGATTTTTTTCTTCAATTCTTCAACGAAATTGGGTGTGTCCATTGTGATATACTTTGGTGTTCCCACCAACTTTCCACTTTCTGGAAAACTGCTTAACATTGTCATTGATGTTGTCGCGATGTGAATATCCATATCAAGCTGCTTCAACGAATCAAATAAATAAGGGAGTTGGTCATGCAGTTGCTTTTGTACCAAATTCATTGACGATCCATTATCGATAACAAAAAGGATATCGAGCTTGCGATTATATTTCACATCTTGTGCGAAATTTTGACTGGTTTCACCAACTCCAAATTCTACACCGTTTGAACAGCCGATTAGCAGTAGCATTGGCAATACAGACCAGATCTTCATGCAACCTTCTTACGCTGAATCATTTCTTTTTCAGCAAACTCTTGGATCTTTTGTTTTATGTTTTGGCTGATGCTGGTGAATTTCACTCCGTACTTAAACTCGTTAATTTTATTGATTGGATGTGAATGAAATTCCTTGCTGATAATGGTGCATACCGCATTGAACGGCGGGACGCCGTCGCCCGGTTGAAAATGTAGAAATAAATTCTGACCCGGTGTGAATTGGTTTGTGTCAATAAAGACACCGGCACCACCAGAACTGATTTCTAAACTGCGACCTTTGAATATTTGTTTATTGTTATGAACAATCAAAGAACAACCATAGGTCACACGAACATTGCGACGACGGAAAAAAATTTCAGAAATCGTCGGATCACCACTTTGAATTAATTTTTTCAAATTGGTCCTAGAAAAATCTTCGATTTCGGCAAGACGTTTCCAGCTTTCCATTTCCGGTTGCCACAAGAAATCATACTCATACAGGATTTTGGCCTGTAACATTTGAATGATTTCGACCTTTGAAAAAGGCCCATAGTTATTATTGTCTTTTAAAACATACCAAGCTTTCTCTTGAATAGAGTCAACAGAAGACACATCTGATTTCTTATCCAGCTTATTTAACGTAGGGTCATTAATAGAATGCTTTAATACACTTTCCGTAAAAAGCTTATTAAATGCCTTATGTTCGACTATGATTACCCAGTCTTTTTTGGCTTCATCGTATATATAGTCCATCCAACTGATTTCTTTGGATTTGATTTTTTTAATCACATCATCTTCAGAAAAAGGTCCGATCTGTTGATTATTCTTACTTACGTAATAGTTTTTAACCATATTTTTCCTTTTACTAGACTGAACTTTATTCGGGGATTAAAGCATCTAACTTTATGCTAGCTGGACCTTTTTTCGAACTTTTTTTCACGTCCTTTTGTCGATTTTCTAGACAGTGTTCAAGAGAATTTAATTTAGTTCGCTAGGAATCATACCGATATCTTAGTGTATGACAAAAGCGAAAAAAACCGTCGTAATTGTAGATGATGAAGTGGATTTGACCGAGCTGTTCAGCAGCCTTCTCGAAGACACGTATGATGTTATCGCATTTAATCGTCCCAATGATTTCATTGCCTATCTAAACGCGCATAAAGACGTACCTTTTGACGCACTCATTTCTGATTTCAATATGCCGCAAATGACTGGTTTAGACATGATTAAAAAGTGTTTTGAAAAGGGATATCATTTCCCGTTCATTCTTTTCTCTGCCTATTTAGAAAAAGAAGTTATTTTCAAAGCCCTTCAAATTGGTGCTTTTAGACTCTTAGAAAAACCATCGACAAAAGAAAAACTGGAAAAAGCGATCGAAGATATTATCATCGAGCATGATAGTTCCAAACTACGTGGTGAAATTCGATCTACGATTGATCAACTACGTGAATACTACACGTTTCTTAAGGTGATTCTAAACGATCGAATCCCTGCCAAAGAAATGGAAGAATTATTTTTGCAAACAGATCCGACGGGAAATGCTAGAACCTCGTCACCGGAAGAGATTCTAAACAAGCTTGAAGAAAAGCTAGATATGCTTTTCTCCACCGAAGAGGATTTGGAAACGAGAAAAGGAAAATTCTTTAAATCAGCTTAGAGCCATACGCCATTCTGGCGTTGGTTCAATCAGTCGGCGTGTTTTCATATCAAATAATCCGAATATCACTCGCAATTCAGCCGCCTGAGTTCCATTGGTTTTATACATTTTTTGCAAAATTTCACCGATTCGTCCTTCATATTTCACAAGTTCAGATTTAATTGTAATTACGTCACGAGCTAAAACTTCTTTCATGAATTTCAAATTGACTTCCAAAAGTACCGGGCCTTGTTGAAGTTCTAACATTTTTTTCAAACCATAGCCTCGGGAGTGAATGATATCCCATCGAGCCAATTCGAATAATTCTAAATATACGGCATTGTTTAAGTGCCCTAGCATATCGACTTGAGTTTCTTTAATTGTAGTTTCAAAATTTATCATATTACTTCCTATTTTAAAGCTTCACGAATATACGCGCTTCCTTGATCTAACAACCCTACGACAACGGCGATTACGAAGAATATACAACCAACTTCTTCCCACATAGCTTGGCCCTGATAAGCAATTAATAATTTACCAATACCACCACCGCCAACAAAACCAACTATAGTCGCCATACGCACATTGATATCCCAGCGGTAAACAGTAAACGAAATATACGGTAAAATTACCTGAGGAACGATCGCGTACCAAATAGTTTGCAATTCTGAAGCACCAGTCGCCTTGATACCTTCAATTGGACCATCGGACACAGTTTCTACAATCTCAGAATATTGTTTTGCTAGAGATGCGATTGAATGAATCATCAGCGCCAGCATACCCGCACTGGCACCAATCCCCACCCATACCGAAAAAATAATCGCCCACATGAACGCCTCAACGGAACGAATCACGTTTAGAAACGTTCTCAGCACAAGATAGATCAACACGGCTACAGGATGCTTCATGATGTTTTTAGCCGCTGCAAAACTAAGGACAAAAGCAATGGGAATTGCGAACGCTGTTGCGATAAACGCCATAAAAATAGTCTCAAACATTTTCAGGATGGCACTCGGCAATAAATCAAAATTAGGATTTAATAATTTCGAGAAAATTCTCATCGCACCATCAAAACCATCTTTATCAAGAATTTTATAAATTGAAAATTCTGTCGCCTTCAGACCGGCACCGAACAATAACAACATTAAAACCCATAATTGCCATTGACCAAACTGCCGATAGAATGGCTTTTCTTCCGACTGAATTTTCTTGTAGTCAGGTTCGAATAACGATTCGCCCAACGTTTTAATATTTTTACTATTTAAAAACTGACTTAAGACAGCGCCTAGGATTCCCATAGCCAAAACAATCAGGAAATTCAGGGATAGATTTAACCATTGATCATCGGTAGGACTAAGAATGACGATCAGTACGATACTAAATATAAATCCGAAACAAATACTGTCAAAAATAAGTCGTTTAATTGCATGCGAGTTCATTAATTCACTCGCACTTCGCGAGCATCCTCGCCATAGATTTTATGAAACCATTCATCTGTAATATCATTTGGACTACCTTCGAACACCAGCCGCCCTTCCTTCAAAGCGATGACCCGAGTCGCATACTGACGGACTAGGCTTAAAAAATGTAAATTGCAAATGATTGTAATGCCCAAGTTCTGATTTGCTTTCTTTAAATAGTCCATAACGATGTGACTTGTTGCCGGATCCAGTGATGCTACGGGTTCGTCGGCAAGCAACATACTGGGGTTTTGTGCCAACGCCCGCGCAATGGCGACTCGTTGTTGCTGCCCACCTGATAATTGATCGGCGCGAATCCGTGCTTTGTCGCCAATGCCCACTAATTTTAAATATCTAAATGCATCGGCCTTATCTTTTTCCGAAAACATTCCAAAAATAGATTTCAAAATACCAGTTTGACCTAATCGCCCCATCAAAACGTTGGAAAGAACTGTATGGCGAGGAATCAAATTAAAGTGCTGGAAAATCATCCCTATTTTAGTTCGAATGGATTTCACAGCGTCACGATCAGCCCGAGCTATATTTTCACCTTCAAAAAAAATATCGCCTGACGATGGATCATGCAATCGATTGATACAACGAAGAAGTGTGGACTTTCCAGAACCACTTAGGCCTATCACCACAAGGAACTCGCCTTTCTTGACGTCGAAGGAAATTCCTTTCAGTGCCTGTACTCCGTTAGGATATGTTTTAACTAGATTTTTTACAGACAGAATCGTGTCGGACATTATTTACTCATCATTTCTTGGGCGGATTTTCCAATTTGCGTTAGCATTTTTCGAATCGGTTCGAATTCAGCATCATTTGTTAATCTCAAGTCTGTCACACCATAAATTTCTTTAAATGCTTTTTTCCCTTCAGCCGTTTTAATAAACTTCATCAAAGCTTCGATAACAACTTGTTTCATTTCCTCAGGCATGTCCTTGCGAAAAACAATAGGATCATTGGGGATAGGCTCTGACAACTCCAAAATTTTTACTTTTTTGGCGACATCAGGATACTGAGTTACTACCAATCGGCGCGCATCTTCTACCGTACCGTCGACAGCGGGAGGTGAATAAAACGTAGCACCAGCGTCGACTTCACCCAGGTATACTTTGGTAACTACCGCATCATGCTTCATTGTAAAAACAGTTTCTTTCGGATTGATATTGCGATCTCGTAGAGTTTTCATCGGCAACAAATATCCCGATGTTGACGATGGATCTACGAAAGCAATTTTCTTTCCATCTAAGTCTTGCAATCTTTTGATTTTGCTATTGGTGGGAACGATGAACTGCGATTGATAGGTAGCAAGCCCATCTCTAAGAACGATCATCTTGGCTTCAGCTCCATATTTTTCATGGGCTAGCAAATAACCAAATGAATTCAATGCCGCCACGTCGGCTTTTTTAGTCCCGAACGATTCAACTACTGCGATGTAAGATTGCAATACAACAAGTTCATATTTGTAAGGCGTATTGGCCTCAAGGAACACTTTAAATGCCTTTGAATTGCCTTCAATAACTTTGGCATCTAACGAAGGCAAAAAGTGAATTTTAACTGGATTATCTTTGGACCCAAGAGCCGCTTTGTTACTGGTGCATGCGACCGTACCAAGTACAACTAATGCTGTAGTTAGTATTTGTTTCACAAACATGGTTCCACCATTCGTCCACACATCATTGAGGACGCCCAAAACTAACAAAATTCGCTACAAAAATCCACACGATTTACGTTGCGTACAGCCTACCAAATGGTCTATTAAGTTAAAGACTATGAATCCATCGCAAAAAGGCACTACAAAAAATCACAAACCCAGTGATATTTTTAATAAAATCAAACACTTAGCTGTCGATAAGAAGGCTGACCCACTTATTGTTTTTGATCTTGATTCTACACTGTTTGACGTGGCTCCACGATTGGAAAAAGTTCTCACTGACATCGCTCTGGAACCTGTGATGCAGGAAAAATTTCCGTCTGTGATCCCGCATTTCAAAAATATCAAAACTGAACGTCGTGATTGGGGCTTTGTCGAAGTTCTTCAACGTGCTGGCGTTGAACATGACAATCTAGACTTATTCAAGACCGTGCGCCAACTTTGGGTCGAAAAATTTTTCTCGAATGAATATATTCACTACGATGTTCCCTACCAAGGCTCTGTCGAATTCGTACAGAAAATTGAAAAGTTGAATATCCCGATAGTGTATTTGACTGGCCGAGACGTGAAACGTATGGAACGCGGATCACGCGAAGTTCTATTGAAATGGAATTTTCCTCTGGATGATAAAATGAGCCAGCTTGTTTTAAAACCAGAACGTTCTATGGATGATGCGCTTTTCAAACGTGATTGGATCCATAGCTATATGTCTACATCCAAGTCACCGGTATTCTTGTTCGAAAACGAACCCGTGAATATCAATTTAATCGCCAAAGAATTACCGGACGTCGAATTGGTGTTTTTCGATAGCACTCACTCGCGCAAAGAAACCCCACCCGAAGAAGTATTTACGCTTGTTCACTACTTAATGGAAGACTAATGCTAACACTAGTTGCGACTCCTATCGGAGACTACGATGAAATCACTCTCAAGGCATTGACTACATTGAAAGAAGCCGAAGTAATTATCTGTGAATCTACCAAAGAAACATCAAAACTTCTTCGCCATCATGGGATCTCTGGAAAAACATACGAAGTCTTAGACGAACACTTTCTTAAAGAAGACCTGCAACGTTTTACAGATCTTTGCCGTGACAAGAAAGTTGCTTTGGTCAGCGATTGTGGAACTCCGGCATTTTGCGATCCCGGAAGTGATTTAGTCGACGCCTGTCGCAAAGAAGGTATCGAGATACGCAATTGCCTTGGGGCATCCAGCTTGATGGGACTAGTCAGTTTATCGGGAATTAAATTACACGAATTTTTGTTTCGCGGTTTTGTTCCGCAAGAGACGGGCGCACGTAACGAAGCCTATAGAAATCTACAGTCCGAAATGAAACTGAACAAACGTGCTGTTGTCTTGATGGATACACCTTATCGTTTGCAAAAAATGGTTTCCGAGCTGGAATCATTTTTTGGTGATCACTTTATCGTACTGGTTACTGATTTGGGCACACCAGAAGAGCAAGTATTAACCGGCGTTCCGGCCGCGGTCAGAAACAAACTGACCAAAACAAAAGCTGAATTTATGATTTTGGTGAAGCCGAAATAACCTATGCAGTTACCCATAGATCCTCATTTGCCAGAAATCGCATTGTTACTAGAAAGAAATCAAAACGTATTGGTTCAATCTAGCCCAGGTTCGGGTAAAACTACACGCATCCCCCCGTTTCTGATTGGCAAGTATAAAAAAATTCTAGTGATCGAGCCTCGTAGAATCGCGGCGATCTATGCGGCGTCTCGCATCGCCGAAGAAAACAAATGGGAACTAGGAAAAAATGTCGGCTACGAAGTTCGCTTTGACAGTAGATCGACTCCGGCCACATCGATTCTATTTTTAACAGAAGCATTGCTTGCTAAGAAAATCATTTCCAATCCAGAATTAAATGGAATCGACCTAATTATCTTTGATGAGTTTCATGAGCGATCTTATTGGACAGACCTAGCGATTGGACATATCAAAGAACTTCAAATTTTAGGTTCTGAAATTCAATTGTTATTTTTGTCAGCCACAGTCGACAAAGAACCTCTACAACAATTCTTTGACAATTTAGGAATGATTGATATTGAGCTGCCTCGCTTCCCTATCGAAGTTGTTTATCAAAAAAAACCGCTTCGTTATAGCTGGAATGATGAATTTGAAACTAATTTTCTTCAAGCGCTTCAGGATGTGATTCAAAAAGGAAAAAAACAAATCCTTGTTTTCCTCCCCGGCTTAAAAGAAATTCGAAATGCAGGTCGACTTCTTGAAAACAACCCTAAATTTCGAGGATTTCAAATCGAAGTTCTTCATGGAAGCATTCCCCTTGCGATCCAAAAAGACATTGTTACTAACAACAATAATTACGATCAACGGATTATTCTCTCTACCAATATTGCTGAATCTTCATTAACTATTTCTGGAGTAACAGCCGTTGTGGATTCGGGTTTACATCGGGATGCTTCTTACAATGCGGAATATGAAGTCTCGCAACTGAGCACACGAAAGATTTCTTATTTCTCTTCTATCCAACGCCAAGGGCGCGCAAATCGTTTAGGCCCGGGGGTTTGCTTTAAGATGTGGACTGAACTAGATGAACGATCCATGGAAAAAGCGCCTATTTCGGATATAAAAAAATCCTCGCTTTATGAACTTGGCTTGCAGTTGATCGATATGGGCCATTGGCCACTGAGCCAATTTACTTGGTTTGAAAAACCATCCGATACGATTTTAAATGATTGGCAACAAATTTATCAAGAGAGTGGTTTATCTTTCGACAAAAAACTAACTCGCTTTGGACAATTATCTTTAGATTTAAACTTATCGTATGAAAATACTGTGTTTGCCGTCCTGGCTTACTGTTACTATTCCATTGAAAAGGTCAGCGTTTTGATCGCGTTGCTGGAATCAGAGCTATCGGTCGGTGATTCCAGCCGCATTAGCCATAGCACACTATTCGATGCCGCCGAAGAATATCGTCGTGGCCGATTAAACGGCTCTGGCGACATTGCCAAGCGATCAGCACAAATCATGGCAGGAATGCAACGTCGAAGCCCCCATGCAACCGCTGACAGCTGGAAACAAGACTGCATTGATCTTTTTAAAACATCGGAACAGAAAAAATTTTTAAGTCAGTTAGAATCTTCTAAAAAAACCGACTCAGTGTTAGATTTGATCCTGAGTTTTTCTTACATCAATCGACTATGCCGACGCCGAAGGCAGGAAAATGGTTTTTCAAGTCGAGCGATCACAACAAAAGGAAAGGAAGTCCAGATTGGCGATCCTCAGAAAGCCAACTTGCTTCCACAGCAAGAATACTTTCTGAATTTTCACACCGTAATTGATGCGACTCAAACAGCACGTTGTTTTAATTTTCACTTTATAGAATCTAATACATTCAACACGGCAGTTAAACCGTTTGCTAAGCCTGTTAACCGCGTTGAGTTTGCAGACAGCAAACAACAGTTTTACAAAGTGACTGAACTAGTAATAAAAAAACTAGCCATTGAAACTCTTTCGACTGAACCACTGGCCGCTACCGAGCTAAAAGAAAAAACTCAGGACATTCTGGTGAACGATATGGAAAACCTATTGTTCACACTGCCTTCATTAAACGAATTTTTAAATCGCATTAAATTAGTCAATCAACATCAAGAGCATAAAATTGAAGTCAATTGGTCAGACGTTATTGAACAAGAAATCACAAAGGGTTTAACACTTAAAAATCGCCTGGAATGGAATTTTGAAATAGAGAACTATCTATCGTATGAAAATCAAAAATTACTAAAAACGCTTGCTCCAAAAGAGCTTTTACTTAAAGACCTTAATCGCAGTTTCAGAATTCAGTACCCCAGTAACGAAACACCCTTAATTGAATCGCGATTGCAACATTTTCTAGGCTTAGCTACCCATCCCACGATCCTTAATAATAAAATCAAACTAAAAATCGTTTTATTAGGTCCCCATGGTCGCCCTATCCAAATCACCAATGATTTACCTGGTTTTTGGAAATCGTCATACCCTGAAATTCGAAAGGAAATGAAAGGACGTTACCCTAAACACGCATGGCCAGAAGATCCGACCTCATTTAAGAATTGATTTATGGCGTGTTTTTAAATACGTTCTGAATCAGATGATAACCATAAAAGACAAGTCCAAAGCCGTTACCAAGAAAGTAGCCAAGAAAACGAAAGACGTTTTAAAGACGGTTATTTTTTCGTTAAAAGGTCGCTTTGGTCGCAAGGTTGTACATCGCCCACTCGAACCCCTTATCGAGCCAATCCCAGTCGACGTACTTCAGGAAAATTTAAAAAAGATGACTTTGATTTATCGATCCGACACGGGCCGATCAAATATTGGTGTCTACATGGCTCAAGGTTTTTCAATTCCTGACATGATGCTAGAAATTGGGCGACTTCGTGAGAAGGTTTTTAGAACAGTCAACGAGGGCACTGGTAAATCATGCGATATCGATGAATTCGATCCGTTCTATCATCACATGATTGCCTATGACGAAGTGAACAACAAAATCCTTGGTGCCTACCGCATTGGCCTTATTGATAAAATTTTGCATAACCGTGGCGCCGAAGGCCTTTATAGCTATACTTTATTCAAATACGACGCCTTGTTAAAAACTCATTTTGTGGATGGTGTGGAACTAGGTCGATCGTTTGTTGACGATGAAGCGGGAAGAGCCGCCTTACGCGCACTGGATAGCATCTGGAAAGGCATTGGATGTTTTTTTGCCGAGAATCCTCATTATCGTTATTTAATCGGCCCTGTCAGCATCTCGAATAGCTATACAGTAAATTCAAAACTGTTGATGATCTATTATCTAAATAAAAATTTTAAATCGGAGCTCAGTCCGTTCGTTAAAGCACGCGTTCCAGTGAAACTACGATCAGAAAATTCAAATGAACTTAAAGCCACTGCGGCCAATCTTAAAAGCTTTACCGAACTTGATGAATACGTGAAAAAATACGACGGCACTGTTATTCCATCGCTTCTAAAAAGTTATGCAAAAATGAATGCTAAATACTTAAGTTTTAATTTCGATCCTGACTTTAACACCATAGATGGAATGATCATCGTGGATATGGTTAACGCCCCTAAAGATGAAATTGTTAAACATATGGGCGAGCCATCGTATACAAAATATTTAGCCCACTACAATACACCACTATTATAGTTGCGAACGGAACATCTTTACGATCGTTTTACTCGAAAGCGAAGCTTTACCTGGAAACAAACTATTGGAATAGAATGACTGGCATAAACTAGCTTTCTGAAAAAAAGCTTTGCTTCCTTTCCTTTTATTGAATTTCTGCCAATAAAATTCATGAAGCGAATCACTATTAATCGGAAAACCTGATTCAGTATTTATATTATACGAACGCGGGTCAAAGTTTGCGCTGGTGATAATAACCTGTTTTTCGCCTCTTCTATTTTCCACTAAAATTATTTTCGCATGCGTTGGACGAACGCGATTCAAGTAAACTTTTGCACCCATTTCGATAATTTGTTCTAAGTCGACGTCTAAGGCTTTTTTAATTAACCACAATTCACTTTCCAAATTTAAATTAAACACAACCTCCACATTATTTGCGATGGCGACTTTGATTGATTCTTTTAATTGTGGGAATAGAACTAGGTATCCATTTTCAATTAGAATTTTGCTACCTGGTTTTGCGTTAGCAATCATTTTAAAGATTTCATCCAATGTCGAAGCGCCGCTACCAGGAACGCCAGTAATTAAGTTGGCTGACTCATACTCAAATTTATTTTTGCGCCAATTGCTTAGACGATTCATTCGCTGGCTCACCCAAAGAGCTGCCTCACGCAATTGTTTTTCAAATTTTAATTTGAGTTTTTTTGAAACAGGTTCATTCAATTTAGCAATATCGTCCTCGGTTTTTAACCCTTCGTACTTGTCCCACATTTCTTGGAAATATTGAACGTAACTGCTAACCCCATCCCCGACCAAAACCACTTCACGGCCATTTACGTATCCGGCACTTGGATCTATATTTCTAAGTTGAGGATAGTACTTGTTCGCATAGTTTTTATCACCAAGAAGCAGTATGCTTGAATTCACAAGAAACATCTTATCATGCAAGCGTCGATTATATTTTTGAAATACTTTTAACGGGTTTATAAAATCTTTTGCAGAAATTTTAATTGGATTATGAAAATTTAACTCAATTCCTTTTTCACGTAAGTAGTTCACAAGCATCGGATCCGCATCGGTAATTTTATTATCTATAATTCCACGAACTAGGACTCCTCGTTCGGCAGCGGATATCAATGCCGAGATAAATACTTTCCCAGCTTCGTCATAAACAAGTTCGTAGGTACTGAAATCAATTGTTTTTGTGTTAGGGTCAGCTAATAGACTCAGGCGCGCATCGATCGACTGGACGGGTGTTGGCAGATCATAAATAACACCGGCACCCAAAGCGACCTGTAGAAACAGGAAGGATACAACTAGAATTACGTTCAACAATTCGCGGACCATGATAGTTTTTTATATGCGAATTTCAGGCCCATTTTTCGCCATAAAAAGCAATAGATTCGCTTAGATGGCTACCTATCGTACGATTTTAACAAATAGGGCCGCAACAAGTCGTTCTATGTATACAAGTTCGACGCCGACAGTGTGGTTAAACGATTTTTATGGAAGCTTTGCGGATACCAAAAGTCAGAACGTTTTTTAACGCTGTAAAGCACTCTCTATTGAACGGTTGACCAAGAGTGTGCTCGATAAAATTGATAGCTTCTTCAGGTTCTCGGACGGTTGGGTTTTGAGTATCCTTAAACGTCAATTCGCAAAAGGTGTCTGCTAAAGCCACAACTTTCGAGTACGGGTGCAAACGCACATCCCGCATGGCACGCGGATAACCTTGTCCTATCGAATTCTCGTGGTGTTCATAAACTATGGCCATCACTTCCTGCGGAACATTTTCAACCGTTCGTAAAATTTCAACTCCACGGAATGCATGCTTTTGATAGTATTCCAAATCATCCGCAGTGTATTCAACACGAGGCTTAGCCAAAAATTCTTTTGGATATTCCTTCAATCCGATATCGTGAAGAATTGCACCCAACGCCATTTTTTCCAGGATCGATGGGTTGTTCCAGCCTTTAGATTGTGAAATCAGTGCTGACACCATACTAACAGCCATTGAATGACGAACTAAATCTTCGGAGATTGAGTTCATTATGGACATCAACGTATTTAGCTTTGGTGTATCGTTAATAATTTTTAAAACAGAGCTCGCAATGAACTTGGAATGTCCTAAAGCTTCGTTACTAAATCCTAATTGATCAATACTTGTAAAAACAGTATTGAGTGTTTGTGACAACGTCGTGATTTTAGTCTCGACAGAAGCCTTGTCATTTTTCATGACCTCGTTCGCACTTAAAACTTTCAGCGAGGAAAACTTTCTTAGGTCCGGCTTTTTAATGTAGATTTTAGAATTTTTGATTTTATCAAAGAAGTGTAGATCTTTAAATTGTTCGCGTGTTCCTTCACGACCAATAACAACAAAATTACCTTCACTTAACTTGAAAAATACGTCCCCAGGCAAGTTCACGCTTGGAACAATGTCGTCCATTGTGATCGGGACCATGTTGTTTAAATCTTTCCCCATAAATATTTATCGACCGCGTTATGAGATTCTTTAACAGTATTTTGAAGACTCCCAGAATTAAACACCAATTGGTCTTGAAATGAGACAGGATCATGGTCTAGCTACGATCCAGTGACGTTTTGATTATTCCCAACGACGATTTGATCATCCTTAACAGGTTTAGTGATAACTGAGTTTGCCCCAATACGAACGTTATTACCAATAGTGATTGGCCCTAATATCTTGGCACCCGCGCCTATCAATACGTTGTCGCCAATTGTCGGATGCCGTTTGATCGCATCAAATTTAGTTCCGCCTAAAGTAACTCCGTGAAAAATTACACAGTCATTCCCAACAACTGCCGTTTCACCAATAACCACACCCATTCCGTGGTCAATCACCAATCGTTCACCTAACTTTGCACCGGGATGAATTTCGATTCCGGTTACAGTCCTGCTAATTTCAGCCACCAAGCGCGCCAGAAAAAATAGTTCTAAATTATACAGAGCATGCGAAATTTTATGTAAGAGGAAGGCTTTCACACCAGGATACAAAAGCAAAATTTCCATTTTGCTTTTTGCTGCGGGGTCATATCTTTTGTACGCGTTTACCAAATCAACAATCATTCTGTACCACTACTTAAATTTTTCTTTCAAATCATCTAACAGAAAATATCGCTCAAATAAATCATTGTACCGTGACCAGCCTTCGTTACTGCCACGCTCGCTGCTAATGAAAGAATTTAAAGTGCTCATCTTGCTATCTAAATCGTCAACAAATGCGACTAAAAACGCTTCGATAAATTTCGGTCGTTTTGGAGAACCATATTCCAGTTTTCCATGATGGCTTAAAATAATATGCTTACATATATCTTTTAGCTCGCTTGGAAATCCCATGATACGACTGGATTTCTTATCCACCAATTCACACGCAATTTCCATATGACCTATCAGACGTCCACGCGTAGTGTAGTTGAACATGTGCTCGTATTCAAGTTCCCAAAGTTTCCCGATGTCATGAAAGATCGCACCGAAATACAGAAGATCACGGTTTAAAAAGCCATAGTGTTCAGACAAACCTTTTAAGATCTTGATAATCGACAAAATATGTTCCAGTAAGCCGCCATACCACGCATGGTGGATAGTCTTAGCGGCCGGTGCTTTGAACATCATCGGCTTAATTTCTGGGTCTTCAAGAACGGACAACACTAACAGTTTAATGTGTTCATTCTGAATTTCCTTCGCAAAAATCATAAGCTCGGCAAACATATCTTCTGGCGATTTTGCAGAACTCAAAACAAAATCACTTAATTGATAAGAACTTAATTCTTGACGAGTGATTTTAGAAATAATCAGCTGTTTTCTATTTTGAAAAACTTGAACGCTAGCTTTAACCAAAATGACATCGCCGGTATCAAACTCTTTACTTAGATCTTCGACTTGATCCCAAACTCGGCCATCGATATTTCCCGTATTGTCCCCTAGCACCAGTGACATAAAGGGTTTGCCCGTCTTTCCCACTCCCAGATTTTTTTCTTTAACCAAAAAAACGGATTGAACTGACTCTTTATCTTTTAAGTCTTTAACTAATATACGAGGCGTTTTATTTAATTCTTGCATAGATAATCTTTATTTTGTGAATCGTTAAATTCGACTTGCGATAGATAGACTTTATCTTTATCCGGTTGAACAAAAATAAAATGACCACTCAATGCCGATATATGGCGATTGTTTGTAATATTGAAACGGATACCTTCACCGGAATTCATTTTTTGAAATGAACTCGTTATATCAAAATAAACGTTGCAACCAGCGCCATAAACTTCGCCATCAACGCGCCTTTTTTTTCCGTTACTTACAAAATAAACTTTCATTGCAGACGGATTAGAAAACTCTACTAGATTAAACTTCAAAAAGAATGTTCCCTTGTCGCCTTCTGTAATTTTAGATAAATCCAGTGTTCCACCACCGCGAGGTAAATTATATTGAATGGCCTCGTGAGCTAAAATACCCGATACCTTTGCTGTAAACGAAACTTCGATAGGAAGCCAAACAATCAACGTGTCGGTTTTTTCGTCTTTATCACCACCACCGGCATGTTCATCCTTTTTTTTATGGCCACCACCACCGTGGCCACCTGCCGGCGCTGCGGCAGCGCCGGATGCCATAACAGAGTCCCACAATTTTCCTGGCATTTTAAAATCCTCAGGAGTGTCACGAATTTCATAAACTTTACCAGCAAAAGCAGGATTCGCGTCTGGATGCGCGGCAGGTGCCTCCGCAGTATGTTCCGACGCTAACGCCGCGGCAGCAAAGGCCGAAGCTAAAACTAAGAGGAACCCATTTTTTATCATTCTGGATTTTCCAATTGTGCCCGTGCTTCAATCAGTTGAGTTTGCAAAGGCTCTTTCTTTAATGCATCAAAAATTGAGCGTGAGTACTGAGCGCGATCTACTTGGAATAATCCAAGAGCTGCTAAATAAGACCATTCAGGAAACTTTTCGCTTAGAGTTGTAAAAGACTCTTTGGCACAATCCATTTTTTTATTAGCTAAACAATTTTGGCCGCGATAATAATGAGTCGCTGCAAAATTTGAAAGATCAGATTTTTTCAGCAAAGATTCTAAGAGCATTTTCTGCCCCTTTGCGTAGGCTACATGCAATTGCATTAATTCATAGTGATTACTACCTACCGATAACAAATGTGCCTCGTCCAACAATTTGTCGACCGTTTCAAATTGTCCCGATTCTAGAGCACAGAATGCTCTAAACAGTTTTGGCATCAATTGCTGGCTTTTTGCATAAATACGTTCACATAAATCATCCAGAACCGTCCATTCCGTCAGGCTCCAATCTAGGGCTGGATTCTTTGCAAAATTTTGTGACTGCTTAGGAATCAATTCAATAAAATCCACTAAGGCCGAATCATTAGACGATCCATCAACGCTAGCTAAGCCAATGTTTACCAAAGCAATTTCGCTGCGAAGAAACGCCGATTTTGATCGTGATTCAAACAAATCTTTTTTTACCAGGGTGATGTCGTCTTTAAATAGATCTCTAAAATCGATTAAATATAAACCGCGAATAAAACTAAAGTAGCCAATATTTTCGTAATTTTCATAACGAACATTTGCGTAGTTTTTATAGTACTCGCCCAATGTCGCTTTTGAACTTGGGCTTAATACCATTTTCGAATTCATTTTGTAGTTTTGAATGCCCCAGTTAATATTTGCCAATTCATTAATGGGATCCTGAATCAGAGCTTTTTTGAAACTCTCTTGAGCCTTCAAATTGTCGCCTTCGATTTGATAACTTAGACCTAGTAAATTATAAAGTTCCGATCGCTTTTTAGGATTAGCAGTATCTACAGTTGCCGTAATTTGATTTTTTAGGTCACCGATCTCTTTGCCGATTGTAATTCGAGCTGGTGCGATCAGATCCAAAGTTTCTTTTGGAATATCTGTTCCCGCGATTTCTTTATAAACCTGAAATGATTTTTGGAAAAGTTTCAGGTTATAAAGCTGCGCTATTTTTTCCACTTTCTGCCGAATTTTCTCAGAATTTTGCATTCGCTGGAAAATCTTAAATCCCGTGAACAAAACCAACACAACGGCCGTGCCAATAATGACCTTACGTTTTAATTTTGCCTGCTGTGCCTCTAGTTCTTCTTTTACTTTCTGATCATTTAACAACCCATAGCTTTTGGCAATAGCTGCCGACTGTTTCGCTTCGGTCGACTTAGATTTTGGATTGAAAGAAAATGGAACCTCTTTAAGTGGTTCGATATCTTTGATATCATCGAAATCAATTTTAGCCGCTTCTCTCGCGTGATCTACATTTTCAGTGCGAGAAAATGATCCTGTTATGATACTTAATGGACTTGTCTTTGTATTATTTAAGTTTAGTTTATCACGATTATTTTTTACGGTTTCAGTTAAATAGGGATAGTCGCGAATAAAATTCCAACGTGATTTCGGACGACGAATTTCGTCGACAAAGGAAATTTGGTTGTATGTAAGTAACTCAACAATTTCTTCTAAATTATATGGCCCGATCAAACGTGACGATGAGCGCACCAACCACATTTTCTCTTTCGGATTCACATCTTTAACTTCATAACCCATGAACTAATATTAGTGTCTAAAATGCCTTTTGCCACTAAAAATTAAGTTCACATCTAGTTCCTGGCACTTTTTAATTACGTCGTCATCTTTCACACTTCCACCTGGCTGAAAGACCCACTTAATTTTATGTTTTGCTATAAGTTCAATTGAATCAGTGAATGGGAAAAACGCATCTGAAATCAGAACGGTTTGTGAAGTGATTTGATGATGTTTCAACGCTCGACCTAAGGATTGCTCTACAGCATCGACGCGATTTACCTGTCCCATGCCTAAGCCAATTGTCATTTTGTTATCGATCAAAGCTATGCTGTTTGATTTTAAGTAACCACATACTTTTTCGCCAAAAATAATATCTGCTTTTATACTTTCAGGAATCGCCTTTCCAAAAATTTGCCATTGCTCTGATGGGGATGGAAACATATCTTGGTCCTGAACCAAAAAGCCACCCATGATTGTTTTTACGACCAGAGGGTTTTTCTTAGTGTGCACAGGGTATGTTAAAAGTCGTAGGTTTTTCTTTTTCGAAAACAGGGCAAGTGCATCATCCGAATAACCGGGCGCCACGATACACTCTAAGAAAATTTTTGAAAGTTCTTCCGCCATTTTTAACCCAATCGTACAATTCGTGGCGACGATTCCACCAAAAATGCTGACAGGATCTGTTTTCACAAGACGTTGCATGACATCGTCAGCATCGGTACCATAAGCCACACCACAAGGATTGTTGTGTTTAACGGCAACGGCATTCTTTTCTGGAATTTCTAAAGACAGGGTCAGGGCCGCATCTAAATCCAACAAGTTATTGTAAGAAAGCTCTTTGCCTTGAAGGATTTTAAAATCTTGGAAACCTTGCAAGTTCCCACCAAATTTGTACCAACGTGCTTTTTGATGAGGGTTTTCGCCATAGCGAAGTTCTTTTTCTAGTTTACCCCCTAGCATGAACTGCTCGGTTGATTCAGGATTTAGATACTGACTAATCAACGAATCGTAGTAACTGCAATGTTGAAACACTTTAGCCGCTAGCTGTTTGTTCAGCGCGTACCTGTCAGTCGATTCTAAAATACGAGGATAATCGTTTGGATCGCAAACAACAGTGATACGTTCAAAACTTTTAGCGGCAGAACGAAGCATGCTAGGTCCACCGATATCAATTTTCTCAATCATTTCGTGCGGGGGAAGATTTTTTTTAAGCGATTCTTCAAAGGGGTAAAGATTAACGACAACTAGGTCAAACATCTCAGTCTCAAATTTTTTCAGGACTTCAGCATCACTTGAATTTCCAGCTCGAGCCAGTAATCCCATATGAATCTTAGGATGCAAAGTCTTCACTCGGCCATCCATCACCTCAGGAAACTGAGTCACTTCGCTAACATCCACCACCGGCAACTTATGGTCCCGAAGAAACTGAGCCGTTCCCCCGGTAGATATCAACTGAAGCCCTTTTTTCACAAGCGGCTCCAAAAACTCAATCAACCCACTCTTATCCGAAACACTCACCAAAGCCCGACGAAACATAAACACCCCTGCCGATAAGCAAAGAGGTACCACTATTTTCCAAAGTTTCCAAATAAAGGGTACCTCCTAACATTCTGGAGCCCAGCGCATTAAACAACTGCGCCAGAAATTAATATCAGATTAATTTTTATGCGGCGGGTACCAGAATGTTAGGAGGTACCTTTAGAATGGGGATTTTGTGAGTAATAGCTTTAGGTCGTCGTTGGTTAGGAATAGACCGGCGCCTAGGTAGCTGGATTTGGTTTGTTCCTTGTCTAGCATATCTTGTTGGCCGGCTGTTAAGTAGAGGCCGTAGAATAAGTCATAACGGGCCGAGACCCTTAAGTTTGCTTTTTCTAGGTTAAATGCTTCAACGCTGAACCTAAGTTTGCGATTGAAGAAATGGTAGTCCATTCCAAAACCACCCGAGTTTTCGATTAAACCGGCCTTAATAGTAAAGTCGTAGAAATTTTTAGCAAATAGTAAAGTGAATTTCGTTTTGCTTAGGAAACGTTTTTCTGTGCTGGTGTCCGAAACAACCGCACCACCGCTGCTGACTTTGGTTTCTTCACGTTCAACAAGACCTGCCGGATCGTTGACGATACCTAGATAGTAATAGCGATCTAAACCCGGCTGAATCTGGATACCAATCGTTGATTTCGTTTGGCCAACTGACGTCAAGTAGTCGCCATGGAAATCAAATCCGGTTTGAATTTTTCCCGCCGTATCAAATAAGCTGCTGATCCCCGTGATAGCCGTGTTTAACTCTTCCACCGTTGTTTCGTCATTGATAAGTTTACCGATGGTGCCTTCACCCTTATTGATTTTAGTGGTAACTTCATCAATGTTCTTCATAGTGCTATCCAAACGCACCAAAGTTTTTTTCCACGTTTTCTTTAAGCCTTCGTCACTTTCATCATTTACCAATTCATCAAGCGTACGAGTGATGTCATTCACCTGATCTACGATTTCAGCAATTTGTTCTTTGTTTTCACCGGTAATATCTTTGATATCATCCGTGATTTTTTCGATATTCTTAACGATACGACCCAATACGTGTTTTTGTGTTCCTTCATCGGACAATGATTCACGCACAACTTCTGCGACTTGTTTTAATGAACCCGCAATATCACCCACTTGAGCTAACACATTATCTAACGAACCTTTGTCACGCACATTGAGGATCTGACCACCTTCTGGTAGCGGCGGATCAGAAATAGAGCCCGGATTTAATTCGACGTGCTTGTCACCCAAGATACCAATTGATTTAATTTCAACAGCTGCCGACGTTGTCATCGGGGTGTCTGCCCCCACACTGATTTCAATACGCGCTTTTCCATCTTGCAGACGAATATCTTTAATCACGCCAATAGGAATACCGGCCGTTTTTACACCAGAGTTTTTAATTAATCCCGCGGCATTATCTAACAAAAACCATGCACGTTTTGATTTGCCTAAAAAACTTGGGTCATCACTGACCTGCATTGACATCAAGCCGATCAATCCGCCGACGATCACAACAAGAGCCCCCACTTTAAATTCAGTAGTTCCCATTAAGCTCATGAGTGCTTCATCCCCTTAGACACAAACCGTTTTACCAATTCAATTTCACTGTTATAAAAATCTTCGGGTTTTCCAAATAGAAGGACTTGGCCAGCATCAAGCATAGCTACATAATCGGCAATTCTGAAGGCCGCTGCAAGGTCATGACTTACCATTATAGAGGTGGTCCCTTTATTGTGTTTATGTGTTTCTAATATTAGATTATCTACCATTTCGGTTAGAATGGGATCTAAACCTGTCGTTGGTTCATCATACACAAGAATTTCTGGATCTAGGGCTAACGCGCGCGCCAGTCCAGTACGCTTTTGCATACCACCACTGATCTGACTGGGAAGTTTATGAAAATGTTTCGGATCCAGTCCCACCATCTTCAGTTTGTCTTCCGCAATTTTTCTAACCTCATCTGGTTTTAAATTTCGTCGATGCTCAATCAAAGGAAAACTTACGTTTTCTATAACCGTCATATCGTCAAACAAAGCAGCCGATTGGAATAGCACACCAAAATTGCAGCGAAACTTGGTTAAGTCGTCGGGTGACAGTTTAGACATATCAGTACCTAAAACTTCTACTTTTCCTGAGGTGGGTTGGAACAGTCCTAACATATGCTTCAACAAAACAGATTTACCTGTTCCAGAAAAACCAATAATTGCCGTTAACGAACCTTTGGGAATTTCCAAGCTTAGCCCTTTAAGAACAAAGTCTTTACCATCAAATGTTTTTTTTACGTCTTGAATTTTAACGGCAGCTTCCATTACTGAATTCCCATCGTTAAATAGAAAATACGGATCAAGTTTGACACGAAATAATCTAAAATAATAACCATGACCATACTTGTGACGACCCCTTGATTGGTCGCTTCACCCACACCTTTTGCTCCACCCGTAGTGTAGAACCCGCGATAGGTACAAACTAATCCAAAGATCAAACCAAAGATGGCCGACTTAAACAGACCCTCCATGATGTGTTTTACTTCTACCGTCTGCCTTATTTTTTCTAAGAATATGGCTTTATCTAAATCAACGATGAAAACAACTAAAATGTAACTACCAATCATCGCCACGAAATCAAATACGGCGGTCAGTAATGGCATACAAATGATTGCGGCCAAAATTCTTGGCCCGATTAAATACTGACGAGTGTTCACACCCATCACATCCAGCGCATCGATTTGCTCGTTCACACGCATGGTCCCCAAACGCGCTGCCATTGCCCCACCCGCGCGGGCAGCTACGATCAATCCCGTCAATACGGGACCAAGCTCACGAGTCACACCCAGCGCCACTGTCGGACCAACTAGATTGACAGCATTAATGATTTTAAATCCCAAATAGATTTGAAGTGAAAGAGCTAACCCTGTGAATAACGAAGTTAGCGAAATAATCGCAACAGATTTATTTCCAATGAATTCCATGTGCTTTAGTATTTCTTGCCAACGATTGGGCGGAGTCACAAGCAAACGCAACGAGGACGTCATGAATAAAATCATGTTCCCAGTCTCAGCTACAAAACTACGTACGGCGGTTACCATGCCTTATCGTATCGTTTTCGTTAAGCTATTACAATGATCGAAGGTTACGGACTAGAAGAAAGTAACCATACTAGGCACTTTCTTCCGTGACGTAATAATGTTGTTAAATTACTTGGATTGATTTCCGGAATCTAAGCTTTTCAGTTTTTGTATCGCTCGCGGTTTGTCGCCCTTCTTGCTTAGGTCAGTCACCTGTTTGGCGATTTCAGCGTATACCGGTCCTAAATCTTCGACAAATTCGTTTTCACTACATATTTTTCTTTGACCATCTTCACCCAGAATAACTTTTGCCATCGACATCGCAGTCTCTTTTTTCTGAGCAGAATAAAATGCACCTGAAAAACGTCCGCTAGCTAACGGTAGTCCTTCTTCACTGGAAGCCTTTAAGTTTCCCGTAACCGAGGGCTTTTTTATGTCGACATAATCTACATTCGCAACACCATCTGAATCCGTATGGAACGTCAGCTTTTCATTTCCGCATATCACAGATAGATTTCCAGCCTCACATTTGATATCTACGGTTTTTCCAAAATTGTCGCTATCAAATGGCCAAGCCTCTAAACCCTTTTTACTTTCTTTATTCCACCATGAATAAATTCCACCTAAGATCGCCGCCACTGCCAAGGCAATCAGGTAAGGTATAAGCAACGCGGCTTCCGCATTCTCCCCTGTACTCAGACGAAAAAAGAGATATTTTACGGCACCATTCCTTCCAACTTTTTGAGCAAAGAAAACCTCCACATCTTTAAACGTTTGTAAAACGTCTTTTGGATTCTTTAAGGCTAGGTTTTCGCCATTATAAGAAATTTGAAGTTTATCAGAATTTGCAAAAACTAATGGATATTTAAGACCTTCAATCGTTAGCTTATTTCCCTTCAATTCCGTCACTGGCATCCGAGTCGTAACGGCGATATTTTTTTCTTTTAGAAGTTTCCTAATTGTCACCAATGCCTTGGCATCCATCTTACTAAACGCGATCATTTTAGCGACTTCGTCAACCGTTGGTTGAGTGGCGATAAAATCCGCAGCATTTTTTACATTTGGCTTTTGATAAAATAGAACGGTTTCAGCAAAACTAAATTGGACAAGCAAAATGCTACTAAGTAGCACTTTAATAATAAAGCTCATGAGGCAAACTCCTGTGAAGGACCTACCATTATTGTAACATTCTCTGCTGGGTATTTAATATTTCTTTCTCTACTGACTGGACTCGACGATAACCCGGGGAACACGAATGCTCATGCTGGTTAGAATTTCCCAAGGGATAGTCTCTAAAATTTCCGCGTATGTGGCAGCCGTTTGTTGATAGCCCATTTGCTCATTGTAACCAAATAGAACTACGCCATCATTTTTTTCAATTTTTAAATTCATAATTGATGTCAGATCAATCATCAAATAGTCCATGCAAATATTTCCAACAATTGGAACCAACTGTCCATGAACGCTGACTAGACCTTTGTTGGATAGATTTCTATGAACTCCGTCCGCATAACCAATTGGAACGATACCAATTACCGAATCCTTTTTAGCAATCCAGGTATGTCCATAAGATACCCCACTGCCCTTGCCAACAAAACGAATTTCACTTAGGTGTGATTTTAATGTCATCACTGGTTTAAGTTCACTTTGAAAATCATTTTTGAAATTCATTTTAGGCGCATACCCGTATAGCAACAACCCGGGGCGCACTCCCAGTCCATGATCAAACGCCGCTTTAGATTTGCTCTGTTCCGCGGCGATCCTTGATAAAAGCCCCGCAGAGTTTAATGCATGAATTGCGGGACCATATTTTTTAAAAATAGGTGCCACGTGCGCTAAAGCGGACAGCTGTCCCTGCGTTTTTCCATCAGGCTCAATACCATCTTCACCGCTATGAAGATGAGTCAGCAAGCCTTTCAAACGAAAATTTTTATTCTGCCAAAGAAATTCATCAATTTTCGAAGCCTCTTTAACGGGAAAACCGAGACGATTCATTCCCGTATCAAACTTCACGTGAATGGGAATGGCTTTGCCTTTATTTGCTTGAGTTAAAAATTCAAGATGATCCCATTGACTAACTACCGGAATAAATCCACGCTCAACAATCTCATCCGCGCCTTGTTTATCGAATCCCCGGAAAACTAAAATATTTGACTTGATACCAGCCTGTTGCAGCCACAAAGCTTCCTCTATCAAACAAACACCCATGTGATTCACACCTTCGGCCTCTAAACATTTCGCCACAATGACATCTCCGTGGCCGTATCCATTGGCTTTAACCATGGGGCATAGGAAATTTTCCTTAGGAAAATGCGACCGAATCCATGAAAGATTGTGTTTTAAATGATGTAGGTTTATTTCCGCGTAGGATTTTCTAAACAAGTTCATTACAACTCGTTTTCATCGACGCCGTAATCCGGTACAAAATTATCGGGAGCTTTGTAAAGACAAATACGGTTTCCACCTTTTGAAGCAATAAAGCGCATAGACTTAACCGCCGAATCTTCTAACGAATCCTTATCACGGCACAAGCTTGGATATTCCGAAGCGCCAAGACTTACCGTTACTTTCAATCCGCTATCCATCAACGTGTGACTTTCTATCAAACGACGCAGACGTTCCGCACGCAGAGACGCACCTTTTCTACTACAGTGAGGCAATATGATAGAAAATTCGTTGGCACCCGTACGGCATGTCACATCGTTTGCTCGGCCAGTTTTATTCATTACATTCGCCACTGATTTTAAAATCAAATCCCGAGTGGGTTCGCCCATAGATCGTTCTATCTCGTCAAAATCATCGATAGCTATTTTGATTAACGCCAGTGGCAGTTTCAAACGTTTCGCACGTTCAAATTCATCGTGAAGCTTGTTATTGAAATATTTTTTGTTAAACAGTTCCGTCACGGTGTCTTGGATTTCCAGTTGGTTTAGTCGTTTTTCCAAACAATAAACCGAATAATACAAGCTAGTAGCACAAACATAGTCTTGCATTTGATCAATCAGTGTATTCGCCGACTCTTGATCAAAAACAAAAACGCCTTCTAGAACGTCACGATCAAATAATGGAATCATCGATGGCCGTTGAAATGCAAACATGTTCGCTATCACTTGATTAAATGAAGCCGGCACAATATTTAGCAAAATCTGCTTCACTAAATCTTTTGTTTCTTCTGGATTCAGTGCACTGCCTAGACCTTCATGCACTTGATGGTTAGGCATTGAGGCATGTGACATCACGAACGAATTCATGCTTGGTAAAAATTTAAAAAACAACAACGGCAGATTCGATAAATTTTGAAACAACATGCGAATGATATCTTCTTTGCTTTCGGCAATTCGATATTCATTAATCATCTCAGAAATAGTTTTCAGAATAGGAATAGCTACTTTTGCCGTGCCTTCGTCCGCTTCCGCTTTTTCTACTTCTATCTTAGTTTTTTGCAATTCAGAAAAAATCTGCTCGTTCTTATAAGTTAAGAAAATCGCTTCACAAGTGCGATTAACAGCCCAAAGCACACGCTCTTTTAAATACGGCATTTTGGTGTGAATCACTTCACGCACTCCATAGTCCGCATAGTTTACAAAAATCTGAAAATTATCTTCTTCGGTTAAAAAAATCAAAGCTACTTCAGAACTGAATTGATTGATTTTTTCGACATACTCGTTCAACGGTCTAGTTATTGAGCTTAAATCCAGTATCACTACATGAGGACCTATTTGTTGTAATCGATCCCAAAACGAGTCTTCATGTTCGATAAAAAATGATTCATAGCCAGCTTGAGAAATTTGAACTTTAACGGTTGAGCCTAAATCCAAATTACGTGAAAAAATCAAAACTTGAAATTGGGGTGCTAGTTCGCGAATGTTCACATTGGCCTCCCCGGTTTTCTAATTGTTACTTTAAAATCGTCACTACTACGAGCCACCTTCACTTGATTACTCTCTTTTGGAGCCGTGATCAACGACGGCGGCGGCTTCGGTGGTTCTGCTTTAGCATGAATAATATTTGAAATATCTTGAGGAACTGGGATTGGTTGAGATGGCGCCGGAGGTGTCTGTTTTGGAATCTCGTTTGAAACTTCAAACAATTCATCTACGTCGACATTCAAATCAATCGGCTTGATGCTAATTGGTTTTGCAGACAAGTTTAATTCTTGGAACATTTCATTGTCTTCCGCCTGTTCAACAGTAACTGGCGCTTTGTCTTCTATTTTTTTCTCATCATCCATACTTAGCATCAAATCTTCTTTTATCGTTGGAATTTTTAGCTGAGTGGGTGCCAAAGCTCTTGGCGGTAAAGGCGCTGGTGTTTGCTCGAGTTTTTCTGGAGCGCGAACCACATCATCCTCGTCGTCATCAATCACAATCACATCTTCTTCCGGAACTGGCGCATGCAGAGGCGGCGTCAAAACTTTTACGGTTACAGGTTCTGCCTGCAGAGTCAGTTCCTGCGGTTCCGATTCGGTTTCACGTGCTTCAATCACAGGCGCCGGAGGTATGGGTATATTTTCTACTTGCTCTGCCGTTTCTAGCCCGAATTCGACAAAAACACGAGCCCCTTTACCACGCTCAGAATCCACTTTCACATCGCCACTATGTTGCCTAACGATTCCAAGTGCCACTGTTAATCCCAGTCCCATGTGCTGGCCGACATTCAAAGATGTAAAGAAAGGGTCGAAAATTTTTTCACTAATTTCTTTTGGGATTCCTTCGCCATTATCTTCGATTAAAACCACAACTTTTTCATTTTCCATATAAGTTTTGATTTTAATTTCCTTGTTCCCTTTACGATCCATGGCCTGAATTGAATTTTTCAAAATATTTTCAAACACAGTCACCAATTGATTGACGTCCATATCAAAAGATTCTGTAGGTCCAATCTCTTTAGAAACTTTAACAACCTTCTGATAACAAAGGCTTTCTACGTTTTTGATCGCGCGTAATAGAGGCGTATCGATTTTAGTTTTGATTTTGTGTTGTTCTTTTTCACCAGCAAACAACAATAACTTGTCGATAATATCAGTAGCCGATCGAGCTTCCGCTTTGACCTTGCTCAACATTTTTAAAATTTCTTCTTTGGATTCGGTGGCGTTTCCTAATTGCACCAAAGACAAGATTTTAACCAATGGCGCTTTCATTTCATGCCCCAATGCAGACGCAATTTTCATATTGCTTTGTGCTCGGTCTTTGGAAACTTCGGTAGGTGAAGCTGGTTTTGCCTCGTTAGAGGGTCGAGCAATTGGGTTCGGGAATGACGACTGAGTTACTTCACCACGAGCCGTTTTCGGCGCAGCTGATACCACCCCCTCTTTGGGAAGAAGAAGGAACGAAACTCCGATCAAGATAAATAAAAATCCAAAAGCGAAAAACGCAAACTGGCGACGAAATTCTTCTTTGCTTTTTATAATCTCAGACAGTGATGTTTGCGTATAAAGGTACAAGTCCATGTTCGGAACTTTTTCCATCACGGCGAAAAACTCTTCCCCACTCGTTATCGCAAAGGATCCCGTCGACATCGTTTTATTATTTTCACGTAAGTCTTTTATTACTGAATTTTCAAAAATCTTCTGTCCTACATATTCCGGCTTAACGTGCGACATACTGACAAGCTCTTTATTCACTAACGCTAATGTTGAACTTTGCGTTTTTTGAGTGTCCATTAAACTTTGTAAATTTTCGCCAAGGCTTACGAATACCCACATTTTGTCTTTCAATGGGACCAGCGTTAGCAACAATCGCTTTTTGCCCTGATCTTGAAAAAACTGATATGAAATCTGGGTCGTTTGAGGATTGATTTGGAAACTACGAACCACCTGAGTCAGGGTCTCTTTACTTAGATCAGAAACAGGAGAGGCTTCCCGAAACAGCCATTCTACCATTTGATTTTTATCATTGAGTAAAGCCAAGGCAAAATAAGGGTGCATGCTGGCCCAGTTAACTCGGCGGTTGCCTTCGATATTCAGGTTTTGGGCCATTTTAGTTAAGAATTTAGCCTCAGCCTCATAGGCTGTCACCATGGTAGAAATCTGGTTCTTCATTTGAAGTTCCACATTCTCCACTTTATCGGCAAATAATGATTGCTCAAACTTGTTGTAAATGATCGACAAAAACAGCACAGATACAACAACTAAAGCGATTACAACTCTTATTCTGATCAATTCTTTTCCCTGTCCAAATTCTGATTTCTATTTTACGGTTATTAGTTGCAAAGAAGCAAGTACGAGTATCAGTTGCCCTAAAGGAAAATCACACGTATACAGGTGTGCAAAGAGGTAGTTCATGAGTTACATCAAAACAGATTATCTAGTGGTGGGTTCTGGTTTAGCGGGATTGGCGGCCGCGCTTAAACTCTCGGCACTCGGTGATGTTCTGATTCTCACGAAAGAAAAAGTGGAAAATGCGAACTCGACTTGGGCCCAGGGGGGAATCGCTGCTGTTTTTTCAAATGAAGACAGTTTTGACTCGCATATTCAGGATACTTTGGTCGCCGGGGCCGGCTTGTGCAATGTAGACGCGGTGAGAAATATTGTTACGCAAGCACCTGATAGAATTCAGGATTTAATAAACTGGGGTGTAAAATTCGACCATCGAAAAACAGCCCAAGGCGATCATTTCGAAATGGATCTTACTAAAGAGGGTGGCCACTCTTACCGACGCATTTTGCACTTCGAAGATCAAACTGGAAAACACATTCATCAAAAACTTTTAGAACGGGTTCGCCAAACTCCCAACATTAAAATTTTAGAAGAAACTTTCGCGATCGATTTGATCCTAAACAAACAGCTGAATGTTTGGAATATGAACCCTGCTGAATGTATGGGCTTGTACGCACTTAATAATCAAACCGGCTATGTCGAATCGTATGTTGCTAGCCAAATTATTTTAGCAACGGGTGGATCTGGCAAAGTTTATAAATACACAACCAACTGGAGTGGCGCGACTGGCGATGGTATCGCCATCGCTTATCGAGCCGGAGCCCGCTTAGCTAATTTAGAATTCATGCAATTTCACCCGACATGCTTGTATCACAAAGATTCGCGCAATTTCTTGATCTCCGAAGCTTTACGCGGTGAAGGTGGCGAACTGATAGATGGTCAAGGCAATGCGTTCATGAAAAAGTATCACCCACTGGGATCCCTGGCTCCACGTGATATTGTAGCTCGTTCAATTGATGCGGAAATGAAACGCTCGGGCGCCCCGTGCGTATTCTTACGAATGACTCATCTGGACGCTGAATTTTTAAAACAGCGCTTTCCCGCCATTTATCAAAAGTGTTTAGAATTCCAAATCGACTTAACGACAACTCCGATTCCGGTCGTTCCCGCCGCTCACTACCTTTGTGGCGGTGTCGTGACCGATGTGGCTGGTCGCACAGATATCGATCGTCTTTGGGTGATTGGCGAATCGGCATGCACAGGTCTACATGGCGCGAATCGCTTGGCATCAAACTCACTTCTGGAATGTGTAGCCATGGCTGAAAACTTATTTATTGAGCTAAAAGACAAACCCAAATTAACTTCATTTACTCAGCCTAATCCATGGTTCTATCCACAAAAAACAGATGAAGACGAAATGATCGTTATTCATCATATGTGGAATGAAATCCGCGATATTATGTGGAACTATGTGGGTATTGTCCGCAGCAACAAACGTCTTTCACGGGCACAATCGCGTCTTAAAAATATTATGTCCGAAGTGAAAGAATATTATTCTAATTTCAAAATTCACAAAGACATCATTGAACTTCGTAACATCGCCACTGTGGCACAAGCTATCGTCGAGTGCGCGTCAAAACGTGAAGATTCAATCGGTATTCACTATAACTTAGATAATCCAAATTCAAATATTAAGCAGGGAATCACTCCCAAAAACTCGGTTGTATACAGAAAGTATTAGACCTCTGTCTGGCCGACAAAAAGATGTCTTTTTGGAACGATTTCGTATCTAATTGTAGATATGCAATCACAATTTGAACGCAACGAAGGTTATTTTAAGGGCTATAAAAACGAATCACTTTTTTTCCAGTCTTGGCAGAAGAAAGATCCGGAACTAAACATCATCATCACTCATGGAATGGGCGAACATTCAGAATCCTACGCGCGTCTAGTAAATCATTTCGCTGACCAGAATATCAGTTTCTTTTCTTGGGATTTACGTGGTCACGGCCGCAGTAACGGCAAACGAGGGTATGCGGCAAATTTCAATGATTTTGTATACGATATGGAGATCTTTTTAGAAGAGGCATTCAAAACCTTCAAATTCAAAGCCCCTGTTATTTTGCTTGGTCATTCAATGGGCGGCTTAATTCAAACAAAATTTTTAATTACGAATCCAAATAAATTTCAGATTAAAGCGCAAGTTTTAAGTTCGCCTCTATTTGGTTTTTCAGTAGCCGTACCACCTATAAAAGACAAAGCCGCACGCTTGCTTTACTCAACATTTCCCAAAGTGACCTTAGGCAACGAACTATCTCACGATATGCTAACTCGCGATAAGGCCGTAATAGCGGAATATGAAAAAGATCATTTACGCCATGAAGTCATTTCGTCAGGCATTTACTTAGGCATGATCGATAGTTTTAAAATGATTTTCCCACGCGCCCATGAAATTACTTTGCCTACGTTTATGCAAATTGCAGAAAATGATCCCGTAGTATCATCAGCCAAAGCGAAAGAGTTTTTCGAATTGATTGGCGCTAGCAACAAACGAATTGTTATATACGGCGAAGGCGCTCGGCATGAAAATTACAATGATATACATCGGGAAAAAGTTTTCCAAGATTTAGAGAAGAACTTAAAAGGATTAATCAAATGATGCGCTTACTTCTATTGTTTATTATTGGCTTAGCCGTATCGTGTTCGCACAAAGACATTTCTCCATCACCAAACATAAAATTAATTTCCGAATCGGATTACTTGCAGACAGTAAAACGAAACTCCCGCCAACAGCAAGTGTACTCAGGCCTATATAACTCGATCGATCTGACGGCGGCCGTTGTCAATACAGAGGTTTCTGAAGCACAGGTTGATCAAATGGCGCGAGTTTTCATCTGGGATGAAGCCAAATACACTCAGGAAAAGGCGACTGCCGACGGTAAATTGCGCAAAGAAGCAGAATTTTTCGTTAGTTTCTTTACCCCGGAACGTAAACACGATGATTTAAATAAAAATAAAACGCTGTGGAAGATTTTCTTGGACGTAGATGGAAAAAGATATGAAGGCAAAACAACAAAAATCAAATTGTTAACGGAAGAACTACAAAGCTTGTATCCATTTCATACTCGGTTTTCGACACCGTATTCTATCGTTTTTCCGGTTCCAATGAAAAACATCGAAAGCGCCAACACTATCAAACTAACCATCACTGGGCCTGTTGGGACATCAACGGTGGATTTCGGTAAAGCAGCATCGAACTGATGCTGCTTTGATCTCAGTAATTACTCTCTGTTGAGTTTAACTTTTACTGACTCATTATTGTATCTAATAACCATTACTTTCGCTTCCGCAGCTACCGGTAAATTAGCTAAATCAAATTTATAAACTTTAGGTTCTACGACTTGATCAGGGCAAATCATACGAGTCGCGCCTACAATAAGTTCTGTATCACAAACAACCGCATAATTACGAGTCGCGCGATCTTTATTGCACAAACCACCAACTTGTACGTTTACTGACATGGTATTGCAGTCGCCTAAGAACGTCACGTACAAATAGTTTTTATATGTGAACGCACCAAATGATGCTGGAGTTGCTGCTGTTGCAGAGAACGCGAAAGAAGACAAAAACAAAGATGCTAAAAGAATAAGTTTCATGGCGTAAGCCCCCTTTAATATGGCTAATTGGTAACGTCATTAAAACTAGGGGTCAAGAATTTATCTTTTGAAAGCTCTATCCACAAAATAATCAAATACCTTGGGGAGATAATGGGACAGTTTTAAATTTGCTCCCGTAAAACCAGATGGTTTCAACACATCCAAATCCATACGAATCGCCTTATAAATCAATTCAACGTACTTTGACGCTCGGAGTGAGCGCTACCTCATATCGTTAGTAACCACTGTGTTATTTTTTATCTGCATAGCCCCAACCTTTTAAAACTTCAGCTTCTTCTGCTTGGCTTTTTACTTTTTTAAACTTAGCGCCGGAAGCACCTTTCACACGTTGTTCACATTCCGCCCAAGTTTTGTGACGTTCTAGAACTCCGTTTTTTAAAGAAAGATAATAATTAGCTTCGCTAGATTCCTTTTTCTTAAAACTGGTGTCTGGAATAGGTTCTGTCTTGGGCACCTCGAACATATCAAATCCGTAATGAGCGTTATCGCCTTCATAAAGATCGACATACTTTCCGGTAGAGAAACACACGGCGATTTCATCACAGCGTTCATTTCCCGACACACCCGAATGTCCACGTACATAGTTCCATTTAATTTTTTTATCACCCAGATCAGAAAGCTGTCGTTGCAAAGCTTGCCAAAATTCTTTATTAGCGACGTCTTTACCTTCACCATTTTTCCATCCACGAAACGCCCAACCCTTGAGCCATTTTGTGGCTCCATTCAGAACGTAGGAAGAATCGGTATAGTAAATGATTTGATCGAAAGAAATGTCTTTAAGATAATGAAGACCTTCAATTAAACCTTGAAGCTCCATCTGATTATTTGTCGTCATGGCTCGGCCACCGCCCAGCTCTATAACTTTATTATTGGGTAATCCAAGGATGGTGGCCCAACCACCTCTCCCCGGATTCCCGCTGCATGCTCCGTCTGAGTACATTATCACTGTTTTCACAGATCAAGCCTAAAACGGCAGCTTTAAAAATTCAACTAACTTAAGTTCCTGCGTACGTAGGATTGTTCGTTTGTGGAGCTGTTAACAACAACTCATCCGACCAATCTTTAAGATCTACTTTTAACGCTTGACTCAAGACCTCGTTAATATGGCTTACAAAAGTGAATTGGATGTCTGACTTAATGTCCGCGGGGATATCTCTTAGATCCTTTTCATTTTTATCACACATAATAATCTGTCTTACGCCGGCTCTATGGGCCGCAATCACTTTTTCCTTGATACCACCGACCGGCATCACTCGTCCTCGTAAACTGATCTCACCTGTCATTGCTAACTTAGGATTCACAGTGACACGTGATACAAGCGAAGCAATCGAAGTTAAAATCGTGATACCTGCTGACGGTCCATCTTTAGGAATCGCTCCTGATGGTACGTGTAGATGGATATCAAATTTATTCAAATCTAAACGTGGTGCCAGCACCGACATTCTGGATTTCACAAGCGACTTGGCAATCTGTGCGGATTCGCGCATCACTTCACCAAGTTGTCCGGTAATAATCAAATCACCTTTCCCTGGAACAAGCGCCGTTTCAATAAACAGAATGTCACCGCCCACAGGTGTCCACGCCAATCCGGTAACAACCCCAGCCGTTGAGCTGAACTCAGCCACTTCGCTGGTGAATTTTTCCGGACCAAAAATATCTTCCAAATTATTAATTCCCACGATGACTTTTGTTTCACCACGTTGAATTTTCTCGGAAGCATATCGGCACATTTCGCTAATCTTACGCTGAAGATCGCGAACACCAGATTCACGTGTGTAATGAGTAATTACTTTTAACAACGCTTCGTCAGTTACTTGAAGTTCTGATTTCTCAAAACTGTATTCTTCCATTTGCTTCGGAATAATATGGCTTTTTGCGATATTAAACTTCTCTGCCGATGTGTAACCCGACAAATCGATCACTTCCATTCGATCTAACAACGGCCCCGGAATTCCTTCTAAAGAGTTCGCCGTCGCGATAAAGAATATCTTCGATAAATCAAACGGGGTATCCAAATAGTGATCTTGGAACGTATGATTTTGTTCGGGATCCAGCACTTCTAGTAAAGCCGCACCGGGATCACCGGCGTAACCGCGTGATAATTTATCGATCTCATCCAGTAAGAAAACGGCATCGTTCTGTTTTACTTTAGACAATGCCGAAACAATCTTACCCGGTAAGGCACCAATGTAAGTTCGTCTGTGACCTCGAATTTCTGATTCATCACGAACACCACCTAAACTAATTCGGTGATATTTTTTATCTAATGCTCTAGCGATACTTTGTCCCAACGATGTTTTACCAACACCCGGAGGGCCAATGAACAACAAGATAGAACCTTTTTTATTTTTCCTACGCTTCATTACTGCTAAATGCTGCAATATGCGTTTTTTAATTTTATCTAAACCATAGTGATCCGCATTCAAAATAGCTTCTGCATCTTCTAAATTGAAATCCTTACCTGAAGAGCTCTCACTCCATGGCAATGATACCAACAGATCTAAATGCGTACGAATCATCTGATATTCAGGCGACTGCGTCGACGATGTAGACAGTTTTTTCAACTGTTGATTTGCTAGCTTCAACGCTTCTTCTGGCATTTTAGCATCGGCTATTTTCTTTTCGTATTCGCTTTCTAAGTCTGGTGATTCATCATCACCAAGTTCTTCTTTAATGGTTCTTAATTGTTCACGTAGAATGTGTTCACGCTGAGTCTGTCCCAATTTGTTAGACAGCTTGCTGCGAATATCATTTTGCACAATCATTGTTTGTTTAAACTCTTGTAACAAAGTTAAAAGCGACAAAGTACGAGTTCTTAAATTAAAGTCTTCTAATATTTTTTGTTTTTCCACTAACGAAAGATCGATATTAGCTGCAGCCATATGGCCTAGCAGCGCCAAATCGTCCATGCCCTTGATTAGCTCGACCATGTTATCCGTATTACCAGGCATAACTTTTAGGATATCAATACCCATAGTTTTAAGGCTGGAAAGAAAGGCACTTTCCGTTGCTTTATCCATGTCAATCACATCATCATATCGCTCTAAATTTGTTTGGTAGCAACCGTCGGCAGATACATAATTAACAGAATGAGCACGGTAATAACCACGCACAACTACGAAATAACTTGAATCTGGGGTCACTTTAATTGACTCAACTTTACAAAGTGTACCGAATGAATTTAAATCCGCTTCTGAGTCTAAATTCCCTTCTGCATCTTTCTGGGCTACCGCAAAAATCCATCCGTCTTTGCCAGCCGACAAATCGACGGCTCGCTTGCTCTTGTCACGGCCTACACGCAGAGTCTGGGTGATGCCCGGATAAATCACAGTATTTTTTAAGGGAAGAACGGGTAACGATCCAACTGGGTATGTCATAATATACTCCTATAAACCAAAGATGAGACCGATCGAGGTGCTGTCAAGGCAAGGTTAAAATACGTAGACGAAATAAAAGACAAATAGTAAGCGTGTTGGCAGAGCCATTGCTGAGTAAATATACGATGGGTAAATTCGCGCTGTATATAGTTTTAATCGTTTCTCTTCTGTCAAACTTTAAGGCAGATGCCCATTTTAGCCAAGTTCCAAAAAATTTTTTTGAATTCGAATTGCAAATGACTGAACACAGTATTGGAACTGGTATCACAATGAAGTTTCTTTTAGCTCGCATTTTGCTGAATCCAGAACAAGCAAAATATTTTCCCACTCTTTTGAAACACGTTGAATTAATTCAACGTCGCGCGACTCAACATGACCTTTCTAAATTTGCTCATAACGAAGATTTCGTTGAAAAGTACTACCCAAAAGGCTACACAGCGCCGCTTAGTTCCCTGGTCTTAAAGTCGTATGGGAAAAACATTAGTAAAGAAAACGGCGATACTACACCTGAAGAAGCGGCCGCATTGAAAAACGCGTTCAAGCAAATCAATATTATTGACGACCGCCTTTTAGATGAACTTGTGGATGATTACACGAAGGATAAAAATTTTTCTATTGAAGAAATCGCGCAATTGAAAGCAGAACTCTATCAATTCGAACACATGGCTGATTTACTGAATAGACAACTTTTTGAAAATCTATATCGATTTAGAAAAAATTACGGACACCAAAGTCGCATTACCGAAGTTTTGGAATTTGGGCGACCATTCAAATTAGACAACGGTGACAAAGAACATTGGAACTCAGGCGATCACACACGCGAAATCGCTGTTTCCTATTTGCGCTCACCCACTTTGATTAGTCAAATCGCAAACGTAAACCCATGGACCGTCGTGCAGACTTATATGCACCACACTGAAAATTCGCCTTTCCTTAGAAATGAGCTGGCTATTGGGCAGCGATATGAAGCTATCATCGAATATGTCGCGAATCGAGAATCTATAAAGAAAGCAGAAGCCAAATATCTTCATAAAAAAGCGACTAGAAAGATCCTTAACCAATGCCTTTTCTTCTATGGCGGCTAAGACAGTTGTCTAACTTTCTACACCCCCAAAAGCCTCTATTACGTCTGTATTTGACCTAAAAAGCCATTAAAGTGTCCCCTTAGGCATAAGCCGTGCAACCCAATAACATATGAGAATTATTGAAAGAAAACTAACAGAAATTGGTGAATTTTTCGCGCGCGATATCTTGTCATTTGCCATCCTAATTTTCCTCAGTGCATTTTTACTCAATCACCTGGCTTCGGCAGCTCCAGTAAGAAGTGCAAGCTCTATCACTCAAAAATTAAAAACTAAAAAATACATAGAAGAGCGACCAACAAGTTATTTATCCAGTGGTCTTAAGTTTCACGGTAGCGAACAAGTATTAAAATCTTGGCAGGTAACCCTGGGACTAAACACAGCACAGAAAACGCAAAGTACGTATGGAATCAACACGGAAACTTCAATCAAATTTAACGAGAACTCCAGTTTCAAGGGTTTACTAAACTACACCCAGTATTCTAAAAATGAGCTTCAAAATGATGTCTCCGATTTGCTGATGAACTACTATTTCATGAAGAGCAAACTATCCTCTATGAACCTATCTCCCTATCTAACCTCCACCGTTCCACTATCCAAAGATTCGACCCAGCGTCAGTTTTTAAATTTTGGCGTCGGTTTAGGAACCAAGCTCTCCAGCCAATCATATTTGGGCAGTGGAATTCTGTCGACGTCAGGCAGTGTTTCGATTCAGAAGTATTTCCATAAATACGAAATCGCCATCAATAACTTTTCAAATACGTCGCATGTTTCTAATCAACAAATATCTACCGGTTGGGAATATAAGCAATTTGGTTTAGCGCTTCAGTTACGCCACATCAATTCATGGAACTATGCTGGCGTAGCAAAAGATTCTTTCTTTCATATGCAAACTTTTTCATGGAATATCAACAGACAGTTTTCTGTATCGGCTGGCCAAACAAGCTATGGAACTGTTATTTCACCTGACCAAGAAGAAGTCGAAGTTCGCGTTATCGATGACAACGCATCGGCTTTCTTTATTTCAACCAACTACATTTTCTGATTCACGCTCTTGTATAAAACTATCAAAATATGGTCCTGCGGGCTTCACCTGATAGGTCAAATGATCCACCTTCTTTTGATCAACATAATCAATTACTAGGTCAAATGTTATCGTTGAAGGCATTTTCTTTATGAACGCCAAACACTGCGCATAGAACATCAACTGTTTAGAATATACATCCGTGTGAACCGAACGCCCTGATTTGTAATCGATAATCAAAACACGATCACCATCAAAGAATACGAAATCGACTGAACCTACGATTTGATAATCACCATATTGAAAAGTAAATCGATACTCGCGCAATCCTCGTGCAAACAGCTGGTCTAAACTGTCCTTATATGCCAAAGAAGGGTAATATGAAAAATCGAATAGACCTTTTTCACGACGGAGATGAGTTTCAATACCTTTTTGTGAAATAATCACATCGCGCAGTTTCGCTTGCCGCTGGCCACTAGATGAACTGAATGATAATGGTCTTTTAGTTTCCACATTACTCATTTTCATATTCAACTGATTTAGAAAGGGCGTTACGTTTTTACCACTGTCTTTGTTATCAGCTTTTGCAAAAGTACTTTTTTGTGGCAAAAAGCTTTCATCAACAAAACTATTCGCATCGATAGTTTGCCAATCCATTGAAAAAGATAACGATTCCTTGTTCATCAAATATTGATGGTAGAAATCCTTAATTTGATACGCCCATGACGATTCAGAAAGTTTGTTTTGAGTCAAAGTAAACAACGACACCATTTTTTTTGCGCGAGTGAGGGCCACATACAGAAGTCGTTCAAACTCTTCAGCTTCACGTTCTTTTTGCAGTGCCCACTGTCGCCAATAAATAGGACTGCGAATTTTATCATCTTTATCCTTATTTTTAACAAAAATAGAAAACTGCTTTGTTTCAGTATCGACATCAAGCACATAACGACCACGTGTGCGCTGTGGAGCATGCATACCTATCACGATAACGTGGTCAAACTGTAGACCTTTAGATGCATGGATCGTCATCATCTGAATTTTTTTTGGCTCAACAATAGCTTGCGACTCGCTCTCTTCATAGGCATCATTTTTATTAGGATCAAGGACGCCATCCAATTGGACTAAAAAAGATTCTAAACCTTTAGCAAACTCTTCACGCATCCAATAAAAACACTTCCATAAATTTGATTCTCGTTTACCAGACGAATCTACTAAATGATTGAGGACAAATGAAGCCTCATTTATAGCGAATAATTCTGTCGTTTCAACGATACCCAATTCGTTACTTTTCTTTAGATAGATATTCAACTTTTCTAAATCCAAAATCACTTTAGATGTGAATTTATCGGAACTAGCTATCAAATTTTCCCACGACCTAAAATGATGCGTCACCAGCTTAATATCGTCCGGGTTCATCCCCACAGCTGGCGTCTTCAATAAAAACGACAAATTATTAACATCATCTGGTCGAACTAGAAAACGAACAAAAAATAAAATATCCAAAATCTCGCGCTGCCTAAAAAACTGTCCTTGGCTATGAACATAGTGAGGAATACCTAGTATTTCCAATTCCGTAGCCAAATTTTCCAGATCGCGATTTGTCCTTGATAGAACCACGACGTCTTCTAGTTTGATTTCGGGATGGGTATGAACCAGTTTAGCAATTTGTTTCGCCGACAGCGCCGCACTCTCTGTTTTGTCCATAATTTCAAAAACATTAACGTCTTGTCGAAGCGAAACTTTGTCTTTAATAGGAACCATTTTCTGAAACTGATTATACTGCCTAGAAAAAAACTCATTAATGAAGTTTAGTACTCCAAAATGAGATCGATAGTTGTTATCAAGTACTTCCACTTGTCCAGACGTCTTCAATTCGTTCATTTTTCCATCAAACACTCTAGAATCAGATCCGCGGAAATAATAAATACTTTGCTGTGGATCACCTACATAAAACACGCGCGCTTTTCCTATCAGCTGATTCAACAATGTAATTTGGATGGGGCTGGTGTCTTGGAATTCATCGACCATCCAGAAATCCCATTTTTTGGAAAATTGTTCGAATAAATAGGGCTTTGTTTCCAAAACTCTAAAACACAATGTTTCAATATCCGAAATAGAAATTTCCTGCGACTCTCTTTGATCGGCGTCAACGGCACTGAAATACTTCTCTGCAATTTCTACAAACGTAGTTTGCAAAAGCTCAAAAGAATCTAAAAAATTTTCGTGGTAGTTCTTTTCCCGGTATTCACGCAACTTCTTGATAGCCGAAACAAACCGAACTTGCGATGAAATCAGCCCCTCATCTCCTTTCTTCGCAATCGTGGGCAGCCGAGGCAATGTATCTTCCCAGGCAAGTAGATCCACCACTATTTTTTCGTCGTCAGAATCTATACGAGGAAATCCCTGTAAAGAGTTTGTCCAAGCCTCTGTTAACTTTGAACTTTGCAACATGCCTATGCTTGATCTGAATTCAGATACAAAATCTTGGCGAAGGGTATTTAAATAGGCCTGAAACGATTCACGATCTAGGCTGTGCAAATTGCCCATCGTCAATTTAAACTGGCGGAAATCACAAACCAGTGAATAGAGTTCTGATAGAGTGAACGTATCTAACAGCACCACAGCCGTAGGTTCTTCATTCACAATCTTTCGGAATAATTTCTGTTGTCGACGAGCGATGTCGGCTTCGTTTATAACCGCAAAGTCTTTCGTTAGTCCAAACTCTGCCTGGTTCTGCCCCAAAAATAAGTGCAAAACACCATGAATGGTTGAAACCAATAGGTTCGCCTTAGCATTGATGAAATTGAAAAACTCGACATCGTTGGTCTCAATCGCCTTCTTTAGTAACCGTTCGTTAATCTCTTGAGTCGCTTTATTTGAAAATGTGGTAAGGACGACTCGGGGCCAAGCTTCATTTGCTTGTTTATGGCTGTGGAAGAAGCCATACACCTCGTTAATTAAACGAGTCGTTTTACCGGCCCCGGCCCCGGCACGAATCAATACATTTTTATTTACAAATGGGGCGCTCTGCACGACAGCCTCCATTCACAATACTGACATTTTTTTTCATCTGCCGGGTTCGGGAAAAAATGACCTTCGCGCATTTGCTGGATCATTTCTTGAAACTGTAGCAGAAATTCGGCTTCCACTTTTTCTTTGTCTTCAACAGAACCAATTGATTTTTTAGCGTAACCGAGTTCAAAAAGTCTAGGGTCAGAAACTGCGAAGCCCTTTTTGTTACTTAAATCTGGCAATTGCCAATACGTCAGATTCTCCACTTTCCCCGCCCAAGGTTCCTTACTGTAACTTTGAACTATATGGTTATACAGCAGCAGCTGGAATTCTTTCTTTTCAATCCAGTTAATATACGACGAATAGTTTTTCAAACTGGATTTGTAATCAACCAACCACAAATGGCCAGTTCGTTGATTAAGTAAAATGCGATCAATGACTCCCGAAATCTTTACTGTATCCGGCGTCTGCATCTGACTAAACTCGTATCGCTTCCAATCATAATAAATTTCCCATGGCCATTCGACGGCGACACTTTTTAAATCTGGAAAATGACTGCGCAGTTTAATTTCATGATCGATAAACTTAATAACATTTTCAAAATAGGACTTGCGAACTAACTTCCAAGTCGATTCACCAAACCCAACGGGCAAGACCGACGCGAAATCAGTTTGCAGACGATCTAATAAAGCTAATCGACCTGCTTCTCCTAGTCCGTTTGCAATCAAAGGCGTGATATAAACATCTTCCTGCTTAATAATTTGCTCAAATATCGAGTGATACCAACTGCCTTTATCGCGTGCATTGACATCAAAACTTTCAGCTTCAACGCTTTTTAATCGTAGCACACGTTGAAAATAAAATTTCTGGCGGCAATCCAAAAATGTCTGAATCGAAGATGGCGACAAAGATATTTCATTCAAAGCAAAATGCGGAACGGGTGTCGCTAACTCCGGCCTCGCATCCCATTTTTGAACATCGATTTTAAAATCCTGATGACGATGGTGTAGCCACTGGGAATCATCATTAGAAATCAACCAATCCCACAAAATCGGTGGCGGCGTATCCATTTCTTGTTCAATCAGTTTCTGTTCAAAGGCACGACTCTGCCACAAAGGCGCAGGGTTTTGGATACGCGAATCTATCCCTTTATAAGGATAAGAGAGAGCCACTTCATCGCTGACTTGTACTAACAGATCTTCAAGCAAAAATGAGTTTAAACTTAGATCCGGATGCTCAAGATAGATACCCAGTTCGCTACCCAATGTGTATATGTCTTCCGTTGGTATGGCTTCCTTAAATTTGCTAGCAAACGCACTTTCATCAAGGCCTATGACAACGACATTCTTCTGATTAAACAATGAAACCTGAGAGAGTGAATTCAACTGAATCCCCGCGGAATCTTTACCACTCACGGTGACGTTAGCCTGAAGTGCAATTTTTTCGATTTGCTCAACCCACTCACGTGGGTGCAGCTTTACGTCCGGTGAAGACGTATCAAATAAAGAATTTAGGATTCTTTCTTTTCGCTCGCCAAGCCCCATGCGTTCCCAAAAGATTTCAGTTTGTCTAACGAAATCATGGGCGCTGACTTCAGTGTTCCTGAATTGAATTAAACGTTCCAGGGGGAATCCTAAGTGTTGGCTAAAAAAATCTGGAACCCATTTTTGAACTAACTCTAAAAAAGCATCGGCCGACAAAAATGGGGAGTTTAATTTTTCTTCCAGTTTATTGAACGGAGTCGATTTATTGCCAGCACAAAATCTTACCAACGATTCTTTTACAGAAGAGAATTCGATATTTAACTTAAAAAATGACAAATCCGAAAGCAACTCGCGAATATCTTTGAATTCTAAATAGATTGATTTTTTTACTTGGTTAACAGGAACACCTTCAGCCAATAACTGCCAATGCAATATGTCAGCGTACTTTCGGATATCTGGGGCCACGATAGACATTTGGTTCCAGGCGATTCCTGAATTTTTCCAGGATTTTATTTTTCCCACTGCATAGCGTACTTCAGAGACCGCCGACGAAAATTTCTTTAGTTCAACAGCAGCCAATGGCGGTTTATCTTTGGATTTATTTTCCGAAGTATCAAATCGCTCGTAGGCTTGCACCAAATGGTTATAGTGTTCATCAAAGGCATGCACAGTTTGGAACAGTGTTATTTCGTGATTTCTAGCTAATTTCTGAATCAAACTAGCTTCCAGCATTCCATAGTCCGCCCCCAAATCAAAAAATAGGCGCGACATCGGTAGTTTCAAATTCGTCAGATCGGCCATTTGTAACTGTGCCACAAGCCAGTCTTCACAAACGATTTGGGCATCTAAAAAATACGACAAAAATAGTTTATTCAATAACAGATCAGGTTTTAGACGAAGTTTTCGTTCTTCCGAAACATTCAGCCACTCTTCAAGTTTAGTTTCGTCTAAATCAGGATCGAACAACAAAGAGGAATAGTAAGTAATACTACGAAGACGACTTTTCTCGTCAATAACATCAATATCTAAGTCAGTCTTTAAATTTTGCAGTTTCCGTTTCAAAAAAATTTGGGCAAAGTCACGTGATACAATTTTGAAATTTGGGAATGCACGTTCATGCACCATTTTAAAAAACGAACGGTGCCACTGAACACTTACATCTAAAAAGTAGCCATCACGCGACAATACGTGCTGAGACATATAATCTCGATCACTGGCTTTGGAAACTATCCACGATTCTTTTTCGACATCAATATTTTGGAAGTGTTCCCAAACCTGATTTTTTGAATGTATTTTAATCAGTTTTAGCACGTTAAAACGCTTTCAATACAAAGCCTAGCGGCGTTGTTTTAGATTTCTTTTCTTACCTTCTTTTGAATAGAAATTAAAGTTTGCGTCAACAGATAAGTCAATACTTAAGCTTAAAAGAATTTGATCTTCCGGAGTTTGCCCCGGGTATTCGCCGGCTTCAGTTTTAAACATAGCCGCATCAACATTCAAAAATAAAAAGCTGAATCCAGCACCCATCGTTGGATACCCCTGGCTGGAGCCCACGCGAAGGTCAATCAGAGGCAGAGACAATTCAAAACCCGTATGCAATTTTTTGCCAATTTGCACGCCGGTATCGTTAATGTGTCGGTACTCAAACCCAGCTGATAAATCAATACCGGGGAGATCTAAAATTAACCCAGCACCTGCTTGTAAATTGTCTTTGATTCTTGGAGGCGCATCATTACCCGTCGTCTTGGTAAACGCAGTCGATCCCACATCTTGCCACACAACGGAAAAAGACGGTGACAATCGACCAGGAATTTTAGTCATTAACGCCAGATCACCACCATAACCAACGCCCTTATTTTCAAATTCATTTTGCAATGCCGCTGAGTTTCCCTGAGCGATCGTACTTAGACCTACGGTCTGATATCCACCCCAGCGATTGATTCGTTTGAATGCCACGCCTAACGAAGTCAATGGTGCAATTGGAAACGCACCCGCAACAACAAGTCCGTAGTCATTGAAGAAACTCATATCAATATTTGGAAAAGCCGTATTTCTAAGAATCAAAGACACCTGAGCATCGTCATAAATCGACACACCGAAATTAGGCATGATCGCAGAAATTCGACCATTACCACCCAGTCTTATTTTTTTTCCAAAAAATTTATCGTAGTCAGAAACAGTACTCACCGAACCGGAATCCTGATAGGTTTTGATCGTATCAAGGCCATTGATCCCCAATCCAATATTGGCGACCTCGACGGCGATACCGCTAACGTATCCAAGAGCTGCAGGATTAATTGTTGGCGCATCTGTATCTTTAACAAAATTTAGGTAAACACCGCCCATACCCAGTGCACGAACAGGACGATTATATTCATACAGGGCCGCCCCGAATGTTGTGGTACATGATAATAATAAGAGTGTCAGGCAATTCATTTTCATTTATTTATCTCATCATGGACAACACGTGATTAGCGTACATCCCGAAGTAGGTTCAATACCGCTGTCACTAGAACGAAGTAATTTTCTTGTTACCGTTTCATCAAAACTAGAACTATTTGGATCTGTGATGGCACAGGCAGACCCACACGTGGCTTTTATAGTTTCCAACGCTGTCAACACCGAAGAGTTTCCCGATAGCACAGCCGATACCGCAGCCAAATTGTCTAAAACTAGCCCCATGCCCGACATGACTTGTCTTAAATAGTCCGTCGAAATACTTGCAGAACTGCATGAAGTATATGCCGCATCTGCATTACCATCCTGATTCACATCGGCAACATCACGCAGATAGGTTCCCATTTTTGCCATCCCCAACACGGCCATAAATAGATTTTGTTCAGTGGATCGCGCACCTGATGTTGAGCCGAACGTTTCAATTACTTTTTGGGCCTCGTAACAATTGGTTGGCGAAACAGTAATAGATTGAAATTTTTGCATAAAGAACAAAAACGGAGAACCCGTCGCCGTAGTTAATGAATTCACAAAAGTCACGAAATTCAAACCACATTTAGATGCATACGCACCGGCCAAATCTTCACGAGGGCAAATTTTAATACCGTCTACTTTTTCACAGCGCGAGTAAAAGCTTGAATCTTTCGTGCGGATTTCTACAATTTTAGAAATGGCTGTGTCGTAATCCAAATCGTTCAAAGAATCACGGGCATCTTGATAGAGAGCTTCGGATGTATCCTTCTTCGCTGTCATTTCGAAAAAGTTTCCACCACAACCTAAATTGGTCAGAAAACAGATAGCTAAGCTAAGTCTAATAAATCTAGAAACGGAAAGTAATTTTTGCGACATTTCGTCGATCCTCTTTAGGTTCCGCCGCAGTCCCTACTTCTTCCCCGTATGTGGCGATTTGAAATTGAAAACGTTCAGATGCTAACTCGAAACCGGCAGTGACATAACGTTGATTGTACCCCGCTCGAAAAAAGAACACGTCACCAAAGTTCACTTCTACCCCCAGGTGATACAGCTTGTTTTTATCCTCTTCATCTTTAGCCGTTAGTATTCCGTGATAATCGACGGCCCACAAACTGCGAATATTGGGTCTATGAATGATTTGAAACGATAAACCAGCATCAATATCTTGGGCGACACTGTTTGGTCTTTCATTCGTCGTCATACGAGTAAAATAGGTTTTATCAAATGTCGTATTGCCAATATCCCGAGCCACAATTGCCAATGTCGGCAAGTTATCCCACGGAGCTGTTAAGATGAGTCCCACATCACTACCGATACCTAAACCATGTTTAGCTTGGTTAGCCGCAGCCAACGAAGTTAAGTCCACAGCCCCCGACGGATCGATGGCTGTCTCATTCACCTCTGTACGACTAATTATTTTCCCAGTGAAGCCCAATTTAATTCGGCCATCCCAAAAACGAAAATTGTAGCCTAACAATAAGGCCATATCGTCACGATAAAACACCGACGCACTTGTGGCCGACGAAGCTAACGTACCGAGTTCATTTTTCACTAGTAATCCGATACCAAAGTTTCTTGCAACGAAAGAGGGAAACAACTGTGTTCGTGCGTAGAAATAATCGCCGGGAGTCGCCGCTACCGCTGGTAAGACTTGTGACACAGATGTGGGATTCGAAAAACTTTTAGCTCGATAGGTATTTAAAGCTGAACTGCCCATATCTAACTCGGGATCCAGTATCGTTCCGAAGAAATTTCTTAACTTCCCAAGGCCAGCTGGATTCACGATAAGCGCAGTCTCGTCGTTCACAGACGCCACAGACGCGTTACCCATTCCAAGCGGTCGAATTCCATTATAAAACTCAAAACGTTCGGAAGCAAAAGCAAGGCTCGAAAATAGCATTGAAAATATCGTAGGAAACCAAGTCAATTTCATACTTACATTATAAACCATTTCGCTACGCTCCCATTAGTGCTTTCGTGAAGTATAGACTTTGGCCCGTTTTTCCTAAGGAAGTCTTGATGCTATCTAAATCCTATTTACAATAAAAGCCGGAGTGAAAAATGACTATTAAAAAACCTAGACTAACTTTCGTTCGTTGTTTTTTGGTTACACTAACTAGCACCCTATTTTTAGGGTGTGGTTCGGCAACCGACGTAGACAAAATCGGCGATGCTCAACAGTGTTTAAATTCGGCGACGTCAACAACAGCTATGAGTTGTACTACAAAAGTAGACGGATTGACCTCGACAGGCGCCTACAATATTCGTTGCGCGGCAGCCTTCGTGCGTGAAGGATTTGCCAACCCTACAAAATACACCACTGCGTTTAGTTCTCTGAACGGCGGCAAGAGCACAAACTTCATGAGCCTTGTTTCGTTCTCTTCCACTGGCGACATTACGACCGACGCATCTAACGCCAGCACAACATTCAGCGACTGCTATAGCGCGGGAGCTAAAGGAAAAACGTTAATTTCAGCGTTTGGATATTTCTCAACGGCACTTATGAAATTCTTTGCTGACTCGTGCCCATCGGTGACCTCATGCAAATCACCATCGTCTGGAAATTATGATTTAGGAAAATGTATTACCGACGCCGGTACGGCTCTATGCGTGGAAGCTGCCAACATTGCTTTGACAAGCACACCGGACTCGTCGGCTTCCGGCCAAGTTCAAAGCTCGTTAGGAAGCGTAATCATGTCCACCTACAATATCAGCTGCTCGGGTTCAGGCGCGAACAAAGATCTTTGTGCCACGCTAAAGGCATCAGTGACAGCGGGTGGATCTAATCCAAGATCTGTATTCACTTCATTTTTCACATCTTCAGTTAGTCCTTAGTTTTACACGATCCTCCCCTAGTAAGAGTTAAGACCCTTTAACACTAGGGGAAGTGCGATCTATAGCCCCCCGCAAAAAAAGTTTCGTTTTCGGCAAATTCTTCTAGCCAGCCCGTAGATTCATGATATCAAACTCTGTCTCGTCAGAAATAGGGAGCTTGATATGATTAAAAGTCTTACTTTCATCTTCGGTCTATTGATGTCAATGAGCTTGATGGCGGATCCCGCAAAATGCCTCTACCCTCTTCGTTCGCCTCAAGGATTAAATCCTCTAAGTTTAAATGATTCTTTCCTTATTAAAATTCACAAAACATTGGCCGGCGAACTAGATCCATTTGTGTTAGGTGACGGTGGTCTAGTGACAGGTACGTGGTTGGCGGGTGCAAAACCCATCTCTCAAGAATCCGTTCCATTTTTTATTATTTTTGAAGGTGATATCGATCACCCAAATACAACTAAAATTGATGAGGCCTACTACAAAGGTGTGCAGTTTTTTTTGATCAAAGCTAATTGCCTCGCACAAATGAAAAATGAAAAACAAATCAAAGCAGTGCAAAGTTTAGTAACACGCCATATGAAACCACCTAAAGGTAGTTACTTTAAATATTACACGTTTCAATAATGACTCAGTTGAATGAAACTCAGAAATGGTTTGATGCGGTTGTCGATTTATTGATCGCAAACGGCAACAAATTAGTAGATGAAAAACGCTGGTCTTGGGATAAGGAAGGCGGCCACTGTCTTCTGACCCGACCGATTGATTTCAAGTTAATTAAAGAAAATTTCGAAGTTCCACCTGACATTACGTTAGATGAAGGCTATCAGCGCATTTCTACCTTAAATGAATATCTCGATATTGGTCAGCGACGACCATGGCAAACAGTATTTGTAATTCCACCTTTCGAAATTCCAACTTGGCGCCCCCTGCTGCTACAGAAAGGTAAAAATCAATCGGCCTTTCCTGTGGCTGAAATTGAAAACGAATTGAAAAATTTGGGAGCGCAGTCCGTAGGTGAAAAATTAGAAACAAAGGACTACGTCGAGCCCTACAAGACAAATTGCCGCTTTCATACTTGGATGCTGACATTAGACACTGGCCGAAGCATCGGTGTGTTTATCCAAGGCTCTTATGCTGGTATCACGACCTACCAAACTGGAAAGTCCGATGATGACATTAAGGAACTAATTATGTTCTTGAAACCTTTAGTAAAAAAACTAGGACTTCACATTCGAAATGATCAAGATTTGGTCGACGTCACTATCGACTAAAGCAAAATGATTTGCAAAAAAGGGCCAGTTACAATTGCTGTCCCTTCTTGATTTAGTTACTATTAGTTATCTGGAAGTAACTAAATGAAGATAGAAAACCTAGAAATTAATTTCCAATTTCAAAATGCCGCAACGGTTCCCATGTCATCGTTGCAAAAAGATTATTTTCAAATTTTGAAACAAGAAAAATCAATCGCAAAAACGGTTTATTTTTACTATCAGCAAGGTTGGCTGATGAATTTCGCCGAACTCTACGCCTTGATCTACAATCTGACTCAAGTGCAATCAATCCGTAACCCAGAATTTTTAGATTATTTCCGTCAACTCGTTTTAAAAACTGAACCGGGACGCAACAATTTGCTTCCCGAAGTTAAGCCGCAGGACATTGATTTGACGATGGTCAAAAGCTTACCATTTTTTCGATCTTTAAAACCGGCAAGTTTAAATTTCATGTTAACAAATTCAAAAGCCTATTCAGTACCTAAACAGACGATGTTTATTCAAGAAGGCGGTGTTGATCGCGACATGTATGTTTTGCTGAAAGGACAAGTCGGGATTTATAAAAAAAATGCGACCGGTGAAAGATTCCGCGTGGCCACACTTATTCCGGGTTGCCTATTTGGTGAGTACGCCTTCTTTTTAAATGAACCACGACTAGCCGATGTGGTGGCCTTAACAGACGTTCAAGTTTTAAAAATTATTTATATTCCTTCCGTATTTGATCAGTGGATACGCAAGGAAGTAGCGGAATCCCTGAAGCATCGTTTTTGGGTTATCCACGGAATTATGCGCTCGCCGGTATTATCGATATTACCAGAGGACACCACTGATCAGTTAATTCATAGAGGTCATCTAAAAACGATCCCGGCCAATGAGATTCTATTTAAAGAAAGAACGCCAGGACATCACTTCTATGTTTTAATTCAAGGTTCAATGACCATTATTCAAAATGGCAAAAACATAAATGTTCTCGCCGCTGGCGACGCTTTTGGTGAAATGTCGCTTTTCATCAATCAAGGAATCCGGACAGCCACAGCCAAAGCCCAAACAGAATGCATCGTCCTAGAAATTTCATCACAGGATTTCTATGCTCTAATGGCCGAAAACCTGTTCCTAGCGAAAGAAATCGAAAACCTCGCCTATTCCCGCCTAAGAAATGATCAAAAAAGACTCAAACCTCAGGGCTAAAACACGCTCTGAATCAAAAATGTTAGATGACTACGAGTTTTTACTTTACTACCATGTACTCACTTTAAGGAGTACAACTCATGAGCTTATCTTATAATCAAGGTGAACAGTCCAAAATTGAAGGACACTTAAATGGTCCGTTATTTCAAAATGCTTTAAAAAATTTAGAAGAAGCCGCGCTACTTATCGATTGCGATAAAAACGTTTTAGAACGTTTGAAAAAACCTCGCAAATGCGTAACGGTTTCCGTTCCTGTTCGCATGGACGATTACTCTGTGAAGGTATTCACGGGTTACCGTGTACAATACAACGCAACGCTAGGTCCCTATAAAGGCGGTATCCGTTATCACCAAAACGTGGATCTTCCAGAAGTCGTTGGTTTAGCGGCTTTGATGACTTTCAAAAACTCGGTATTGGGTTTACCTCTGGGCGGCGCTAAAGGCGGCGTGTGCGTAGATCCAAATTTATTATCTCGCACGGAAAAACAAAACTTAACTCGTCGTTATACTTCTGAAATCGGTTCTTTCATTGGGCCAACTAAAGACATTCCAGCTCCAGACGTAGGCACTGATCCTCAAACAATGGCGTGGATGATGGACACGTACTCTCAAGAGTATGGTGGTTTTTCTCAAGCCGGCGTTGTGACTGGTAAACCAGTTGAAATCGGTGGATCTCTTGGTCGTAACCACGCCACTGGTTTAGGTGTTGTATTCGTGACCGAAAAAGCATTCGAACATTGTCATATTCCTTTCAACGGTTCAAAAATCGTGGTTCAAGGTTTTGGTAACGTGGGTTCATTCGCGGCATTATTCGCTCATCAACGTGGCGCTAAAATCATCGCGGTCAGCGATGTTAACGGTGGTATCTTTAACGGTGATGGTTTCAATGTTCCCGATTTAATCGAATACATGAAAACTCACAAAACAGTAAAAGATTTCCCTAAATCACAACCTATCTCTAACGAAGCGTTGTTAGAACTCGAGTGCGATGCTTTACTACCGTGTGCTTTGGAAGGTCAAATTGATGTTCACAATGCAGAAAAAATTAAAGCCAAAGTGATTGTTGAAGGTGCTAACGGTCCTATCTCTAATCCAGCGACTAAAATCCTTCACAAACGTGGCATCTTTATCGCTCCAGACGTAGTAGCCAATGGTGGCGGTGTTATCGTGTCTTACTTTGAGTGGGTACAGGATATCATGTCCTTCTTCTGGGATGAGTCTGAAATCGACAATCGTTTAAAAACGATCATCACAAAAGCGTTCGACAACGTAGTAAAATTCAAAATTGAAAAAAATTGCGACATGAGAAGCGCGGCGATGGCCGTTTCTATCAAACGTCTTGAAAAAGCAATGTTACTCAGAGGCCTATACCCTCGCTAATGGATAATGCTTTTGAAGCTGCCTTAGATTTATGGAAGCCATGGATGTGGATGTCACCATCTACGGGACACGACTGGCTTCCATTTTTTTTGAAACTCACAGCGTTCCTTTCTGAAAATTCCAAGCAACCTAATGATTGGCATTCACGGCAGTGGCGTCATCTGTATTTTAGAAATCCGATCGGCATCGCTGGAGGACTTGACAAAACAGGTCAATCCATTGACTCGTGGTGGGCACTAGGAGCCGGTTTCGTGGAAGTCGGCACCGTGACTCCGCAGCCACAAAATCCTAATCCTGGCAAAATCATGGATCGTTTTAAGGAAACGCAGGCCTTGTGGAACAAGATGGGTTTTCCAAGTCCCGGTTATAAATCTGTGATGAATGAAATGGAAAAATATTTCGATAATCGTTCAACCCCGATTTTCCTAAACATTGGTAAAAACAGAAATACGCCGAACGAAAAAGCTCATGAAGACTATTTGTTTTTGATGAAACAAATGTATTCAATATGCGATGTTTTTGTGGTGAATATTTCTAGCCCCAATACCGCGGGTCTACGCCAACTATTTACGAAGGAATACTTTGAGCCACTGATGGAAAAACTAGGCGATGAATCGCGCCGTGTGAACCGTCCATTGTTACTAAAAATCAGTCCTGATGAAACGAATGAGCAGTTAGAAACGATTCTTCAAGCTAGTCATAACCAAGGGGTAGATGGCTACATTATTTCCAACACGACCATACAGCGCCCGACCCCATCGCCGTATCCTGTTGAGGGTGGACTATCGGGAAAACCGCTTTCGATCCCGTCGATGGAAACGCTAAAGAATGTCATTTCCATGCTGGGCACGCATCGCAACAATAAATTAATCATAAATGCTGGCGGGATAAGCAATGGAGAGGATCTCAAAGATCGATTGGCCTTAGGTGCTGACCTTTGCCAATTATACAGCGCCCTGATTTTTCGCGGACCGTTCATTTTCAGAAAAATTGCGCGCGAGTACGAAAGTTCTATTTAAGACCTTTTAAATCCGGACTCTGTCGAGTAGACTGGATATTGATGAAGCGGACTAAACTGAAAAAAATCAACTGGATACCTGTCGTTGCCGGATTCTTGAAAAAGGATCAAAAGATATTGGTTGGCCAACGGCCGGAGAATCATTCCCTTGCCGGCTTGTGGGAATTCCCTGGCGGTAAAATTGAAATTGGTGAAACTCCCGAGCAAGCTCTGGAGCGTGAACTTAACGAAGAGTTAGGTATCGAAGCTCAGATTGGAACGCTCCGTTTAGCTTGCACTCATTCTTATGGCGATGTCGGCATCATTATATTGTTTTACGAGGTGAACTACTGGAAAGGTGAACCTAAAGCCAAACATCATTTGATGCTGGAATGGATCTACCCTCAAGAATTAAAGACCCGCCCGATTCCAGAAGCGAACAAGAAGATCCTTAACGATCTTTTCAAAGCCCTAGGGATTTAATCCAATGGCTAAAATACTTTTCATTACAAAAAAGTTAACAGCCAACAGTTTGAACCAAATAGAAATCATACGTCGATCGGGACATGAATTTACAGTTCTTACATCGCAATCTGAAAAGAATGCCGGCCTTGTTCACTCTGATATTTTGTACTATTTTTCAAAGTGGAACTTCATCGAGATGGCCAGATTTCTACCGTCATTCATGGTGATCAACCCAGACATCGTGCATGTTTTCGTAGATTCCGCATCCGCCGTCAAAACAGCTGACTTTTTCGCAGGACTAGCGCAACTGTTTGGTAAATTATTTTCAGTACAATTTTTCCTGTCCGAAGATAGCTTCTTGAAAATGAAACGCGCCAAGAAGCTAGTCTATGCTGCCGATATCGTAACGGGTCCACACAGAACATTTTTGTACCATTTACGCGGCTTGCAAGCGAAAAATCGTTACCAAATCAAAGGTGTAATTCCTCCCATCTTAAGGCTTTCTGAAAAATCCTCGGCACCAGAAATCGCATCAGATGTTTCCGCTAAAGATTTTCAAAAATACGAAATGCTGGTTCCACTAAAACGGAATGGGTTTAATGAAACTGTAGTTATTGCCTTAGCTAAAAAATTCTCTACTTTATTCTTGATTGATTTAGAATCCTGGGCAGCTGCAGACATCAAACGCTTGAATCATGTCTTAAGTAAAGAAAACGCAAAACCTTGGCGATTCTTTCCAATGGGCTCGTCTCAAAGCGATCTAAAGCATATCCCAAAATCTAATTTCACTTTATGGTTAGCCGGTTTGGATTTTGAATTAGAAGAATGCATTCAGTTTTTTGAATTTAGCTTAAATCGAAAACTTAGCATCGTTATGGATCAGAGCCAAGTTCGCCTGTACCCCGATTTATGGGAAAATAATAATATGGCGTCCGTAACTCAAAAATCGCAAGTTCTGCCATTCATTGCCGGCTTCTCGCTGTCTCGACCTACAGAAAATCCTGATGATTTAATTAACACTGTTTCCTTGGTCGATATCAGCGTAAATGAATTTAACCGATTAATTTCTAAAGCTACGAGCACACAGAATGAAAAAACTATCTAAAGACATTCATGTCTGCCTGATTAGTCGCCGTTTTCAAATTATGAGTCGGGCTACCGATATGGGCTATATTTGGTCCATCGCTACGGGCCTTGTCGAACAAGGTTTTCGAGTCACCGTCATTTCTTATTCCAGCCCAATGAATAAATATGAAATCGAACGTGAGGGCGTAAAAGCCTACTTCCTCAACGATGCCGGCTCACCATTTATCAGAACGTCGTTTGAAGAATCTGTTTATCAAAAGTTTATGGAACTCCACAAAACCAAACCGTTTGACATCGTACACAGTTTGGATGCTTCGGGTTTAAAAATAGCTAAGAATCGCAAACAAATTAAAGTACGTGTGGCCTTTGACGTCGAAGCGACTCAAATTTCACAGATTTTCTCTATTATTGGAATGAGCCAAGACACCGTAGGAGGCATTCTGACGACGTTTGCGGCCCTGCTATATAAATTTCTATCTACCTATTTAGGTAAAGATCGTGAAATCTTGAAAAATGCCGATGCCGTTTTCGTCAATCATCCTCAGCAACGGATTATGCTAGAAAGATATTATTTATATCCAGACTTTCACATCTATTCGTTACCATACGGCGTGGAAATTGGAGGTCTTGACCTACGTGAAAAACCCCTGGAGCTGAAAAAGAATCTTGGGCTACCAGAAATTTCACAAATTGCCCTAACTCTGTCGGATATGACAGACATGGATGAAATAAAAAACATTCTAAGTTCTTTTGAAAAAGTCGCTCTGAAAAAACCGAATGCTCATTTGATTATCGTCGGCAAAGGCCCATTGATGAATCAGATTGAACTTGAAGTTTTGAATCGTGTTCTAGGCAGCCGCGTGATTTTAACAGGGGCACTGAAATCGCAGGACCTGTTCGATTATATTTCCCTATGCGATATCTTCGTTAATTTAAGTTCGCGAACAACCGGTCTTGAGCCCGCCCAAATTGAAGCCATGTCGCAAAAGAAATTGATCATTGGGTCCGAGGTCAGTCCACTTTCCAATATAATTGAAGATGGCATGGATGGTTTTTTAATTCGTCCCGCCGATACAGAATCAATGGCCAACCTTATTATCGAAATATTTTCGGGGACAATCCCTATTGACGAAATGGGTGAAAAAGCAAGACAAAAAGTCTTGGAAATGTTCGATCGAAGGAAAATGATCGGTGGAATATCGAATGCGTACTTAAAAATCTTGGGCGCACGAGCAAATTAGTCTGTAATGCAGTTAGTCCATTTAGAAAACCCTTTCCCAAGTGAAAAAAGTTTATATAATCGAGTAGTTAGCGCCATCCAAAAGGATATACAATGCCACTGACAAAATCAGACCTGATCAACAAAATTTCGGAAAAAGCCGGTATCACTCGCGTAAAAGCAGAAACCGTAGTTAACACTATTTTTGATACAATGATTGAATCTTTGCTAAGAGACGATCGCATTGAAATCCGCGGCTTCGGATCGTTTGTAAATAGAAAATACTCTGCCTACAAAGCCAGAAATCCACGCACTCGCCAAATCATCGAAGTGGATGAAAAAAAGATTCCTTTCTTTAAAGTTGGTAAAGAACTTAAAGAAGACATCAACGAACCTAAAAAATAGTTTCGCCTCATTCTTAAAAAACAAAAGGCTTTCCTCGGAAAGCCTTTTTTATTTCTATTCTATTTTCCTGTCTTAAGTTATTTCGCGTCGACAGCTTTGATCAAATCTTGAGTGATCTTAGAAATCTCGCCCACACCCGGAACACGGTGGTATTTAGGTGCTTTTGGATCACCTTTTTTAGCCCATGACTCATAGTACTCAACAAGAGGTTTAGTTTGCTGATGATATACATCTAAACGTTTTTTCACTGTTTCTTCTTTGTCATCATCACGTTGAACTAATGGTTCATCCGTCGCATCGTCAAAGCCTGCTTTTTTCGGTGGATTGAATTCAATATGGTAGGTACGGCCAGATGCTAAATGAACACGACGACCACTCATGCGTTTGATAATTTCTGCATCAGGAACTGTAATTTCGATAACGTGATCGATTTTAATACCTGCATTTTTAACGGCTTCCGCTTGAGGCAGTGTTCTTGGGAAACCATCGAACAAGAAACCATTTTTACATTCTGGAGATTGAATTTTCTTTTGAACGATTTCAATAATGATGTCATCAGAAACCAAGGCACCTGAATCAACGATGGCTTTAAGCTTTTTACCCAAATCACTTTGAGCTTTAATTTCTGCACGTAAAATCTCGCCAGTAGAAATCTGAGGGATATTAAATTTATCCTTCAAAACCTGAGCTTGCGTTCCTTTACCTGCACCGGGAGGCCCCAACAAAATAATCTTCACCACATACCTGCCTATTAGTTTTTAAAAGTCCGACCTACGAAGTAATTCCTTTTCTGTAAGCCTGTCAAGAACCTCGTAAAAAAAGGGGGACAATGCCCCTATTTTCTATCCGCCGTAACCTTGATTTCTAGAGTATTCCCTTCAGAATTGCCAACCTGAATAGACGCTTCTTCCCCCGGCTTAACAATGATTCTAGGAGCCGATTTAAATGTATGCCCCTCTTTCGTATATTCCAATGATGTATTCAATTCGATGGCATTCGGGCCAGCTTGAGGAAGCGTAGACTCGGACGCTGTAACCTGCCAATCCAATTTCGACTCTTCATCCCCGATCTGAATCGAAGCTTTCTGATTCATTAAAGCCAAAACCTGGGGTCGCGACAAAAGTTTCCCATTGTAAAAAATCTCGGCCTTAACCAATATCGTCTGCTCATTTTTGGTAGCCGCAAAAGCAAAATTGAAAGAGCTAACAGTCAAAATAGAAAAAATAACCAATAACGTTTTTCTCATAAAATCCTCCGAAGAAAAGTTAAGTTTCACAAAGTAAACATACCCAATTCAAAATAGTAAAAGTAGAAATTGTTACAAAAACTAGACTCAAAAAAGCCTGTGACCACAGCGGAAAACGGTATGACAGCCTAGTCATATGCGCTCAATTTGCCGCCGTCCCTTTCTTTTTTTCACCCTCACTCCCTTTCAAGACAAAACAATAACTCCCCACGCGGAACGGAACTTGTAATACACCCCGATGGGTGGTGTTTATGGGTTTGGGGTCTCGGAAATATATTTTTTTCCTGTTCTTCTATTTGACAAGCTGTTTTTCACGTAGCCAAAACGCTAGCGTGAAGCAAGCTTACAGTTCAAATTACTATTGCGAAGAATTCAGCGCGCAACCTCCGCCAAATCGGAATTGGCGTAAATTTGTTATGACGGAATTGACGCCTGAAAAATACCCTTTATTTTTTGATCCAAAAGCAAATAGTGACTTGGTAAAATTCTGTCCGAATTTTCCAAATATGAATGAAGATGAAAAGAAAATTATCCTTCTTCGCATTATCGATGGGATGGTATTTTTTGAAAGCACCTGCAATGTAGGGGCGTCGGGCGCCGGTCCAAACGGTACAGCATATGGTTTACTGCAACTGCATTTAGGTCGTGAACAAGATTACGAACGTAATTGTCGAAAGTATGACTCTAAATCAAGTAATCGATCACTAGCGTGTGGTTTGAATATGATCCACAACCAGGTCGAAGATAATAACAAAGTCTTTTTTGAAGGCTCTTACTGGGAAGTTCTGCGACCGAAAGGTCGCTCTCAGAGAGCCAAAACAATTGCGAGTCATATTTGGTACTACCCACTTTGCCAGGGCAAAAAAGAAAACGGCTCCAAATCGCCCGGCAAGAGTCTTGGTGCCGGTTTGATTGAAGCCGCTAAGTAGGTTTGCATTATAAAAAAAGCGATTCTTATTACGTATCGCCTTCTGTTCCAACTACTTTATTTCCATTGATAGTATTCGTGCAATTCGCATCGTTTTTGTCATAGAATTTATAATCTTGAGTGCATGGATCATATTTATCTCGAGCCCACTCTTCACCTTGCCATAAATCACGGATGAAATAAATTTTTGATGGCATCAACTGCTCGAAATGAGCAAATTTAGGACTTAACATTTCCAGAGCTTCTTCTTTAGATTTGTTCATATAAAGCATTTCGTAGATCGCAGCCGCTTCACCTGTTCTATCGACACCGGCACGGCAGTGGATTAGAATTGGACGCTGAGCTGTTTCGTAAGTATCAAGAAGTTTAAGCAAATCATTTTTATGGGGAAGACGTTTTGCACTCATGGCAATGTTAACTAGTTTAACATTGTACTTTTTTAATACGCGCTCTTCATTATCGTACCAAGCATTACCTGTACCTTCACCACGCAAATTGATCACGGTTTTAATGCCATTTTCATTGATGTATTTTTCTAAATCTTGTTCTGTCGGTTGAGGAGCACGATACAATCGTCCCGGGTCAACTTCGTAAAAGCGACATGAAATTAACAACAGTGGCAAAGATAAAAGAAGCAAAAACTTTTTCATAAAATCCTTTTTAAAATATTCATTAATTACGACCATTCTAGAAACAGGACAGATCAGAGAGCAATCACTTTTTTTTACGATTTTAGAACCACCTTAAATTGGTAATGTCAGACACTTGAAACAAAGCCATAAATAGACGCTCTAGACCGACTGAAATGCCCGCCGTCGGAGGCAATCCTTGCCTTAGGCATTCTAAAAACTCGACGTCAGCGGGCAATGGCTCCAGCCCATTAGCTTTTTTCTTTAAATTGTCATCAAGCAGACGGGCTTCTTGAATATCGGGATCATTTAACTCATTAAACGCATTCCCCAATTCCAATCCCTGCCAATACACTTCAAATCGTTGCGCCCATCCATCTGAATCCAGTTTGGCTAAGGCAGCCGCGTAGGGTGGATATTGATTTAGAAAAACAACGTGGTCGGGATTGATATTAGTTTCAATCATTTCTAAATTAATCAACGTAAAAAGATCATCTAACGACATGGTTTCAGAAAAATAAATATTTTGTTCTTGTAGCCATGTTTTGAGCACGCCTGCCTTAGTATCAGGGGCAAACGGATAATTATATTTCTTTTTCAAAATCTGAGCGAACGATGTGGTTTCAAAAACTGGCTTTTTGCCTTTGATATCTAGAAATTTCTTTAAAAAGAGAATCAATTCTTTCACATCATTTGCAATATCGGACAAATCGCAGAAAGGACGATACCATTCGATCATCCAAAACTCGGGTTTATGTTTTGGCGAATGCTCATTATTGCGAAAAACTTTGGTGATCTCGTAAACTGGCGACAGCGTCTGCGATACTATTTTCTTTAAATGCAGCTCGGGACTGGTTATCAAAAATTTATCCGAGACATTTTTCCCCTGCTTGTAGCCCGTTTTAAAAACATCGATGGTAGGTTCTGGGCCGGGGTTATTTACCAACGTTGGTGTTCCCACCGCTAAAAAACCTTTTTCGGTGAAAAACTGATTTATGCCTATCAAAAACCGATTCCATTGATCTTGGCGTTGTGCGCGCTGGTATATCGATTGAGCTTGCTGGGTTTGGTAGACTTGTTTGTTCGATGGACACCATGGAGTTAAAAGTAACGCCTGTCCATTTTTTTGAACTCCAATAATATCGCCTTCGACAAGCACGACTTCCAGTTGCGGCCAATTCTTGATTGCTCTCTTTAAAATACGTTTATACGAATTTTTCTGAGTTTTACTGGCCACAAATAACGTCAAAGACGTTTTATCCGATTTCACCAAACGCCCGGCCAATTTCAAATTGCGCACACTAGGATATTTAACCCAGTCAGTTTTTAAAAAATGATCACGAACGAGTTGTTTTTCTGTCATCTCAAGTGTTCTTGTACCCAGAATTAGGCGACAAATCAACGCTCAGAAATATCTAAAATTTTACGCAGTGTTTTTCTAGAGTTTCCGTTAGCTTTGCCTGTCAAATTGGTCTAATTTAGCAGCCAGTTTACAGATCCATTGATTTTCGAGGGGTGTACATTGTCTCAAGGTTCGCAAGCAACTCGCATTAGAAATTTTATCGCCCAATATAAAAATGAAGTTGAATTTTTAGGGATCAAATACGTCACCGAAAAAACGACTTACTTGGCGGTTCGAAATGAACTCTCGGAAGGTATTAACACTCAGATCGATTCTGGTGTGCGTATTGAAGTCATGTTCAACCAACACATTGGCTATGCTTCAACTACCGATTTGTCGGATGAAGGACTCCTTCGCGCGTTTAATTTTGCCAAAACCCAAACGAAACACCTAAGCACCCAAAAAGCGTATCCGTTCCCACATTCCATCCGCGCCAAGTCCGAAGGAACCTATCGTTCACAAATTCAAAAGCCCTTGGACACTCTGTCACTCTTTGAAATTCAAACTGTCCTTAGAGACTGTACTGCACGGATGAAAGAATCAGCGTTGATATTCTTCCGTTCAGCCAGTGCTTCCATTGTCGAAACAGAAGAAGTGAAATGGGATTCTCTGGGGTCCGAATGGATTCAAAATTTTTCAATCGTAAATTTAGATTTGTCAGTCCGCGCACAAGATCAAGGCGATATTCAAACACGGTCACACAATTTGTGTTTGCAGATTGGCGCTGAAATTTTCTTGCGAAGTTTATTATTTCCACTCACTGATCAAATTACTCGTGAAGTTCTTGAATTGATTCAGGCACCGCCATGTCCTACTGATGTACGCGACTTGTTAGTTTCCCCTGACCAAATGGCATTGCAAATTCACGAAACAGTTGGCCATCCTTTGGAAATCGATCGTATTTTAGGTGACGAGCGTAACTATGCCGGTTGGTCATTCGTAAACATGTCCGACTTTGGACACCTGAAATATGGTGGGTCAAAAATGAATATCACGTTCGAACCTGATCGTTTTTCCGAACTCGCTTCGTATAAATTTGATGATTCTGGCTTGAAAGGTGAAAAACAGTATTTAATCAAAAATGGTATCTTGATGCGTGGCCTTGGCAGCTTGGAGTCGGCCGAGCGTGGGCAAACTATGCCTGTAGCCAATTCTAGATCCAGTTCATGGAACCGACCACCTATCGATCGTATGGCCAATTTGAATTTAGAAAGTGGCAGTAAAAAATTAACCGATATTATCGCCGGTGTCGAAAAGGGTATTTGGGTGTCAACAAACCGTTCTTGGTCGATCGATGATTACCGCCGCAAGTTTCAGTTTGGTTGCGAGTATGGTGTTATGATTGAAGATGGCCAAATGAAACAGGTCGTTAAAAATCCTAACTATCATGGCGTCAGCGTCCCATTCTGGAATAAATTAACAGAAATCAGCAATGAAGCTGGTGTCTATGGATCTTATTACTGTGGCAAAGGTGAGCCAAATCAATTGATCCGAGTTGGTCACACCTCACCCTACTGTTTGTTTAAAGACGTCGAGATATTTTAAGAGGATCCATGAAAAACGTTTACATTGAAAAAATATTAAAAAGCTATCATCACTGTGCCGACTGGGTTTTTCGAAATATTCCATCAGGTGCCGCCGCTACTTGCGCCTTGGACGCAGAAAGTTCGTTCTTTGTCAGGTACAACAATCATCGCGTTCGCCAAAATTCTCAAGTAGAACAAGCCCTCGCCAAAGTTATGATTACTTGGAAGCAGAAATCATATCGCTTTAGTTTCTCGTTAACGGGTGACGTGGATGAAGATTTGAAAAAATTAAAAGTCCCCTTTTTGAAAACACTCAACGACTGGGACAAACTACTATCGGAAAACGTAGAATTCAAAACAGCGCCGTCACAAACGTCATCCCATTATCTTTGGAGTGAATATGACTCGAACTCCATTTTAGAGTTTATTTCTAAAGCTACAGCCCAAGTTGATTTCACTGGGCTTGTCACGCTAGGCCCGGTGCTGACCTGCGTACGCAATTCAAACGGTGTCAATCATGAGTTTTTAACTGAACTTATTACGGTGGATTATTCACTGTACGACGGCCCCCGTGCGGTCAAAGGGATATATTCATCTCGCACTTGGAAAGCTGAAGACTTTACAGAACAGCTAAAGCATAGCCAGTTGTTACTTGAAATGATGAAGAAACCTAAAGTCGAATTAACTCCCGGTAACTATCGAGTCTATCTGGGGCCTGGCGCCGTTTCAGAAATGGCACAAATGTTAAACTGGGGTGCCGTTAGTCAGCGGTCTTATCGTTTAGGCCGCAATCCATTGAAACGACTGATTGAAAATGAATCTCAGTTTTCTCCTCGATTTTCTGTTTCTGAAGATTTCTCGCTGGGCTTGGGACCACAGTTTAACAGTTTAGGTGAAAAAGCAGCCACTCAAATGCCGGTGATTGAAAACGGCCAGCTTAAGAATTTATTCACTTCCACCAAAAGCGCCGTTGAATTTGGCGTCGAAAGCAACCTGGCGGACGAAGATGAGGGCTTTCGCTCTATGAGTATTGACACAGGCGAGCTCAAACGGGACAGCATTTTATCAGCTTTAGATACCGGCATTTTTATTTCTAACTTACACTATTTAAACTGGTCCAACCCCATGGACGCTCGAATTACAGGCATGACTCGCTATGCCTGTTTTTGGGTGGAAAAAGGCCAAATTCAAGGTCCTATCGCGGACTTGCGCTTTGATGATACTCTATTTGATCTTTGGGGAGACGAACTGGAAGCCGTTACCGATTTTGCGGAACTTGAGCCACAAACGACGACCTATTTCCAAAGACATTTAGGTGGCAAAAGAGTACCGGGTATGTTAATTAAAAAAATGAAATTTACCTTATAAAAACACGTTCTTAAACCTTAATCCAAGGAGTCACTATGGAATCATGGTTACAAAGTATGAAGACAAAACTATCTCAGCAAATTAGTAAAAATGCCCAGGTTAAAAAAATGGTTGGGGAATTGAATCACCTTAACAAAGAATTCGCAGCGAAGAAAAATCAAATCAACAGTTTCATCAATATTGAAAAAGATAAAACAGTGAAACAAGCGCAAACAAAATATAATGCGTTAATGAAACAAATCAACCAAACGCAAAAGCAATTGGACAAAGATGTTCGCAAAACTGTAGCGCAAATTAAAAAATCGGCGTGGGACATCGAAAAAAATCTTGAGAGTTACAAAGACAAATTGATGGCTCAGAAAAACAAAGTAGAAAAGAAATTTTCTGCCATGAGCAAAAAGACATCTAAAAAGACGGCCAAGAAAACGACAGCCAAAAAAGCTCGCAGAACAACAGCAAAATCGGTTTAACGAAGGACTTAAGCGGAATGAATACCCAACACGAATTTGAAGGCAGACATATCGGACCAAATGACAACGATCTAAAAGCCATGTTGAAAGAAATAGGCTTTTCGAATTTGGATGACCTAGCTCGCCAAGTGGTTCCCAAAACAATTCTTAATACAAGCACGATGAGTGTTGGTGGCGGCATTTCTGAAGCTGATCTTCTTCAGAATCTGAAAAAGATCATGTCTGAAAATAAACTTTTTAAAAACATGATCGGTCAAGGCTACTACGGTACACATACTCCAACGGTCATTCAGCGAAATATTCTTGAAAATCCAGTTTGGTATACGGCGTACACGCCTTACCAGGCCGAAATCTCGCAAGGACGTTTGGAATCACTTTTAAATTTCCAAACAATGGTGACGGATTTAACAAAAATGGAAATCGCGAATGCATCGTTACTTGATGAAGCCACAGCGGCGGCCGAAGCTATGTCGATGGCGTACCACTTAGCTAAAAATCCTTCGGATGTTTTTGTTGTATCGCCCAAACTTCATCCGCAGGTGATCGAAGTTTTAAAAACTCGCGCAGAACCTTTGGGTTTACAAATGCGAATCGAAGACCCACGCACAACTGATTTTTCGATAAAACCGTTCAGCGTATTTGTTCAATACCCAGATACGGAAGGTCACATTGAAGATTTCAAAGCTTTGTCAGAAAAAGCACACCAAAACGGAAGTATCGTTTGCGTTGGCACGGACTTACTGGCATTGACCGTTCTAACTCCTCCCGGAGAATGGGATGCTGATATCGTTTACGGAAATTCACAACGTTTTGGCGTACCGTTTGGTTACGGTGGTCCTCACGCGGCTTTCCTAGCGTGCAAAGAAGCTCATAAGCGTAACATCCCTGGCCGAATCATCGGCGTCAGTAAAGATTCACAAAATCAACCGGCACTTCGTTTAGCTCTTCAAACACGCGAACAGCATATCCGCCGCGAGAAAGCGACATCGAACATTTGTACGGCGCAAGTTTTGTTGGCAAACATGGCGGCGATGTATGCTGTTTATCATGGACCTAAAGGTTTAAAAAATATCGCGGAACGCGTAGCGACCCTAACCGGCGCAACGGCTAATGGTTTACGCGAAATGGGTTTCACAATCGCTAACAATTCATTCTTTGATACGTTGACTGTGGAAACTGATAATGCGGAAGCGATCTTAAATACGGGTTATTCTCAACAGTATAATTTCCGTTTAGTTGCGAAAAACAAAATCGGTTTATCATTCGACGAAACATGCACAACAACGACAGTGAACGAAGTTCTTGCGATGTTTGCTAAGCATGCGAAAAAACCAGCCCAATTGACTTTTGATAAAGTCAAACCGCCAACGGCAGCCTCTTGGTCGGCATTCTTTACTCGTAAATCGGACTACTTAACTCACGAAACGTTCAATTCGTATCACAGCGAAACTGAACTCTTACGTTACATTTACCGCCTACAAAACAAAGACTTCACATTAACTCATTCGATGATTCCACTTGGATCCTGCACGATGAAGTTAAATGCAACGACAGAACTGGTTCCTGTTTCATGGCCTGAAGTCAATCAGCTTCACCCGTTTGCTCCGGTTTCACAAACTCAAGGTTATATGAAAATGATTCAAGACCTTGAAAGCAAGCTTTGCGCAGTGACTGGCTTCGCTGCTGTTTCATTGCAGCCGAATGCAGGCTCACAAGGCGAATACGCAGGACTTCTGGTCATTCGCGAATACTACCTTTCTAAAAATCAACCAAACAGAAACGTGTGCCTGATCCCAGTATCAGCGCATGGAACAAATCCAGCATCAGCGGTTATGGCCGGCATGAAGGTTGTTCTGGTGTTGTGTGATGATCTGGGCAACGTTGATGTTGCTGACCTTAAGAAAAAAGCCGAAGAATACAAAAATGATCTTGCCGCATTGATGGTCACCTACCCTTCAACTCATGGGGTATTCGAGGAACAGATCACTGAGATTTGCAAAATCATTCATGATAACGGCGGACAAGTTTATATGGACGGCGCCAACATGAATGCACTCGTTGGTTTAGCTCGGCCAGGTGAATTCGGCCCAGACGTTTCACACATGAATTTACACAAAACGTTTGCAATTCCTCATGGTGGCGGCGGACCGGGTGTTGGCCCGATTGGTGTTCGCGAACATCTGCAAGAATTCCTACCTCGCTTAACAAGTGTTCCTGAAAGTGGACCAGCGAAAGGCATTACATCAACAACAGCAGCTCCTTGGGGTAGCGCTAGCATTCTTCCCATCTCTTGGGCTTACATCACAATGATGGGTTCTGAAGGTTTGAAGAAAGCGACTCTAGTTAGTATCTTAAGTGCGAATTACATCGCCAAAAAATTAAACTCGTACTTCCCGGTTCTTTATAAAGGCCGTGAAGGTTTAGTAGCCCATGAATGTATTATCGATTTACGCCCAGCCAAAAAAGCATCGGGTGTAGACGTAACTGACGTTGCGAAACGTTTGATGGATTATGGTTTCCACGCACCAACAATGAGTTGGCCCGTGGCGGGAACATTAATGATCGAACCAACAGAGAGCGAATCAAAAGCAGAGCTTGATCGTTTCATTGATTCGATGATTCAAATCCACGCTGAAATCAAAGCCGTTGAGACAGGCAAATACACGTTGGAGAAAAGTCCATTGTTCAATGCCCCTCATACAGCTCAGATGGTAATCAAAACAGAATGGAACATGCCTTATTCTCGTGAAGAGGCAGCCTATCCAAAAGCTTGGTTACGTCAAAATAAACTTTGGCCAGCAGTAGGAAGAATCGACAATGCTTACGGGGACAAAAATTTAGTTTGTTCATGTGCGCCTCTTGATAGCTATAAATAATGAGTAAGATCCTCTTTATTCGACTTGATAAAATTGGTGATCTTGTCTGTACCATGTGTACGGACGATCACCCTAGTTTGAAAGAGGATTCAAAGCACTGGCTGATCTCTAAGGGCCTAGAGTTTATTCCCGAACATGCGGTTCCCAAACGTAAATACTCGTCGATAACGAAAGATAGGCAAGGTTTTCGTGACCTTTACGAAATTCTAAAAGGTGAATTCTTTGACGCCTCGGTCAGTTTTCAATGTCCGTGGTGGGTTCATTTTTTATTATTTTACTTTCGCATTCCTATTCGTGTGGGTGTTTTATCGAAATGGCATTCATTTTTGTTTTTAAATGCGGGCCTACGGCAAAAACGCTCCCATGCGGAAATGCACGAAAGTGATTACAACTTTCAATTGGTCCAAATTTTAGCGAACAAACTTCACGGAACAAAAATGACCCCGCTGCCGACTCCGGTTTTGAAAATGGAAGCGGGAAAGAATGAAATTCTTCTTCACAAGTGGCATTTAAAAGAAAATGGTTATTTTATTATTCATCCGGGTATGGCCGGCAGTGCACTGAATTGGCCACAAAACCGTTACGTTCAGTTTATAAACTCGTTCCACAATGCCTTTCCTGACGTAAAGATAGTTATGACCGGAACCCTTGCCGATTCGGAATATTTAGATGAAATTTTATTACGTTTTGAAGGTCGCGATTTTTTCTTAAGCTTACAAGGCAAAGTCAATACGTTCGAACTACTTAGCCTTCTTAGCTCAAGCGCCGGGATTTTAGCTCCCAGCACGGGTGTCTTGCATCTGGCGGCATCACTAGACGTTCCTTCGTTCGGCATTTTTTCACCTATCAAGGTGCAACATCCAAAACGTTGGGCTCAGCGTGGTGTGATAACAAAAACCTATACGCCAAAAGTAAATTGTCCGGCAAAACACGAATGCCTAAAAGAAAAGTGCCCACATTTTAATTGCATGGATGATATCGATATTTTCGACGACTTCAAAATCGAATTTGAAAAACTACAGACACAGAGACGACAGTCATGAAAATAAAACGAGAATTTCACATCCCAGTTTCCCTTGAGGTAGCCATTAATGAGAATTTGAAGACATTTGGATTAAGCCTGGGCGACTCAAAACGCATCTCGGCAGCCATTCAGTGGCAATCAGATTTTTACATTAACAATCCCAATCAGGCGACGCCATGGAAAGAATCACGTGCTCAAATTGCTCAGTGGGCCTACTATCTGCCGCTGAATTTCTTGCGCAATCAGTGTGTATTGAATGAATTGAAACAGGTGGTGCCACTTGATCAATTCGAAAACGCATTTGATTATGGCGCCGGTTTAGGCGCTTCCTCATGGGCACTAAGAGAATCGGGATTCAAAGGCAAGATCACTCTGTACGACCGCCATCCTATTCCCGCAGCGGCGGCGAGCGCTGTTTCTGCGGATGTAGTTAGTCAGTTTGAAACGCACAAATATCGTCATCATTTAGGCATTTTTTCTTATAGTTTAACGGAAATTTCTAATCGCAATGACCTGCTGAATCAATTTTCTCATTTGGTGATTGTCGAACCGTCTACGCAAACAGAAGGTCGTCGTCTATCCGAAACGCGTCAGTTTTTAATTGATAATGATTTTGAAATTTTGGCTCCCTGCACACACCAAAAAGCCTGTCCTCTGCTGGTTCATTCGCAGAGAGATTGGTGTCACGATCGCATTCTTTTTAAAAAACCCGTTTGGTTGGATAAAATTGAAAAAAACCTGCCATTTCGAAATGATAGCTTAACATTTTCTTACCTTGTTGCCTTCAAAAAAAGCGCTATGAAACCGGAATGGCGACGTCCTCAAACACCTCTTCAGGCGCGCCTTACAGGCGATGTATTGCCAGAAAAAGGAAAAAACAAACAGCTCGTTTGTTTTGATGAACAACGCTTATTTTTAACCTGGATGCACAAAAATAAGATCGATCAAACACTGCCTCGCGGGGGTCGCGTGGAAATACCTCAGGATATAGAGATTGTCGCGAATGAAGTGCGATTGAAAAAGCAAATTCAATACCTCCCATAAGAATTTTTTGAACTTTAACTCTTGCCTTTTAAATACCCCCTGGACATTATCCTAATGCCGTAAATTTTGACTAGCACGGGAGTCTGTTAATTCAGCAGATTAAAACGGTTTTCCAAGGGGGGAAATCATGACAAAGGCGATCTTTTTAGGTCTATTATTTTCCGCACTTGCATTCACTGCGAATGCCGCCGCTAAATTAACTCAAGAAGCGTATTACATCTATGGCAAACAAAACCTACGCTACTTTACTCCCTACAAAGAATTAACAGTGGATCATGTTAGCGCCTCTGGTTTTGAAGTTTATGGTCCAAAAGGATTAGGTCAATTTATCACTCGCTCCAACATCCGCGCGGCTGTTCTAGACACTAAAGCGGCCCTGACTCGGGGACCTAAATACCCAACTCCAGAAGAAACAGCTCAACGTATTCAGTCCGCAGTAGCAAAGTTTCCTCAAATTGCTCAAATGATGTCGATCGGAAAATCTGTTAAAGGTCGCGATCTATGGGTGGTTAAAATTTCTAAAAACGTGCGCGTGAACGACAACAGACCAGAATTCAAATACATCGCAAACATGCACGGCGATGAAATTGTTGGGCGTGAGTTGATGGTTCTTCTTATCGAAGACCTTCTTTCTAACTACGGGAAGGACGCATACTTAACTAAGCTTGTTGATACGACTCAAATTTACATTTTACCGTCAATGAATCCAGACGGCGCCGCCTTAGCTCAACGAGGCAACGCGAACTGGGTAGATTTAAATCGTGATTTCCCTGACTTTTCAGAAAAAGGCAACGATCAAAATACTCTTGAAGGCCGTGCTCCTGAAACTCAAGCCATCATGAAATGGCAAGCAACGCGTAAATTCCAATTGTCAGCGAACTACCATGGTGGTGCGGAAGTAGTCAGTTTGCCTTACGATACTGTCCCAGATAAATTTCCATTAGCTGATTTAGTTAACGGTTTAGGTGTTGAGTACGCTACGAACGCGCCTTATATCGGAGCTTCGAAGGTTTTCAAAGGCGGCATCACAAACGGATACGCTTGGTACGAGGTTAATGGTGGCATGCAAGACTGGAGTTATCACTGGTATAAAGATCTTCAGGTAACTGTTGAGGTTTCTAACCAAAAATATCCAGATCCGTCGACAGTAACATACTACTATCAACAAAACAGAAAGGCTTTGATTGCGTACATTGCACGCGTTCACACAATTAACCAAAGCCGCATGGTAAGAAGATAATTTAAATTTCATTAATAAAAGGGGTTCAAAATGAAAAAAATATTAGGCGCATTAGCTATATTAGCTTTGTCAGCACAAGCACTAGCGGTCACTTACGTTGACCCAGCTTTAAATAACTTTCTTAACACACGTGCCGTTCAAACAACTCGCGTCGTTGTTCTGTTAAAATATCCAACAAATTTACCAGCGCCTCGTCGTTACGCAAGCACTTCGGTAAAACAATATTTAATTCAAATGTACCAAGCCTCTGCAAAAAATGTGGCCGGCGTGGTTCAAGCAAATTCTCGTGATATCAAAGTGGTTAACCAATTCTGGATCAACAATTCTATCGCGTTTGATGTAACTCCAACAGGTCTTCGTGCTTTATCTCAGAGCCCTGCTGTTGAAAAAATCTACGCTAACCGTAAAGTTAACTACACTTTACCAGTTGAAGCTCATCCTGCACGTAGCCTTCGTGAAGCCTCTGATTACACATACGGCTTAAAAGATCTTGGTATTGATAAATTGGCTGCGGAACGCCCAGACATCAATGGTTCTGGCGTGGTGGTTGGTTTAGTTGATACAGGTATCGACGGCAAACACCCGGCTTTGAAAGGCAAAATCGCGTTATTCTATGATGCCTCTCAAAACAAAATCACTGAACCGACTGATAGACAATCTCACGGTACACACACAACAGGAACTATTCTTGGTGGCGATCGTGATAGCGTAAAAATCGGCGTAGCTCCGGGCGCGAAAATGATCGGCTCTGCGGCTCTAGATGGCTACGATATGATGCTTAAATCAATGCAATTCATGCTTGATCCAGATGGCAATCCACAAACTGCGGATGCGCCTCGTTTGATCAGCAATTCATGGAATGCCGGTGGTGCACCAGATATCGAATTATTTTATCGTGCAATCACTGCTTGGGAAGCTGCGGGTATCTTGCCAGTATTTTCCGCAGGTAACGCGGGTCCTGGGCCAAAAACAATCACGACTCCACATGAACACCCTTCTGTTCTTGCTGTTGGTGCGACAGGTTCAAATTTCAAAATTGCATCTTTCTCATCTCGCGGTCCAGCGGTTTTCCAAGGCAAAACGGTTCAAAAACCTGATTTCACAGCCCCAGGCGTAAACGTACTTTCATCTGTTCCTGGTGGTGGTTACCAAGAAATGTCTGGTACCTCTATGGCGTGCCCACACGCTGCGGGTGTAGCGACATTGTTATTCCAAGTGAATCCAAAATTCACTCCACAAAACATTCGCGAAATCTTGATGAAGACATTACGTTTTGTTGATCAAAACGGTGGGCCAATTGCGTCTCCAGTTTGGAACCCAGTTTATGGCTTTGGTCGCTTAGATGCTTACGCGGCAGTTAAAGCAGCATTGGGAACGGCTCGTTCACGTTTTGCTTCGGCAGGATTTGGTGCATTCCAACTAGCATCAACTCTACCTATGGTTGAAGGTGCGACATTAGCTCTACAAGAATCATCATCTGATGTTTCAGATTTAACGGCTCCCTACGCAACAGACTCTGCAAACTGGATTGTTGTTAAATAATTTGTTTTTAAAATAAGAAATTCAAAAGCCCGCTTGAGGGATTCTCAAGCGGGCTTTTTTTTGACCATCGCTTTTTTACTTTTGACAGCGGAAAATCTAGTAACTAATCAACCACGATTTTTGAACATGGCCTGACCAGCTGATCGACCGCGTTTTTCCATCACTTGAAGTCGACAATGAGAACTGGCAACCACTGTTATCTGTATTCATGAAATTACCATCCGGCAGGAATGCCAATCGAGTCATATCGCCAGCCGTATTATTCGAGAATGAACCCAGCACTTGACCGTTTTGCAATCTTAGCAACACTTCTTTGTAAGCCACGTTGTTACCGCATGCATAGATAGCTTCTACTGGCGAATATGCTGGCACAGCTGCGTTCTGCCCGTTACAGACAGTCATCGATTGCTGATTAGGGGCTTCGACGCTATAAACGCCGGTATTGCCAATATCGGTAGCCATTAGGATTGTTGACCCACCTGCAGGACATTGCTCAACGGAAGCCGCTACAACCGCAAAGGCAACCCCTTTTCCGTCGACACCGTTTGTACCATTAGTCCCGTTGCTTCCGTTCGTTCCATTACATACATTAAAACTTTTAAGAATCGAATCATCGGCATCTAAATCTTCACTCTGATTTAAATCTACGTAGATCGTATAAACGATACCACCTTGACTGCATTCCGAGCTCGTAGCTGGTCGCACATCCACGCTTTGGTTGTTTTGGGCATCTGAAATCTTTTGCACGTTATTGGCTGTTGTAGGCACTACTTCAGTCCTGTCGGTACACCCCAGAGGAACTAATACAGAGATTAACATTGCAATGAACAGTTGTTTTGTCATTTCCACACCTCGTTAAAAGTAAGACCGTGTAAAAAAAAGAAAGGTTAAAATATTTTTATAGATCAAGAAATCCCGACCATTTAGAATGGTAGTTTTTCTTCTTTTCGTCGCTTTGGTCCTGAATAAGGGAGGGGATCCATTTCTTTATAGCTAAGTCTATATTCACCTATCCACCGAAGTTCCATTAACAGCCGGTCTAAAATAAAAAAGCCACCTTGTGGGTGGCTTTTTCTCTTGTAAGCTTTTGTTTTCGCTTAGTAGATTTCTACGAAGAATTTGAAAGCGGCTTCGTTTTTAATTTTGTTTACAATATCTGGGTTCGTTATCACGAATGAGTTTGCACTTGCTGTGTAATCCGTTGGACTCAATTCGATGAATTTGCCTTTTGTGAACCATGATGAATACCAAACTCTTGTGATTTGTTGTGATGGATCGATATCTACCACTTTGAAAGAGCTGGCTAATTGAGCCGCTACTTTTTCACCTAAGAACTTCAGTGCATCACCATATACACTACTATCGGCCTTAACGTCGCGGATTTGACCGCCTACGCTTTGAGCGATTCGGTTGTAATCAGCACCTTCCGCTACACCGTTGGTTACACTTTGGTTAGCAAACGCAATCATGCTTACATAACCGTCACCAAGTACGTTATCGAAACTGTTTTTAATATAGTTTTCTAAGTTAATTTCGTTCTCGCGAACTAGCTTAACTTCATTTGATGGACTTGGATCTGCGTCGTAGTATTGAACTTTGCTACGAACGTATTTATTCGGCAACACTATTCCGGAAGGCTTAGTGCATTCGTTTTCAACCACTGCGAAACTTGATTTACCTGTGATTTGTACCGATGCCTTACGGACCATCTTACAAGACGCCACTTTTGCAGGATCCATGTTTTGGTTTTTCATTGCGATGTATTGTCTTACAGTGGATTGTGAATTATCAACTTCACTATTAACAGCCAATTTACACAAGCCACTTTCAGCGCAAGTTAACGAACACACATCAACGTCATGTTGGTATTTGGCACTATCACTGTTAGCAATCGTTAATCGAACTGAAGCCATTGAACGAACCGACGAACCCGTTGTTGCAACACTACCAATGCTACACGCATTGTTGTAGAACTGATTCATAGTTTTACCAGTATATGGCACTGCAAAACTACTCGCATCTTTTGTTTTACAAGAATCTGCTGTACATAGATCATCACAACTAACTGGGGCATCGATCGCTTTGGCAACTGCTACATCAGTTAGCGAAGAATCATATGAAAGATAGTTCGAATATTGAACTGATTTATCACGGCACTCAGAATAGTCAGTCATAAAGCTTCCGTTACAAGCTACTAGGCCTACTGAATCCGTTACTGTGTTTGCGGAACGAGCGACTTTAGCCAATGCTGCGTAATCAGTAGCATTCCCACCAGAGTATTTTTGTTTGAAGTATTCACCAACCACAACTGAATTGTGAGCAGCCGTTGCACCTACGCAAGCACCGGGGACTTCAGCACAGGTTAAGTTTAATAAGTTCACGCCAACATCTTGACCAGCTTTATTTTTAGTAACAATCTGCTCAAAACCAAACCAATGAAGTTCGGCAGCATCCGCTGGTTTCACTGGAGGTTTCAACGAATACTTACGATATTCCGGCTTATAAGCGCGATAGGAAACGTAAGTTGTTGGCTTATTCTCACAAGCTAACAATGAATTTGGATTGTTAGTCGCGTTACCTGTGCAATAGGAAGCAATGGCCGTTTCACACTGGCTTGCGTTTGTAGAATATTTTACGGCTGAATCAGAGTTAATGGCATTCAAGATTTTTGTTTTATTAGCATTGGTCCAAGTGACTTCCGAATTGTAAACTCGGCAGTGATTTTTTAGATCTGGAACCAGAATATTACCATCGATATTTAGAGCCGGCGAAGCAGCGGATTCTTGCGCTAATATATCGCTTAACTCGGTATCCGAACATGCACGAGACGAGCCTACATCCGCACCCAAGTCGGATTCATAAGGAACTGCTTTGTGTCCATAACCACCATCATATTTCACAGGAACGTTGTTACGTACAATTTGGTAAGGAGAGGAAGACGTAGTGGAACATGAAACCTTTGAGTATACAAGAGACTGGCCTGACGACAACGCTGGTTTACTGTTATCAATGTTTGAAGCATATGCTACGTCACATGTCGCGGGTGCTTTACCGTCAACAGTAACTTTAACTGCCAACGAAGCTTTATAAGTCGCTTTGTTTGTTACGCTTGTGTTGTCGTAACTCACATTGGTCTTACCATCTTTAGTAGCGATGTAAGAATTCAACGCACCGTTAACGGCCGAATCATATTTTCCGTCAATGCCGTTGATTGCTTGGTTAGCTTCGACCACGTTGGCCGAAGATGCTGACTCAGAGGAATACAACGTATTCGCACGTTTTCCATCTTTAGCAACGATATTATTATGTATGTCTGTTGAATTGGAAGGAGCGGCTCCGACTACCAGAATAGATTGGTTAGCTTCAACAACATTTGTGTCAGTTGCGGAATAGTTGGAATAAGACGTATTCGACCTATTACCATCTTGTGTTTTGATATGGTCTAACAAACCGGACACAGGGGCCGCGCCGGAAAGGTTTGCAATCTCGACGTTGTTTGCTGTTGTCGAAGCATCGTTACAAGCAATCTCACTATACACTAGTGTTTCGCCTTTACCGCTATCTACGCTTGGTTTTGACGAGTCAATAGAACTAGCATATGCTGGTGTACACGAAGACGCCGAAGGAGTTACTCCGTCTTTAGCAATATTCAATGGCGCAATCGTTACTATGGAAGCGCGGCTTAAACAATCTACTGATAAGTAGGTGAAAGATTCGTTAGCAGCGAGTGTACCTTCGGAATATACACCTTTAGCTAAAGCTTCGCTACAGCTAGACGCTGCTGGTTGAACACCAACAACTTCAACAACTTTATTATCAGCCGTCTCATCGTTATTGATCACACACTCAGTAACTGTGTATTTGTAACTTTCATTAGCACTCAATGTTTTCTCTAATGAATAAACAGCAGGAACTGTTCTTAACCAGTCTTGAGTACATTGTGAAATACTAGCAAAATTTACATTAGACACACGAATGGGACTCGGAGGCGTGTAAGTTTCAACTACTACTGTTTGGTTACCCTCTTTTTTAAGAATAGTTTCGCGCTTGTAGTTTACTCTTTGATACTTAGCCACTTTTTTACGTTTGATATCTACAGCATATTTTGGAGCTGTATGAGTACGTTTACCAGTCACTGCATATTTTTGGCTGGTACGATTAAAGTTGATTTTATGTTTTAACGTTGTACGAGTGAAATTCAAATTGTGTTTGATGTTAACACGGTCAAATTTCAAATCATGCTTCCAGAAATCAACAACATCGTCACCTTTTGAATCGACAACTTTTCTATCAAATGTTACCACGTGGGTATTTTTCAATACTTTTAAACGAGCTAACGATTGATTAAATTTAATATCGCAACTTGCCATTCTTTCTGCTAACTCAGGTTGAATACTTTCGTAGGCCCAAAGAACGTGGCGTGTGTATGGCTTTTTAACTTTGAACGTAACTGTTTTATTACTTGGGATTGCGTAAGAAACATTGGAATCTGTATCTGCACACTCACCTTTATATAAAAATCCTGGAACTGGTTGTTGGAATTTATAAGACTTAACACATTCCAAACCTTGAGGATCATGTTCTTTTTCATCAGATACTAGAATGAAAGTTGCTAATTCACCTTTTTTGATTAATGAGTTTTCTGGATTGTTTTTAACTTCATGAAGAACGCGGGCCATCGCGCACAAACCACTCTCTTTTTCTACTACTTCAGACAACGGAACGTTATCAACTGTTGAACCATTATAAGCGATGCTTTTCGATAAGAATTGTTTATCTGGATCTAAAAACTCCACACGAGCTTTTATTTTATTTACAAGGTCTTGTATGGATTCACCCTTTGAATATTTAACTGATACAATGCTAGGTTGATCAACGTGAGTTAAATACGCTGGCGAAAATTCAGAATTTAGCACGTCGTATTTCGTCCCGACGCTTGATGGAGCACGCACCGTACGTAATTTAAAACCGACCATGTCGCCTTCTAATAACCCAGAAGTTTTTCTTGCCGATAAATTACCTTCAGCTGGACGGAACACTTCGATCATGCTTTGAACAAATTGAACACTTGAAATTTCGTAGATCTTTTCAATAATTTTTTGATAATCATTTTTAGCATCTACAGTTGATCTAAATAGTGAATTACCAATATTGTTTAATTGAGCTGTCGTTAAAATAAAGATCTCTGAATTATAATCCGCAAGACCTTGGCTGTTCGCCGAAAACATTTTTTCAATATTGTTCACTAAATTAACTTGGCTTACGCGCATTGAATCCGAGTTGTCTAACACCAAGAAGATTTTTAAATCAGGGATAACTGGTTGAGATACGTCGATGTAACGATACTCTTCGACTTTACCAGTGGGCTGTGCATTTGTACAACGAACGTGTGTGGGGTTCACAGCACAGATGTCCTGCACCAGAGTATCAGATGCCGTCTCTTCCATCTTCAGCGCAATGTCGCCCTGCTGACCGCAGTTCTGGAAGAAAAGAATACTTACTACGCTCAACGCAACCCACGCAGAAAAGCCAGATAAGAAATTTCGGTTGATTTTCATAAGAGTCCCCCAATATTCACATAGTTAGGATAGCACAGAATATTCAGATTCTATGTGCATTTTCAGTATGAGACACTCATTATGATATCGGAGTTTTCGCTCGTTAAATAGATTGACAGTTTACTCCAGAAAAAACTAATTTGTTTCAGAAATTGTTATTCTTTTAGTCACATTTAAAACGAGAAATATTATGGATACAAACGTTCAAAAAACACCCCTTAATGACAATCATAAAAAGCGTGGCGCCAAAATGGTAAGTTTTGCCGGTTGGGAAATGCCTATTCAGTACACACAACTGAAAGAAGAACATCACGCGGTTAGAAAAGCCGTTGGGCTTTTTGATGTTTCTCATATGGGTGAAATTCGCTTCAAAGGTCCAGAGGCATTAAATACGTTACAGTGGTTAACTACAAATGACGTTGCGAAACTTGAGTCGGGCCAGGCACAATATTCGTTGCTACCCAATGCAACGGGTGGCCTAGTTGATGATATCATCGTTTATTGCCTAGAAAAAAATAGTGACTACCTGGTGTGCGTAAATGCTGCCAACAAAGACAAAGATTTTGCTTGGATGACTAAAAACAATCGCGGAGCTCAGATAACTGATGAAAGTAGTCAATGGGGACAGATCGCGGTACAAGGTCCGAACGCTCTAGCGTTGTTGAACGCCATTTTTAATGAATCTTTTGATAACGTAAAAACCTTCAGTGTCCTTCATCGGAAATTTACTAACCACAAAGGCAAACCAGTTGATGTCATCATCGCGACCACGGGTTATACGGGCGAACGTGGTGCCGAAATTTTTGTTCCCTGGAGCGAAACTGAAAGTCTATGGGATTTTTTGCTGGAAAAAGGACAACCCTTTGGTGTGCAACCCATCGGCCTAGGTGCTCGTGATACTTTACGCACGGAAAAGAAAATGTCTTTGTACGGACATGAAATCAATGACGAAATCAATCCATACGAATCTGGATTGGGATGGGCGATTAAACCCGACGCCAAAGACTTTATGGGTCGAACTGCCATTTTAAAAGGCAAAGAAGCCGGCTTAAAGAAGAAGCTTATCGGTTTGCGCATGCTGGAAAAGGGAATTCCCCGTGAAATGTACACATTATATTCTGCCGATGGCGCGCAAACAGGCTGGATAACAAGCGGGACCCATTCGCCGTCTTTAGATGCACCTATTGGTATTGGCTATGTGAACGTTAAAGACGCTGAAATCGGTACCGAAATCCTTGTGGATATACGCGGACGTAAAGTTAAAGCACAGGTGTGCAAAACGCCTTTTGTTTAAGGCTTTGCCTTGACTTTCGGGGCAAAACAAATTGTATTTGGTAGCGATTAATACCGTTAAAAATAGAGGTTTAGAATGGTTTACAGAATTCCAGAAGATAATTACTACACAAAAGAACACGAGTGGGCTCAAGTTGATGAAAATATCGTCACAGTAGGAATTACTGAATTCGCACAAAACCAACTAGGTGAAATCGTATACGTAGAACTTCCAGAAGAAGGTCAAAAAGTTACTCAAAATCAACCATTTGGGGTAGTTGAAAGCGTTAAAGCGGTGAGCGACCTTTATTCACCCGTTTCTGGAACTGTTATCGAAGTAAACAATACGCTTGTTGATGACCCTGCTCCGTTAAACGACGATCCAATGAACGATGGCTGGTTAATCCGCATCGAGATGGACACTGAAAAAGAACTAGCTCAGTTAATGAGAGCTGGTGACTACAAAAAACTAATCGCTGAAAAATAATTTTAACTTTGTAGCCGAAAAAGGTTTGATTTTAGAATCGACTTTGGCTACAAATGATTTCCTATTCGCATTTGCCCGGCTGGTGAAATTGGCAGACACACTAGACTTAGGATCTAGCGCCGCGAGGCATGGGGGTTCAAGTCCCTCGCCGGGCACCATTTAAATTGCAAACAACAGATTCCAACCGTCATTGCTATGGTTCTACGGTTCTACGGTTCTACGGTTCTACGGTTCTACACGGCCCATG
>TARA_B110001454_G_scaffold122549_1_pt1 | contig 82841 bp, 88 predicted proteins | sample TARA_B110001454 | Tara Oceans TARA_B110001454 (sample SAMEA4397004) | marine metagenome | biome: Polar Biome; feature: [MES] marine water layer (ENVO:01000295) within the mesopelagic zone...; material: water (ENVO:00002006), including particulate matter (ENVO:01000060) such... | reverse complement strand
GAGCCTTAAACAAATACTATTCCAAATGCAAAGTAAGGGGCCAGTTCTTTAGAATATGTCTTTTTTTTAGACATTTTCCTGGACCTTGAAACCAAGATTTTTCAGCTAAGCTTTTCCTAAGTCTAGCCGATCTAGTCTGTATGCGAGTTTCAATAGGTATATTCACACAGTTTTGTTTGCTTTTGCTGCTAGGCCTGACCATCGTCTACTTCAAATCAGAAAATTACTTCGATAGGCAGCAGCTACTGGCTGAAATGCCCAAAGATAATTCTGAACAGCTTGAAAAGAAAGAGTTCGAATTGCGGGTGGTTCGCGCGCAGATGGAAGAGGTTAAATCAGAAACACTTGCGGTTTTAGAAAAAGAAGGCGCGATACCGGCCAATAGCTTGGCCTTGCAAAACTTGCGTTCACAACTACGAAGTCCGGCATCGTTGCCGCAGATTGATATGAGTCTGTTAGAGGCCGAAAAGATTAAAAAAGCATTTCGAGCAAAAAATTACTTCGAAGTTACAGAGATGGCCGAGGAGTTTTTAGATAAAAATTCACAAAGTGTAATGGTTCCCGAGGTTACTTTTTTTGCCAGTGAGTCCTATTTCTTAAATCGTCAGTTCGACAAAGCGATCAATTCAATTGAAAAGATGACGAATTTATTCCCTGATCATATTATGACTGGATACGCCTTGTTAAGGCTAGGTCAGATCAGCGAGAAAGCGGACCAAACAGCAGAAGCAATTTCTATTTATAAAATAATCAAGACACAGTTTAAAGACAAAAGTTTGGTCGCTGAGGCTGAACATAGAATTACTAGATTAGAAGAATAGTTATGAAATTTGCCGTCGCTATTTTTATTTTTATTTGTAGCCAAATCGCGATGGGATATGTCGAATTTCCTAAAAGTTGTTTATCATCATCGTTGCCAGTTTGTCATTTCGGAACAGTAAAAAAAGTGTCTTCTTACAATACTGAAAATTTACACGTGTTTATGGGAAAAGAAACTCTTCTGAAAAAAGAAAACGATCAATTGGAATGGGTCTATGGCCCGGTTCTATTTGAAGTCGAATCAAAATCCTCTGTTTATTTTAAGAAAAAACAAATCACCTTGCAAAAAGGAAAATATCTATTTTTCGGAAGTGAAGGCGCCTTAAAAGTTGACGTTCTAGATGGTGTGTTTGCGATGGGCAGTTATAAAGTCACAGAAGGTTTTCAAGGATCGTTTTCGATGGTTTCAGACGTAGTGAATTTTGATCCTCTGCAGGTGATTAATTTGAAAGAACATCTGGTTCGCTATGTGAATACGAAGCATCTAAACCATAAGGAAGCGAGCGAGTACATGGACGAGTTTTTGCCAAAACATAAAAACTATCTTGCGTGGGCTGAAGAGTTAAATCAAAATTTAATAAAGAGATCTATTGCTCATGACCAAAAGCTTGAGCGTCAAGCACGAGAAGCCAAGCAGCGAGCGCAGGTCGCGCAAGAAAAACGTAAGCTCGATTATTTTAATAAGGTTTTCGAGCGATAACTCGATGAACGTCGATCCTTATGATACAGACCAAAGACGTATTTTGCTGAAATCTTAAAAATTGGATCATAAAAACACAGGGACTCTATTAAAATGGAGAGTATATCCAGGAGGGATATAATGGCCATTTCACGATCTGATCGCGCTAATGAAACGAGTCGCATTGCGGATTTAAAAGAAGAGTATGAGTCGCGTGAAACGGCGAATCTGAAAAAGAAAAATGCGGAAATTAAACGCAATCAGCAAAAGCATCAGGAAGAGTTGAAAGAAACTCGTGAGACTTACGAAGCAAAAATCAACGACATGCAAGGCAAGTTCTATGATCGCCTAACTGATCGTGATCGCAGTCACCAAAAACAAATCGAAGATGTGCGTGGTGTTTATGCCAGTCAACTGCGTAAAAAAATGGAAGATTCACAAAGCGAACGAGATCATTTAGTTGAAAATTACGAATCCGAAAAACAGCATCAGAACAAGGTCACGGAAAGTCAAAAAAACTTAATTCAACGTAAATTTAACGACGAGATCAACAAGCGTAACGAACAAATTGATAATATCCATCAAACCAGTCGTTCCGCAATGCAGGAAACGTTAGCTGAGCGTAATGAAAAAATGCGTGCGGCTCATGATAAAGAAAAACGAGTGTTGGTGTCCGCTAGCGAAGATGAAAAACAGAAATCCTATGATGAGCGCGCAAAGTTAAGACGTTATTACGAATCAGAAATTGGCAACTATAAGAAAACGAATCAACGTGAAAATGATAATTGGGCAAGTAAGTATTCAAATACTGTTCAGACTATGAACGAACAGTATTCTGACGAGATCAAAACTCGTGATGAGATGCTAAAACAGGAAGTGAATAAGGCCCGTGAAAAGTTTGAAAACAAGTATATGGCGTTGGAAGAACGCTTGGATGGCAATAGCGACAATTTGCGTGATAGTGTTGGCGAAAAGTTGAATAATCAAGTTCGAGTCAAAGATAACGAGATCTATCGTTTAAAAAATCGTATGTATGTAGATCGGTTAAATCAGAAGAAAATGGACGGCATTGAAAAGCAACATATTGTGGACAGTTACGAAAAGAAACTTGATATCTACGAAAATAATTTGAACGAGCAGCGTGATGTTTTAAAAGATGTCAACGATAAGCGAATTTCCAAGGTAAATCAGACAAATGCGGATATATTGCAAGAGGCGACTTTAAAAGCGCGTATGGGGCAAGCGTTGTCAGATGAAAAGCATCGTCAAGATCGTAACGCGATACAAGAACAGAATAAAAATGAAGTGTATAATGTTAAAAATTCGGCAGAAAAGCGTGTCGAAACCATTCAACGTATTGCCAATGAAAATGAAGGCCGTATCACTGAATATTATGACGAGTACTTGGATCAGATGAAGGAAGGCTATCTTGGTAAAATTTTCGAGCAACGCGAAAAGCATGACAGAGATTTAGCCAATTTAACAAATTTGATGGGTGAGAAGTTTAGAAAACTTAAAACGACTTATGAGCAACGGTTAGATAGAACGACGCGTGGCTTCGAAGAGAAAATTGCTCGTTTGAATGACGAGCATGCGAAAGAAATGAAGTCATTTAGCAAACAATCCGAAGCGGCAATGTCAGAAAAGAACAAAGCCATTGTCAATACTCGCAATGAAGTCCAAGATAAATACGAGGAAAAGTTGAAGACTTTGCAGGAGCAATATCGGGCGCAGATTGATCGTATGAACGATAGGCACCAAGAAGATATGAAAGAGCTCTCTGTGAAGATGCAAAATTATAGCCGGAAAGCTTAAAAATGAAATTATATACTCGTAAGGCAAAGATCGTGGCTACACTAGGGCCATCTACAAGCACTAAAGAAACTATCAAACAAGCGATTGAGTCGGGGATGAATGTGGCGCGATTAAATTTCAGCCATGGTAATCACGAAGGTCATTTGAAAAATATCGAGTATATTCGTGCTTTATCACAAGAACTGAATGTTCCCGTTGCTATTTTGCAAGATTTGCAAGGTCCGAAAATTCGCGTGGGCCGCTTTCCCAATGGATCCATCGTTTTAAAAGTTGGTGACATCGTCGAAATGACACCTGACCCGGTAGAAGGTAATGAAAAACTAATTCCCTGTGACTTAAAAGAACTTCTGTCTATCGTATCAGTTGGTTATAAAGTTTTGCTTGATGACGGATTGATTGAACTTGTTATCGAAAAAGTTAAAGAGACTTCAATTGTTTTGCGTGTGATTTATGGTGGTTTACTGAAAGATCGCAAAGGTATCAATATACCTGAAGCGAAATTGCCTATTAAATCGTTAACGGAAAAAGATCTTCAAGATTTAAAGTTTGGTTTAAAAAATGATGTTGATTATGTGGCGCTTAGTTTTGTCCGACATGGACGCGATATTCGTTATTTGCGAGAATTGATAGAACTTGAAAACAGCAGCGCAAAAATTGTAGCCAAGATTGAAATGTTAGAAGCTTTGGAAAACTTGGATGAAATTATTCGTTTATCTGACGCTGTTATGGTAGCACGTGGTGACTTGGCCGTTGAAGTCGGTCAAACTCGTTTGCCAGGCATTCAAAAGAAAATCATTACCATGTGTAATGATATGAATAAACCGGTTATCACGGCGACTCAGATGTTAGATTCTATGGTTGAAAATCCGCGTCCTACTCGTGCGGAAATCACCGACGTGGCGAATGCTGTTTTAGATGGAACAGATGCGCTAATGTTATCTGCAGAGAGTGCAAGTGGTAAGCATCCGTTTAAAACTATTCAAACGATGCATGAAATTATTGCTGAAGTGGAAAAGAACGAAGAGAAGTATTATCGTATCTCGCTCGAAAATGAATTTTTAAGTATTCCGAGTAGTATCGGCGCCAGCGCCTGTCTAAGTGCTTTGAAGCTGAATGCCAAGGCCATCGTGTGTTTAACGACATCAGGTAAGACAGCACAGATTATCTCTGGGTTTAGACCTCAAGTGCCAATCTATGCGATGACTAGTCAGCTTGAAGTATTGAACCGTCTTGAGTTGACGTGGGGACTGCAAACTCTGAAAATCAGTGAATATAAATCGTTGATGGATATCTTGGCTCAATTAGATAACGTGATGGTCAGTTATGGTCTAGCCAAACCAGGCGACCGCATAATTCTCACTTTGGGACAACCGGTGGATAGTGGCAGTAAAACAAACGCTCTCTATGTTCACATTTTGGGCGAGACCTCGACTGAAAAACTGCACGATCAATTGATCCCATTGCGCTACAGATAAGGCGATGTGATTCAGTCTAATCAGTTATAGATAAGCATTACGTCGCTTCAGAACAGTTCCGGCTAAACGACTTGTTTTGAGATATAAAATTTCATTAAATTCCACATTCTTTCAATAAAATTTATAATAAAATGATGGGTATGAAGTGGGTTCCTTACGTAGTTGTTTCGCTTGTCATTCTATCTGTTTACCTTGTTAATTCGCCTCGTATAAAAGACGATTTAACGGATCGTTCTATTGTGAAAATGCCGCGCACAAATGGTAACACAGTCATGAAGCCAAACGAAAAATCGCAAGATGAAAGTAAACACCCAAATGCCGTATCGAAAGAAGCTGTTGCTGCGAGTGCACGTGTACCGACATCAGAAGGTGGTGGTGACGATCGCTTGGATCCATTATCAAATCTTTTTTTAGCTGAACAAAAAAAGCGAAACCAAGCGAGCAGCGCCGTGTTCACTTTAATTAAAGCTGAGAAACGTGAAAATATTGATTTGCAAATTGTTGGTAATGGAACATGGAGTCTGTTTTCTGATTTGCAAGTCAGCAAGGACCCGAGTCAAAATTCGTTATTCACAATGGGACCATATCATGTCTCACGAAAAGAAGATTCATCGTCTGGCAAGGCCATGGGTTTGATCTTTGAGGAAAACCAGCAATTTTACGGCATTCTAACTGGGCGTGTGGTTTTAAAGGTTCGGGATCTTTCTGACATGGATGCGATCGTAAAAGAATACGGTTTGAAAATTGATTTAGTCTCTACAGAAATTAAAACGGCTTACCTGGAGGCCTCACACTTAGGCGCCTATTCCAAGTTGAACGCGACACTTAGGGGTGATCAGCGAATTGAACGATTTTATTTTGAAGTTGTGAAAACAGATTGGATTAGAAACTAGTGAATATGACAAAGAAGATAGTTCTTTCTTTAATTGGCTTTGTTCTGATTGTCGCGTTTCAAAACTGCGATCAGAAAGGCTTTGGTGTTGCCACGCCGCCAGTGGATGGGTCTTCAATTTTAGGTCTACCTCAAAGCGACCCTTTGTTTAGTTATGCCTGGCATTTGAATAATAAAGGTCAGTCTATTTTTGCGTCTTCGGGCGGAGTATCCGGCATGGACATGAATTTATTAAAAACATGGAATTCCGGAGTTTACGGTAAAGGCATCACTGTGCAAGTCAGTGATGATGGTGTTGAGTATTCCCACGACGATTTGTCTGGAAATTACAATCTATCTGGTGGATCGCGAGATTATTTTAATACTGTGTGGGCATCTACGAATGCGCCGCCTACTGATTCCGATTTTCACGGAACATCTGTGGCGGGATTAATTGCCGCCATTGGCGGAAACGGCTTGGGTAGCACAGGTGTGGCGCCGGAGGCAAAGTTAATCGCAACTAATTTTATGTCAGATGAAGTTTCTAAAACATCTGATGTTATTGCTGATCAACCAAAAGGTGATGTGGATGTTGTGAACATGAGTTGGGGGTATCCGCAAAGTAATTACTATTCGGTGGATCCTTCATTTGAAGATCAGCTTAAAGAGGGTGTTAGTAACGGTCGCAATGGTAAAGGAAAAATTTATGTCAAATCGTCCGGAAATTCGCGCGTAGAAGAAATCACTCGTGGAGTGAATGATTATCGCCTTGGATTTTCTGTGTTTGATGACTACAGTAATACGCCGTATACGATTATTGTGGGTGGCTACCTTGCGACTGGTATCGTAACAAATTATAGCTCACCTGGTTCGAATCTGTGGGTTTCTTCAGCCGGTGGCTATGACGGTGTAAAAGCGCCGGCGATGGTAACAACGGATAGAAAAGGTTGTGCTTTAGGATATGCTAATTCTGCACTGACAGGAAACTCTGGCAATATTGGATCAGGCTTCCAAAAAGGTAACAACGGAAACACGGGTTGCAACTACACAGTTCAATTTAATGGTACATCGAGTGCAGCACCTACCACAGCCGGTGCGGTGGCCTTGTTATTAAGTGCATATCCCAAATTAAATTGGCGCGATGTGAAATATATCCTGGCGAAAACAGCCAAAGAAGCTGCTTTGGATTTTGATAACACCGACAACTATTTGTACTCGTTGAATCACACTACGTATTTAAGTCAGAAATCACCGGCAGGGTATAAGTGGGATGAAGACTGGGTAACCAATGCAGCTGGGTTCCGTTTTAGCAATTATTATGGATTTGGAAAGATCGATGTCGACAAGGCTGTTGAGTTCGCTTCGACTTATAAATCTCTATTTACTTCGCCGTTGATTGAAGCCAGTCAATCAGTGACTGGGCTTAGTATTTCAGTTCCCGATTTTTCATCGACAGGGGCGACTTCGACGATTGAATTTTCACAAGATATTACAATTGAAGCGATCCAAATCACCCCAGATGTTACCCACGCGAATGCCGGTGAGTTGGCCGTTGAGTTGATTTCACCACGTGGCTTAAGAAGTGTTGTTGTTCCAATGAACAATTCATTGGATAAAACAGCCAATATTCGTAGTATGCGTTTTTTAACGAATGCCTTCTATCAAGAATCTTCAGTTGGAACGTGGACTATGAAAGTAGTTGATGGTCGTTCAGGTACTGCGGGAACTATTAACGGTTGGAAGATAAACGTTATCGGACAAGCAAAATAGACATTATCTTAGGTGTTTCTTGAAATCCCAAATCATTTGCCAATATGTAGCGGTCTTTTCGACATCATCAAGAATTAGGTTCACATATACGCCCGATTCTTCCATGATTTTTTCGCTTAAAAGATTTTTTTCGATAAGTGGATTTAGGTCTTCTACTTTTAAAAGGAAACCTAGCTCTTTCATTGAATCATTTTGCAGATCGTTGATATTTACTTTGCGCGCACCTTTGGCATTCGCCTCTAATTTGCGTGAGTAGTTGATTACGCCAGTTAAAGTTTTGATTTCTTCGTTAGAATAAGAAACTTTATCTTTGTCGGCTTTAAATAGCCAGTCATTGTACCAATCAACGAAATCAAATAACAAGTTAGGATTCAAATTTTGAATTTTCTGTTTACCTTCACCTAAATCTTCAATTTTAAAAAGATTCATGGCTTCTAAGGCCGTTGTCACGGCTTGCATTTTGTTTGTGGCTTCTTGAAAAATTTGAATGGTCGTATTTCGCAAACGGTTCTGCGGAAGAATTAAAACATCATTTTCTTTCGTTCCATATTTTAAGCCAACGAAATTTAAAATCGACAATAGTTTGTTTAACGTATGCGGTGGAAAGCGATCCTCATCTGGATTAGAGTTTTCTAAAAGTTTGATGCGTTTGTTGGCTTCACGAAGATTTTCATTCATGGTACGCATGATGGCTTTGACCCAAACGGGAAGGACTTCTAATTGTTGATTGAGTGTCTCATAAGGCAGGGCGATGACTTCGGAATCTTTTAGGGCTTTAACATTTGCTGAGCGCGGTTTTTTATCAAAGATAGCCATTTCGCCAACCATCGCGCCGGCTTTGATTTCGGCAAGTACGATTTCAGCTGTTCCTTTGGTTTTAGTGATAGCCAGCTGACCGGATTTAACAATATACATATAATCGGGAGCATCACCGTCACGAAATAGGTAACTATCTTTAGTTATACGCTTTGATTCAGCCACAGTCCTATTATGACGTACGGACTAGATTTGCGCAAACCAAACCCATTGGTGTGGGTCCAGAAAAGTAAAAGGCCAAATGCTCTACGCATCTGGCCGTGTTGTGTCTGTATCAATTTGATATTATTTTATAAAACGTCTTCGTTAAAAACCTTGGCGGCCTGTCGGTCCAGATTTAAGTCTTGTTCTTTTGAATCCTTAACGTATTCAGATAAGTATAAAGGTTTTTTCGTTAAAACAGAGAAGCTTTTGATTCTATAGTCTATTAATCGAGTTTTGAAATAGGACTGAACATCCTTTAAGTAAATAAATTTAGAAAAGTTTTTATTTTTAGATTTTTTAGATTCTAAAACAATACCATTTCCGATGTATAGATAGCTAGCTAACGGCATTTGGATTTGGTCAATGTCGTCAGTTCCATAAATAACAACCACGTCGCCAGTTTTCATTTTCTCTGGGGTCACTTCTTGGCCGAAATCGGCGATAAGACGTTCAAATAAATCAGGAGATACGTCGGCAGACGGCACATTATTAAGAGAATCTTTTAAATAACTTTTTTGGTTACCTGTGCGCCATTCCATCCAGTGTACTGCACTTGCCAGTGTCGATGTTTCAGGTAAACGAGCCTCTGAACTAGGAGCTGATATTGGCGATAAGAAATTAGGCAAAAAGTTCTCTGCTTTATACGTTTTTTCTGAATAGTAAGGCGCAATGCGATCGCCGTAAAATCTAAAATTATATAGATTGAATTTCTTGCGATCCATTTTATTGATTTTGATATCTAACCGATAATCGGTAATTGAATGTGGTGATTTGCTTGGAATTTTCGTTACAATCCAGTCGCGATAGGTGCGATTTTTAGGTTGAACATCAAAATTCATTTTATCCATTGGTACATGCTCAAGCTTTATGGCAAATGCGTTTAAAGCTGACATCACTAATGGCAGTATAACAATTACATACTTCATAACTACCTCTTTGTTTTCTTATAGATTGTTAGAGCAAGGAGCGGGCCTGTGTTATAACTGTAAACTGTCTCAATTTAAAACGAAGTTTGTCCTTGAGTGAGACGTTGCTGGTAGATCGGTGACGGATTTTGCGAAAGAAGGTGCTTTTTTGTCTTGATGACTTTTTAAATTTATCTTAACGTTCAGGGTTCATGGAGGCTCAATGAAGAATATTTTGTTTTTAGCCTTAGCGCTGTTTGTTGGTTTTTCGTCAGCACAGGCTAAGAAGATAGATTTTTATGAAAATTCCACTCTACACTATTACAATGGTCTATACGTTTTAGATCTGCACGGTACACGTGAAGAAATGATGCGCGCGCATGGTTTCTTTGCAGCGAAAAATATTCAAGCTAATTCACCGCTGCAGTTTTTTTCCTCTGTAATGGATAAAGCCTTAGATGAAAAGCTAAAAAGTAAACTCGGTGTTGGCGTTGTTTCTGGCTCGTTAGATGTTTTATTAAAAATGAAAATGAGCAAAGAAGATCAGAAAGCTTACATTGCATTTGCTCAAGGTATGAACGTGCCGGCTAAACAAGTTTTTAAAGCACTGTACTATCCTGATTTCGGCGAAATGTTGGCGTCAGTCCAATATGGCAAAAACGAAACAGCGGTTGAGGTTCCTGAGTTTGGTTGTTCTTCGTTTGTCGCTCCAAAGTCAGCGCAAAATCCTGGATTGTTGTTTGGTAGAAATTTAGAATTTGGCGGTGTGGGTTATTTCGATCGTTACCCGGCGGTTGTTTATCTTCATTCTACGGATCCTAAAGATATTCCTTATATTCAAATGACGGCTCTGGGTTTACCCGGTACGCACACGGCCTACAATCAAAGTGGCGTAATGATTTCATTGCATCAGTTAACCGCTAATCAATTAAATCCAGTGGGTGATTTGATTCTAAATGTGGTGGATGAAGTGGCCCGTCGCGCCCATAGTTTGGCAGAAGCTCGTCAAATCATTCAATCTAAAAAATTCACAACCCCATGGAAAATCATCGTAGGGTCGGAATCAGATAACTCTGGTTTTCTGGCCGAAGTTTCACCTAAAGGTGAATTCTTTCACGAACTTCAAGGTTCCGGTTTAGGTGAAACAAATCACGCCATTTCAAAAGAAATCAAATCGGATGAGTTCTTTGCTAACTACAATTACATTCAAAGCTCGATTATGAGAAAAGCGGCATTGCGTGAAGCTTTAGACGCCAACAAAATCATTGATCCCGATAGTGCTATCAATTTATTAGGGCGACGTACTCAGCCAGCAACAGGGGCTAATAGTTTTATTTCTCTTTCGAAATTTAGCAATATCATGTCTGTTGTTGTTTCGGCTAAGGACCACACTTTATATTACGGTTTAGCATCTAGAATTAATACGAAACCATCTTCGGGGGTGTACGTAAAGTTACCTCTAGATTTTAAAACTGATTTTTCGACCTATGAAGCTGCTGTTCATCACCCTTCGGTAGTTTATGATGCCGCTGTTTTAGAAGTCGATCATCATGTTCGCGCCGCAATGACAGAAAGTAGTCAAAAAGCTGATCTTGCGGTTATGTCGAACCATCTAAAACAAGCCGTCGCTGCCTATTCAAAGGATGCAGGGTTGAATTCAGTTTATGCGGCGATGTTGTTAAAACTCTACGCGTCGACAGAAGGTAAGTCTGAGCAGTATTTAACAGAAGCGCAAGCCGTTCTTGAGCGTTCAAAAGCGGTCTTTAAGGGCGAGAACGATAAAGCGATTCATTCGTTATTGTTGGCTCGTATCGCTGTATTGAAAAACAATCAAAACGAAGCGACGGAATTGTATAAAACTATCGTGCCGACATCGAGCCAAATGAAAGTGGCGCTGGCATCGGATACGAAAGTGTTAAAATCAAATGATGCTCGTAAATCTATTCTAGAAAAATCAAAAAAGGTCAAAATCACATTGTCTGACCTTGATATCGTTTCTTTCTAAGAGGCAACGAATCTTAAAATAAAAAAAAGACTAGGTTTATAGCCTAGTCTTTTTTTTTACCCGAAAGGGGATTTTAAAATAATCTAAGTTACATTTTTTCGATGATCACAGCTACGGCTTCGCCGCCACCAATACATAGGGTAGCTAAACCATAACGTTGATTGCGAGTGTGTAAACCATGAACTAACGTAGTCAATATACGAGCACCGCTAGCGCCGATGGGGTGACCAATAGAAACCGCGCCGCCGTGAACGTTTACGCGATCGCGAGGAATCTCAAGCTGCTTCATCGCCGCAAGCGTTACAACGCTGAATGCTTCGTTGATTTCCCACATGTTGATGTCAGCTACTTTTAAGTTAGCTTGGTTTAACGCTTTTTTGATCGCGCCGACCGGAGCTGTTGTGAAGTATTTAGGATCTTGAGCGAACGTTGCTTGCGCTACGATACGCGCCAAGGGTTTGATGCCTTTTTGCTTCGCCGTTTCTTCTGACATTAAAACATGAGCAGCCGCGCCATCATTGATTTTAGAAGCATTGGCTGCCGTGATAGAACCATCTTTATTGAAAACTGGTTTTAATGTCGGAATTTTTTCGAATTGAGTGTTGAACGGCTCATCGTCTTTTTCAACGATCGTGGTTCCTTTTTTAGTTTCGATAGAAACGGGAACGATTTCATTTTTGAAAACACCTTTTTCTACAGCGGCTTGTGCATTTTTGTAAGATTCTACTGTGAATTGATCTTGCATTTCGCGTGTGAAATGGAATTCAGTCGCGCATAGGTCGCCTAAGTTACCCATATGTACATTTCCATATGGATCCCAAAGACCGTCTTTGATCATTGAGTCTGTCATGCTGGCCGGCCCCATGCGGAAACCCGAGCGTGAATTTTCAAGTAAGTGAGGCGCTAGGGACATAGATTCTTGTCCACCGGCAATAGCGATTTTAGAATGGCCAAGGCGGATAGAATCCGCAGCTAGCATCACGGCTTTTAAACCCGATCCGCACACTTTGTTGATGGTCATACAAACAGTAGCTGGAGTTAATCCTGCATAGATCGCCGCTTGACGAGCCGGAGCTTGTCCTACGCCTGCTGTTAAAACTTCGCCCATGATAACTTCATCAACTTCTTCTTTTTTGATGTTAGTTGTTTCTAATAAGTTTTTGATTACTTGAGCGCCTAATTTTGGTGCTGGTAATGAAGATAAACTGCCTTGAAAAGAACCTACTGCAGTTCTTTTAGAATTTACGATAACAACGGAATCCATGATCTCTCCTTTACTATTTGACAAGGACTATGATTAATCTTGAAATAAGAGTCAATGATCATAAAAGCCATACTCTTATTACTTGTCGGATTTAGAATAAACGCTCAAAATTTGGAACTGCCCATCGGTTCAGAGTACAATTCTATACAAATAAAATTAAATCGCCATGATGTGAAAATTCAGGAATCGGGAGCTGCCAAAATCCAATTTGTCGGGATGAAAGATAAAGGCAATTGGAATTTTCGCAAGGACAATGGTGTCCTTATAGTTGAAGAAAAAGACTATGATTCTAAGTTGTTTCACACGCCTACGGAAGGTGTTAAGGAAGGCCCAAAAGAGCGGCTAGTGCTAAAAGTGCCGGCGCTACCTTTGTTTGTCAGCGGTAATGACCTGGATGTGACGTTAGATAATTTGCGTAACACGGTGAAATTGGTTGTGTTTAAAGGTAGTGTTAAGGGTTTCAAAACGCAAGGTGAGCTGCGCGTGTTTTTAAATTCTGGCGAAGTCAGTTTAGATGCTCACTCAGCGCCACTGTTTTTAAATGGGTCGCAAGTGAAATTTGGGATGAAAAATTCGTCCTCGGACATCAAGGTGAATAACTATTCTGGAACGGTGGTTCTGGAAAAGAACACCGGTCATAGCTCTATATTTAACTACCAAGGTGGCGTGACATTAAAAGACGTCACGGGCAGCTCACAGATCGAGTTGATGAAAGGCACTGTTGCTATTGCTCAATCGCAGGGACGGCATGATATTGTTACCGACGAAGTGAACATTGATTTAAAGGCGACGAAAGAGTCTGACTTTAACGTCAAGATGAAGAACGGAAAATTAAACTACGGCACCAGCGGCGTGGGTGGGGTTTGGTTAAGTCTGAATTCTAAAGAGGGTGATATCTATTTGCCATCACCCATGAAGCCTCAGAAAGTAAAAGCTGAGACCTTTTACAAAGGCCGTACATCGGGTGAAAAGTCGGCGGCGCGGTTGGAAGCAAAAACTGTTAACGCGGCGATTATCGTGCGATAACTTGGGGTTGACTTAAGTTCGATTGTAAATGAAGGCTTATTCATGGCAAAAATAGACAAGAAAAAACCGACGCACAAAGCTAACGCATCAAGTAACAAGGCTAAGCCAGCCCCAAAAATGGCGGCAAAGCCTACAGTTATCAATAAAGGGCCTAAAAAGAAGCTGGACCTGAAAAAGAAAGACTTCAAGCCCACCGGCAAATTTGACAAGACGCAAAAGCCTATGCAGAAGGGCGCTAAAGACAGCAAACCTCAAAAGTTTGCGCCAAACCCTGGCTTCAACGGTAAAAAGTTCGATGCTAAAAAAACAGGCGCCGGCCATCAGCCAGCTCCTAAGTTCGCCAAAAAAGAAGTTCGCATCGAGCAATCGAGCAAACAAGAATACCTAAATAAAAAAGAATTGAAGAAAAAAGAGCATGAGAAGTCTCAGCTTCTTCGTAAGCAACAAGGTGGAAAACCAGAAGCGACTCCGGTCGTGGCTAAAGGTAAAACGCCGGCGGTAGTAGCTGAGGCTAATAAAGCTAAAAAAGCAGATGCCAAGGTGGCATCGTCACCGGGCCGTAAAGCAAAAAAACCTAAAGAAGAAAACGAACTAGACGACGTATTTATCGATGATTCAGGCAGTAACGAGATCGAAGAGTATGAGGACGAGTTAAAAGCCGTTGAAGAACTTGATAACGAAACTGATGATGATTTGTTGCTGGAAGCAGAAACAAAAGAGAAAAAATACGAAGACATCGAGTTAACAGATGCGGATGGTAATAAACTTTGCCGTTCACGTGATTGCGATCAGGTTTCTACGGTAGACGGGTATTGCCGTTTCCATTACTTGTTGTTCTGGAAAAATATCCAAGTACGTAAAAAAATCCTTCAGGATGGCAAACTTGGTCGTTATATCGAAGAATTAACATCACGTTACCCAGATAAATTCCTAGAAATGATCCGACGTGATTTACGCAGCCAAAAAGATTTCTTAGCCGCTATCCAAGAACTGGAGATCGATGAGTCGAATCTGGATGGAGATTTTGAAGAAGAAACACAGAGCTTTATTGACGAAGTTCGCGGTGTAAATGAAGGCACAAGTATCGAAGAAGAGTTTGAATAGGCTATGTCGGCATCGTTACATTTTCTAAAAGCTGCTATTAAGGAACCGCTTCAAATTTCCACTTTGTTTCAAACCGCACCGGCGACAGTGAATCGATTATTGTCGCCGTTGAAGCTAGACAATCACTGCTCGGTTTTAGAGTTGGGTGTGGGGGCAGGGGCCGTTACCAAACGCGCCTACTCAGTGATGAAAAGTAAAGACAAGTACTTGGGATTTGAAATCAATAGTGATCTATTTAATTACGTTACAAAAGAATACAAAGACTTTCAGTTTGTTTGTGCCTCGGCGGAATCTATTTCTGACTACACAAAAAATAGAAAGTTCGATTTGATCGTATCGACTTTGCCTTGGTCGTTGTTTGACGACTACATGAGGAAAAATATCTTAAATGAAATTGCGAACCACCTTGAGAAGGGTGGCTATTTTAAAACCTATATGGTTTGTAATGCGCTTTTAACTCCAGCCGGTAAGCAGTTTCGTCGACAATTGGAAGAGCGGTTTGAAGTCACATCGCGATGGGTGTTTTTAAACGCCCCACCGGCAAAAGTTTTTGAATGTCGTGCTAAAGTCGGCAAGAAACATTAGTTCTGCCGACACTTTGTTGTCACAGAAGTTGTTTGAAAGCCGGGATTTTAACTATGCCTTTAAAAAGATAGTACTGAATTTTTTTGTTTGTCGAAGCGCCTTGAAATTTGTTTGATTTATCTATCGGTAAGCCATCTTTCCCTAATAGTACTGACTGGTTACGACGAGCATTCATGTCAGCTAAAACATTTTGGGCAAGTCCTGGATTGTTATGGCAAACAAAAACCATTTCGTTATTCAAGTTCGTTGAACGAGGGTCCACGTTATACGTGCCAATTAAAGTTGTGTGGCCATCAACAACGGCGCGTTTAGAGTGTGTTCCCCAGGTGGCTGGCTCTCTATTTTGGAAGGTTGGATATTCAATATAATTGGGAGCATCCCCGCGGTATAAGTACATATTGATACCTGCCGATGTTAATTGACTAACCATGGGTTGAAGAGCGGCCACCGTGTAACTGGCATCTGTGGATTGTAGACTGTTTGTTTGAACAGACATTTTGAAACCAGGGATTGCTAATAGCGCACCAAATATGTTCTTTCCCTTTTCTGTAATTACGAAGTAGGGCGATTCTATATCCAAAGATTGCTTGGCATTAGATACGATATCTTTAATTGTGTTGAATGTGCGACGAGAATCTTTTGTGTCGCTAGGAAAGTCAGATGCAAACGTTGAATCTGTGCATACGCCCTTGTATTGTGTCGCTAATAATTTTTGCCCCCATGATTCGATTGTCTTTTTGAAGGCATAGTCGCGGGGGTCAGGAACAATCAAGCTATGTGCTCTTTGCATTTTCTTTTTATAAGATGGATCGTCTTTTCCGTTTTTACCCTTTGGAAGGACATAGAGTGGTTCTGCACTTAATGGACTGTGCCAGTAGGCTTCGAAGCTTTCTTGTAGAACTTGTGCCATTGTTCCTTTGATGTATATGTCTGTATCTAGAAAATTGTATTCCGGTGATAGATCAAAATACTCGGAGCCAATATTACGTCCTCCGGTAATTGCTTCTTTGCCGTCAACAACTAACGATTTTCTGTGGTTGCGTTGATTTACTTTCATGAAATTAGAGATCGGACTCTCTTCATTATTGTAATAACGAACCTTGATGTTATTTTCTTTGAGTACTGTGGCATAGTCGTCCTTTAGTTTTAATACCGTGGCTGAGGCATCAATAAGAACGCGGACCGAAATATTTTTTGACGGATCGGCTTGAGAAGACTCTTTGGCTTTTTCAATTAACGCTTGAGTCAAAATGCGTGCGGCGGGGTCTGAGTCTGCTTTATAAATAAAGTACTCTAAATCAATCGTATTTTTTGCTGAACGAATCATTTGAAGTCGTTTTTCTAATGCCGCAATACCGCTTGATAGGTGGATAATTTCTTGTGGATCATTCATGTATCTTCTATAAATGCTTTCTTCTTTGTAAACCATGCTTGAGTATGTACCTTGAATGTTGCGGTAAAGTTCTTTTGCAAGATCAAGCTTTTCTGAGTGTTCTTTTAATTCGCGATTTTTGTCGTACATTAAAATCGGATGTAGGGGTTTATTTGGAAAAGCTTGCGCCATTACGTGATCCGGACTGATGGTGTGACGACCAGCACTTTTTGCGGTTGGCCAGCTTAAGTCCGTAAAGATAACATAAGCTAATTCAGAACAAACGATTTTCTCTTTCGTGTTAACGTCAAAGTTAAAATCGTAAGGCTTACCGAATTGCTCAGCCGCATTTTTAGCGTACATTACTTTTTGATCTTCGGTTAGTGGTTGAACGCTGCGAAGAACAAGCAATTCATCGATATCTAAGAAGTGTTCTAGTGAATTCAATTGAACGCCTTCTAATGCCTTTCTAGATAAGCCTTTGCGTGGATCATAACGAAGCGCTTCTAGAATAGTTTCTCCTTTTTCGATTTGCTTTTTCATTTCAGGTCGGAAGTAGTTCCATAGTCCAGCGGACACTAATTGTTCTTTTGAGCCCAAATAGACTGCAACGTGGCCATAGTAGCCTGGGATGAATTTGTCAGTCGCACGGAAGGGAGTTTTTTCTAAAAGAATATCGAATGGTTGAAGTTTTGATTTGATATAGTTCTTTTCTTGATTAGACAGCTTGCTAAGGTAGCCGTCTCTGTTTTCAATTTTTACGGCTCCGGCCGCGTTCCCAAACAGGAAGCTAATGGCAAAAGTGCTCGCACGGGCTGCGTAGTTTGTCATATCGGACAGGTCGCGCTTACGGCGCTCCCAACGTTCACTCCAAGGATCTGCTAGATCGCCATCTTTTAGCATAAAGTTGTAGAACGCACTGTTTAGGATAAGCGTGTTTAGATTTTCTTCCTCTTTAGACACTTCAATTTTGTACTGATTTTTTAAATTGTTATCAGCAGCGAATAAGTTCATTGCCCGTGCCAACATTTTTCGTTGGTCAGGATCGACAAAACTTTTTGTGATTTCATCAAATGCACTTTTGTAAATTGGCTTCGTATCAAATTTTAGTTTCTTACGTGCCGCTGGATTATCATAGTGAGGATTGATGCCTACTAGAAAATTATCATACAGGACAAGTGCAGCTGCCAATGACATTCTTAATCCAAATAGAGTGTCGCGACCCTTGGCATCTTTTGGATTCAAAATAAACGTTAAATCGCCGGTAGTTTTATCTACCGAGGCTTCGCTCAAGGTGACTTTTGTTTGTGCTTTTGGAGCCACTAAATACTGAAACTGATTAACGATGCCAAATAATGGTTTGCGTATACTTAGATATTCCCGCGCGGTTTCAAAAAAATCATCGGTTTCTTGGGATGACATCGGTGTGTCTTTACTAACGCGTTCTTTAATAATGGCGTCGAGCTTCAAGCTCTTTTGTCGCCAAGCTAACGACTCCGCGATTTTTGGAAGTAAACGAGATTGATAGACTTCTAAATATTCTTTTTTCACAGCAGATTCAGATTGAGGATCCCGGTCAGTTGCTTTCTGGCTGGATACACACGAGATTAAGATTGAAAAGAAGCACGCTAATATGACGAAATTCTTCATATACAGTCCTTTCTATAATTATAAAGACACATATAGGGATCGGCAGGACGCTTAAGGACTGAATAGTTGATCCAATTTACTCTACATTGGTAAGGAGCCAACAAACGGGAATCGACAGGTAGAGTCGAGGTGCGATAATCTAAGGTCTAGTGTCGAGGGAGGCAGTTATGAAACTGTTCTGTTTGATAGTGTTCTTATTTTTGGGGGTGGCAATGGGAAATGAAATCGATCCAAAAGCAGATTTGAAGACGATAGAAAAAGCAATCAAAGATGGTGACTTGGGCGAGAATTTAGCGAAGCGAGCGCAGAAGGCAGGGGATCTGCATCTGACTGAATTGAATGATACTGGGGAATATCGTGTGTTCTCGTTCTCTGATTTTACAGCTGGTTATACGGCGATGATCGATAGAGATCGCTTGGTCCTATTATGTAAAGCGTTCGGCGGCGGCGTTGCGAGAAATTTCAAAGTCAGCAATCGCACGGGTCATAAAATTTTGTACTTTGAATATGATTCGGGTAGTGGGGTTAGTCGAAGGCAGAAAGGACAATATAGTCTTGGCTCGCGAAAATCGTTAGTGAACGACGATAATTAACAAGAAAGAAAAAAGGCCTCCGTTTTCACGGAAGCCTTTGAGATAAATAAATCCCGCTAAACTAGAATCTCTAGTGTGTGTGGTGAGTTTCTTGGAATTGATCATGCTCAGTCGAGCCTTTCAATGCCGAAGTCGATCCTGTTCCTTCAGTGATAACATTCAATACTTGGTCAAAGTATCCAGTTCCCACTTCCTGTTGATGTTTCACAGCAGTGTATCCTTCTGGTGCGGCTGCGAATTCTTTTTCTTGTAAGTCTACGTAGGCTGGCATTCCAGTCGCTGCGTAACCTTGAGCCAAATTGAAAGTATGATAATTGATTAAATGCCATCCAGCTAATGTGATGAATTGGAATTTGAATCCCCATTCGCCCAATTGTTTTTGGAAGCGAGCGATATCAGCATCTGATAAGTTCTTTTTCCAGTTGAATGAAGGCGAGCAGTTGTACGCAAGTAATTTACCTGGGTATTTTGCGTGGATTGCTTTTGCAAACGCTTCTGCTTCTTTCAAGTTTGGAGTCGAAGTTTCGAACCATAGTACGTCCGCGTATTCAGCGTAGGCTAAGCTTCTTGCAATAGCGTAGTCGTTACCACCTTTGATCATGTAGTAGCCTTCTGGAGTGCGTTCGCCAGTCAAGAAAGGTTTATCTGCTGGATCGATATCAGATGTCATCAAGTTAGCTGACTGAGCATCTGTACGAGCAATGATAACTGAAGGCACGTTCAATACGTCAGCGGCTAGACGAGCGGATTGTAGAGTGCGTACGAAAGTTGACGTTGGAACTAGAACTTTACCAGCCAAGTGACCGCATTTTTTTTCTGCAGCTAATTGATCTTCAAAGTGAACGCCCGATGCGCCCGCAGTGATCATTGATTTCATTAATTCGAACGCGTGTAAAGGGCCACCGAAGCCCGCTTCAGCGTCAGCTACGATAGGTGCATACCAATCAGTTCCTTTTTGAGGACCTTTTGTGTTTTGACGATCGATTTGATCCGCGCGTTGGAATGCGTTGTTAATGCGTTGAACAACTTGAGGGACTGAATTTGAAGGATATAAAGATTGGTCAGGGTACGTTTGACCAGACATATTGTTATCAGCGGCTACTTGCCAACCAGATAAGTAGATAGATTTTAATCCACCTTTTACCATTTGAACGGCCTGTGCGCCTGTCAATGCACCGAATGTATTTACATACGCTTCAGTGTTTAAATACGTCCATAGTTTTTTAGAACCATGAGTCGCGATTGTGTGCTCGATAGGAAGAGTTGTGCGCAATGAAACTACATGCTCCGGCGTGTAATTTCTTGTGATACCTTTCCAACGAGGTTCTGTAGTCCATGACTGTTTTAGTGTTTGTGCTTGTTGTTGTTCCCATGGTTGCATGTGAGCTCCTTGTGTATTGTTAATACGTTTTTAGTTTAAAAATTTATAGCTATGAGTCGTTAAAAATTCGCTGAATTCTTTCGATAGAACTAATTGATCTAAAATTTCAGATGCTTTATCCAAATGAAGCGTCGTAAATTGTTCGCGAATTTTGGTCAACTCTTGTTCCTTTAATGCATGGTAGATGTCGGTTGTTAACGTACGTCCATCAGCTAGAACAACGTTAAATTTTAACCACTGCCATAATTCACTTCGTGAAATCTCGGCTGTGGCCGCGTCTTCCATCAAATTATAAAGTGCGGCCGCGCCGGTGCCACTTAACCAGCGGTCTAGATACAATAAAGACACATTGATATTTGTGCGTACACCATTTTCTGTGATTTTTCCTTCAGGAACATGAGTGTCTAGGATTTGATCTGGAGTGATTTGCAGAGATAATTGTTTTTGTTTTTGATTATCGTTTTGGCCAAGGATTGAATCAAATTCAGCACGTGCAATCGCGATTAAGTCAGGGTGGGCCACCCAAGTGCCGTCAAAACCTAAAATCGCTTCGCGTTTTTTATCTGCTTTGATTTGGTCGATAGCTTTTGCGGTTACTTCTGGTTCATTACGATTCGGAATAAAGGCGGCCATGCCGCCGATTGCGTGAGCTTCGCGCTGATGGCATGTTTTAACTAATAATTCACAATAGGCTTTCATAAACGGCAGATTCATTGTTACTTGCTGACGATCTGGAAAAATGAATTTCTTGTTATCTTTGAATTTTTTGATGAAGCTAAAAATATAATCCCAGCGTCCGGCGTTTAGTCCCGCCATGTGGTCTTTTAATGAATACAGAATTTCGTCCATCTGTAAGGCAGCTAAACACGTTTCGATCAAAACAGTAGCTCGGATTGTGCCTTTTGGGATGTTCAGTTCAGCTTGTGCGAATTCGAATACATCATTCCACAACTGCGCTTCTAAATACGATTCCATTTTAGGAAGATAGTAGTAGGGACCAGATCCGTGTTTGATTTTTAATTTAGCTGTTAAGAAGAAGTTTAAGCCGAAATCAAATAGTGATGCGCTCATAGGTTCACCAGCGAATTCAACATTTTTCTCTTCTAAATGCCAGCCACGAGGACGTACTAATAATGTCGCACCTTGTGGGTTTAACGTGTACGATTTGCCTTTGCCGCCATTGAAATTCAAATTTTTACCAGCAGCCAACATCAAGCTATAATGGCCGACAACAATATTTTCCCAGGTTGGCGAGAGAGCATCTTCTAGGTCAGCCATAAATACATCGGCGCCAGAATTCAGTGCATTCACGATCATTTTGGCTTCTGCTGGACCTGTGATTTCCACTTTGCGTTTACTTAAATCGGGTGGGCAACTAGCTACTTTCCAGTTTGAATTGCGGATATAGGCGGTTTCGTTTGGGAATGTCGGGATGTAACCCGAATCGATTTTTTTTGCTAACGTAAAACGATCTTGAAGAAGTTTTTTTCGAGTCGGATTGAACTGCGTGTGCAGTTTTTCTAAAAACTTAAGTGCGTCAGGGGTCAGAACGACGTCACTGATTTGTTGTTCATCTAAATTGAAATTTTCGTGTGAATAATTTTTGAAAACGAAATTTTTTTGAACTGTGTTTTTTTGCATAGTTAAATTGGTGTCACAATTTGTTTTGGAAAGGTACAAATATTTTTTTCTCGCAAGTAGTTAGAGCGCTCACTCTAACGGTCTGAAAAATATTCTTGCTGTAAAATATTTGGACAGTTTTGCGTTTGAAAATTTAGGTTTGGAACGGGTGAGTTTGCGTTAAACCCTTGAACCGACGGCATTTCATTTGCTTAAGTATTTACTCTGTATCGGGGTGGGTATGAAAACAGTTTTTTTATTTTTGGGGACTTTTCTAATTTTCAACGTCGGTTGTAATCAAAAAAATATTTCTTCAGAAATGAATTCGGGACTTCAAATTGAGACTAAGACAGGCATTATTGGCGGCCTTGAAGTCACGGAATCCGATCCTATTGCTAAATACACGGTGATAATTCATTCCTTTCGACTTGAAAAAAACACGGATCCAAAACCAGCTAAATTTAGTTTATGCACCGGCGTGATCATTGGGAAAAAGTCAATTCTAACAGCCGCCCATTGTTTTGGAAAAAATGAACAATCCAAGAAAGTTAATGTTATGGAGGTTTTTTTTACGCGATCATCTGCCAATTTAGAAACGGCGCCAAAAGCTTTTGGAACTTTCATCATTAAGCACCCTTATTATGGTGAAAACGATTTATCTCGGCATTTTGATTTAGCAGTTGTGAGTTTAAATAGCGAAATTCCAAACGGGTATGAGCCCATTTCTATTTTACCTAACAATGTAGAACTTAAAGTTGGCGATTTGGTTTTTCCTGCAGGTTACGGACGCACTTTGGATTTGTCTATGCCGACGTCACCAACAGCTGATTATAAATTAAATAAGTCGGTGGGTCTGAAGATCTTAGAAGACTGGGGTACGTTTTTCTTTGTGGATCAGTCGAAAGGGTCGGGTGTGTGCAGAGGTGATTCTGGCGGTCCTACCTTTGTTCAAAGTAAAGGTAAGTTATATTTAGTGGGTATCACGCACGGTTTTTCCGTCGATGAAGGCAAACAAGAATCATGCAAATCGCACGGTATGTTGATCAAGGTGCAGACCCATAGATCTTGGATCAACACCACGCTCAATAAAAAAGAATAAATTATTTAGTTTGTGGCCCAGAGGCTGGATCAGCTGCTGGTTTTGCCGCTGCTTTATTGCGATCGGCTTTTGCAAGATTCACACACTCGCCATGAAAATAGAAACCTTCGTCCCATGTCGCATGAAACTCATCCGTCGATTTCGGAGAAACAGTTTCATGACAAGCTCCTTTGTTTTTAGTGAAGGTGCTGGTCACCTTCTAATGTTGTGTTGTCATCAGTGAGCGCTTTCTCTGTTTTTTTTAGCTCAATGATTTTTTCTAGAGTTTCAGCGTCATATTGTTCGGCAAAATTGTAGGCATCCATCCCGCTGTCTTCAGTGCGATTTTCATTCACTAAAGCTTCATCTTGTTTAGATAACCATTCGTCAGCTAGGGATTCAAGTTTTGAGTTCACAGTCGAGTATTGAAAGTGAAGCACATCCTTACTGAACGAAACCGGTTTCCACAAAATGGGCAGCGTTTCTTCATATTCGGAATTCTCAAAGCCGTCTTTAGCAAAAAACTCGATAAAGACTGAGCCCAAAAAATCTAGGGATGTGTTTAATTTAGTAAGGACCTGGTCTTTGGCTTCAGGAACATCAAAGGCCAATTCAAAATTATGCTGTTTTAAGCGGCCGTTAGGCAGAAAACCAATGCGAACTAGGACTTCGCGATCGTACACGCGACCCTCTACTACGACCTCAACGTTTTTAAGCTCTTTTTTGTACTGAGCCGTGATCGCTGTGTGAATATTTTCTAGGTATTCTTTTGGAAGGCTGGTCCATTTTTTAGAGTCACTTCGGCGAGGCTGCATAAACACTCCTAGATAGGTCGTTCAGAGGATTTCCTATATATGAAACTTCCGTTTGACACAATGGGTTTTTCCCCATATGACTTTTTTTCCCAATCGTAGGCGGTAAAGCGTGGAAACTACAATCGAAAATCAACCATTTTCTTATAAAAATCAAGATATTGGCAACGGTCGCGGTGTTTATATTTCAACCTATGGTTGTCAGATGAACGTGAACGATTCTGATCGCATGTACAGCTTGCTAGAAATGGCGAATTTTACACCGGTGGATAGCCCACTTGAGGCTTCTGTTATCATCATCAATTCGTGCTCAATCCGTGAAAAACCGGTTCATAAAGTTTACTCAGAAGTGGGTAAATATAAAAAATTAAAAGATCAAAATCCAAAACTTAAAATTGGCATCGGTGGCTGCGTCGGTCAGCAAGAAAAAGAAAAACTAATTAAAAATCAACCTTTGATCGATTTCGTTTTCGGAACAGATACTATTGATACATTGCCCGATATTTTACAAAACCTGATCGAGCAAGAATCAAAACGTAAAGAAGAAAAAAGCAAAATCATTAAAGCGGGTTTTGCGCACAGAGAACCGTACCATGTAGAAACGTTAGTTCGTAATCCTGGTGTATCAACATTCGTGAACATCACTAAAGGCTGCGATAATTTCTGTACTTTCTGTGTGGTTCCTTTCACGCGCGGTCGTGAAAAAAGTCGTCCTAAGGCGCACATCATGAACGATATCCAAACGCTAGCTAAACGCGGGGTTAAGGAAATCACGCTGTTGGGACAAAATGTAAACTCATACGAAAGCGAATGCGGAACAAATCTAGCGCAATTGATGAAAGCGATTGCCGTGGAGACTCCGATCGAGCGTATTCGTTTTACGACGTCGCACCCGAAAGATTTCGACCAAGAATTAATGGACGTGATTGCTCAACACCCAGATAAAGTGTGCGAATACATTCATTTGCCTTTCCAAAGTGGTAATTCACGTATTTTAAATCTAATGAATCGCGGTTACACCCGTGAAGAGTACCTGGAAAAAATCGCGATGATTAAAAAAACAATACCGAATGTAGTGCTTTCCACAGACATCATTTGTGGTTTCCCAGGTGAAACCGACGCTGAATTCGAAGATACGTTATCTTTGGTTCAAGAAGTGGGTTATGAAACAATATTTGCGTTTATGTATTCACCTCGTCCAAACACCAAAGCGGCTAAATTTGAAGATCAAGTTCCAGAAAATGTTAAATCCGAACGTTTACAACGCTTATTTGATTCACATAATAAGATGGCCTTTGAGTTAGCGCGTGCTTATGAAAATCGCGTATTAGATATTTTAGTAGAAAAGAAACATGACGATGACGACAAACCACGCGAAGGCATGATTAAATATTCAGGCCGCAGTCGTCAGAACAAGCTGGTGTATTTTGAAGCACCAGAAACTGAACAGGGTATGATTGGCCGCACGGTCAATGTTAAAATCACCAAAGCCTACCCAGCAGTTTTTAGAGGAGAAATGGTTGGATCAATCAACTAAGAAACGTTTAAAAATTGAATTTCCTGATTTGGCCAAAATGATGGCGCCGGGGATTCAAATCGAAGAGACTCAGGAAGAGGAATCCTTTCACCAGAATGACTTAATTCATATGTTACCTTATGGTGTCTCGGTCGCGCCTGATTTAAGGAACACGTTCTTTTTTCTAAAGGATAAAACTCAGAATTTGACCCTTCCCGTGATGGTAAACCCCGTAGAAGCCAGTTTAATTCTAGCTCAGCTGAATTTAGCTCCGGATATGCAGCTGGCGCAGCCTCATCGAGCTATGGCGGTGATGTTGTCAACCCTGGGAGTAGAGCTGCGCCAATGTGTTTTTGTGCAAACAAAAGGCACTCGTCAGCTGGTTCGTTTGTATTTTACCGGTAGTAAGAGCGCGAGCTCTATAAAATTATATGCCGATCAAGCCATGAGTTTGTGCATCGCCCTTAGAGTGCCAATATATGCGACTTTAGATTTTATTCACAAAAGTAAAGTGGTGCATGTTCAAGGTGACCCACTTGCAAAAAATCTTATCGAAAATCAAAAATTGTTATTGAAAAACACCACCTATCTTCAATAGACTAGGGCATGTCACTCATCCGCACAGCTCGAGGCTTTACACCGAAAATTCACACTAGTGTTTTTGTCGCCGAAAGCGCCAATATTATTGGCGATGTTGAAATCGGCGAGAACAGTTCTGTCTGGTATCAAACCGTTATTCGCGGGGATGTGATGCCGATTAGAATTGGAAATTCAACCAACATTCAAGATGGCTCAATTATTCACGGCACATTTGGAAAATATGGAACGACTATCGGCAACGAAGTGACGATCGGTCATCAAGTCGTTTTGCACGGAACCACAGTTTCGGATCGTTGTTTAATTGGGATGGGTAGTATTTTGATGGACGGCAGTTTCATCGCAAAGAATTGCATCGTCGGTGCGGGTTCGTTAGTGACGGAAGGCTTCCGCTGTGAAGAAGAAGGTTGGTTAGTTCTGGGGCGTCCAGCTAAGGCCATTCGTAAATTAAAAACTGAAGAATTAAATTTTTTAAAACAATCAGCTGATAATTATCGTTTGTACACAACGTGGTACTAACTTGAAAGGGGTTCGCACATGGATAATAAGAATATTCCTTATGCTTTAACGTTTGATGATATCTTGCTGCTGCCTCAGTATTCGGAAATTGTTCCGACCGAGATTACGCCAAGATCTTATTTCGCTAGGGATAAGTATTTAAACACGCCAATTATTTCGGCAGCTATGGATACCGTGACGGAAAATAAAATTGCTCGTATCATGGCGCAATTAGGTGGACTGGGTATCATCCACAAAAACATGGATATCGAAAAACAAGCTCTTGAAGTAGAAAAAGTAAAAAAATACGAAAGCGGAATGATCCAAGACCCGATCACGCTAGGTCCGAAAGAAAAAGTCAGCACGGCGCTGGCTTTGATGTCTAAATATTCCATCAGCGGCGTGCCGATCACGATGGGAAAAACGTTAGTTGGTATTTTAACGAATCGTGATCTTCGTTTTGAAACTAACATTGACCAGCCAATCGAAAATATCATGACGAAAGAAAACCTAGTGACGACTCAAGAAGGTACGACACTAGAACAAGCGAAAAAGATTTTACAAAAACACAGAATTGAAAAAGTTCCTGTCGTAAATCAAAAAGGTGAACTGAAAGGTTTAATCACAATCAAAGATATCGAAAAAGCCCAAGCTTTCCCAGGTGCAACGAAAGATTCGCATGGTCGTTTGTTTGTGGGTGCCGCTATCGGTGTTGGGGCTGAGGCGCGTGATCGTGCTGATGCATTGATTGCAGCTCATTTAGATGTCCTGTGTATTGATACGGCTCATGGCCATTCGAAAAATGTTTTAGAAATGGTAAGGTCAGTTCGTGCGGCTCACAAAGATGTGACAATCGTTGCGGGTAATGTGGTAACGGCTGAGGCTACTGAGGCATTGATCAAGGCCGGTGTTGATGTTGTTAAAGTGGGCGTGGGTCCCGGCAGTATCTGTACTACTCGTATCGTAGCGGGCGTCGGTATGCCGCAAATTTCTGCGGTGATCGAATGCGCGGCAGTTGCTAAAAAATTGGGGAAAACAATTATTGCAGATGGTGGTATTAAATTCTCGGGTGATATTGCTAAAGCGTTAGCATTAGGCGCGAACACTGTCATGATCGGTAACTTGCTAGCCGGTGCGGAAGAATCACCAGGCGAGACGATTTTATTCCAAGGCCGTACGTACAAAATGTACCGTGGAATGGGTTCTCTTGCAGCGATGCAAAAAGGTTCAAAAGATCGTTACGGACAAGCTGATGTATCTGAATTTGATAAATTAGTACCTGAAGGTATTGAAGGCAAAGTTCCGTATAAAGGAAACGCGTCGGCTATTATTCATCAATTAGTGGGTGGATTGAAATCGGGTATGGGCTATATCGGTGCAAAAAACATCGAAGAGTTGCAAGCCCGCGCCAAGTTTGTGCAAATCACATCGCAAGGTTTACGCGAATCTCACGTTCACGACGTCAGTATCACTAAAGAAGCTCCTAACTATAGATTGGAATAGAAATGCAAACGAATGGGTTTTTAATTTTAGATTTTGGATCGCAGGTGACTCAGTTGATCGCGCGAAGATTGCGTGAAATGGGTTACTATAGCGAGATCAGACATTTTGCATACCCAATTGAAGAGATTAAAAAAGGTAACTACGCCGGCATCATCCTTAGCGGTGGGCCACATTCCGTTTATCAAGACGGTGCTCCTTATCGCAGTATCAAAGAACTGGTGGATATAGCGCCGATCATGGGGATCTGTTATGGCATGCAGTTGATCTGTCATGATCTGGGCGGCAAAGTAGAATCAGCAAAACATCGCGAATACGGATATAAAACAGTAAAATGGAACAAGTCGCCGTTTAAAGATGGCGCTAAAGAACAACCGGTGTGGATGAGTCACGGTGATGTGGTTGTGAATGTGCCTTCGGGTTATCAGATCACGGCAGAAACCGATGATCATCCGGCCGCCATGGAAAAAGGTTCTGTTTTTGCCGTTCAATTCCATCCGGAAGTGGTTCACACGCAACGTGGTGATGAGATTCTTCATTATTTTATCGATAAAACAAAAGCTCAGAAAAATTGGCAAGTCGACGATTTCTTAAAATCAATTCAAGATCGCGTGCGTGCTGAAGTTGGGCCTAGTCGAAATATCTTATGTGCCCTTTCTGGTGGCGTGGATTCAAGCGTTCTAGCTGTGATGCTGACACGCGTGTTTGGTAAAGAACGCGTGTACTGCGTTTTTGTGAATAATGGGTTGCTACGAAAAAATGAATTTGAAACTGTAATTAAGTCTTATGAAAGCCTGGGACTGAACTTGCATCCGGTGGATGCGTCTGAAGAATTTCTTGAAGGTCTTAAGGGATTGTCTGATCCTGAGAAAAAACGTAAAACAGTGGGCCGTATCTTTATCGAAGTTTTTGATAAAGCCGTTAAGCGTATTTTAGATCAAGACAAAGTCGCGATTCATTTCTTGGCGCAAGGGACGTTGTACCCAGACGTGATCGAAAGCGTGTCAACCACGGGATCTTCCGTTACAATTAAATCGCATCACAACGTAGGCGGTCTGCCCGAAAAATTGAATTTCAAATTACTGGAACCGTTTCGCATGTTGTTCAAAGATGAAGTTCGTCGGTTAGGAACGGCACTAGGTTTGACGGAAGAATTAATTGGTCGTCATCCGTTCCCAGGTCCTGGTCTGTGCATTCGTGTGATCGGTGAAGTGACGAAAGACAAACTAGCGGTCTTAAAAGAAGCCGATGCGATTTACATCGATTATTTAAAAGAAAAGAAATTGTATCCAAAAATATGGCAGGCTTTCTGTGTGTTGACTCCAGTGCAAACGGTTGGGGTTATGGGCGATGGCCGCACATACGATAATGTGCTAGCGATTCGTGCCGTCACGGCGACGGATGGTATGACAGCGGATTGGTTTGAGTTTGAAACTAAAGATTTGAAAGAAATTTCAAGTCGTATCACGAACAAAGTTAAAGGTGTTTCACGCGTGGTGTATGATATCACTAGCAAACCACCGTCAACGATAGAATGGGAATAGTTAATGTCTGAAAAAATACCTTTTGTACATTTACACGTGCATTCCGAGTACTCGTTACTCGAAGCTTCACCGCGCGTAAAACAGATTGCTAAAAAAGCAGCTGAGATGGGTATGACGGCGGTGGCGTTAACGGACAATGGTTCTATGTTCGGTGCGATCGAGTTTTATTTTGCCTGTAAAGATGCGGGCGTAAATCCTATCCTGGGTCTTGATGCCTACGTTTGTGAAAACCGGTTAGAGAAAAAAGCAGACCGTGATGCCTTTATGGGGCCTAGACGGTTGGTGTTGCTGGCGAAAAATATCGAAGGTTATCGTAATCTATGTCAATTAAGCTCGATCGGTTATCAAGAGGGTTTCTATTGGAAGCCACGTATTGATTACGAAGTTCTTAAGAAATACTCTGAAAATCTAATTGCCCTAAGCGGTGGTAACCGTGGTGAATTGATCGATACGTTCTTAAAAGAAGGCGCCGACGCGGCGGAAGCTAAAGCCGTTCGCCTAAAAGAAATCTTTGGTGCTAATTTTTATATCGAATTAAGTCGTACGATTCATATGCGTGGCTCTGACGTAGATAATTTCTTGATTGGTTTAAGCCGAAAATTGGAAATTCCAGTCGTGGCGGGTAATGATGTTCATTATTTGAATCAAGAAGATCAAGTCGCACAGGAAGTTTTGATTTGTATTGGTACGAATAGAACTTTATCCGATGAGTCTCGTTATAAACTAGGCAGCAATGAATTTTATTTCAAAGCACCGCATGTAATGCATGAATTGTTCGCCGATATCCCTGAAGCGGTGACGAACACGCAATTGATCGCCGATAGCATTAATATTAAATTCAATCTAAAGGATGCCAACGGTAAAGCCATTTACCATTTGCCTACGTTCCCAACGGAAGGCGGTCGTTCTGTTAAAGAAGAGATGGCGGTTAAGTCCCTTGAAGGATTAAAACAGAGATTTGAAGAAGCGAAATTGCGCGGTGAAGAAATTCCTAAAGAGCAAGAGCCTGTTTACATCGATCGCTTAAATTTCGAATTAGCTGTCATCGACAAGATGGGTTTCAACGGTTACTTCTTGATCGTCCAAGACTTTATCAATTGGGCGAAAAATAATGATATCCCTGTTGGCCCTGGCCGGGGTTCGGGTGCGGGCTCGATCGTCGCGTACTCGTTAAGAATTACGGATTTAGATCCTCTTCCTAATTTCCTACTGTTTGAGCGTTTCTTAAATCCTGAACGTATCAGCATGCCCGATTTCGATATCGATTTCTGTCAAGATCGTCGTGGCGAAGTGATCAATTACGTAACGCAAAAATACGGCGTTCAATCGGTATCGCAAATCATCACGTATGGAAAATTACAAGCGCGTGCGGCGATCAAAGACGTCGGTCGCGTGCTTGGTTTGACATTTGCCGAAGTGGATTTGGTAACAAAACTAATTCCCGACAAATTAGGTATCAATTTGAAAGAAGCTCTGGAGATGGAGCCGCGAATTCAAGAGATGGCGGATATGAATCCGACCGTCGCAACGTTGTTAGATTTAGCTCAACGTGTGGAAGGTCTTGTTCGTCATGCGGGTATCCATGCGGCTGGTGTAATCATTGCTGATGGTCAGCTGGTGACTCATGCACCACTGTACAAAGGTGCTGATGGTGAAAACGTCGTTCAGTACGACATGAAGCATGCTGAAAAAATTGGACTGATCAAGTTCGACTTCTTGGGTTTAAAGACCCTGACTCATATTCACTATGCTTTGCAGATGATTAAAAAGAATCATGGCAAAGAAATAAAAAGTAATCTTATAAACATCAATGACCCTAAAATCTACGAACTGCTTTCACGCGGTGACACGGCTGGGATTTTCCAGTTCGAGGGTGAAGGTATCACGGATGCGACTCGTAAAATTAAACCATCGAGTTTTGCTGATATCACAGCGATCACGTCGCTGTACCGACCGGGTCCGATGGCGAACATCCCGGAATACACAAAACGTAAACATAAAGAAGCTCCGATCGAATACCTGTTAGAGGATACAAAGAAAGTCTTAGAAGAGACCTATGGTATCATGGTCTACCAAGAGCAAGTTATGGGTATTGCCTCGATTATTGCGGGCTATTCCCTGGGTGAAGCCGATATGCTTCGCCGTGCGATGGGTAAAAAAATCAAAGAAGAAATGGATCAGCATCGTATCCGTTTCTTAAAAGGGGCCAAAGAAAAGGGCCATGATGTAAAAAAATCAGAAGAATTATTCGAGTTAATGTATAAATTCGCCGACTACGGTTTCAATAAATCGCATGCGGCCGCGTATTCAGTTATCACCGCACAAACGGCGTGGGTAAAGCATCATTACCCGGGCGAATTTTTTGCTGCGTTACTATCGACCGAGATTGGTGATACCGACAAAGTCGTTAAGTACGTTAAGGACTGTCAGAAACATGGTATTAAAGTTTTACCTCCGCATATCAATGTGTCGGAATATTTGTTCAACGTAACATCCGAAGGTGTCTTCTTTGGTTTAGGTGCGATCAAAGGTGTGGGGTCCGCAGCGGTGGATTCGATTCTAGAAGCGCGTAATAAAAAAGAAGGTAAAAAATTTGCCAGCCTAGATGATTTCTTTGAAAGCGTGGATCTTCGTAAAGTAAATAAAAAGGTCATCGAGAATTTAATTAAAGCCGGGGCAATGGATGGTTTTGGATTCCACCGGGCGCAGTTATTGTCTGGCTATTCAGCGTTCTTAGATGCGGCACTTGTGACTCAAAAAAATCGTGAACTGGGTCAATCCTCGTTCTTTGATTTGGATGAAACAGCCGATAAATCGACGGTGTTACCCGATATTGAAAAATGGGGTCGGACGACGACACTTTCCTACGAGAAAGAAGTTCTGGGGTTCTACCTCAGTGACCACCCGCTGAATGGATATGAAAAACTAGCGGAAGTGTGGACGAACGGAAATTTGGGCACAATCGCTGAAGATCTGCGAAAGAAACGTCAAGCTGCGGAAGATGCGGGGACGCCGCCGTTGTCAGATCGTGATAAACGTCGCGAGCCAAAACGTCGTGTGATCCTGTCGGGAATCATTGCTGAATTCAAAGAAATGATCACGAAAAAAGGAACGCGTATGGCGTTCGGTAAATTAGAAGATCTGTATGGATCGTGCGAACTGGTCATTTTCCCAGATGTGTTTGCCAAACATGAAGGGGATTTGAAATCGGATAAACCGCTACTTGTGGGCGGAAATTTAGAAGATTCTGAAGGTGCCATTAAAATTATCGTCGATAACATGGTGCCGTTAGAAGATATTATTAAAAAATCAAAACGAGTGGTGTTTAATTTAGAATCGTTCACGGAGGACGAACTTAAATTATTAAGTGATCTACTGATTGAAAGTAAAGGTAACACGCCGCTGACGTTAAAAATGAAATTGCAAGATTATGATCGCGTGATCGAAATTGATCATCCGGACATTACGGGTGTCAGTGTGAATAACGATCTGTTTGAAAAAATTCATTCCCGTTTTGGACGAACGGACTTTCTGGAAATTAAAAATAATTAGAGGGATTTATGTTTTTAAAAATTTTCTTAAGCTTAGTGGTCTCGTTTTCTTTGTATGCACAGGTTAGTTTGCTAGAACGTTCCTACACGTTTGAAAGTGATAAGGAATCACCCGCCGAAGCAAAAAAAGAAATTCAAGAAAAAGCCATTGCGCAGATTGTAGAAGAGCTGGGAAATGAAGTTTTAGGTGAAGCACGTTTTGCCAAAAACAAGAAAACACTCAGTGCGACGCTTGCTAACAAATCCGCGCGGTTTATACCGTTTTCAAATATAACAGAGTCTAAACAAACCGATAAAATATTAAAACAAACGTTGATGTTTAAAATTAACTTAGCTGAATTTAGAAATGTTTTAAAATCAATCGGCCAGTTAGAAGAGATCGATAAAAACCAGTCCATTCTGCCGTTGGTGCGCTATGAAAATGCGATTCAGCAAAAGACGTCTTCATGGTGGAATAAGGACGATGACAATAACAGTAAATCCCTTTCGGTGATGGAAGAAAAACTGGGAGAAATTTTCCTACGTGGCGGTTTTTACCTAGCGCCAGCCGCCCAAGTGGGCTTGTCAGCGGCTCTGCCAACATCGTACAATAAATCGCAATTAAACGCAGAAGAAACCTTGAAATTAGCGCGATTGCTGCAGACGCCGTATGTGTTATCCGGTCATGTATTGGCTAAACGGTCAGATCGTCAAATGGATCAAATGCGTTTAGAAATTCATTTAAATTTGATTCAAGCAGAAAATGGTAAAATGCTAGCCGACATTAAACGCATCTATGATATGCCACTGGCAAAAGATGCCGGTAAATTAGATAGCGAAATAAGCAAAAAAGTAGCAGATGAAGCGGAATCGATTGGCGGCGAAATTGTATCACTGATGACGGATGCCCTGCAAAGAGGTCTAGTTAACTCGCAAAAGATCCGTGTTAAGTTTATCATGGCTTCTCAGCCGCAAAAGATTGAACTTTTAAAAGAACGCGTGAAGGCTCAAAGCGGTAATATAAAAAATGTAAAAGAAAAGTCGATTTCGGCCAATAGTATAGTTTACGAAGTGGATTTTGTTGGTAACATTAAAGATATACAGGACAAGCTTTTGGCGATGGATGTGAAGAGCCTAAGCTATGCGAAAGTAGAACTAACAAATACTCAGCCCGAGGAGATTTCGTTTGAACTTAAGCAATAGTAAAATCTTATTTCTGATTGGATCGTTGTTTTTAGTGGGCGCCTGCCAAAATATTGAAAAGCGCACCAGTCAACCGGTGAAAATGGTCAAAGACATTCCGGTGAATCCGCGGATTGATCAGGGTCAGATGAAAAAACGTCTGATGATTTTACCATTTAATGATTCTAAATCGATTTTATCGTCGGATATGAACCGCGCAATTAAAAAATCATTGATCAATGAATTGAACCGCTCGCAGGAAATTGTCGCGTTTGATAGTAAAGACCTAGGAATTGAAAACGTTAAGAAAACGCCGCAAGGACCTTACGATTTAAAAGATATCACGAAGTCTTTGAAGGAATACACGGTTCACAGTGCTTTAGAAGCCGAGATCAAGGAATTAAAAGTAAAACGATCGGTACCGGCTAAAGGCATTATGAAATCGGTAACAACGGAATATGAATGCTCGCTGGTTGTTCGCGTGATCAATCAGGGTGGTCGCGAATTAATGAATCACATGAAGGTCGTAACGTACAAGGATAATGGAACGGCGGCTGAAGAATTGCTAAAAGGTGATGTCAGTGGCGGCGGTAATCCCATTGTGCCGACGTTAGTGAAAGACACATTATTTGAATTTGTTCCGCAAATCACAAAATCATTAGAAACGTTAGTGTGGGAAGGACGAATTGCTTCACTGCAAGGTGAGCGCGTGTTTCTAAACGTAGGCAAAGTATCGGGCCTAAATGTAGGCGATTTATTAAGAGTCACCGAAGATGGTGAAGAGATTTTTGATACAGAGACCGGAGGCTTTATCGGAAAAAGCCCGGGACGATTAAAAGGGACATTGGAAGTCGTCAGTTTCTTTGGCCAAGATGGGGCCATCGCCGTCACTCATTCAGGTGGTGGATTTAGGGAGAACGACCGAGTTGAGTTATACTGATTTAAATTTAATTCATTCAGAATACCTGGGTTTACAGGTTTATGATCAAGTTCTGGCTCAACAGTTAGAATTGTCCAATTCAGTACGCGGGACCAAACAGGTTCACGTGCTGGCCATGGAATTTCACCCGGTGATTACCTTGGGTGTTCGAGGCCGTGCCGAAGATGATTTAGTTTTGGCGGCCGAATCCAAAATCCCGGTGGTGAAAACAGATAGGGGCGGTCAGGCGACGATGCATATGCCGGGTCAGCTGGTGGTGTACCCAATGATCGATCTTAAAGCCTACGGTATTGGTGTGCGAGATTTCGTGTGTGTGATGAGCAAGGCGACGTCATCAACTTTGAAAAACTATGGAATTAAGGCCTTTTCGTCTGACGAGGCACCGGGACTGTACACGGTGCATGGAAAAATAGCATTTATCGGGATTAGATTGGATCGGGGGGTTGTTCGCCACGGATTATCGCTGAATGTGATGAACGATGTGGCTCAGTTCACGGCGATTCGCAGCTGTGGGGTGACATCGGCAGCAATTGATCGAGTCGGCAACTATGAAACGTTATTACCGATGGATTTAAAATCAGTGTTTGAAAAATGGATGATCGAATTCGGGCGCGAACTAGATTTAGTGCAAAGAGCTAATAATGAGGTTTGCAGTTTACAATCAGCTAAAGAACCAGTAACAATTAAAGCCAATTCAAAACGGGCGGATATAGCGTAGTTGGTAGCGCGCTTCCTTGACATGGAAGAGGTCACTGGTTCAAGTCCAGTTATTCGCACCAATTTTCATAAATAAAATCAATAATTTAGATGAAAACACAAAAGTCGTTTTGGTAAACTTTTTGTCTATTTTGGTATACTGGTAAACTCACCATTTGTAATTTAATTCGGTCTGAGTATTTAAAGTTCGTCGCTTTGAAAAACTCTATATCCCCATACAAGCTACTTAATTCAGTTTGAATTTCGGAAAAAACAAAAAAAAAGCCCAGATGTTTAGTCTGGGCTTTTCTTAATTTATTGGTTTACTAATCGGCTCGTTTAAATGAAGCCAGGAATGGATCTGACTTCTGATTTATATATTGAAGAGTGGTTTCATATTTCTGGTGTAAGCAGCACATCTGCAAAAGGTACGGATTTCGATCATACCAATCTTTCAAATGTAATGCGCCTATTGTTGCATAAGAATGTTTCCAGTCATGGGGAGTTAAATATTTAAACCCGCAATCTTTTGCAATTTCTGACCACCAGTCTGCAACAGTTCGAGGACTACAATTTAGAAGTCTATCGTTAGGTTTGCAGTATTCGATTAGGAATTTGGTTACTTCACAAAGTATTTCTCTAGAGGGTTGAACGAAGGGCAATTTTATCGTGCCCACAAATGTCTTTGTGCTATTTTCTAAAATGACAGTTCCTTTTATGCCGCGACTCCATCCTGGTACGATGTTGTCACACGTTTCAAAATGAGGAACGTCACCGTTAGGACGGAGATTCTTAATACGTAAACCTAGCAGGTTGCCTCTCCTAAGGCCGGTGCATACGCCAAAATAGATAGCGTAAGCTCGCGCTTTCATACGGAGGTCTCCGGAGTATCTTTTGTCTATTTTTAATTTAATCGAAAGTAAGTCTTCTTCAGTATAAGTATCTTTTTTTCTTGATACTGACGAGAGTCCTCGTTTTTTCATCTCTGTAGTTATTCGTCCAAAAATCTTGAAATGTTCCGCTTCAGTGATGTCATCATTGTCCAACAAAAACGTCATATACTCATTGTGAGTATTTGTGAGGGTACTAAGACTGTTCACTGAGTATTTTTCGTTTGAATTCAATTTTTTGACAGTCTTTAGGTGTATTTGAGCATGCTTTTTCCAAAGCCGAAACTCCCTAGGATGCTCGCAGCCTTTTTCTAAATAGAAAGGCAGCCAGACGTTTTGGAGGATTGATTTGTGTTTCATTGGAACACTGGTGTCAGATTTGAAGTTCACAAACAGGTCGACGGATTCTTCAAAATTATACTTCTTAGTTTCTAAATTTAGTTTTTCTTGAATTTTATATATCTTAAATCCGAACTCTGAAGTCAATTCTGATAAAATTCTGCTTCTTAAAGTCAAAAATTCTTGGTCTTCTAGCGCGGATTCTTTTCTCAATTTTTTGTTTTTCAAGTACTTGTCAATTTGATTTGCAGTCAAATGGTCTTTGGGGGAAATCCACTTGGTAGGTTTTACGGACGAGTTTCCCACTTGATAAGAGTCATGAAATTGATGGGATCTCCATCTTTCTGTTAAGCCCTTAATACCGGTTTTATTTTTCGATTCCATTCTGAAACTCACTGTTAAGTTATCTGTACAAATAGCTCCACTTGAAAGTAAGTCGAGCTTTTTCGATGAAATCATACGTGCAAATGCACATGCGGATTTATGCCGTTGAATCGCTGTTTTCTTTCCTGATTTCGGACTTTTTGGGGCGCACAATTACTTCTAAATTTTCAGAAATTCCAGTAGACTTGGCCTTTCTAATATCTACTAAAAGCTGTTTAAGGAATTTCTCTTCGTCGTAGAAATGTTCGATGATTGCGTTGATTTCGCTATTAGGTAAATTGTCTGGTTTTCCCTCTATGATCCAATTTACGAAATCTTTTCTGGGAATTTTTATTCGCTTTTTGGAGTTGATTTGGTCATACCATCCATCGATCTTTCTTACTGAAATTTCAGAGAGTGATATGTGGCATCTGCTATTTTTTTCCTTTTCAATGGGCTCATTTGCGTCACTCATTTACTCTCTCCTTCTAGTCTCTGCTTTGCGATTTGAAAGTACGATTCGTCTTTTTCGATACCTATAAATTTAAAGTTGTCTTTTATGGCGGCCATACCAGTTGTTCCAGATCCCATAAAGGGATCTAAAATCGTCCCGTTTGGTGGCGTAATTATTTTAGCGAGATAGCGCATTAGTCTAATTGGTTTCACTGTCGGGTGCGTGTTGAAGATCTCCTTTTCAGTTTGATTAGCCTTCTTTGAATAGAAGAAAGGAACCTCGGGAGAAAAAAGCTTAAAGTAATTGGAAACTTCGACTTCACGTTCTCCTTGGTCGTCAATGAGCTTCGTCGGACAAATACCTTCGTTCGATTTCGTAATGAGAAGGTTGGAAGGAAATCGGCCCTTTGGGTGTTGGTGATAGACGGAAGTTTTGCTACGTTCAGAGGTCTCCCAAATTAAACCGCCATTCTTAAAATTCAAATTTGAGGTAGATGGAATTTTGCCGTTTACTGGTGTTCTAGCGTCGTCAATGTTAATACCACCAACTCCATACCTGAGAACATTCGCGGCTATGTTGTGTTCGGATATTGGTTTTTGAACTAAAATCCAATGCTCACTCGCTGGTTTCAGCGAAGTTCCCCAGCCTTTCCATTTTTCTGAGACGGAGTTATTTCGGGTTGTTAATTTTCCGAGGTTCCAATTTTCTGGTTCGACCCAACTGGGTTTTATCATTTCTTCTAGCCACTCTGGTGCGGGACCGAGCAGGGGACGAAGTTTGATCCACCTTTCGTAAGTCGGCACGTGAGGATTTCCATTTGGAGGAAGTGCGGTCCAATGACATGCCCCACCTGTAACGCCAGCGACTTCATCCATTGTACGATTCGTTAATTTTAGTTGGTCTCTTCTTTTACGAATCCAATCTGTCGCTTTATAGAGATCCTCGGTGTCTAAATATTTTGATCTTTGAATGGATTTATCGATGGCAATGCTTTTTGGAAAGCCACTGCCGAATATATGGGTAACGACATCTCGAACCTGGAAACCAGAATCCTCGAGAGCAGTGGCTGTCCAATGCGATGTACGAGGTATTGCCCAGATGAAGCCATGTGCTCCCGGTTTTAAAACCCGGAAACATTCGGCGAAAATTTCAGTCATCGATGAAATCCATTGTTGTCTTCCGCCGTTACTAGAATCCCATGATAGACCTCTAAGACCGATGCCTGCAGGAGGGTCCGTTAAAAGAGAATCTACAGAAATAGGTGGTAGTGATCTCAGCACTTCACGAGAATCGCCGTTGAGAATGGTAAAGTTCACAAGTTATCCTTGATGTAATTTCGGTGGCTCTTGATTTGAAATTTTAGTCCTTAGACCATTCGCCAGGGCTTTCGAGAACGAACACTCGATGGCCTTTAATGTACTTGTTCCCATCAATTGTGTCTGGAACCATGTAAGATCGGATCTTTGGTTTTGTTATCGAGGGGGACCACTCTTCAATTGGTTTATCACCAAGAACTTTAGGCTCTTGGGTTTTTATTTTATCTTTGTGTGAGAGGTATCCAATCAGTGAACCCAGGCCCATACCGACAACTGCTCCGACTGCGGTTCCTCCGGAATTTTGAGAGTGAGCCTGACCAACCCCAGCTCCGACGACGCCTCCGGCAATTGCCCCGGTTAACATTGATTTAGGAGCTGTTGAGCATGCGTTCAGTATCAGAGGTAGTATCATGAGAGCCGCAATTTCTTTTTTTTCTAACATTCAAATTCCTTTCTTTTTTAGTTTAGTGTCTCCAATTCTTCTTTTTTGATTAGGGTGAAGTGATTTTGGAAATAGTATCGAGAGATTTGATGAGGATTGATTTGATTGAGTACGAAGACGAAAGGATGAGTTATATAGGGCAGGACAATTTGGAAATTTTGATTATTTGCAAGTTCTTGTAATTTTTGGTCTTTTCCGGGCGTTTAACATGTCTAGAGTCAGAAGGCCGGGAGGGCTTTGTCGGGGCGTTGTCGGAGGTAGAGTTATTATTAGGTCTTGAAGTTTCAAAGTGACGTTTGCACAATCTATGAAATTAGAATTCCAACCGTGTTTTTCAAACTCTTTAAGACTGAGAAATCGGTGCTTATCCGTATTTCTAAGTCCGTGCTTGTTAAGATGTTTTTTGATGGACTTGTAATTTCCAATTGATTTCACCAGCCAGATAACGTGATTGATTTCCTCACAGCTATCGTAATAGGCGGCAATTGCCTCGTACCTCGCTGAAGATTTGACATGTAGTTCGACTTCAAAAGCAAGTACGTGTCGACGATTCTTATAGTTGAATGCAGTAAAACCGTCGGGGCGGTGAAGGTCTGATTTGGGAACCCAGTTCGGCCACAGTTCTGTTGGAATCGAATTTAACTCTTGCTCGCTCCATGTTTGACTATCTGGCGGCTGTCTTAGTAGCCATTCGCCAAGATGAAGAGATGTTGCCAAGTAATCATGAGTGGAATTAGAAGAGAAGTATCCCTTGATTTTTAATTCGCCTAGATATTGAAGAATACGATGAAATCCTTTGCGATTCAAGCCCCATACTTGTTGACGAATTTGTCCCCGAGGACTTTCGTCATTCACATAACGGGGCTTCAGGTAACCAGCTTTCGTTAAAAGCATCATTCGCTTGTAAGCAGTATCATCATTTGAATTCGGAAAAAATTTAATAGAAATTGCTTTGGTGGAAAGTAGTTTCCATTTCCATAAATATTTCAGAATCAAAAAATCTCGTTCGGTTATAAGTATGTTTTCTTTCATGCCTATCCCTTCGGGTTTGAGCTATCGTGTAGCGGTTCGATTTCGGCAGTTACCTCTTCATTTGAGTATTTTGAAACCTCGTTAGCTGCCTCTTTTGATTTCGAAGTGTTGTCAGGTTTTCCAATTAAGCTATCTAAAAGCTCGGGTGCCAGATACGGCGTTTGTACTTCAATCATGTCCGCGCCGTTTTTCCAAATTGCGCGGCCCGGTACTTTAGGAAGGTCGGTAGCTCTACCATTTCCTAGCACCGCAATACTGGAAGCGTCGTTCATCATCTGAAAACATATTACGCCAACGAGATTTGCTTTCACCTGAGGGTCAAGGGATTTGACATCGGGTCTTTGGGTCGCAACGATTAGGTGAATTCCCAGGGCTCGACCTTGTCGTGCAATTTTACTCAAAACGGCTCGAGCTTGCTGAATTTCATTTGCCTTTGCGTGGTGCCCAGCCAAAAACATTTCTGCTGCTTCGTCAATCACAACCACGAATCTATTGAGGTCGATAGATTCTTTGGGTTTGTTAGCTTTAGAATAGTAAGCATCGACATCTTTACAGTCCTGAACTTTTAAGAATTCAAGTCTCTGATTAATTTTGGCTTCGATCTTGTGTAGGTGCGCGATCGCCACCTTAACACTGGGAACAACCTCAAACTGTTTTCGATTTTCAAAGAGCGAGAATTCCAGGCCGCCTTTCAAATCAATCAGCAGAAAATGAGTGTTTTTATTTTGAATAGCTAAATGAACAATTACCTGTCTTAAGAAAGTCGATTTTCCTCCTCCAGTTTGTCCCGCAACCAAAAGATGAGGACAGGATTTCAAATTGGCAGTAATGGTATTTGCACGTGTTTGACCAACTGGAAATTCGTAAGTCTTTGACGCCAAATCGGGAGTGTAGATAATTTCCGAAGGGATAGGAAAATGCGAATAGATGTAATCTACAGTTCGAGTTTCGCGATCTTCTCTTACTTCATCGATAAAAATTCCCAGTTCGCTTTCGACAAACCGAGACTGATCTTTAAAACTTGCGACGGGAAATCCTGCGTTTGTTAGGCGCATCTTTCTGGTTGTTCCATCGATGGGGTAATCTGAAACTAAGTTTGGCAGACGTCCGATTTTTGAAACTAGTCCTGCGCTTTTGAATGCGGCCGTCAGCGTAGAAAGTTTTTGTTTTTTCAGCCGAGCTTGATTTAAAGACCAGAGCCAAAATGAGAATGTCACCAGTGAAAAACAATATATTTTATAGAGAATTGGATGATAGGGGTACAGTTTTCTAAATGGCATATATTGAAAAAAGTAGTGATCAATTTTAAAAAAAAGTATGAGACCAAATATTCCGGCCCAAGCTGAGCAAAAGGTCCATGGAATTGTTCTAGATTTAATTCCGTAGAACATCTCTTTTGAAGGAGTCGAAATAAATTTAAATATGGTTTCAATAATTATTGGCGCCTTATCGAATCCATTTGAATTTTGCATATTTACCGCTTTTTTTAAGGTAGTGACTTATTAAGAATCTTTTTTTAATGAGAGTTTAGTTTTTGTCTTCAAACAGCACTAAAATTTCTTGCCCGGCGGGAACTTGAATTGCGGGATTTGAATTTTTCAAATCCGACATAGTTTCGTTTGCCATTTCAAGTGCCGCTTTGCTTGCTCCATTGAGCAAGGCATTTTTCGCATTTGGTTTTGTAAGGACTTGTTGTCCAACGATTTCTCGGTCTTGAAGGCCTTCAGCCATTCCGCCAACAAAATTTAATCCGACAGCCGAAGCATATTTTGTCGCGTACTTTCCGACTTTTGAACCAGTGAGTCCGACAGTTTGATCTTCCATGTCAGCGGCCTGTGCCTCGATTGACTGAACGTTTCCATCCCTAAAAACGGCTTTAGTGAATTTCACTGTCAATCGTTCTTCGCCAGACTGGCCGACTCCAAGCAATGTGGTATTTGAAGGAAGATAGGTTTCTCCTAGAATTCTTATGGCTTCGAGAGTTTCAGCTCGAACTAAACCATTTGATGCACCAGTAATTAGCCTCGCTCTAATTATTGTACCAGGCGGGACACTGCCAATCCTTTTGCGTTCAATTCTTTGCAAGCCGGGGAAATTTCTCGCTTTGGTCGTACTTGCAATTTTTTTATTTTTGTCTTGATTGATCGACTCCTTTACGGGGGAGTAGGTTTCTATATCAAGAGTATTATAGCTAGATGTAATTTGACTAGAGTCGGGTATTAGGATTCCTTCTTCTTTGATAGCTACGGGTGTGGGACTATCAAATAAGAAAACGGAAATTATTGAAACCAAGCTAACTGCGGCGCCGATTTTCGCCGTTCTGCTTTTAGCATAGCTCGTTTTTTGCCCGAATCCGAATCTTGATTCGATTTTTGGTTCTGCAACCAACTCAACATTATTATTTTCCATTTTTTTTTACCACTCTTCTGTCATCGTCACAGTCTTTAATGAAGTATAAAGTTGTACCACCCTGAGAAGTCGAGAGGTTTAGTACAAATCGTCTACCTTGCAGGTATACAAACAGATTGGAAGCCGATCCGATAGCACTTGGAGAAATCGCAAGGTCATTCCTGATATATTCGATGGAAAAGGAGTTCTTTGTACCCAAGACAATCTTTTCCGGCTCGGACGGGAAATCCAGCACCGTACCTTTTGAAGAAATGGAAATGTTTGCGACGCTTTTCTCGCAGAGTTTTATGGTTTTAACGCTTTCTGCATACAAATTCATAGAAAACAGAGGCATTGCAAAGAAACACAAGTATTTCATTTTTTGTCCAAGCTTTTGAAATTTGTGTCTCTTATGATTTGTTATCGACTGTTATCTTTGTCGTTGATTTCTACCTGCGTAACCGAGCTTAGAACTAGACCGTATGGATTGGACTCTGTCCTGTTAGTTTTTTGTAGAGCGATGGTAAGCTGAATTGGCAATACCGATTTAATCTTTCCCACTGACATTAATCTATCTGCCCTGACCGTGATTTCTTTGGTGTCACTCTTGATTTCACTAATAATTAATTTTTGGGAGATCTCTTTCTGTTTTAAGGAGGACAGCTCTTTTTCTCGAATGGTGAGCTGTTCCAGCGAAAGGAAACCGTCACGGATGTAGGAGTGGGTATCAAAGCGCATAGGTAGGGCTTCAGCTAAAAACGATTCAATTTCGTTTTTGCCGTTTTCAAGGGGTTTCGCGATAATTGCTCTGGAGAAACATCCTCTTTCGATAACCGGCAGATCCTTAGATGTGAAATTAATTATAGCAATAAGTTGTACAATACTTGTTACCGCAAGGGTGACGGTCGCAAGTTTAAGTGAGATGTTTTGTGATGCGATATTTGCCCATGCTGTAGTAAACTTCATTTTGACTCCGCAGGTTTAGGTTTAGAAGTAGCGGCGGAAGTTTTCTTCGCCTTAATCGTTCTGGAATACTCTTTTGGTTTTTTCTTATTTTCATCTGAGGATGATCGAAATTGATTAAATTTTTCTTTAGTCAGTCTGTAACCAAATTTGTACGCATTCCCAGAGCCTTTTTTTGCAAGCCCAGCCAAAACTGCGGGAGACGCATATCCAGCCGTTATTCCCATTGCCGCGAGCCCGGCCGTTTGAGTTGCAATATTTGAAATCGCTCCTGATATTAAGTTTTTTACAACTATAGGAGTGAGGAGAATTGAGAAAGCTAACATTAAGGTTAGTGCGAGGAGAGTGATAAAGTTTTGGCCTTTTTGCTCAAAACTATTCAGCGCTGTACTCCAAAGGAGTGTGCCCATTACGGCAAAGACAATTTTCCAGGCAGCGATTTCAAATAGCGTTCGAAAAGCTCCTGTGGTCATACTGGCTGTTTGCGGCAAAATGTAGAAAGCAATTAGTAACGGAGAGAAAATGTATAAAAGAACGAGGCAGTAAATTATAGCGGCGTCGAAAAAATACACTGAAAGGAACAAGATCCCGTAAGAGGCCATTGCCGCGACTGATAGTACTGTGTCACCAATAGATGTCCAAGACCAGGAGTGATTCATTAATGTTTCCCCAGCAGCATCGAGGACTTTTGAGTAATGATTTGCACTTCCAAGATGATCGGCAACCGCGTCGGCGATTGTGGAAACCCAATTGGAAATCTGAGGATAGGCGATAAGTAAAATCGACGCCACTAGTGCTCGGCCAACTAAAACTGCAAAAGAAGGCACTCCTCCAATAGGTAATTTGAAATAATCTAGAATTACTCCAACCAAGATGAGCAATACTGCTAGTGAATAGAATATCTGAACGAAAAAATCGTGAATTTCTTTTGCCTGAGATGATATCCAACTAATGTCCATAAAATTCTCTATTCAAATTTGGGAAGTTTAAATTGAGGCTTAGCGGATTGAAGGGCTGTATTTAGTCCTTCAGCGCTAGCTAGCATTTGCCGAGTTCTCTCTTTGTCTTTACGATTCTGGATTGCAAGCGATTGAGCTTGTAGCTTTAGGCCTGAAGCTTGAGTCCTTAACATTTCGTTTTGGAGATTGATCATTACACCCATTGACTGGGCGGTCAGTTTAGCTGCCCCACCGGGAGAAACTGAATGGCTGTAATTTTTGATCCGTTCGCCGATTTCATCTATTTCTTTTGTATACTTATAAATGGTATTATTCATCGAAACAGCTTCGGCAATACTTTGATCAGTATCGTTTTGTACTTTTCGATCTCGAGATTCAACTGCAACTCCGTAAATAGACTCTAGTTTGTAAATGGCGTCTGATACTTTCTCCCAATCCTTATATATTCCTGGATTCGAATTCGGACTAATTGTTTTCATCAAATATAGCGAGTCGTTGATACCTCGATTAAGATCACGGATAAGGTTTACGTTGTCTCGCTCGGTCTGAAGAATATTTCTGAGCTGAGTTAACTGTTGGACTGCATTTGCTAGGATTTGGGCTAATACAGCGTTTTCCTCTCCGAACATGCTAGCTTTGGCCGGTTTCGAGCCACACAGCGCTATAACAAAAATTGGAATTATGATTTTTTTCATCTTTACACCTCTAGGAAGCGGCGACGCCCCTTGGAAATTTGTTGGCTAGATGCTTTAAGATTTCAAGTTGGCTTAGTTGAGGTTCTGTTTTCTTAAATTGCTCGATTTCAGCCAAATCACGAGGATCGGTCGTCGCAATCCAAAGTTCAAGCGGTGTTGGCTCAATAACAGCGACAGTTCGTCTTTCGGCGCCTGCGACCAGAAATGCTTCCGCATACTCACCCTTTTTTTGATGAAGTGATTGGATCAATGAAATTTCGTTATCATTTAATCCTAATGATTCTTTCATTTTTGAAAAGTCGCTCTGGTTTTGAGTGAGTATCCATTTTATAGTGCAGTTTGGCAGTAGCGCTGACGAAATTTTGGAGTTTAGAAAATCCGATAAATCCTGGCTTATTGCGATGGCACTACAATAATACTTTCTAACAGTCCGAAAAACTTCTTCAATAAATAGAATTGCGGCATCGTCGCGCAGAAGCCTCCAGCATTCGTCAAAAACGATAAATTTTTTTCGGGACCGATCTTTCTGAACCTCTCGCCAAACAAGGTCGGTAATAATGTATAGGCATACTCCCTGCAAATCAGGATAGTTTTCTAAGCCCTTCAAATCAAACGCGACTATATCCTTCTGGAATTCAACGTTTGTAGGCTTGTCGATGAATCGGCCATAGGGTGTATCGCCACACCAAGTAGAAAGAATTCTCCCGTAGTTTTTGATTTCCTTCTCAGGGTGTTCGAGCAGTAGTGTGCGAAGATGTGATAAAGTAGGGCTCTTTTGTGTATCATAAACTTTCTGAATGGCAGATTCAATTTCGGATCTAGCTAATTTGGGAATACGCTCAGAGCCGTCCTCTCTAGTCATTAATTCGACCAATCCCAATAGAAATTTGATTTTTTGAGGAGAAGGTAGCGATTCACCAGGCAGCAAATCGAAGGGATTCACTGCTAAATGATCGTTTGTCCCCAATTCAACATATTGGCCTGAGAGATTTTCGGTTAATTTTTTGTACGAGCCGCCTACGTCGCAAAAGAATACCTTTACGTTTTCTTTAAGCATTTGCATTAGTAAGAGATTAGTCATCGCTGACTTTCCACTTCCGCTGGCTCCGCTGACTAGTGAGTTGAAGTTTGAAAGAGAAGGATCAAACGGATCAAAGCTCAATATGTTGCCCATTCGGGACTTTAAAATAATGCTCGGTTTTTTGTGACCCGGCCATGGACCGTAAATGGGAAGTAAATCACAAAGGTTCGAGGTTTTAATTTTTTTGACCCGCTCTTTACAGCGCGAGTTCGGAAGCGCGACCTGCGCAAAAATGTCAAAACTAGCTAGTGATTCAGTTAGTCCTTCGGCTCCTCCCATTTCTCTGAATTTCGAAAGCGTAAGATCCACTTGGTTTTCTAGATCCGTTTCGTCTTCGCTTTGAAGAAGAACTGTAGTTGAGACGTGAAATACTTTTTGCCCCTGGGCAATCATTTGTTCCAGCAAAGTTTCTAGGTCTTGGAACTTTGCCGAACTTTCAATGTCGGATACGCCGGTGCGTTTTCCAACTGCCATGGAATACGCGATTCTTCTCTGAGTTTGCAAATTTTGGATTTCTTTCATTTGGTCAGGGACATGTATCGTTGTATACAATCGCGATTTAAAGGGAAGTTCTCTTAGCTGAGATGCCATCGACGAGTACGTTTGCTCTGGAAGTTGTTTCAGAGAAATCACTCGAAATTGAGTCTGACCAATCGCGAACCCCGCCAAACTTATCGCAACGTCTGAATACAGCAATGTTTGCCGTACTTCTTCGGGGTCATAGGACTGAAATGGTATTCGACGGGAAGGATTCCACTGTTTATAAAGTATCGAAGCAATTTCGTCGGATGTGAATGATCGGCAGGTGACGCCTAGTAATGTTAATCCTTGGACAATGTTATCTCTTAAGCGAAGCAGGCTGTCGATTTCGCTTTTAAGTCTAGCTTCAGAAATTTCTTGAAAATTGTTTTCTTTCGAAAATAGTTTCGGGGTTGAAATAAGGGAACTACTAAGGGGTTTTCGGACAATTACTTTAAGCTGATGAGTCGGTAAAAAACCAAGTTCATCATCTTTCCTAAGTAGCTGTGCTCTCTCATTGCACAGTGATTTTGCCACCTCATTGTGGGATTCGCTTCCCAATAAAAGATGATGTTCAATTACCTTTTGGTTTCCCGGCAGAATGTCCTGAACAAATTGGATATCGATGTTTGGGGAAAGACCATTTAGGAATTGTTGGATATTGATAGAGAGATCATTTAGTCTTTCGTCACTCCATGTGGATACGTCGACCGGAGTGGCTTCTAGAGCAAAACCAAGCGAGCCGTCCGTGTAGATAATAGCATCTTCTTCGAATCCCCATATTTGAAGATGGTCGGCCAATGCAGAAATCATTTTGTTTTTCCTATTTTTGGTGAAGGTTTTGAGTTCGACGGCTCACTGAAGGCAGACAGGTATTTTGGATTAAACTGAAATTTTGCAAGATGAATTAAATAATTATCTGGTTTTCCTCGTTTACCTATTTTTAGTACCAGCGCCACAACGACGACGGGAAGCCAGACCAGAAGTAATTTTTGGTTTGTTGATCCGAATAAAAAATTAAGGATTGAGAGTAGCAGAAAAATAGCCAGGACGTCCGGAACTTCGTATCCTAATATTAATAATTTTCTTTCTAAACTGTGGCTAGTTGGTTCCGTTTTTAATGGCATTTGCATCCCGCAAAAAAGGGTAGAGTGGCTAATGAGATTTCGAATTTAGTTAACTAAGCCGCGAATAAAGGTCATAATACTAGGCGCACCGAAACCAATGACCATTCCCATAATCGCGAGCCATAGATGGGACCGAGCATTTGCATTTCCCGTAAAAAATGAGAAAGCGGCAAACACCAGTCCCAGTACCGCGCATAGTGGTAGAATTTGATTTATTAGTTTGGATTGAATTGTCCCTAGGGTGGATTCGACACTACAGAAACCTGTAAGTGGCATAAACAACGATAGAGCCAACACAATCGCAAACAAACCGTTGGACATTTTCATGTTCCATTCCTTTGTTTGTGGGTTAAGTGGCTCTTAAATTTACGAAATGATTTCGTTGAGGCTAATTCAGGTTAAAGTCCATTTGCTTTAGAAAATATTCCCTTACTTCCTGGTCGCACAATTGTACTATTCCATAAATTGAAAATACGAATGCGAAGCCGACGGAATTGAAAACGAACAGAGCAATTGCGCAAATCCACGACCACTTAGTTTTTTTTCTGAGCTCTTGCGCAACGAAAAAGGTTAAAACTCCAAATAGGATCGGTCCGAATGCGAAACGAATGGCTGTGAATGGGGTAGTGAATGGTTCGAGTTCAAATCCAGCATTTAGCTGTTGAATTTCAAGGAAAGCCATAAACGACCACAAAGTTGTAGCGATAGCGGATAGGTACAAGGCACTAATCGAGTTTGAAATTTTCTTTTCCATTTTTTCTCCTGATAAAAATTAATTTGGTAAGGGCAGTCCGGCTAAGTTGATGGCAGCAACACACTCTGAAGTTTTCCAACCCCATTCGGAAATTGGATCTACTATTCGTTCAAGTTGTTCGACCTTTAAATGCGGGTGAATCGAAATAATTGGCTGCCCGCGAAGGCGAAGCCAGGAATTAAGAAGTCCAATATAATCCAGATTCTTCATCTCTAGGGGGCCAGTGTAGGCGATGGTGCCAATTCTTTTTTTCATTTCAACAAGTCCAACGAGCGCTGCCGTGTCTCTAAGATCACATCGAAATAGTAGTGTTACGGGAATATTGCCGAACGAACTCATAGGTCAACTCCGCCACTTTCCGAAATAAGACTGTCGATTGTTACCTGATCGGGAAACAAGCTCATAAATACTCGCTGTCTTGGAAACGTGAATTGAATTTCAAGATGCCTCTTTAGATCTTTGGAAACAAAACCGAATCCGACTGGGCGGCGAAAAGTTGGAACATCATTTCCGATAACCTTTTTCGCAAACAGAGTGAAATTTCCGTCTCCTGTCTTGTTAGCTACCAAATAGAACAGCTCTCTTGGAAACGCCCACATCTTAACTATATAGTGTGGTTTTTCAGGAGAATTAACCTCGTAGGCTTCTCCTGCCTGAAGTGCGTTCCTCACTCCAGCCGCTTCTTTGAAGCCGGTATAAACGTGAAATCGATTTTTAATATCAATAGTTGTCATAGGTATTCCTTTGCTCATTTGAATTTGAAAAAGTGGCTTGGATTGGAGCGGTTAGAGAGCTACGTTAATTTTGTCTCCGTTTCTCCACTTAGTGACGGCCTCTCTAGAATTCCATTGATGCTCAATCGAATGATGGGAGATCCAACCATTAATATAGTCTCGAATTGTTCTTTTTGTACGCGACGAAATTTTCGAGATCGTTTGCAGTACCAACATATACTTCCTCCTCGGGATTTTCAGATTCAATTGTTTTCAAATAGTTTTCCCAATCTTCTGATGACCAATTTTTTGAATTCACCAAAATCGAACCGTCTTGAGAATCGGTTGCGTCTGAATTTTCAAGAATATAAGCCAGCATGAGTTACTCACAGGCCGCTAATGATAAATGCTCTTGATTTGGAGTGGCGTCTGATTCCGGAGTATCAAGGTGCAGAATCTTGGATCTTACTCGAATTGGTTTCTCTTGTTTGGCGGCGAAGGCGTTAAGTGCGAGGCGCTTCTCGAAGTTTCCCGAAGTAACATCCATTTGAGCGGAGTTCCAATCGCAGCTTAGGCAAATTGTATCTTCTTCGAGTTTTAGAATTTCAGTGCTTTGGCATGAAGGACACTTTTTGAATAAAAATTCCTTAGTCTTAGTATCAATTTTCGTGATTTTGTTTTTCATATTTACCCCCAAATATTGTCACTTTTCAGCTCGGAAAAGGTGTTGGCATAGTTTTACGACAAGTACCATGCCACGGCTTCAATCAATGTTTGCATGAGGGCCTAACTGGTTAGAATTCTGAGGTAATGATCGAAAAGTACGTTTTTTGGAGAATTGAAATGGGTGTCTCAATGTCTCAGACATTGAGACGCAAAGATTGAGACATAGAATCTTTACAGAGTGAGACATTTGCGCTTCAAAAACTGAAACAAAAAAACTAGAGTCAGTCTCGTCGAAAAGGTGGGGGCCTTCAGTGATTTCTAAAAATATTCAAGTTCTAATTATTGATGATGAGCCAATGTGGCAGACCACAACAGAAGGTATGTGCCGAAAAATATTTTCCAAATTGGTTGAGGAGAAGACTTTAAATAGTACTGACCAAATTAATTTCCTTTGTGCAAGCAATGTGACCGATGCAAAGGACCTCTTAGCGGATAGTAAGATACATTTAGTACTGTTGGATAAAGATCTGGGAGTTGATAAAAAGGGAAAGAAATTAAACGGTATCGACTTTCTAGTGGAATTGAAATCAATCCAACCATTATCCCAGTTTCTAGTTTTAACTTCAGATGTTTCGACGAGAGAAATTGCTCGCGCAATTAAGTTAGGTGCATCAAATTATCTATTTAAATCATTTGACGATGCGTCTACTGAACTAAGACTAGAAATAATTAAAAAATCATTCATGTCTTTTTTTGAAGATTTCGCAAAAACTAAAAATAGTTCTCCGGGAAAAAAAGGCCTTTATTCGACGTATGTTTGTGAGTCTCCGGTAATGCAAAGATTGAGCGAAAAATTAAATGCATTGAGTGAAACGTCGAGACCCGTGCTTATACTAGGGGATACTGGCCTAGGAAAAGGTGCGGCGGCAAGAAGACTGAGTGAGTTCAGCAAAGATTCTAAATCACAGAGTGCGCGTGAGTTTGTGCAGTTAAATATAGGGGCGACTGAGCGTAACATGGCCGAAGCCATTCTGTTCGGCACAGAACCGGGAGCATTTACGGATGCTTCAAAACAGACAAAGGCGGGCCTTCTGGATGTTGCGAGAGATGGCGATATTTTCTTAGACGAGGTAGGGGATGCTTCTCTTGAACTTCAACTCAAATTATTAAAAGTAGTTGAAGAAAAAGAATACTATAGAGTTGGAGGAAATCGTCCTATTAAAACCAATGCCCGCTTTATTTTTGCAACTAACAAGGATCTGAAGAAGCTAGTTGCTGAAGGAAAATTTAGAGAAGATCTCTATATGCGTATTTCAATCTTTGAAATTATGATGCCGAAACTAAGTGATCGGAAAGAAGATATTCCAGCGCTTATTTCTGGATTTCTCAATAGGGCGTGTGCTGAACACAAAAATAAACAAATTGAAATTCATGATCTACCGAAAGACTTGCTTGAGTATTTTGGTAGAGATGAGATCCCGGGAAATATTCGCGGAATAGAAAACGATGTCGAGAGACTTGTTGCTCATACCAAATACGATGAAGGTGGTCGCCCAAACCTTAAGGAATGGAAAAAGACAATAGGTCTCACTGTTCCTGTTGCTTTAAAAAGAAATGAAGTTTTGAATATTGCTCATCTCCAAACGATGCGAACTAATTTCATCGACGCAGATTTCCCAGGCCTCAAGATAGCTACAGAGATTTTTGAGAGAAGAATTTTTGAAGAACTCCACAGGAATGAGACATCTATTAGAAAAGGTGCAGAGTTGTTGAAGATTTCAACGAACACCTACACGACCAAACAGAGACAATACTCGATAAATATGGAGGGCTCTTTATGAAATATTTAGAGGGTAAATCTATCGATATCGAGAGTTTAAAGCATGATATCCTCGGACTCGTTGGACCTCTAGAATATTCTAGAGAGCTTAGCGAATCTGATGAGCAAGAACTGTCTTCAAAGATTCACAAACAGGCCATTGCTAAGATCGAAATGATTGCTAAGGAATTAGAATCAATACAGCAAAAGGTGAGCGGGAATGAAGTTTCTAAATAACATTCTTGAGGCCTTTTTGCTAAAAACCATCAATGTCGATAGGTATCTTCCTATTCAGTTAGACATTACCAATTCATGTAACTTACGTTGTGTGCATTGTTACCATCCTGACCATAAAAATGAAGGTGCTTTATCTTTGAATGAGTGGAAAGAAATATTGCGTCAGTACAAGGCACTCATTCGCAAAATGTACTATCGGCCTTGGATTGTACTTTGCGGGGGTGAACCTATGGTAAGCCCCCACTTATTTCCAATATTAGAATACATTCGAGAGAATATTCCTGGAGCAAAGATTTGTATCCTTACAAACGGAACACTTGTTACCAAAGAATTAGCAAGAAAGCTGAAATCATTGGGAGATATCGAATTTCAGGTGAGCCTAGATGGTCCAGACTCTAAACGACATGATCGCATTCGGGGAGAAGGAAATTTTGATAAGGCTCTTGATGGTATTAATAACCTCCTCGCACTTAATATGAATGTAAATGTGTTGTCAGTGCTTTCTTATCGCACTAGTGGGTGGATGGAAGACTTTTTTAAACTTGCAAAGGAATTCAAGTTTAAATCCGTAAATTTCGTTCGTTTTGTTCCAGAAGGATATGGTAGACGTTTGCTGGACGCTTCTGAAGATCGTCCGTTAGAAGGCGCTGAACTAAAAGCGGCCTATCGAAATATCATTCATTTTATTACAAAGTACCAAGTAAGGAGCGCTACGCAGAGTCCACTATTTGAGCTGCTAATTCCTGGATTAGGACGGAGCGGTCGATATTGGGAACTAATAGTTGTGGACTATCAGGGCTATATAATCGCAAGCAGCCGATCTAAAATTAAATTAGGGCACTCATTGAGAGACGGGCTTGAATCAGTTTATTTGAACAATTCAATTTATAAAGAACTAAGGGCAGGCAATGTAGAAGTTTGCGGAAAGTGTCCTCATTATGAAGTATGTGGGGGCGATAGGAATGCGGCGTATGCTGCTACTGGAAATTTTTTGGGTCCTGACCCAGGGTGCTGGAAAGAAAATTTTGAATTAAATAAGACGGGGGTTTTATGAAGAAAATTTTAAAGATTATGCTTTTGATATTGAGCTACATGCCAATTTCATCTGTCGCAGTTGCTGCTTATGGGAAAGCAAGTGAGATTGAGGGCGAGAATCAAAAGTGGATTCTACGGGAAACAGCTAGACAAATCAGATATCTTTTACTTCCCACCGGACAGAGGCAGATTGATCTAGAATCGGCTCGTCAAAGGTATTCTGAGCTAACGGGATTGAATGGTGAGATCCTTGATGAAAGCTTTGCTAAGGCGATTCAATTCATGATGGAGAACGGTTATATCCAAATGGACGAGAAAACGATCATTACGGCTGGTGCTAGCCATATCATACAGAGTTAGTCATGAAGAGAATATTAGGACTTATATTATTAGTAACACTTTTTGGATTTGGGGCTGTTCAAATGAACTCAACTACTGAAATTCGACCATTAAGAATCGCGTTTAACAGTCCTTGGATAAGTATTAGTCCGGGACTACAGCATACCCTTATTGGGGATTTAACTTTAAGCAATCAATTTGAAGCTCTAGTAAGTTTCAATGAAAATGGCGTGTATGCTCCTCTAGCTTCCAAAGAGTGGTCGGCATCACCAGATTTTAAAAAACTAACTTTTAAGATCGATACTTCTAGATTTTTCGCTGATGGCGTTCGGTTGTCAGCTAAACATTTTAAGAGCTCATGGGAAAATGCCTTAAAGCTTGATCCGAAGTCTTCGAATAATAGTGTGTTAGATGTTTTGTATAAAATAGATGGATTTTCAGAATTCGAGAAAACAGGAACAATTTCGGGAATTAAAGTTATCGATGATGAGACCTTAGAGTTGAACTTTTCAAGCTCCTTTCGGATGGCATTGGAACACCTCGCTGGAAGTAGATTTTCGGCCTATCGTGAGGTTCAAGGGAAATTTATTGGCACCGGAGCCTACGAGATTAGTGAGTTGGGTCAAGATCATTTAAGGTTAGTTCCAAACATGCGATTTCAAACACCGCCGGAAGGCGAGATTGATCTTCGAGTTATTAATACCGCGGATTCCTATCAAGCGTTGCTCCGAGGAGAGTTAGACGTCATGGCCTATGCATTGGGAAGTAGCATTCCAGAAACCGTATCATCGAACGAGAAAGTATCAGTGTTGGTAGGACAAGATGCGGCTCACAAGGCAATATATCCAAACCAGCAAAAAGGAAGACTTTTCGAAAAAAGGGAGTACCGACAAGCGTTGCAGTATTTGGCTTATGAATTTGCGAAAAAAGATCATTCGTTGCTCGGTAACCCAAACTTTTCTAATCAAGATCCTCAAGTGTACCTACCTTACCAGGCGGGGAGAATAGATGAGTCAGAAGTTCTAAGTCGAGTTGAACAGGGTAAAAAGTTTGTTGATGAATTAAGGGATGCTTCAAAACTAAATCCAATCGTACTTTTGGAAGTTCAAGAAGTCTCAATACGACATTTTCTTGAATCAGTAGGACTTACCATTTCGGATAAATCCAGAATTGTATCGAAAAGCGATTTAATTAAAGCGATTTACGATGGCCAAGAAGCCGACATTATTCCAGGAGCTTTCGGAGTGGCCTCTGGCGACCCGGATGGAATATATCATTTGCTTGGCCCACAAGGTGCCATCGCGAGTCCAATGCTAAAGAATAAAAAGGTTGGAGATATTCTTGAAGAGGGGCGAAAAATCGTTAAGCGTGATGAAATCGACCCTTTCTATAAGAAAGTAAGTAAAGTAATTCTCGATGAAGTACCAATCGTCCACCTGGGTTTTGTAAAGTCGGTCGCTGTTTACAGAAATGACAAGGTCTCCATCAGCGAAAAAATTCTAAGACGTAGTGAAGGTCATCTATATATTTATAAGGTGAAATAATGACATTAAAAGAATGGTTAAAAAAGTACCACACTAGACCACAAATGATCGTGGCTCTTTTTATGATCTCTGTTTGGGTCTTTTTTTCTGTACGATCTTTCTATGCGATACAGGTAAAAAACGATACATACGTTAAGCAAACTGCTGATCTCTTGAGTCTCGCTTTTAATCAGAATAACCGCGTGTTAGCGGAGAGTATTTTGGGAATGGTTTTAACTCAAGCAGGAGCTACTGGGGCTGAAGTTTGTTCTGGAGAAACGCAAGTTATTGGGGCCAACAGGTCATTAAATTCATGTACAGAATCGCGCAAGCTATTTGAGCGAATTGTAGAAGTGAAAATTACTGGGTCCGGAACTCAGGTTATTCGCGCAAGGTTTAGTTACTTAGACGACTTTTGGTCAATCTTCAGAAGTTTGGGGTGGTCGCTGATTCTTGTTCTTGTCGGAATTTATTTTATTCAATCTACGAAAGAGAGAATTGCAAAAGACATTTTCGATCCTTTGATAAATAATCTTTTAGGCGATAAATCACTAGAAATAAACGAACTAAATGAATTGCGACTCAAAATTAAGACTTCTAAAGACATAGAGGCTGAAAAAGCGGTTATGCTAGCTATTCGAGAGAATAATCAACAAGTCGCACATGATATTCGAAGTCCGATTGCGGCTATCAGCGCTTTAGTGGAATTGATGGATCTACCTCAAAATCAATTGAAAAAGGCTTTAGACCAGGCAGTAAGCCGTGCCAAATCAGTTGCAAATTTTCTTCTTCAGGCAGAAATGAGGATTGATAATTTGAGTGACGTCAGGAGTTTTAATCTTGGAACTGCTGTTAACGATATCATCACTGAAAAGTCCCCACTATTTGTGGGAGGGAATATTAAGTACATTGGACCTCCTAACTTCAATGTCGAGACGAAGTTAAGCAGTGCTTCGCTTGCGAGAATTTTATCCAACGTTATCGATAACTCAATTCATGCTTGCCTGAAAGAAAAAGAGATAGAAGTCGAACTGAGTTGCAACGCAGGCGAAGTTAAAATTGTAATTTCGGATACTGGCGTTGGAATATCAAATGATGTTATCAGAAAAGTAGGAACCAAAGGATTCTCGCATAGAAACAATGGTACCGGGACTGGACGCGGAGTTTTTTCGGCAATTAAAACCTTGAAGGAGATTGGCGGTAGTTTTTCTTTATCCTCAGAATTAGGAAAAGGAACCCAGGTTACAATCCAATTTCCTGTATCGGAAATTCTAGATTCTAAGACTCGAGAAATAATAGACTTAAATTCTCTGGATCTTGTATTAATCGATGACGAAGAAATTCATAGGACAACATGGGAAATTTGGAGTTCTAAAAATGGATTTAAAATAAAAACTTACTCTAATGTACAATCGTTTTTCGAAGAATCGAAATCTATTGGGAATTGTACGCCAATTTTTATCGACTCTAATCTTGGCGCTGAATTTAAAGGTGAAGTGTATGCAGAGAGGATTTCAGATTTGGGATTTGACTCAATCCATTTAGCGACTTCAAGCAGTAAAGACTCGATTAAGGTTTCAAGTTCAATTAAAAGCATTATAGGAAAAAATCCAACTGGCTTGCGTCAACTACTAAGACCAACGACCGAACCTATTGCATTTGGCTAATCTAGATTGGACTACAGTTTGAAAGGAAGCTTTCCTTTCCTATCAGGAGGGAATTTTGGAGAGTATAGTTTTTAGATCATTTACTATTTTATTTGGTGCGATTCGGATTCTCATTATTTCTGGCTTTCTTGTATCAGTTCTTACAGATCTTCAAGGCAGAGCTTTAGATAGCACACGGAAGGGGTTAGAGAGTATGAGGAAAGTGAATCAGCAGCTAGTGGGAAGTTCACAATAGATATAGGAGGAATTGATGTTTGAATTTATTAAAAATGTTTTTTCTAAAAAGCCGATTCATCTGAATGATTTTAATAATCAAGAACAGAGGTCGTTTCTGAGAGGCACTTTGAACACTTTCCATGACAGCGGCATGGAAGGTGGTTACGCTGGCGTGGTTGCGTTGTCTGAAGGCGAGATAGAAAAACTCCCAAACAAGGACAAGCTTTCTTATGGATTTTTGTATGACATTACTTCCTCTGAACGGTTTGCAGTTTTCGATAAAAGTGGAAGAATGATTTTTGATCGAGGTCGATATCTAGTTGAGGATGTTTGGCCGCGCCCAAAAGATTTAGGTCCTTGCCGATCTGGACATGGAGTTGTTAAAGAGGGTGATTGGGCTCATTGGTGTAAAAATAACTTTATGGTAATAATTTATCTCTATTAGAGTTTATTACGAAGTACGGACTTTATTCGATTAGTCCGTATTCTCTCAGGTCATTTTCTATTTCGATCAGCTCAAGTTGAAACTGTTCTGCAAACTCGTCAGGGCATTGATTAACTAACAACCTCAGTTTTCCTAAGACGAGGTCGAAGTCGATTTCTTCATCTTCATACTGCCACCACCTTTTTAAGATGTTGGCTAATTTCGTCTTTTCAGAAATAAATGTTTCGACGGGGCTCATAAACGGTATTTACGGGTTTTTGTAAACTTGCTCTCTTGGATAATGGTCGTTTTTTTTCAACGAGGAATCTAATGCGCTTTCTACAAATACAGCAGTGGAGGCTTCTAACCCCATTCCAGCTAAGACATGCCCGATATATTTGTATGCGTTTCCTAGAGTCTTTTGTATATAGCTGTCTAAGAAAACACATTCGCTGAGCAATTTCTCAAACTCCGTTTTATCCGCGTAATAGAAATTTCCAACCTTTTTCCATACAGGGTTTTTAGGAACAGGAGGATGATATTGAGGTCTTCGAGTCACGATGCCTCACACTGAATTTCGTTTATTACTAGGTTCAATCTAAAAAAACTGAATTGAGAATCTGTTTGGACATGATACGAAAAACGAAGTCCATTAAATGCGTATCCAAAATCTTTCTTTTCAATTGAAATTATAGATTCTAGATCGAACTTCATTTTTTCGACGTAGCTCAGTAATGCAGGCATGCTTTTCAAAAAACCTAATTTTGGACTAATATACTTTGTGGTGATCATTTGTTCCCCTTTCTAAAAATTTCCTTAAAATCAATTTTAGCTCTTTGTCTTTTTTATACTCGTCAAAAAAATCCCGATCTCTTTTAAGGAGGTCAACGACTCTTAGCCAAGCATTTCTACAATATTTAAAATTTCGATAGCTTTGTTCAATTTCACCGGAGGCCACTTTAACCAATATATCAATGCTGTTAAGCAAAGGTTGGTATCGCCTACGGTCAGCCATCGTTATCGTCCCATGGAACTTTACACGATAAATTTTGGCTTGAACGTGCTTAAAAAAATCCAGCAAATGTTGCCACTCTTTCGGTTCCATGATTAATATGTAAATTATATGTAAGTGCAAATCAACGGCTTTCCTGTTAAATGACTAAAGATGTCGTTGAATTAGACTTATAGACAGGGAAAAGATTATTTGCAGGTTGATGTTAGATTGGAATCAATCGACCATAAATAGAAGGTCAAAATGTGTGAGTCATATATTCTAGTCGCTAAAGCAAAAGATATCGCAAAAAAATTCGACGTCGAAAAGTATGTCCAGCAAGAATTTGATTTCAGGATAAGAGGATATCCAAAGACAGAGACGGCTCCAGTTGTAGTTCACAAAAATGGAAAAACCCAAATAAGGGAGCTAATTTTTTCCATATGTCCAGAGTGGGCCAGCAAATTTCCGTTTAAGCCCACCACTTACAATGCTCGTATGCGGCGTTATAAGCGAAACAGGATGGGTGAGTTGGTCTTGGACAAAAACGGAAATAAAATTATTGAATATATTTATGAAGTACCTACATGGAGAAACTCATTCAATAAAGGGCACACTTGTTTAGTTCCATTAACGTCAGCGATTGAATCATGTTATTTCGGTACTCATGGCGGCCAAATGGTTCAATTCTGCCTTGAAAACAAAGAAACATACTATGTCGCGGGACTCTGGGAAGACTGGATGAATAGAACAACTGGGGAAGTAAAGGAAACATTCACATTAATTACAGATGACCCTTACGAAGCATTTTTTAATGCTGGACATGACAGAAGCATTTTTATCATTCGAGAGTCAGCATATGAAGATTGGCTGAAGAACAAGAAAATGTCGGGAGTTGAAAGGTATAAATTTTTACTCGAAAATAGAGTTGAGCTACCTTGGAAAGTTGAGACGGACAGATTCCTGAAATCCAAATGGCAGAAAGATACTCCCACAGAAGAAGAACTGGCTGAAATAAAAGTCTGGCGACCGAACTCCTAAAAACATTTAATTTATTTCAAATAAGGTCAATTGTCTCAATCTGAATCAAAATCCTTTATGTTTTCTTGAGGTTAAGTCTCAAAGTCAACTTACCGATTATAAGATTGAAATATCAGATCCCGGCTTTGACAAATAAAATAGGTCGAGGTAAGTTTAAGTAAATAAAGGACGTTTTTGAAAACATTTTTGGCTTTTCTATTCATCTTAATTACTATGGTTAGCGTTTCAAAACCTGTGAACGGTTCTTGCGATGACTCTCACCCTCGTAATTCTATTTCAAGTGAAGACAAAGTGTCTGTTTTAAAAGCAGCTGTTCCTTGCCAGGATGAGAATCATTCTGAAGCATCTCACGAACACAGAGCATGTCATAATTGTCATCTAGGGCACTGCTCTTTTACTATTTCCGCTAATTTACTTTTGTTTTCGACTCATGAATTATCTGGTTTCGTACCAGTAAAAGGTGACTTTAATCTTTCAGATTTTAAATCAAGCCCTTTCCGTCCTCCAATATCTTAAGAGTCTATAAGGCTCCAATCTCAAGACAACTTTAACGATTCGATAGTCTATCGATTAGCTACTGCTTTTCGTTTTGGATTTCGAAACAAACAACTTTTTACTTTTGGAGTATTCCAATGAACAATGTTATTCGCACTGTCGTAGCGCTATCTATTGCGTTCCAACCGGTGTTCTCGGCTGAGGCGGCATCAAATTGCCAGCCTAATTCCTATGCCGATTTTGTAAAATGCGCTGAGAAAAGCTCTTCGGACATTAGAATTTCTGAGCAGCAGGTACAGAGTGCATCAAAACTAGAGGACGCTGCCCAACAATGGGTCAATCCTGATTTAGATGTAGATAGTGTTTGGAAGGGTTCTGACAAAACTGAGACCTCTGCCGCATTACTCTTTACTTTGAGATTAGGTGGAAAGAAAGATGCGTTAGTGAGTGAAGCGAGGAGCGAGATTCAAAGAGCGCAAGCTTCTCGTGATCTCTCAGTGAATCAAACTCGACTAGAAATTATGCTTTCACTGTATCGCCTCTCCCATCTAAAAACAGAAATTGCTCTAGGCAATGAGTCTGTTAACACCTTTACCAAAATCGTTGATCAGTTTCAAAAACGACCGGCATTATCACCCGAACAGGATGTGTCGCTAACGGTGTTTAAAATGGCGCTTTCTGATCACCAGTTAAAGCTAACTCAGCTCCAAGCGGATCAAGAAAAGTTAGTTCAGGGATTATCAGCCGTAACTGGAATTTCGAAGGAAGCAATCTTGAAAAGTCTTCCTTCTAGAAAAGAAAAGTGGGCTGAAGTTTCTGTTGAAGGTGATATTGAAGCTTCTCCGCAAATGAGACAAGCAGTTGCTGATCTTAAACTTGCCAGAAGCCAGAAAGATAGAGCAGAAAGTGAAGCTTGGCCTGATTTGAAACTTGGCCCATCTATGAAGCTCACAAAGGACAACGGCGAAACAACAACCTTTGTTGGCGTCGGACTTTCTTTACCGATTCCAGTTCTAACAACAAACAGCGGTAATCGTCAGTATCGTTCTCAAAAACTTATCGAGGCTGAATTAGTTGCTGACCAATCTCGTAAAAAATTGTCAGCGTCTCGAAGTGAGCTTGTGAATAGATACAATAAAATGATCGCGAGCCTAAAAAATTCCTTAAGTGTGAAGGCGCTTGAAGAAAGACATGAGAAGGTTGAACGTCAATTTTTCAAAGGGTTAGTTTCTAGTCCTTTGGTGATTGAAGCGCATCGACAGTTGTTTGATCTTGAAGAACGAAGAAATGCTTCGGAGCTGGAAGCTTTGGAAACATACGGACGAATTCTCATTATGGATAATAAATTCAGCGAGGTTGTATTATGAGATCAAGATTTTTAACGATCTTATTTAGTGCTCTAGTTATGTTCTGTTTCTACGAAAACGTTGGAATGGCTAACGAATCGAAGAAAGACGAGCACAAACATGAAAAAGGCGAGAAGCAAGAAGGCCATGGAAAAGAAGGCGATGAAAAGCATGACGATCACGATCATGGATCAGATGAAGGCGAGAAGCATGATGACCATGACGAGGGCGGCGGCCATGGAGGCCACGGTCACGAAGAAGGTAACGAGAACATAGGCCCAGGTAAAGGAATCGTAAGCGCAAGTGAAGAAGAAGGTTTTCAGATTTCTCCTGAAGCGGAAAAGAACTTTGATGTTAAAAAAGTTCAAGTTCCTGCTTCTGCACAGTTTGAAATCCCTAAAACTGCCATCGTTACCGCAGGGACAGAAGTAAATTTATATCGCTATCGAGATAGCCACTACAAACGCGTGGATTTTGTCTTCGTCAGTAAAACTGACAAGAAAGCTGTTATTAAGTCGAAAGATTTAAAAGCAGGAGATCAAATTGTAGTCGAAGGAACTGGCTTACTTAGAATTGCCGAGATCGCCGCCTTTGGTGGCGCTCCCGAAGGTCACTCTCATTAATTATAAGGAATTAAATATATGTTAAACAAAATTATACGTTTTTCCATATTCAATCGAGGAGTGATTCTATTGTTAACACTCCTAATGGTTGTAGCTGGGATTTACAGTTTTCAAAGTCTTCCGATTGATGCTGTTCCTGATATCACAAATAATCAGGTGCAAGTAAACACGGTCATTGAAGGCCTAGCTCCTGAAGAGATTGAAAGAACAATTACGTTTCCGATTGAATCATCTATGCGAGGTATCGCTGGTGTTCAGCAGGTTCGATCGATTACTCGATTCGGTCTTTCACAAGTCACAGTCGTGTTCAAAGATGGACTTGATATCTATCGAGCGCGTCAGCTTGTGTCTGAGCGGCTTCAAGGGATTGCGTCGGATTTGCCACCATCTGCGAAGCCAGGTTTGGGTCCAATTTCAACGGGTCTTGGAGAAATCTATCAGTACGTGATCGATTTCAAAGAGAAAAAATCCGGTGATGAACGCACTCGCCAGCTAATGGAGTTAAAATCTTTGCAAGATTGGTTTGTTAAACCGCGATTGTTAACGGTTGAAGGTGTTGCTGAGATTAATACTTCTGGTGGATTTGAGAAACAATTTCATGTTCAACCAGATCCAAAGAAAATGGCCGCGAACGGAATTCATTTTGATGACATCGTTCAAGCTCTTGAGAAAGTTAATAGAAACGTCGGCGGAGGATACGTAGAACAAACTGCCGAGCAGTTTTTAATTCAGGGTGTGGGTTTGATTAAGAACCCTGATGAGATCGGTCGAGTTCCCGTAAAGACCTTAGAGTCTTTTAGAACGATCACTATCGCTGATATTGCAAAAGTAACTCTAGGAAAAGAATTACGAACTGGATCGGCAACTTTTGACGGTGAGGAAGCGGTTCTTGGAACGGTTATGATGTTGTTAGGTGAAAACAGCCGGACAGTATCAACTCGTGTTCATGAAAAAATGGCCGAGATCAATAAACAACTTCCAGAAGGCGTATCGATCACAACTGTATACAATCGTTCTGATCTAGTGAACGCAACTCTTGGCACAGTAGAACATAATTTAATTATGGGTGCTTTGCTTGTAACGATCATTCTTTTGATTCTATTAGGAAATATTCGAGCGGCTATTATTACGGCTGTGACGATTCCATTCTCTCTATTAGCAACATTCTTGGTGATGAAGCCAATGGGAATCTCTGGAAACCTAATGAGCTTAGGTGCGCTAGATTTCGGTATTATCGTCGACGGTACGGTAATTGTCTTGGATAACTGCGTTCGCTATATTCATAAGCGCTCTCAAGAGTTCGGAAGGTCGCTGTCTCGTGAAGAAGTGAAAGAAGCAGTTTACGAAGCAACAGTGGAAATCAGAACGGCGGCCGGTTTTGGTGAGTTAATCATCATCATGGTGTTCCTACCAGTATTTGCTTTGACTGGCGTTGAAGGCAAAATGTTCCAACCAATGGCTTCTACGTTCATTTTTGCGGTGGCGGCTTCATTGATAATGTCGTTTACTACAGCACCAGCTTTAGCGAGTGTGTTCTTGTCAGGAAAAGCTGCGGATAAAGAGCCTAAATTGATGGAGTGGATTCGCGCAATCTATATCCCAATCTTTAATTTTGCATTTAAACGCGCGAAAATGACAATGGCACTAGCCGTAGCTTCCGTTGTGGTGGGTGTTGTATTGTTTGCATCTCGCGGTGCTGAATTCTTGCCTCAACTTGGTGAAGGGTCATTTGCGTTTCACATGATTCGTCCTGTGAATGCAAACTTAACTCAGTCGGTTGAAATGCAACGTAAGGCGGACAAAGTGGTAGAAACTTTCCCAGAAGTTAGTCACGTGTTCTCTCGTATTGGTACGAGTGAAGTGGCGACTGATCCTATGGGTGTTAACGTTTCGGATAGTTACATCATGCTTAAGCCACGTTCTGAATGGAAAGAGATTGATGGTAAAAAACGTACTTACCAAGAATTGACTTCGGCAATCGTGGAAAAGTTGAACCTGGAAGTTCCGGGACAAACATATCTTGCATCTCAACCTATTCAGATGCGTTTTAATGAATTGCTAGAGGGAACACGGGCGGATGTATCAGTTAAGATCTTTGGTCCTGATCTAGATACCCTAGTTCAAACTGCAAAAAAAATTCAAGAGGTTGCATCGAAGGTTAAGGGAGCTGGTGACGTCGAAGTAGATCTTGCGGGTACCTCGCCTGTTCTTAAGATCGAGCCACAAGAAGAAAATCTTAAGAAATATAATGCCTCTATCTCTGACGTGCTTAATGCAATCTCGATTGCATTAGGTGGTCAAGAAGCTGGCTATTTGTATGAAGCTGAAAAGAAGTTTCCAATCGTTGTTAGAATGGATAACGATCTTCGATCTGATATCGATGCCGTTCGTGAGCTTCCAGTTGGGATTGCTACAAATACTATTGTGCCACTGAAGGACCTTGCTTCGATCAAGTTTCAAGAGACGTATGGTTCAGTGAATCGCGAGAACTCAAATCGTCGAACTGCTGTACTGATTAACTTGCGCGGTCGAGATACTGAATCTTTCGTTAATGAAGCGCGCGCCTTGGTTGAAAAAGAAGTGAAGTTACCAACTGGATACTATGTCGAGTGGGGCGGTAACTTCAAGAACTTGGAACAAGCCCGTTCTCGATTGATGATCCTTGCTCCGGTTGCGATGGTACTGGTGCTCATGATGGTTTACGCGGCGTTTGGCAGTGTTGCACAAACATTGTTGATTTTTGCATGTGTGCCAATGGCGCTGGTCGGCGGCGTTATCGGTCTGATTTTGAATGGTCTTCCATTTAGTATTTCAGCAGGTATCGGATTTATCGCGTTGTCGGGTATAGCAGTTCTGAATGGGGTCGTGCTTGTAAACTTCTTCAATCAGCTAAAACTTGAAGGAAAGACAGGAAAAGATTTGGTTCTACAAGGGACTTTGGTTCGACTTCGTCCGGTTATGATGACCGCTTTGGTTGCTGTATTTGGGTTTATTCCAATGATGCTTTCATCGGGCGTTGGATCTGAAGTTCAGAAACCGCTGGCGTCGGTGGTTATCGGTGGAATTATTTCATCGACTCTACTTACTCTGGTTGTACTACCAATCGTTTTCTCGGTGTTTGAATCAAAAATGAAAGGACGAGTCGCCCACTAAATAGGAGTTGTTATGGATCAATTGGCATTTTCGCACTTTGGTGCACATGCTCAAGAGAATCCAAACAAGGAAAGTATTCTACGAGCTCCGACCGAGCTAACAAGAAGAGAAAGACCGGATTACACATGGTATCCGGTCTCAGTGATGGTTGTGTTTGTGGGAATGCTAATATGGGGATTCTTTATCGTCGGTAAGGGAAAGAAAGGGAAAAAACTTAAACGGGTTAAAACGAAAAAAAAATATGGTCGCTGGATGGATAAGCCGTACTAGTTTCTTCCAAAATCAAAATAATTGGAGATTAAATGAAAAAAATTAAGTTAGTTTTTTTAATGTTATCGGTATTAGCGTTCAATGTAGGATGTGCCCATTACCATAAAATTATGGGAACTGAGCAACGATCTGAAATTCCTGAAGGAGTTAGGGTTAAAATTGGATCGCCTGAAGTTAAAGAAGGTGATTCCGTAGACATCTTTAAAAAGGTGTGCCCCAAGAGAAAATCAAATGCGAAAATTGAGCAAGTCGATCATTCTTGCGATTCGGTAAAAGTTGGAACTAGCAAAGTCATTAAGATACTTACCAAAGATACGGCCATAATAGAAACGCCGACGTTTAAGGTTGAAGGCGAAATGACGGTCGAAAAATCAGACAATTGAATCAACGAAAGCGAATTTTCGCTTTTTTAAAAAGGAGTACGTATGAAACAAGTTTTATTAACAGTTGCAGCGCTCGGTCTGCTAACCGGCACGTCCGCTTTTGCTGGTGACGAGCATAATCACAAAGATAAGAGTGCGCACGCGCACAAAGATCACAAGTGTAAAAAGTGCAAGAAGGACGAGAAGAATTGTAAGTGTGATGATAAAGACAAAAAACACGAGGACCATGAACATGAAGACGACAAGAAAGATTCAAAGTAACATAACACTTTTAGTTTTGAATCTGTCTCTGGTTTTCCTTGGCGGTTGTTCCGCACTCCCACGACATGAACATGTCGTGGGAGATATTAGGACTTCAGAGAACGGTGCGGCTACCGTATGCCTGGAAGGGCGGAGCATTCAAAATGGTAAGACCCTAGAGATTTTCGAAAGCAATTGCAGGAGAAAGGCCCACCAAAAAAGATGGAGTACAGTTACTCGAGTGGAGTGCGTAGACCAAAAGGTGTCAGATGCAATTGTAACTTCAAGTGAAAATATTCACGAAGTCGTATTGAAAACCGAAAACATGGCACCAATAAAAGCCGGAAGCTTTGTGAAAAAAAATTAGCAGTCAAAAGGTAAATTTATGAATGAAACACAAGATTCAACGATTGTTGTAAATAAACTCAATAAAAGTGTTACATCGACATTTAACGTCGCCGGAATGGATTGTGCTGACGAAATAGCAGCTATCCAGAATAGTCTGAATATTCCAAAAATAGGTAGGGTAACGGCAAATTTGATGTCGTCTCAGGTTCAAGTCGAACATGATCCAGACGTCACTCGAGATGATGTCAAAGCGTTAATCAATAAATCCGGGGTTACGGTTCGTGATGAGAAAGTCACTGCGTCGTTTTATTCGAATAACAAATCTCGAGTTTGGCTAGTTGTGACCTCTGGAGTTTTGTTGTCGATTGGTTTGCTGCTACAATGGTTGGCTAGTCCACCTGAAGAACTCCTATTTGGTCTCTTTTTAGCATCCACTTTGTTAGGCGGATCGCTAATTGCTCCGAAAGCATATAGAGCAGTAAAACAGCTTTCTTTAGATATGAATGTATTGATGGTGATAGCCGCTGTGGGAGCCTTTTTCATTAAAGAATATTCCGAAGGTGCGGCAGTTGTCTTTCTATTTTCGCTAGCGGAGTTGCTCGAAGCATTTAGTGTGGCGCGCGCAAGAAAAGCTATCCAGGATGTACTCTCAATTACTCCCCAAAATGCTCTGGTTGAAACTCCAAAAGGTAGGTTTGCAAAACCTGTAGAGGAAGTTCAAATCGGAGAGACAATTATAATCCTAGGTGGTGATCGAGTTCCGCTAGACGGAATTGTCGAGAAAGGTACCTCTTCGGTTAATCAAGCTCCGCTAACTGGGGAATCGCAGCCTGTCTTTAAACAGATTGGTGACACTGTTCTGGCCGGAACGATCAATGAAACTGGCACGCTGACAGTAAAAGTTAAAAGTCTTTTCAAAGACTCAAAAATTTCAAACGTAATTAGAATGGTAGAGGAGGCTCAAAGTCAGAAAGCTCCCGCCCAACTATTTGTAGATAAATTTGCGAAAATATACACCCCGGTAGTTACAGTGATTGCTATTTTGCTGGCGATAGGTCCGCCGCTTTTGTTTAATGGCGATTCAAATACTTGGTTGTATAGATCATTGGTGTTTCTTGTTATTGCCTGTCCATGCGCCCTGGTAATTGCCACGCCTGTATCAGTAGTGTCTGCACTGACAGCACTTGCAAAAATGGGAGTTCTAGTTAAAGGCGGAGTGTATTTGGAATCACTAGGAAAACTTCGCGCACTTGCAGTGGATAAAACAGGTACAATTACTGAAGGAGTTCCCAAAGTTGTATCGACAAAATTGATCAAAGCCGAGTCAGAAGCAGAATTGCTAACCATTGCTTTATCACTAGAAAAAGAATCAACTCATCCTTTGGCGCGAGCAGTTGTTAAATACTCTGAAGATAAAAAAATTCAGGCAAAGCCTGTTCACGGTTTCAAAGTCATTCAAGGAAAAGGTATTGAAGGAACGATCGACTCATTCTCGTTTTTTGCGGGTAACCATAAATTGGCTCACGAGTTAGGTGTTTGTACACCTGAGATTGAAACTTACCTAAAATCATTAGAGAGTGAAGCACAGTCTGTCCTTGTAATTGGACGTAAAAATGATGGCCAGTCCTATGGTAAGATCCTTGGAATTCTGGGGATGGCTGACGAACCAAGAGCAAACGTAAATCAGGCAATCAAAGACCTTCACAAAGAAGGTATTTTAGAAATTTCGATGCTAAGTGGAGACAATCAATTAACAGCAAGTGCAATAGCAAAACGTGTTGGAATTGACTCTGCAAAAGGCGATATGCTTCCCGAAAATAAAGTTGAAGAAATCAAAAAACTTATAGACCGACACGAATTTGTAGGAATGGTTGGCGATGGAATTAATGATGCGCCAGCGCTAGCTCAAGCGACAATCGGTATCGCGATGGGCGCCGCTGGAACTGATGCGGCAATCGAAACAGCGGACGTTGCGCTAATGACGGATGATTTAAATCAATTGGCAAAAGCTGTAAATAAAGGCCGAAAGGCTTTGAATATAATTAGATTCAATATTACGTTTGCGTTGGTAACCAAGGCGATTTTCATAGTATTGGGAGCTATAGGATACTCAAGCCTTTGGCTGGCGGTGGCAGCAGATATGGGCGCTACGCTTTTGGTTATAGCGAATTCATTAAGACTATTGAACGTAGAGAAATAGAAATATGAGGAATTAAAAATGGCTTCGAAAAAGAAGAAAGTAGTTAAGAAGAAATCGAAAAGCGTGAAAGTCCCGAAATCGCTTATGAAAAATGATAAGGCTCCTTCGAGAAAAATTGCTCCACATTTTGATACTCAAGATCGAAGCGCGGACTCCAACCCAAATGTTGAAGTGCCCTTGAGTGTGACGCCCGATTCTTATCAAACAAATAGTCGGCCTAAAAAGTGATCCACATGAATTTAATAGTAAAAGATCATACGTTAGAGTGAGGAATAGTGTGAAACTTAAAAGAATATTTCAATTGATTGGTTTGGCGTTACTAGTTTGTGCGGGTTCACTTGGTTACCTAATATGGAAAGAATTAAAGGGGCCGACGATGGGAGGCGACTTTTCCCTGACGTTGAGAGCTAATCCGTGGACTTTTAGTGAAAAGGCCAAAAGTGTTAATCTAATTTATTTCGGTTATGCAAAATGTCCGGATGTCTGTCCAATGTCGTTAAGTTATGTAGGTACCGCGTTTAGCAAACTGAGCCAAGAAGAACTAAAAAAGATTAGATTTCTATTCGTAAGTGTTGACCAGGAAAATGATGATCCAAACAACGTTGCTGACTACGCGACTAATTTTTTCCCTGAGTTTTTAGGGTTAAGTGGATCAAAAAAGCAAATAGATGAAACAATTAAACTTTTTCCTGCAAGTTATATGGTTGAGAAGAATCCCAAGTCATATTTAGGTTATTCGATTATTCATACCGATAGAGTTTTCATTTTAAATAAGAAAGGTATTGTGATCGATACGATCGACAGCCTTCGTGATTCTGATGTAATCTTGCAAAAAATTAAGGAGCATATATGAAACATCGTTCTGAGTTTGTACGAAGCCTATTTATTGGACTATTTCTTTTATCTGTTGGGGGCTTTGCTGCTGAAGATATTAAATTTATGGATGCCAGGATATTTACACCGCTTAAAGGGTCTAATGTGACCGCTGGTTATGTGGAAATCGAAAACAAATCAAAATCTCCACGCAAAGTTGTTTTGTCTAGTGTTGAAGGCTTTAAAGCGTTTGAGACCCACGAAACAATTGAAGATGCTGGTAAGATGTCTATGAAAAAGGTGGATGAGTACACAATCGCTCCAGAATCAAAACTTGAACTTAAGCCGGGTGGTAAGCATCTGATGTTATTTGATCCCGTTAAGAAAATTGCCGATGGAGATTCCCTAGCGGTTAAATTTAAAATTGATGGAAAAGAACACTCGGTTCAATTTAAGGTAATACCAAGAACAAAAACTGATCATAACCACGATCATCATTAAGTCGAAATTAGATTGATGAAATTTAACTATATACAGCTTTCGTTTCTAGTTTCACTAATTGCTACCGCAGGAAGTTTATACTTTGGTGAAGTGTTAAAATATCCTCCATGCACATTATGCTGGTACCAGCGCATTTGTATGTATCCACTGGTAGTTATTTTGGGAAGCGCTCTATGGAACGATGAGAGTCGGTTTTATCGGGCAGCATTGCCGCTTTCAGCAATTGGGTTGTTGATCGCTGCTTATCATAATCTTTTATATTACGGAATAATCCCTGACAGTATAACCCCATGTAGTCAGGGCGTTTCGTGTACCAGTAAACAAGTTGAAATATTTGGCTTTCTGACTATCCCACTTATGTCGCTAATTAGTTTTATACTTCTTACTTCATTAGGATTTATAGCTATGAAAACCACACGGAGAATAAATGAAAAATAATAGATCCTTTTTAATTGTGTCAGTGATTGCGGTGGCAATTCTATTTCTGGGTTATACATTCTGGCCTTTCGGTCGAGCACCTGAAACGATAGTTTCAACACCTGAAGTTGATTCGGCCACTCTGATAAAGTCGCATAATTTGGTAAAAGGCGCGGCCTCAGCCAAGGTAACTATCGTAGAGTTTCTAGATCCAGAGTGTGAGGCGTGTCGGGCAATGCACCCAATAATTAAAAATTTAATGTTTGAATATGAAGGTAAGGTAAAGCTTGTGCTGCGCTACATGCCACTGCACGGGAATTCAAAGCTAGCGGCGGTCATGCTGGAAGAGGCTCGCGCGCAAGATAAATTCGATTCAGCTTTGGATGCAGTTTTTGAAAAACAACCAGAGTGGGCAGATCATGGACGTCCTAGACCTGAATTGCTGCCAAAAATTCTTTCTGAAGTCGGTGTTGATTTATCAAAGCTAGATACTCAGCAATTAATGGCTAAACATGGTTGGAAAGTTGAACAAGATCAAGCTGACGGAGAAGCTGTCGGCGCACGAAGAACACCTACTTTTTTTGTAAACGGTAAAATTCTGAGCGAGATTGGTTATGACCCGATTAAAAAAGCGATCGAGGAAGAACTTAAAAAATAATTTGAGGTAAACGGTGAGTGTTGAAAATTCTATTGATTCTGCATTTGAGAAAGAAATTGATTTGGCTAATCAGAGCAAAGTAAATGGATTTGCAAGTGAAGAATGGAATCATCTGGAACGAGCGCACATCTTAGGTCAGTTCTATGCGCTAAAACATCTCTATGTTCACGTCTTAATGATAGGGTATAGTGTTCGACACAAACTGGTGAGAGAGTTCTTAGGTCAGATTCCAAGAATAATGTTGGCAGTGCCTGGCTCGATATTAAAGTTAGCACCAAAGGGAAATACTGGCGGAGCTGATGTAGGAATATTTGAACCAATGCAAATTCCCGATGATCTTCAAAAGATTTTGAACGGGACTGAATAGATGTCAGGCATAAAAGAAGTCTTTTTGGAAAAAAATAAAAGCAGATCGTGTATTTCTGTCGCTGCAATTTTAACCGCTTTAGTACTACTTTCGAGTTTCTGGTCTTTGGGGTTTTGGACGATGGTGATAATCTCTGCCGGTTTTGTCGGAGGTTTCTTCCTTTGGCTAGGTTTCAAATCAAAAGCTAACTACGATGATCTAAAATGGCCATTCATTTTTACTTTCATGGCTTTTGTCATTCATAGAGTAGAAGAAAAGGTTTCGGGATTTTTTGAACGACTGTCTGAAATTACCGATGTGTCGACACCGGAGATTTTATCGGTACCAGTTATATTAATGGTTGTTACTTCAGTAGGTAGCTGGTTATCCATTCCGTATCTTTTAAAGCGAGACAGTGAGTTTGGTCGCTACTTGATTTGGACTTTCTTTACGTCAATGGGACTAACTGAACTCGCGCATATCTTTGTTTTTCCATTTGTCGTTCGGGAACCATTTTCTTATTTTCCCGGAATGGCATCCGTGTTTCTTCTGTCTCCGCTAGGGTGGTTGGGGATTTACCGAATGTTAAAATTCAAATAAGTTTTAAATTTCGTTTGTCGAGCTATTGACTCGAATGACGAAATTCTGGCATTATTGTGACATGGGTGCACGGTTGTGCCTGTCGTTCGCGCAAAGACTTATGGTCAAACCTTCTAAGAGTCAGCATTAACTTTATGACTCGTATTTGCGAACAATATAGCGAGTTATTTTAAAGGGAGATGTATGACTACTCAATCTAGTCCTATTGAATTTTTCAAAAATGAAGCGAGAAAGTTATTTAAACAAGTTAAGGCGGATAAGGCCGAAGCTAAAGCTCGTGTTCTGCGAGTACTTAAAGATTCAGAAGAAATTACTTTGATGCGTGTTCAGCATGTAATTGCGGTAGAGTATGGATTCTTTAAATGGGAGGCTTTAATCAAAGCTTCTGAAGGTGAATTGAATTCTATCATCCAGAGATTTAGAAGCCTGCAATTGCCTGAGCATAAGGGAACTCCTCTTGGAGATTTTCTGCGCGGACCAGGATTTCTGCCGACTTCTCCGCACCTTGCAGAGTGGGCTGACTTCTTCGATACTATGACGATGGAAGAGCAACGGCGTTGGTTGGATGAAGATGCTCGCAAAATGGGTGTTATTAAAATCAACTGATTTGGTCGGACAGAGGTGACTCTGTCCGGATTTTCCTTTAAAAATAATAGTTCTAATTTAATAGTTTTTCTAGTTGAGACAATTAATTCTTACAGTATGCATATCAATTCGGTACTAAATAAACCTATTTGGTTTATTTTTACACACCTTTTGGTTGTCTAAATCTGAGAATTGATAAACAACAAAGTTTAACTCAAGATATCTTAAGACTTCACGATTAAATACAAAACAAAATACGGGGAGTCTATGCTTAAAAGAAATAATTGGATGAAAGAAATCTCGGCTCGAAGTTTGGCGGTGTATTCAAAAAACTCCTCGGAAAATTCACGCAACGTATTTCACAGGGATTACGGAATGATTGTTCATTCGAATTTTTTCAAAAGATTGGCAAAAAAAACTCAAGTCTACACACTTCCAGAGAATGATCATGTTCGTAGCAGGTTGACTCATTCAATAGAAGTGTCGCAAATCGGACGGCAGTTAGCTAGGCAACTCGCTTATCAACTGAAGAATCACGGGTTTCTAACTGGAGATATTTACTGGTCATTCCTAGTAAAATTTGAAGAGCTTACAGCGTCTGCTTGCTTAGCTCATGATATTGGACACGCACCGTTCGGACACTCTGGCGCAAAAATTTTGGGAGAGTCTTTAACCCGAAAGTACGGATTGTTGGACGGTTTTGACGATAACAAACAAGTTGTTCATATTCTATTAAATGAGTTTTTTTATGAGGGGATTGACCCGACGGCTTGTTTAGTCGCGGCTACGCTTAAGAAGCCGGAATTGGAAAAAAATTGCTATTCAACCGATAAATTCAAATTGAAGTCATTGATGAATGAACTTGGGCTTGAGAATGTGAGGCATCCAGCGGGTATTCTAATGGAAGCAGCAGATGACATAGCCTACATCTGTTCTGACTTAGAAGATTATGTAGATTACTTCATTCAGTTTAGTAACCACCAAGTCCTGAACGTACTAGCTGAAATGTTAGAAGCATTGCCAATTTTAGACTCCAACTACCAAGAGACGCGAGAATCCTGGATTAAACTGATTACAAAAATGAATGGACTTGCGAGTACCGATTCGGATTCCAATGCAGAACAAAAGGATAAACTGGTAGAACAATTTCGGAATAACCTTATGAAAAGTATGATAATGCATGTATTTGATGGAATAAAGAGTGTAGTTTCAAAAATAGAAGATATTAACGAGTTACCCGATGCCTTTGAGCAATTCATAGATGAAAAGGGGATTAAAAAATGTGACAAACCTAAGAGAAAAGCCGATCTCAATCTTCTTTATTGGAATGATAGAAGAAATAAGGCTGGCCAAATATATTACGACGTAAAACGCACATGCTACGACGAATTTATTCTTAAGCAAGACAAGGTGGTGGAGCAGGACCTACTGGCGAACAATGTTATCGGTGAGATGACCGATGCGTTAAAACCACTTAGCGAGTCTGGCTTTGATAAACAATACGAGTTCAAATTTCTTTCACAAAGTATGCGGCATCATGTTTCTTTTGCGCACAGAAACCCTGAATTAATAGATCCAAGACGGGCCGTTGCAAATTATATTGCTGGAATGTCGGATCGATATTGTATCGATGCTCTTTCGAAAATTCGACCAATAAACGCTAGAGGCCGAGCAGCCTAATAGTCCGCAGGTATATATGCCAAAGCGCCGAGACTGAAAGTTATAGCTTGCCACTCAAGCAGTCTCGGTTCCCTGTTTTAGTTAGAATAAGTCTTTTAACCAATGCTGAATATTGGCGATGATCGCAGGAATCTTTAAATCAGACATCGATGAAAGATAATATGTCATTTGTGTAATGTCTTTGCCTTTTGATAGAAACGAACCACTATCTAACGATTTTATCTCTTCGATTTTTTCTTTCATTTCTAATTGCTCGGGATCATTTGCGTCTAATCTAGAAATGAGTTCCTCAAGATGATGTTTGATTTCTGAAATTGCTATCTCAGTCTTCTGCTCATCTTTTTGAATACTCTGCGAAACTTTGTTGCTGTTTCCATTTATGGTTACCGATTGCATATTTTTCTTCTCCTTAATCTTGATTTTGTAAGTGTAACGTCTTGGACTACGGCGATTTTTTGGCCTAAAGTGCTCTGACGATAATAGATGCAAAACCGCATCTGCGTTTTTAAAATAGACGGGCGGCAGACTATTAATGAGTGCGGATGCAGCGATAGAAAGTTCAAAATCTTTAATGTTTGCCCGGTATGAATGCTCTTTGCCGTTGGAATATACCGCGATAACACTAGATTCAAAGTAACGGTTGTCTATGGGCCATTTTGAATCTTCGGAGCGCATAACCGGCTTCTTTATAGTAAGTGTTTTTTGAATAGTTTCACTGATTCCAAGAACCGAACCTCCGCAAAAATCACAAATGTCTTCATCTAAAACTGCTTTAAGGCAGTCCTCGCAAACCAAGGATTCCTGAAGTTCCAAATACCCCTGTGCTCTCAAAATTTGAATTGACGAGTTCAATTTACCTGTTGGGATTCCTAAAAAATCAAAATCCGACAGAAAAAAAGTAGCTCCCACCTCATTCATGGACAAATAATCCATCAGACCAAGATCTACGTTTTCGAACGGGGGCCTATGTGTTGGTAAGAACTGTTTCACAAACATACCGGAATTCTTCTTCGTCAATGTCTCGGAAAATACCTAAACGACTATCTTTATAGATTCTCATACTACAGATCTTTTTCAGTTCTAAGTCGCCTACTTCAAAAATTCCTTCTTCCAAATGATTTTCGTCGATAATTTTCGAGACCTCTTCTGGAATGTCTTCGTCAGCCAGATCTTTTTTAGAAGTAGACCTAAACAAGGCTTTGAGTTCGCCCATATGAACATCTAGGCCTTTGTTTTTGATATTTTCTAACAATCGCAAATTGCTTATGGAGTCCCTGATTTGTATTTTGTTTAATGAAAGACTCGGGAAAATTCTGTTTACGAATTTTAAAACTAATTCCGCTTCTTTCGTGTATTTACTTTTCGATTGAATGGATGGAATGGATACAAACCCAGTACCGCTAATGATGTCTAATTCAAAAACATAGATTTTTCTGATTTTAACGTCGCGGTATGCATATTTCTTTAATCCGTTGTCGTGTCCAAATTCATCTTCGCTTTGCTCTCTGATTTCAATGAGAGCTGGTGCGCGCATAAACATTTTTAGCTTAGATGGACTAATTTCGATACTCTCAACTTCTATCTTCATTGAATTAAGATAACGACGATCTCGTCCTACGAGATGCCTATATTCTTTTGGAATCTCTTGCACAATGGTTTCGAGGTCAAGCTGTTGAAGTTCATCGTGGCGAAAAAAAAACACGTGACGGCGACTCCATGGTTCCCAACTTAAAACGCAATCCTTTACGAATTCTAAATCCATTGTGCCTTTATGTAAGGCGATTGTAATGTGCCTAATCAGATGTTCTTTTTCACCATCTGTTTCAAATCCACTTTGCTCCAGAATATAAGCTAGGCGCTCTTTCCTAAAGTTGTTGAGTGCATAAATTATTGAACTGATATCTGTTGCTGTGCTATCCCGTTTTCTCCCTGATGTAGAGAAATGGGACTTCTCGACTTTTTGCATTGATTCCCTCCTATGCAAACTATTTTGTTGCGGAGGGCTTTGAATATTATATGATCTATTCACCGGAAAAATATTCTTCAGCCACCGCTGTTGTATAATTTTTTAAAGATCGGTTTCCCTGGCCGGGGAAACCGATCTTCTTTTCTAAATAATGCTAACATTAAGATCGACTAGAGAAAGATAAATCGTGCAGAACGGCACTATAATGCACCGTAATATTTCTTCTAAACCCTCTGCTGCGGCCATTTTCACGAGTTCGGCCGTTTCCTATAAGAAATCATTAATTGTCCTAAAACCAACTTTTATATCAGCTTAACCAAATCGATGTTCAAGCAATTTTGGAGCGGTCCGTTTGCGCGATTGTTTTTTCAAAAATTTGAAAACGAAAGGCCTTTGATTATTACTTAGTGATGAATTGTAAAGCGCTGAATTTGGTAGCGCGCTTCCTTCACATGGAACTGCATCAGGAAAACAAACTCTTCTATGTCGCTAGAAATTCGAAAGAATTTAGTATCAAGGTTCCGACAGCTGTCTGGGGTTTGGTAGCTTGGTAGCAAGCTAAGCAAAATCGATTTTGCGAAGTTTAGTGTGTCTAAATTGGTCTGTTAGCGTAGTTGGTAGCGCGCGTCCTTGACATGGACGAGGTCAGTGGTTCGAGTCCACTACAGACCACCATTTCTCCTCCGATTTTTTTGGCATTTTTAGTGGAATTTCTCGATGCTCTACTTTAAATGCACAAAATTATCGCATGCCTACAAAAAGTTTCCGTTTCTGCATTGACTCCGTACTATGGTACGGAGTTTAAAGTTGGTTATGGGTGATTTTACTATTGGAAAATTAGCGAGTGAAGCCAGTGTTGGGGTAGAAACTGTTCGATTTTACGAACGTAAGGGCCTTATTAAAAAGCCATCGACACGAATTGGATTCCGACATTATCCCAAGGAAACTATTCAGCGAATTCTTTTTATCAAACGCGCTCAGAACTTAGGATTCACGTTAAAAGAGGTTCAGGAACTGTTGTTTATGAATACTGATATGAGAGCTACCTGTGGTGATGTTCAGGTTCGTGCAGAGTCAAAGATTGCGGAAATTCAGGAGAAAATTAAAGATCTGCAACGAATGAAAAAGTCCCTACAGCAGATAGAAGCTGCCTGTGCAAAAAGTAAGGAAGCAGTGGCTTGCTGTCGAATTATCGACTGCTTTGAAGGAAATTGCTGATGAAGGAAAAGAGACTTTCTTTTTTTGATCGGTATCTTACTTTATGGATTTTTCTAGCGATGGGCTTTGGCTTGGTACTTGGAAACTTCGCGCCGTCGTTGGTTCGGGTTGCTAATCAATTTAATTACGGGACAACATCAATACCTTTGGCAATCGGTTTGATTCTGATGATGTTTCCGCCACTTGCAAAAGTTAAGTACGAACAAATTGGCTTAGTCTTTAAAAATAAGAAGGTCCTATTACTTTCTCTTGTTCAAAACTGGATCGTTGGCCCTTTGCTTATGTTTGCTTTAGCGATCTTGTTCCTTCGAGGATATCCTGATTACATGGTTGGCCTCATCTTGATTGGTCTTGCTCGCTGTATTGCCATGGTCCTTGTGTGGAATGACTTATCAGACGGGGACCCAGAATATTGCGCTGGACTTGTGGCTTTCAATTCAATATTCCAAATTCTTCTATTTCCTTTTTATGCCTTCTTCTTTTTGAAGTGGCTTCCTCATTTTCTTAATATGCAAGAAACCGAAATTCAGATTTCCATGTTAGATGTGGCTAAGTCCGTCCTTTTATATTTAGGCATACCATTCACTGCGGGCATAGTTACCCGTGCAATTTTAAAATCCAAGAAAGGTAACGACTGGTACGAATCAGAATTTCTACCTCGTGTAAGTCCAATTACCTTGATTGCTCTGCTTCTGACGATCATATTCATGTTTTCTTTAAAAGCAGAGCAAATTCTTCAACTGCCTTTTGATGTGGTTAGAATCGCAATTCCTCTAACTATCTATTTCCTAACTATGTTTTTAATTTCATTTATTATGAGCAAAAAAGCTGGGGCCGACTACTCGCAGTCTGCAACCCTGTCATTTACCGCAGCCTCCAACAATTTTGAACTAGCTATTGCCATTTCTATCGCTTCATTCGGAATTGGTCATGGGGCGACTTTTGCTGTGGTTATTGGTCCATTGGTAGAAGTCCCGGTGCTTGTAGGTTTGGTTCATGTGTCACTATGGATTAAGCGAAACTATTTTTTTGACTCAATCAAAATTTCTACATCGGCGGCAAAATGAAAAAAGAATCTCCTGCATACCTTGATAAAGTCGACTTTCATTTTAAACCTGAGAATTCCAAATTATATTCATCGACACACGCACCTAAAATTCTTATCTTGCACGGATCACTTAGAGTGAAATCGTATTCAAGATTATTGGCACAGGAGTGTGGACGAATCTTAGAAAAGATGGGAGCTGAGATAAAATTTTTCGATCCAAAGGATCTTCCAGTATTTGATCAGGAATCGGAGGGTGATCCAAAGGTTGCTGAACTTCGCGAGCTAAGCATATGGTCTGAAGGGCAGGTATGGGTTACTCCGGAAATGCATGGAAATGTATCTGGTGTAATTAAGAATCAAATTGATTGGATTCCGCTGAGTTTAAATGCAGTACGTCCAACTCAGGGGCGAACTCTTGCAATCATGCAAGTTTCGGGCGGATCTCAATCATTTAATGCAGTTAATACTTTACGCATTCTTGGACGTTGGATGAGAATGCTAACTATCCCGAACCAGTCTTCTGTGGCGCAGGCATACAACGAATTTGATGAAGATGGGAAAATGAAGGCATCTTCATATCGAGACCGGGTTGTTGACGTTCTGGAAGAGTTAATGAAGTTTACATTTTTAACTAGAGATATTCGCGATTTTTTGGTTGATCGCTACAGCGAACGAAAAGAACACAATTTAAAGATTAACCTTGAGAAAATTTAAAATAGGAATCTAGATATGAAAATATTATTTCTTTGTGTAGCGAATTCAGCGCGAAGCCAAATTGCGGAGGGGCTAGCTAAGTCCATACTTGGCGATACATTTGAAATTCAAAGTGCAGGCTCGAATCCGAGTGGGAAAGTTCAGCCATTCGCAATTTCGACTCTGAAAGAAATTGGTATTGATATCAGTGAGAACTATTCAAAATCGATTGATGACCTTTCAATTGAATTTATGAGTGATCTAGATTTCGTGATCACACTTTGCGCTGAAGAAGTGTGCCCGGTTTTGCCATCGAAAACGGCCCAAAAGCTTCATTGGCCTGTAGATGACCCCGTAGGGCAGTCTAGTTCAAGCGAAGAACAAATGCAAAGATTCAGAACTAGTCGTGACTTGATTGAAAAACATCTCCTTACTTTAAAAAAATCACTGTTTCCTTTAATTTGAATAGCTCAAATCTCACACTTAATAGCCTTTTGTTAAAGGCTGAAGTTCATTTCAAGACTTTATAAAAGCGCACGAAGGGAGGTTTGACTTCGTGCTGTTTTCTTGTAGTAACTCTTTGCTCGTGATTTACTAATCTTACCTTGAGCCAACCCGCTTTTGATCATAGAAGGAGGATAATTTCATCAGACAGTAAAAAAGTTTCTTCTGAATCGATAGCTTCCCTCAATTGAAACGTATCCGCCAATTAAAGCTCCCGCTATCCACAAAGCCATAAATGTTCCGATCAATTCAGCTCCAAAGAAATGGAATGCGGCTAATGAAACAAGGCCAATAATTCCTGTTTGTAACCATTCATGTCGCTTAACAGATTCAATTTCCTCAAAAGTTAAAATCAAATTCGATAGAATATATGTGGTCATCATAAAGAACATTCCGCACAAAAGCATACAAAAGTTATGACCCGCGATTTTCATAAACCAATCCGTCAATGATTGCTGAGTATTAAAGGGATTAAGGCCAAACTGGTTACACACGGCCAAAGACAAAGATCCAACAACGGCATGAACTCCTAGAATTTTGCCAAAAACAATCCAAGGACTGGGGAACAGGCGTTTCTTCAGCCTCGCATAAGCTGAAGCTGGAACCTGATCAGAAGTAACATTTGAAAACTCTGTGAAGTCTTTGAGCCATTCATTTTTTTGACCTAAATCCATACTAATCTTCCTTTCTTACAAGCGCTTGTTTGAGTTTTTTAATTCCCCTACTCACAAGCTGACGGGCGTTTTCAGGAGAAGTCGATAAACGAGAAGCAATTTCCTCAAACGTTTTATCTTCATAAATGCGAAGACTTAACGCTTCACTTTGGGTTTGAGGCAGAGCCGAAACGAGACCTTCTAAGTCGTGTCGTATCTCCGGATTTTCAGCTATCGCAATTTTATCGAAATCACTTATATCAACTGGATCTTCTAAATTTTTCTTTTTAGCAAAATCCAGCAAAACAGAGCGCGTAATTGAAAATAACCAAGGTGAAAAAGGCAGCGTCGAGTTATACAAATGCTTTGAACGATGCAGTTTAAAGAACGCTTCCTGTAGTAAATCCTCGGCTTCCTTCTTTTTTGTAAGTCTCTTAGAAAGAAATCCAAAAACACGTCCGGAATGTCTTTCAAAAAGGACATCAAAAGCCGCGACACCACCATCTTGATAGCTTTGCATAAGTTCTTCGTCTGACTTTGTTTTCAAGTCTTTCGACATTAACCCTTCCTACATAGAATACGACGCTCACGAGCGGTTTGTGACATCTCAAATTGAAACGCTAAACTTAAGTGATTTCAAGCGTTTAATAGTGTTCTGCGTATAGCTGTCACAACTCTATCAAAGTATTCGTATTCCTATGTAGGAGTAACCCCTATGAAAATACGTCTGCTAATAGCTTCGATCTTACTTTCATCGAATTTTGTGTACGCTCATCCAGTATCTTATAAGGATGCCGTGGGCTTGATGTCCTACAATAACCCAGAGATGAACGAGATCTTACTAACTTACTCGTTAACCCCACATTTTGCAGTTGCTGGAACTTATCTTCGGGATTCTAAATCTGAGTTTTACATTCCGCGTGTGAACTTTCTCTTAAAGCGATGGAATAATGATGACTCTCAAGGGAATATTTATTTAAGCGGCGGTGCTGGCTACGAAAAATTTGCTTCTAAAAATTATGGCGTAAATCTAGCTGAGTTCGTCGCTGATTGGGAAAGTCGAAAGTACTATATTTACTTCGATCATCTTTACTTAAATCGCAGTAATGAACAAAATGCTCAACTTCCAGAGCGGGATTATAACCACTCTAAACTTCGCGTTGGAACAGCTCCTTTCTTAGCGGACTATGCCGATTTAAATGTGTGGCTGATTCTTCAAGGCGAGAAACATCTCAATGAATCCAATATCGAAATGACCCAGTTTTTAAGATTTTATATGAAAAATACGCTCTGGGAAGTGGGAGCGAGATTCGATGGTGGATGGGCGTTTAACTACATGGTGCATTTTTAAGGAGTATGAATATGAAAAAATTAATTCTATTATCAGTGATGATTCTATCTACAAGTTTGGCCTTCGCAGGCGAAGAACTTAAAGTGAATGTTAAAGGTATGGTCTGCGCTTTTTGCGCACAAGGTATCGAGAAAAAATTTATGGCTCAACCAGAAGTCGCAAAAGTTGAAGTAAGTCTTGCTAATAAATTCGTGAAACTGAATTTCAAAGATGGAAAGCGTCTTCCAAATGAAAAAGTCGCTGAAATTCTTAAAGATGCTGGCTACGAAGCTAGTTTTGAGGAGAAAAAATGACCAAGATTCGTGATGGAGTTGTTAACTATCTCACACTGTTCGGCTCGATGAGCACGCTGATTTGTTGTGCTCTTCCAGCTTTGTTGGTGAGCCTAGGGTTAGGCGCTGTCATGGCAGGCTTAGCTTCCAATGTTCCGGGCCTCATTTGGGCATCAGAAAATAAAGCCTTACTTTTTGGCTTTTCAGGAGTCATGCTGGCTGGAAATGGTGTTTTACTTTGGATGAATCGAAATGCGCCTTGTCCGATTGATCCGAAGCTTCGAGATGCTTGCATCAGAGGACGAAAAACGAGTAAGATTTTTTATACTGTAAGTCTTTTCGTGTTTCTTATTGGGTTTGGATTCGCTTACATTTTGCCTAACATTTAAAAAGGAAATTGAAATGAAAAAAATAATTTTGTCACTTTGTTTTGCTCTGTCTCTGACTTCTCCAATCGCAGCTTTTGCTAATGAAAGCCAAGTTATTGAAATCAAAATTACCGAAGGAGGGTTTGAGCCTAGCAATTTGGAAGTCCCAGCCAATGTTCCCGTGACTCTAAAAGTGACGCGAACAACGGATAATACTTGCGCGACCGACATCAAAATTAAAGATAAAAAGATCGAAAAGAAACTGCCACT
>TARA_B110001454_G_scaffold219200_1_pt1 | contig 84199 bp, 79 predicted proteins | sample TARA_B110001454 | Tara Oceans TARA_B110001454 (sample SAMEA4397004) | marine metagenome | biome: Polar Biome; feature: [MES] marine water layer (ENVO:01000295) within the mesopelagic zone...; material: water (ENVO:00002006), including particulate matter (ENVO:01000060) such... | reverse complement strand
AGAATTTAGCTTCTTAGCCGCAAGCTAAGGAGCCAGTTCTTAAACACTAGCATCACCTTCAATTCTTTTAAATTGGAAGGGTTTTACCGTCATCTTTTTACCACCTTGAACGATGACTTCTTCGCTTCTATTTGCAGACTGGGTTTTCGCTTGAGTTTCATTGGGTACATCAAAAAATTGCGAGAATGTATTGATGATTTCATTGTTAATTTCCGCCGCACGTTTAGAGAATGCATTTGGTGCTTGAGGCGTTTCTATTCTGCCTTTCGCTTGCGCAGTCGTTTGATTGCCTCTAACCTGCGGTTGCACTGAGGCCGTTACCTGTGACTGGCCAGCCGGCGCTGTTTCCGCCGGAGTTTCCATCTTGACCGGCGTCTGAGCTGCCATGGCAGAGCGGAATTGATCACCTAACTTTTTAAGATTTTGATTGTCTACACGAGGAACTTCAAACGCCGTTTCCAAATTCCTTAATGGGTTATGAGACTCCGTCTTTGCTTCAAAAATCGTGGGAACATTTAGATCCAAATCCCGAGTATCATTATCACCCAACTCTTCTTTTGCCCACTCAGGCAATTCACTGGCCTCAAATTGCAAATGGTCGCGATTCAATTTCACAATAAGTTCTATTTCACCACGAGTTAAATCGATCACACTGGCTATTTGTTCTACTGATTGTCCCGAATGGGCCATCTGAGCCGCTTTTACGTATTTTTTAGTGTACTGGCGCTCTAAAATTTCTTGATGTGGAATTTTATCTTGAAAGATATTCGCCACTTCTAAACTCTTGGCAATATTTCTTTCGATTTTAGAAACTACTTTGTCGGCATCGATCATTTTTTCTTGTATATCTCTGATTTTTCCTTCAAGAATCGCGATCAATTGATTCACTTGAATTTCCGTTCGATCAGAAAGATCCTCTAATACTGCCAATTTACTTTGTAGCAATTGAAGGCCTTTACTTAACCGTTGATCTTCTTGATTTTGAATTTTAGTAATACGTACCCACAACGTCGCGATCGCTGCCACTGAAACAACTTGGAAAATAATCAGAATTAAATACGTAATACCCACTTGATACTCCTCAAGGCTATCCATCGCCCTTCTCCTTTCATTTTAAGTAATGACTGGATTCGCCACAAGTCTGGTTAGTTTTATGGTTCATTTAACTAGCAATAGGTTTAGAAATGCCCTACCTCGACTTTCGTCATTCCTAAATAGCTGATAACATTAAAGTTGTAGTAAAAATAAACGATAAGGTCTGTATGGAGTTAAAAACGTTATGAAAATATCAAAAATATTTTTTGCATTACTTTCTGGGTTTATCCTTTTGTCCTTTATTGCCTGCGGACCAGTGAAGTTTTCTTCCAGTTCAAATCAAACGCCGGCGACGGATGATCCGAATCAAAGGAATGTGCCTCCAGGCTCAGATCCTGATCCAGTAGATCCAGGCACTGGCGCAACTCGTGACGTAACCACAACTCACGTTGTTCAAGCGAATCAAGATAAAGTCGACATCTTACTCATCGTGGATAATTCAAGCTCAATGAATGCAGACAACATCAAGTTAGCCGATCGCTTAACAACATTTGTATCGCAATTGGAAAGTGCTGCCATCGATTGGCAAATGTGTTTAGTTACTACGACTTACGCAACTATCAACAGCTACAACTATTGGGGCCTATCTGTTAGCTGGGGAACAACATCTAACAGTAGTGCAACGACCTACTACAACCCGACTGAAAACTGGATTTTAAAACGTCAAGACGGTGCGAACCTACCGGCCATCTTTAGATACACTCTTGAAAACAACGTCGCGACTGGTTCACAAAATACAAATGATGAACGTGGTATTAAAGCTGCCTACTGGCATGCAAACTACAAAGACTATAATAAATGTTATCGTGCTGGTGCGGCTCATGCACAGATTTATATTTCTGACGAGGACGAACGCAGCGTAGGTGGCCGATCGGCTGACCAATACTATTCTGGCGAATATAAAGCGCTAGAGGATGACGACACGCCAAGTGCTCTTGTCGATAAAGTAAAAGAGAAACTAGGCGCCGACATTCGTTTCCGCGCAAACTCAATTATTGTTAAGGCGGACGATACTACTTGTTTATCGGCTCAAGATGGACAAGGAACTAAAGCTCACTACGGTCGTAAATACGCTGAACTGTCTGGCATTACGGGTGGTGGAATTGGATCGATCTGTGATACTGATTACTACAATAATTTGAATTTCTTCAACACCGTCATCAATGATTCGTTAGACTCTATGCCGCTTGAATGTAATCCAGTCAGTAATAATGTGGCAGTCACTATTACACCGGCACAAACTGTAGCGACTAGTATTCAAGGTCAGAGTTTGATTTTCAATCCAAGTGTAAAAGCAGGCTCTACGATCGTGGCAAAATATAAATGTAGTTTAGCTTCGAACAACCGCGTCCCAAATTCAGTAGGTACTGAAGAACTGGGTTTCTGGGCAAAAGTAGTTAATTGGTTTAAGTCTTGGTTTTAGACCGAGCAACTATTAAGTAAGGAAAGCAAGGGACTTAGCGATTAAGTCCCTTTTTTATTTAAGTCTCTACAGCAAAAATACTTATACTTGAATCTTAGAAGTAAATTCGACCATTCTATCCACTGCCGCTTTCATTTTTTCAACGGAAGTGGCAAAACTCAAACGCAAATAACCTTGGTTACCACATTCGATACCTGGCACGGTAGCTACGAAATATTTCTCTAATAGAATATCACCGAACATTTTATCGTTTTCGATTGTTACGCCATCAAATTTCTTACCCAGGTAGGCTTTGATATTTACCCAAAGGTAGAATGCACCCGGAGGATCACTTAATTTGAATCCTTTTACACGGGCCAATTCAGTCATAGCTTTTTGTTTTCGATCTAACAAAGTTTTATTCGTTTGCTCAATGTCCGCATCACATTCAGTCAGTGCCGTTAAAACAGCGTGCTGAGAAATGCTGGACGCAGAACCTGTCGACTGGCTTTGATAGTCGGCCATCGCGGTGATTAGTTTTTGTGGCCCCATTGCCCAGCCAATACGCCATCCTGTCATCGAGAATGATTTAGATCCACCATTGATAGACACCAAGCGATCTTTCAAATCAGGTGCGACATGCAACAAATGTGGTGCTACACCGTTAACACGGTCACTTGGAGAGAACACCAAGCGATTGTAGATATCATCAGATAAAATTACTACATTCGGATGTTTTCTGAAGACTTCAGCAAATGCCTGAAGTTCTTGTTTCGTGTACATCAAACCTGTCGGGTTACTTGGTGAGCAAAACAAAAATGCTTTTGTTTTTGGTGTGATCGCTTTTTCTAACTGAGCCGGAGTTAATTTGTAATTTTCTTTTTCGTCGCATGTGATGATCACGGGAACGCCATCTGCCAATTCCACCATTGTTGGGTAACTCACCCAGTATGGGGAATGAATGATCACCTCATCGCCAGGATTGCACAGCATTTGAAGGGCTGCAAAGATAATAAATTTTGCTCCAGAACCAACGGTGACTTGTGTCGCCGCGTATTCAACTCCGAATTCTTTCTTTGCATTTTCAGCAATGCGTTTTCTTAAATCTAAAGTTCCATTCGCCGGCGTGTATTTTGTAATATTTTTTTGAATCGCTTCAATACCCGCATCCGATGGTTTCTTGAAGGTTGCCCAGTCTGGTTCGCCTACAGTCAACGAAATCACATCGTGACCCTTGGCTTGCAGATCTTTGGCTTTCGCTACTAACGATAATGTGGGAGACGGCTTTAAATTTAACGCACGCTTAGAAAGCATAGTTAATCCTTTTTAAATTTTTTCAGTTTCTCGTTTAATGGTTTTTTTACGGCTTCAGGAACTAGGCCCTTTAGGGATCCCCCATTTAGAGCTACTTCCTTCACGCCTCGGGAGCTTACATAGTAATACTCGGGACTAGCGAAGACAAGCAATGTCTCGATGTTGGGAGCTAGCCTACGATTGATATTCGCCATCGTCATTTCATATTCGAAATCTACGACCGCTCGTAATCCTCTGACAATTTTATCGATTTTTTTAACTTTCATGTAATCTACAGTAAGACCGCCGAAAATATCGACCTTCAAATTGTCCGTATTCTTCAGAGCTTTTAAAATCAGGTCTTTGCGTTCTTCCGCTGTGAACAAAAAACTTTTTTGAGCATTGTTAGCCACTAGGACAACTACTCTATCAAACGATTTACAAAGACGTTTAATAATATCCACATGGCCCATCGTAATGGGATCAAAGCTTCCTGGATATACGACTTGATGGCCGACTTTTTTTCTATTCTTTGCTTTGGTCATCTGATGACTCCTTTGCCTTGAAAAACGAAAGGACTTTGTCGCCGTAATCGCGAAAGTCAAAACGAATCAGGCGACTGTATTCCGCTTCCATGCGTTCTTTTTTTTGAGATTCAATAGAGATAAAAGTTTCCGGACCAAAGATATTTGTCTTATCTAAAGCTTCCATCACATCGTGGGCCATTTTTTGTGTAAACGGAGGATCAATAAAAATAAATCCAAATTTTCTATCATTAGCTTTTTTCAAAAAACGAAAAGCATCTGAAGTTACAATTTCGTAGCTACCCTTTTCAACTTTTAATTTTTCTATATTTTTTCTTAAAATTTCAATAGAACGAGGATTCTCGTCCACAAACACAACTTTTTCAGCACCACGCGAGATCGCTTCTAAACCTAGATTTCCTGTTCCTGAGAAAATATCCAGGACAATGGACCCTTCAATTTCGAATTGAATTTTATTAAAAAGAGCTTCTTTAACACGATCGGTAGTGGGCCGTAAATGATCACCCTTGAATGGAACTAAATGGTGACCTTTATATTTTCCTGATATGATTCTCATACGACTATCCTGCGGCTTTCTCGATTAAGTCGCATATATCAAAGATATTCTCAAAAGGTTTTTTAATGAATAATTCGATTTGCAACGGCGGGGGCTTTTCACCTGACTTTTCCCCAAGATAGGCCGACATTAAAACGACCTTAGAGTGTCCACGATCACCAATTTCAGCCAAAACCTGATCTGCATTCATATCTGGCATCATAAAGTCAATAACCACCAGATCTGGCTGAATACGGCGCCAGGCCTCTAAACCCGAAACACCCCCGTTAGCAACCTCAACCACATGCCCGCGTTTTTCCAAAGCACGCTTTAAAGACATGGTAATTAAAACTTCATCGTCAATGACTAGTATTTTCATTTCTGCTCGCTAAAGGTAATTCAATGTGGAACTGGGTACCGACCCCCTCTTGCGAGGTAAAATAAATTTTGCCTTGAAACGATTCGACGATACTTCGCACGATGCTTAGGCCAAGCCCGTTACCTTGAGTTTTTTCTTTGGTCGTAAAAAATGGCTGAAAAATTAAAGTCTGCACAGAAACAGGAATACCTTTGCCGGTATCCGAGATAGAAATTTTAAATGTCGATGGGCCTGGGTTATACGTTTCAATAGTGATTCGACCCTTTTCAGCCATCGCCTGAATTGCATTCTTCATCAAATTGAATAGCACTTGCTGAAATAGGGGTGGATTCACTAGAGCCGTGTACTTGTCTGCATTTAGATTTTTTATAACCACATGATTACGCAGCGACGTTTTCATCAACGGCATCGTTCGATCAATTAAACTATGAATATCTGTCGATTCTATTCGAGTATTTCTATTATCTGAAAATTCGATAAAATTTTTAATCACCGATAAACTACGTTGAGCCGCCGATTCGATTTCAACTAGATCTTTATGAGTCGGAGTTTCGGGAGTCGCATCTTTCAATAGAATCTGCGCCATCGATCGAATGCCCGTCAGCGGATTGTTTAATTCATGTGACAAAGTCCCCGCCAGGCGTCCGATCGTTGCCATTTTCTTTTTCTGAATTAACTCTAGTTGTAGCTTGTTGCTTTCGGTTTGATCTTTATATGTATGTACAAACGAACGCTTGGAACCTTGTGCACGGCCCAGTTCAAATGCCATCACATCAAACGCAGAGTTCGCAACTATTATGTTTCCGTTTTTCATTACACTTGAATTTTTGTTTTGCTCAAGAGGACATCCCGAACACGGTTGATTAGCCCCAGCAAAGACTTCGTAGCACTTTCTTAAATCACCTTGGCGATGAAAAGCATCGTTATGGGCGATGACATTGTAATCTTCATCCACAATGGCAATTGGATCTTTAATAAAATCAAAAATTTTTTCCCAACGAAAAGAAAAACTATTCATTTTTTCTTCGTTGTCGATTTTATCAAAAACCATTTTCAAAATTTCTTGGCGATCATTAAAAAATTCTTGGAACGGAACATTTTGGATATCACTTAAATGACTTTCAACAATCAAAAAATAGTTTCCCTTTAAATGCATAGAAACTACTTTGCCAAAAGGTCGCTGCAGCAAATTCGCAAAAAAAGTCGATAAATTTTTGGCCGACTGAAAATCTGAAATAGGATTCGCATGTCCAGCAGGCATTTTGTGTTCGCGCCACAAATCTGAAACTTTCAAATTTAGAATTGATAGATTACTGTCCGACTTTAGATCCACTAAAAAAATCTCGCCCAGTGCATGGAAAACTTTAAATTCGTTTCTAATGCTTCTTAGAAAAGAATCGTAAAAATCGGCCAGCGCGATATCTTTTAGAAATTTCAATAACTGTCGTTCACGTTTGAGCTTCTGATTTTGTTCCTGATTAGAAAGTTCAATATCTAATGTTTTAGCAATAATCTGTTCTTCTTGCTCTTGCACCACATTGTCGGCTGATTTGCTTTGCTCAGCGATTTGTTTGATAACGGTTCTTCTTTGGATTCGTGTTTTAGAGAGTTCGATTAAACGCGCCAAAATTTCGGCTTTATCGTCTTGGATAAAATAACTAACACCGCGTTGATTTATCCACTCTGTGATGTCAATATCCGCACTGTTTAAAACCAATACGACCGGTGTCGATAACAAATTAAAATCGATACGACCGGCGATATATTCGAGTTCATGTTTTGCAAGATTGATAATAATCAGTGAGGCAGATTCCAAGTCACCTGATTTGAATTGTGGTGACTTGATTTCATTTAAAGAAACATTAACCGTCGAGACGTTTTCTTGCACAAGAGTTTGTGCAAATATCTGTCTGGAGACTGGACTAGTTGGCCAGTCTTCCCCCAGCACTAAAATTGGAAATAATTTTAAGCCCGCTATTTCGGGATAAATGTTCAACTGATTTTTCCCCTTTAAGAACAATCAACAAATCAGACAACAATTTTTCCCAAATTTGCAGACTTGTGATTAATTCATATTCAACGATATCAGCTAAACATACAAAATCTTTTTTCTCAATCGCAGTAATCGCTTCAGAAAGCGTTGTTTTCGTTTTTTCTTCAGCTTCAGAAAGCATCGCAAGACCCGCTGCGGCAGAATCACCTACCAGGCTTTTAATCGAAATGATACTCGAAATCAGGTACTCGTAGTTTTCCAAAAGAACTTGGATGTTTTTGAATGATTTTTGAACACCGTCGAAGCGGATTTGACTCGAAATTTTCTCTGTATGGCCGATCATTTCAGGAAATGCATCTAACCAGCCAGCCAAAACATCAATCAGCAATTCGTTAATGTTTTCTGATAGGTATTCCAGAGTCTGAATGTCGGTCAGATTCATGTCTTGAAATGAACTCTCTTCTACCTCTGAAACCTCTTTGCCATTAATAATATACTGGCAAACTACTTGATTAGTTGCTTTAAGATCTAGTTCGATGTCTTTAAACACCTGCATCAGTTTTGTCTCTGAGCCGTAAAAACCAACTAGTTTATCGCCTGTGATTTTGAATCTATCCATGATTCTTAACCTCGTCCTGAGTGTTATCTTCTAGTAAGTATGGTCTCATAAGAAGCTTAAGTTCATTATGAACTTTCAAATATGATTCTACAATTTCAATTTCGGTTAGTGGGGCCACTTTTATTTTTTCAGCTAGACACCAGTCTATGTAGATACTGACCTTAGGGCTAATCTGACGTATTCCCATGAACGCCTCATCGCAGGACGCTAGAATTTTTACAAACTTAGCGACACCATTGTCTAGGGCTGATTCCAATGTTTCAATGATAAGTGAGTTAGTCTGATTCAGTTTCTCGATACCTTTAAAAAATACAATGTCTTCTGTCATCGGGTACGGCTCATTCAAGTAAATGGCTTTCACCAAGGCCCACTCAAAATCATTAATCAAATTAAATTTCAAATCGTAGGCAGGCATTCTGGGAACGGCTTCGATCAATTGGGGTAAAGGTTTTTTAGACAGCAAACCCTTAATTGCGTTAGCTACTTCTGTTGATTCGACGTGAGACGGCTGAATATTCAGCAATACGTAGCTACCTTTTGTACGCGGCCCAGTTTCCCAAAATTTAACACTTTCAAAAGACAAATTCAGACAAGGCGTCCTAGTTAGGTTTGTTATTTGAACGCATAGGCTGTCGCCACCAACATGAAGGGCCGCATTTTTTATAATTGGAAACAACTCAGGTATCGAAGTTTTACCGATCAGGTTAATAATATCTGTATGCGAGTTAAAGGCATAAATTTCAGATATTAGTCCTTGTTCTTCTTTAGATCCGATCAATACCACTTTATAACCCATATGAGCGCTTAAGAAATTTTTGATTACGCGAGCCCAAATAAATGGCGTTAGTGTTTTATTAGCGGTGCTGGCACCCAACTGGATCGTGATGTAACTATCCTTAATCGGCGAACTAAATGTGAAATTGACGGGATACGCAAAATCATCGTCTTCCAGGTCAACGCCGACCATACTAGCAAAAATGTCGATCAGGTGAAATCGATTATGTTTATCCGTCCCAACTTGTGAAAAATAGTAAGCCGAAATGGCATCCGTCAGTGCAAAACTTGAATCTGAAAAGCGAGTATAACCGAAAGTTTGTTTAGATTTCTGACCGATATGATAAGTGAAATAGCTGGACACAGGCGAAAACGACAAGTTCACGACCGAGTCAAAGTTTTTCGCTTGAAGACCATCCAAAAATTCGCCTAAACACTCAATCCCGTCGTCGACAGATTCCATCAGCTTTTCAAAAACAGTTGGCGTGTTCAATTTATGAACTTGATGTACGCACTCAAGACCATCCAGCGCGCTTGCAAATCGTTCGCGAACTAGAAAGTGAATCTCGGCTTCAGGGTTTTGACGTTTCAGGGCCCTGGCAATCGGCCAGGACATGTAAATGTCACCGAGTCTTGCTAGTTGTATTATTAGAATTTTCATTTAAATTTTGTTCCTTTATGATTTCGAGCAAAGATCTTTGCAAAAGATTAACTTTAGAGAACCCTTCATTTTTGTAGGTCTCCGTCATCAAGGCTCTTAGCTCGCGTTCTTTTTCAACCAATTTTTCTATAAGGACAGATTGGTTTGGTTTACTCTTTGATTCCATTTTTCTCCTTGCTGCGCATGAAGGCGCAGAATACCCAGGTTTCCATCCGAAATTCTTGTCACCATTGGAAAACTTGTTAGTTGGGATTTTTCAATCCATTCCCCAACAAACTGGTTAAGTTCATTAAAATTAATTCTATCCTGACATTGATTACGTCCATAAGGACAAGCCACCGAATGCATACATGGACGGCATTCCATATCCGCGCTGAATATAAAATTACCTTCCTGGTAAGCGGCATTCTTGATCCAGTGACTGCTACCCACCGATATTTCCGCCGTCGGTATTTGAAAAAGAGCTGCAAAATGCTTGGTCGATGTGTCTAGCGAAATCAGTTTAGTTTCACTATCCAGTGCGTGACTCAGTTCCGTGAAGTTACACACAAAAATTTCTGATTTTTGAAAGACTTGCTGTAAATGTTTAGCTTCACTTCTAGAACCAATCACCGCCAAATCAATGGACGGATAGTCAGCGCGAATGCGATCGATTAAGTTTTTCCACCTAGGCAAATCAATATCCTTTTTAGAATCACTTGTAGTTATCTGAAATAAAAGTCGACGAGTTCCCCTATTTAAAGACTCTTTGGGCGTAAGTTCCAATCCATGAACAGCTTTTAGCTTATCAATTAAATGCACGGATTCTAATGGATTCAAATACTCGTTAATCATTTTCTTTTCAGTTTCAGAATAACTAAATCCAGATTCCACCAATTTTAAGAAAGCCAATGATTGCCCCTGCAATGATAAATCGATAATTTGATCGTATTTTTCTGATCGCAGTTGTTTGACTAACTTTCTTAGACTCCAAAATGGATGCATTATAGGCGCATTAACTTGATTAATTTTTTTCTGATATTCAAATCTAGGTAAAACAAAATGTCTGAATTGTGCATTCATCCGTACCAAATCTACCGGTATTAAATCATTAACGACAACATGCACGTCTGCATTAGGATGAGCCTGGGCCCAAGCCTGAACTACCAACATATGCTGAATGTAATCGCCAATTCGCGATAGAGAAGCGAACAGAATCTTCATTTCATGAATTCCCCAAAATAGTCCAGCACCTGTGAATCCAAATGCCCCGTGCTAGTGTTGGCCATAACTAGATTTTTAAGTGTCAGAAAATTCTTTTTCTCTTCCCACAACGACGCCTGGAACTGTAACTTGTTGTCAGAGTTTTGCAGATACTGAGAGAGCGTAGTCACTTCACGCATCAACATAGCACTATGAAGTTTTTCGTAGCTAGATTCCATACCCTGCCAGCTTGACCGGAATGGCATAATTTCAGGAATCTTTTCATCCAAAAACTGAAACAGGTTTTTACACAAGGCAGAATCTTGATTCGAGTTGATTCCGTATAGAGCCAGTTTACGAGTTCTTTTAAATTTTTCTTCCAAATGTTCCAGAATTTCAGAACGAAATTCAAACACATGAACGAAAACATCTGGATATTTTAATTTCAAAAGCTCGATGTGGTAACCACCGCCACCACCTAAAACCAAAACGTCTTTAGCATGTTTTAAGTCAAACTGCGCCAGCCATTTTTCGGCTTCAGACAAAGGGCGCTGATAAGAACACAGAAACAAATTTCCCGATTGAGGAATAACTTTTCCGTTTTTATTTACTAGAAACTGAATCATTTGCAGCTCCCCGTTCTTTAACATTAATAAACTGAGTTATTTTGTTGTATAGCTCTTGATTCTTTTTACTTTGAGGATTCCAAAGATATGACTTCAAAGACTCCAACTGTGCACTGTGAAAATCATTTCGTTTGATAAAAATATGAATCAATAAATGCGAAATTTGTTCATCAAAATTATCGCCTTCCAAGAACTTGATCAGCGCATTTTGGCAATACTCAAGCTGCGAATCTGATTCCGCCAAATCATTTAGCAAAATCAAGGCAGTACGGTTCATAGGATCAACGTCGATCGCTTTTGTAAGATTTGACCAACTTAAATCTCTATCACCAAATTCCAAATGTGCCATCGCTAAACCTACCCATGCTTTATCGTTTTTTTGATTGTTGTTAATTGCTTCTCTTAAATAGAAAAGGCTTTGAGTTATGTCTTTTTTCAAATATTCAAGGACACCTAGATTAACCAATAAAGTGTCGTCTTTAGAATCGATCGCGTAGGCTTTGTGAAAATACTCTTGCGCTAAATCGAATTCTTTTTCTTTCAAGTACACGCAGCCAATATTTTTATATGTTTCAAACAGCAAAGTTTCATCTTCCACCAATTGCGACAAAACGTCGAACAACTGCGCCAATGCCATATCATTTTGTTCGTTAGCGACATAAGCTCGCGCTAATTCAATACTCTTCTCTGGTGTGTATTGAATCCGTTGTGACGCCTCTAACAGATTTAGACTCTCTTCACGCATACCAATCTGCAATAGCGTCCTACGACACAAATCAATCAGGTGAACGTTGAAGGAATCCAAATTCAGACCTTCACGCAGCAAAATCAACGCATCGTGAAAATCATTAAAATTGAAAAGTATTTTTGCATTATGAAAAAGCAGAGCTACCGTTTCATTGGCAAAGCGTGGCGCACCGTTGTTTATAACAGCACCCCTTGTAGTCACAGTATTTTGACTTTGATAATAATTTACTTCCAATTGCCCCTACCACTTTATGTTTAAAAGATAGAAGAGCAATCGAAGTGCCATTTGAAATCATTTTAATTAAACTTGAATGCTAGACCCTGCAATGAACATTGACTCTTCAATACCGAAGTCGGGTCAAAAATTAGACGAAGAAGACTAGACCAGAGATCCAATCTTCTCGCTCAAAACCGATCTATAGTTCTTCTTCACCCATCGTATTGTTAAACACGGGTACTTTATAAGCAGAAATAACTTTCTTACCAGTACGAACTTCTTTTAATTCACTGATAATCGAATTTTTGGCCGCTTCAATGCAGGCCAAGATATCGATATCTTGTTCAAGAATTTTTTGAACGAACGTGTCTTTCAAAGACAAACATTCCTTTAATTTCTGAATACCTAGAATTGATTCATCTGTTGTAGTACTCGATACCAATTGAATTTCTTGGTCAATATATTTCAAAATCTCTAGAATGTTCTCACGAGCATCATAGAATTCGTTAATTTGCTCGAATCTGTTTTTTAGAAACAGTTCAAGATGAGTTTCATTGACGGTGTAGAACTTTTCTAAAAAGTGATTCTTCTGATCCATCAGGTCCAATAATCGTTTCATTCTCCCCTCCCCTATTCCTATTTTTGATTTTCTGTGTCTTGTTTAATTTTTTCGATCGCTTGCTGCCAGCCACTGTATAGATTCTCTAGAATCTTTAAGTTTTCTTGCAGTGGCGCTATTTCATTTTTAAAATTCGCTTTCGTGTATTGATCCATCATAAAAATGTAGAGGGCTTCTAGATTTTTAGAAATATCGCCACCGACTTTGTGATCAAGCGTATTGTTAAGCTCCATTACGATGTCGTAGGCGCGGCCGATGTAATAGCCTTTATCCGCTATTTTCTTCTCTTCCAGGCCTTTCATTGCAAGCTTTGTAAACTTGATAGCTCCTTCGTAAAGCATAAGTAAGATCTTTTCTCTGGATGCTGTTTGAACGGAATTGTTCTTATACTTCTGGTATGCGTTTTTCATATTAACATTCACCTCGCCACTGTCTGTTATGCATTGCTGTTATAGATTGATCTTTCATTGTTTCAATTTTTGTTTTCATTTAATTATCCACCCGGTGCTTTCGCACCCGCGGCCATACCGGCTACGGCGGCACCCTGCTGGTTAATTTGTGACATCTTGGTTTCAAGGTCAGAAAACTTTTTACGCAAAGATTCTTCCTTCTTTTCAAGTTGTCGTTCTTTCTGATCGATCTGCGTATTGAACCGATTAATTTTTTCTTGAATGCCTTTCTTGCGATTCGCCAAAACACCAAACGCTGGATTTTGCAAATTTCCAAGTTCGCGTTTTAATGTCGGGATAAATCCCGTCGCTAATCCATCGCCACGGAAAAAATTCGAGACGTCTTGTGGAGCTGCACTTAATGCTTTGTTGAATTTTTCTTGAGTGAAATTCAAAGTACCGTTACGGTTGAACTCAATCCCTAACTGATTTAAATTTTGGATACGTGATCCCACTCCCATTTGTGGCGATAAGATAATACGTCGTAAAGTATTTTCTACCTGACGACTCATCGAATCGCCGCCCAATGGCCCTAGTGCTTCTTTACCGTTTGCACCTTTAGTTAGTTTTGATTGATTTTGAATAAAGCCCAAAGCACCGTTATAAGCATCAACGAATGCTTTTATTTTTCCAGAAACTGCTTCCATATTTTCTTTAACTGTAAGGCGAATTTCCTGACCAGGTGACGCTTTTTTTAGATTAAGTGTCACTCCTGGAATGAGGTCGTTAACAACATTGCTTGGAGTTTCTATTTCAAAACCGTCTATTTTCAACTTTGCATTTTGTGCTTCACGGGCTCTATCGAAGTACATATCTTGATCACCATCAAGTAAATAAATCGTTGGAAACGCCACAGAGTTATCGTCACCAGTTTTTAATCCAGACACCACCATCCGAAAAGGATTGTCTTTGTCCTGTTTATCTTCAATTACCGTGGCACGCATGCCGATATTTGCCGCATTGATTTGCGCCGCTACGCCAGTCAGAGTCGAGTTCTTGCCGCTAATATAAACTTCTTTTTGCCCATCGGGAGTATTAAACTTGATGTATCCAACACCCATTTGAGTTTTATCTTTGTCAGGAAAACCATTTGAGATAGCACCCGGTTTTTGTGCCAACTGCATAACTTCCAGTGAATATTCGCCATTCACACTAGCTGCTGGATCCACGGTTCCATCAATAACGTTAGGATCGCCGGATACAAGTTGCGTATCAGTGAACCCTTTTGTGTTGGTCAACTCAGAAAGATTTTTTGTTATATCACCAACTTTGGTTTCCAAGTCGGTAACTAACTTTAAGCTGTCTTCTTGCTTGGCCTTTTTGGTTTCAATTTGCTTAAGGGGAATACGTTCAGCTTCGACCAATTGGTCGACGATGTTCGGTGGTAAACCGGAAGCCATCCCTGTTATTCGTATTCCTGCCATACTCTGTTCCTTAAGGAGCACATCTTAAATAGCGTGTTTCCCTTTATTTAAGACTAACAGAGCTGTTTCATTTTTTTTGAGTCAATAATTTGACTTTTGCATTTTACTTTCTATTCTAGACTAGTGAATAAACTAAAGAACATCGTCGTAAAAAAATACGGAGGCGCCACTGTCGCGACTCCAGAGAAAATCAAAGGCATCGCAAGGTCGCTGATAGAGGAATTATCTGCCGGGCACACTTTGGTCGTTGTCGTATCGGCAATGGGAAAAACCACTAATAGTTTGATAGAGTTAGCTTCGCAAATATCATCACGTCCGAACCAAAGAGAGATGGACATGTTACTGTCAGTCGGGGAAAGAATTTCCATGTCCCTTTTGTCGATGTCTATCCAAGATCTAGGTAAGCAGGCGATCAGCCTCACCGGAAGCCAAGCGGGAATCTTGACGAATTCCGATCACGAAAATGCGCAGATCATCGACCTAAGGCCTTTCCGTGTCGTTAATGAATTGGAAAAAAACAAAATTATAGTCCTGGCCGGCTTCCAAGGTGTCGATCCAAATACCAAGGAAATAACGACTCTGGGGCGTGGAGGCAGCGACACGACAGCTGTTTCCGTGGCTAGTGGCCTGAATGCGACTATCTGTGAAATATTAAAAGATGTTCCTAGTGTGTTCTCCGCCGATCCTAAAAAAATTAAATCTGCGAAAGTTCTAGCAGAGCTTTCTTACGAACAAATGATGGATATGACTTTCTGGGGCGCTAAAGTTTTGCACTATCGATCTGTAGAATTAGCTGCTGTCAAAGGAGTTGCGCTTTATATTGGCCCGTCGGAAGGCAATCATGCAAAACAAGGCACGTACATTCGTTCGTATACAAATCCAAAGGAATTCAAAGTGATTCAAGATAAATTAAAAAACAAAATGGAAACGGCTCAAGTTCTGTCAATCAATACTATTGATACGGTATTCAAAATTAAGATTAAATCTAAATCGGTTCATGATGATTACACGACCTTGAAAGATTTGTTTAAAAAGAACGAGATTATTTTTCCACAAATCTTATCCGTAGATTCAAATGGTTCTGAAAACGTTTTATATATTACCGCACCAGAAGAAATGCTTTCGATGATCAAAAAAATAGCTGCGCCTAAAGATATGGAAATTTCGGATGGTATTTCTAATGTTTGTTTGACGTGCACGGGAGTGCCGACATTTGAAACTCAATCACAGATTTCAAAAAAATTAGGGGACCTAAACATCCATCCCCTAAAAATTCAAATGAGTGCCCTGAGTGTGATTCTTTTTATCGAAAAGAATCAGCTAGCTAAAGCCGTGGAAGGCCTGCATGAACTTATTGACCGCCTTGCTGCGCCAACTGCTCGTTAATTGAGTTACAAATCGCGCGTGAATCTTGCGGCGTATTCGTATTTTGGCATTGAGTAGTTCCCGGTTGTTTTAACGATTGAATGTTTCCACCCAACTGATTGCAGTTCATACCGCCAGTGTAAATCATTTTTTGACCTGTGCAATTTTGACCAGTGTAAAGTTCAAAAGAAATCGTGGTACCACCAGTATTAGTGCCCGGAGTTGTATTTGATGTTGATCCAACCCGAGTCAAAGTCATTTGTTTTTGCTCGTCCATTTGGATGAATAATTCATCACCTTGTACTGAGTAATTTAAAACCGTATCTTTTTTGAAGTCGATTGAACAGTTTCCAGAACCAACTGCTTTTGTTTCTAAAAATGTAATCGTGCTTGGCGTCAGTTTGATGCTGATTTCAGCTTCGATTGATTGTTTGTTTTCACACTGACCAACTAGTTTTAAACGAGAATCAGAAATGAAAAGGCTGATCGTGTCGCCATTTGACCACTGGCCCTTCGCTGTCCCCGCTACATTTGTAAAAGCAGAGTTATCTGTTTTTTGGTTACCGCCGCCAGTACCTGTTCCATCACCGCCGCCACCGCCGCTAGAACATGAAATTGAAAATGCAGCTGCTGCTGCTAAAGCTAAACGTAAAACTAAAGTCATTGATTTCCCCCTGTGTAGAAATTAAAGCTACACAGAGTTGATAAAAGAATCTGATGGGTAAATCAAACCTATTTTTTATAATCAGGATCGAGCATTGTCGGTTTTTTAGATTCAATTCTATTTTTAACAATGCGGAATATATCCATGTTAGGACCGTTGATATATTCACCAGCTTTCCCATTTAAACCGGCAATATAACGTCGTGGATCAAATTGGGCCCCGCCGGCGCCTAATTTATTGTAGTTAACTCCACCCGCATTCGGTCGATAGCTTCCACCAACACCGCCGGTCTTTCCAAAATAACCACCGCCCGCTGTAGCACTACCATAGAACCCAGAATTGATTTTACTTTTATCTTCGGGCCCACCACCACCCGCGGCACCTGCTGCGTTCATACCAAGTCCACCGCCACCGCCAGGCCCACTGCCACCACCCAGGTTAGCGCTGCCTTTAGAACCACCTAAATTTTGTTCGTTCTTAGTCGCGCCCTTTTGTAGTGAGTCGGCAAATGCATCGGGACCCGCAGCCCCTGTACCACCAGTACCAATAAGTGATGTGCCACCATCGACACCTTTTGTAGAACCGCCGACACCTGGAATTGTAGAACCGGCCACACCGCGATTTCCAGCAGCGCTTGTAGACGCGATACAATCTTTTGAACTTGGATTATTTATACACGTACAAACTTTATTGGTAGCAGCGAATTCCGCATTTGAACACTTCTGCGCATCTGTACACAATGGATTGTTAGGGTTATTCTTACATTCATTTAAACTAGCTGTGGTTAACGCACTTGTGTCTTGTTCGCACTGTTTCGAAGCTTGTAACTGTGCTAACGCGGCGGTCGCATGCTGGGCAGCTTCTGAAATACGTTTCTTATAGGCAACGCAGGCAGAGATGTGTTCTTCAATCGCTTTGATGTCACTTGTGTAACTCGCCCGGTTTGGCTGTGGAATACATGTGGAACTGTAATACATAGATTTCGCTTCCGTACAAGACGACTCACAACCACTTTGCGAAACTGCACAATATGTCTGCCAGCTACCTAAAGAGGCGTTGGCAATTTTACTAATCTCTCCCAACTTCGAACAGGCTAACTGCACATTAACTGCTGAACCAGCACCAACCGCTTTCGTCGCCTGCATGGCTGCCTGAATACCCTCATTTTCTTGATCGCAATCTGTGCCCGCTTTATTTGATTGAGTAAAGCACATGTCTCGAGCTGCATTAAAACGCTGTTCGCAGGCATTGTCATCAGCCACAGATTTTCCTCCAGAATCTTTCGAGCAAAATTGCGTCATAGGTATATTTTTACCTTGGTCGTCTGTGATTGTTTTGGTGACGTTAACATAGTTCGAGTTTCCAGAGTTGATATCACTCCACATTTTATTGTATTCTTCCTGACTCAATGCTGAAGGAGGAAAACACCCCGGATCAACCATCGAATCTTTACTTTTACAAACGCCCCCAACAAAAATAGCATCAAACGATGAGGCGTTACATTTTTGATAGTCTGAAGCCTCTGAATTACCATTACCTGAAGCCGTTGACGGCTCAGATTTATCATCCAGTAAAGAATCAATATCATCAGAATTTTCTGACGAATCCGCTTCTTGTTTTTTTTCAGAACTAGCACTTTTAGATTGGTTTTTTTTAGTGGTCTTATTATTAGTCGTTTTTTTTGTCGCAGGAGCCGCCGCTGGGGCGCTTGAAGTTGGAGTACGGTACAATTCTCTGTTGTATTCGGGCTTAGACATAGTTTCTGAATCGACTACACACTTTTGAGAATATGTACGACCTTGCCTAACTGTCTCGACTTTCCATCCTGCTGCGCAAGTGAGTGTTCTAGTTCCTGAGCCGCCAAGCGAATAGACTTTAAAAGTAAACAGAGTGAAAGCAATAGCAATGATCCAATGACAACTATTACTAGTCTTCATGATTCCCCCGAATCGAGCTCCAACGAAGCAGCTCATTCCATTTTATCGTAAAGTTATTAAAAAAGCTGAGTTTATAGAGAAGAATTTTCGAAATAAACCAGATTGCTCTAGAGGTTGGCTATTTTTACGACAGCGTCCCAAAATGAAATGACAAATTTTTTTACAGGACCTCAGGAGGATACTAAACACCCAAAGACCCTGGAAAGCCTGACTTCAAACTTTCCAGGTAGGTTGGTCCACAAACCCAGACGGAGAGCTGAGCTTGTTTCATCATTTTAAAAAATTTTACCTAATATTTGCGGCCGCGAAGGACCGCTCGGATACACGTACCTTGTTTAGCTTATACATTCCTCGTGGCTCCTATAGCGGAAACCCCAGGATTGTGGCGTCTAGCCGGGGGCGCCTAGCCGATCAATTTCATAGCGGTACCAGTGATTTGGTTCGCTTGAGCTAATGTCGCTGTCGAAGCTTGTAACAAGATACTATTTTTTGCTAACTCACTGCTTGCTTGTGCCACGTCTGTGTCGCGGATACGAGAATTAGCTGCTGAAATATTTTCGAACATTGTTTGCGAGTTATCATAGGTCACTTGCAAACGATTTTGTAAGGCACCCAGATTAGCTCGGAATCCATTCACTGTGCTTTGCGCTTCATCGAGAACCGCAAGAGCATCTTGCGCACCATCTTTACTAGAGAAATCAAATCCATCGATTCCTAAATTTCCAGCGGTTGCATCTGACTCACCAGAGTTAAACGAAATTCTATCCGCATTTGGATCATTGTTGATACCAACTTGGAAATCGTAAACCTTGCCATTACCATTAATCAATTCCTGATTACCGAACTTAGTCGTAGCCGAGATACGGTCAACCTCTGCTTTAAGCTGTTGAACCTCTTTATCTAGAAACCCGCGCTCTTTATCAGATACTGTATCTGATGCTGATTGGATTCCTAACTCACGCATACGAGTTAAAATATTTGAAATTTCACCGAGGCCGCCCTCTGCTGTTTGAATTAGGGAAATACCATCGTTCGCATTTCTTCCGGCTTGAGTGATACTTCTCATACCAGATTTTAAATTTTCACTGATTGCTAATCCCGCAGCATCATCTGATGACTTTGTGATTCGCGATCCTGAAGCCAATTGCGTAAACGACTTCTGAATTTCTCTTTGTGACCCAGCTAAAGACTTCTGAGCACTTAAAGATGCCATATTTGTTGAAATTCTCATTCCCATGGGGACCTCCTGTATAGCATCCCCATTAATTTGGAGATGCGGTTAAAGGTCCAGCTTCAAAACCTACTTAAAGACTGGACCAGTTGAACACGTTGGTACACTAGACTTTGGTGGGAACAAAAGACTTCATCGATCAAGCTCTGGCAGTCACTCCGGAACTCTTTCTCTGTCCTTTGGTCTTAACACTTCAGTCGTGTTGAACCATCTGACAAACCATTCGGCTAGGTCTGTGAAGGCTTTAGTCTTGTCGATGAAAACTAGACCAATGTCGGATAGTTTCTGGACCTTGATCCGGGGTTTTTTTTGAAAAACCAAGATTAAAGTCTAGGTTTTTTTACAAATGTTACAGAAATTTTTTTGGAAAATGAAATTTACAGGACCAAAGAATTAAGACTCGACTAGATGTTTAGCTGATCTAGTCCAGCTAGACTTTGTTCTCGTCTAAGTCCGGGTGATGAAAGTCGTGGGGATGAAGGACTAGCTAGACCTAGTGCTGAGCGGGTTTGCGAGGATTGCCGTCGGGCGCCTACCAGGTTTCTGCCATACTTTTTGAAAATAAAAATCTCCTCGGAAGGAAGTCCCCTTGCACCATCCAGAGCCAAGCTTAAAAAAAGAAAGTCCTTCAAACTTCAAAAAGCGTGGGATTTTATTCCAGACCAGCAGGATAATTTTTGATTTTATTAACGACAGATTTTTTGGATTTATATTTCTTAAGAATTCGAGCTCTATCCGCGTCTATAGATTCACATTTCAACTTACTAACTGCAGCTTCTATTTCTTTAGCGCGTTCTTCATCGTAGCCATCTTCACCAGCCCAATGGTCACAGTTGTCCATTCGCTGTATCAACAATACAACGTCGTTCGGGAGGCCCTTTAGGTAGTTGGCCATTTTTACTTCCCATGGAGTGACCGTCGTCTTTTCTTTCGGCTCACCATGCGCGAAAGATCCCATTGTCACCGTTCTTTGCGAAGGCAAAGATAATCCAAAGGCAAGTAAAGCGGATAGAAATGATTTTTTCACTTCTATACTCTCCTAAATATCTGTCACCCACTTCAAAGCCCCAAAAATGTCCCCGGAGAACCGGAATGGCCCTCCGGGGTTGGGCTTAAGAGTAGAAGATGTGTGGGCGACTACTCTATCTTGAACTTCTAACTGAACTCTATAACTTAAACTTTAATTAGCCTATCAACTTCAAAGCTACGCCTTGGGATTGATTTGCTTGCGCCAGTACGGACACCGCTGCACTTTGTAGTACTTGCGATGACGCTAATTCTGACGACTCTCTGGCAATATCAGTATCTGCAATACGTGACTTAGCCGCGGATAGATTTTCAATTTGGGTATCTAAGTTGTTCGTTGTGATCTCAAGACGATTCTGGATCGCACCAAAATTCGCTCGCATCGCACCGATTTGTTGCATCGACTCATCTACTGTTTGTAATAGATCGCGTGCACTTCCTTTGTCCGCAACAGATAGACCATCGATTCCTATCGCTGATGCCGTGGCATCTGAAGACAAGTCATACGTGATCGTGTTTTCTTCACCACCAAACGCACCGACATGGAACGTTTGACTACCGCCGGAACCATCTAGCAATACTTTATTACCAAACGTTGTCGTTTTAGCAATACGATCGGCTTCCGCGATAATGTTCTGTGCTTCTAGATCTAGGAACTCTCTCTCTTTATCTCCGATATTATCAGATGCCGCTTGGATACCTAGTTCTCTCAAGCGCACTAAGATGTTACTGATTTCATTCAGACCACCTTCTGATACTTGGATCGCACTGACGGCGTTGAATGAGTTCATACGCGCCATTTGCATCCCTTTTACTTGCGCATTCATGCTCTGTGAAATCGCAAGACCTGCGGCATCGTCACCGGCTTTAACGATACGTGTACCACTCGCTAATGCTTGTGAGGCATGCTCTTGACGCTTTTGCTGGATGCCGAGCACCTTTTGTGCCGATATCGACGCCATATTTGTTTGTATTCTTAAGCCCATTATATCCTCCTGTGGATATCAAAGAATTTGGGGGTTACTTTGGAAACTTCGCTCACACTTGAGGTTCCAAAACCAAATTCAGTTTTAATCAATGAATACAAATTAAAATCAGAACTTCGATGAGGAAGTATTTTGAGCGTAGCAGTGCCTTTTTTTCGACAAGACCTATTTTGGAATAGGTTCTGTGAAAACCATGCGCTTAAAGGCTTCTAAGCCCAAGCGCGCTGCTTGACCACAAGTCAATTTGCTCGTCCCAATACACGGACAAAGCAATCAACTTACTGGCTCAGAGTTTTTACTTGCGCAAAAACTCACTGATTTTATTTTTTGGGGAGCTCCTGGAGGAAAAATACTCTCGAGGTGACTGGTCTCTTGAGTACTTCCTCTGGGAAGCCTTGAGAAGGGATGTTCGACTGCGAATCGAGGTCCGGATCGCAAGGTTGCTCCAACGTGTTCACAGACTACTTCGGCTTTGGTCCAGGAAACTTTAGCCCTTGGTCCAGGTAATTTTAAAACGCAACGCGTCTAGTACGCGTAACTACTAGAAATTGGCCATGAAAAAATATTTTAAAAAGGAGGCTAAAGGTCCAGTCCAGGAGGGTCAAAGGTCTAGCTTGAGGGTACCTCCTAACATTCTGGTACCCGCAGCGTCTAATGCGCTGGGTACCAGAATGTTAGGAGGTACCCCTCAAGCGATGAGTTTTAGGGCGTAGCCTTGGCTTTCGTTGGCGTTGGCTAGAACTGCTACTTGGTATTGCTGAAGAATTTGTGCTCTTCGCATTTCTGTGAAGGCTTTGGCTATATCGGTGTCCGCTAGTTTTGAGTAGGCTGACGAAAGATTTTCTTTTTGGCTTTCGTTGTTGTTGATGGCGAATTCTAAACGACTTTGCACGGCCCCTAGTTTTGCACGCTCGCCGCTGATTCTTTGCAGTGCCTCGTCGATGGCGTCCATCGAGTCTAGTGCCGATGACTGACTATCCACCGACAACCCATCCACACCAAGTGAAGCGGCCGTCGTGTCAGAATCCTGGTTGTACACGATTCGCGAGGAGGCACCTTTATCCAAACCAACTTGAAAATCGTACGTACGCGAGCTTCCATCAAGGAGGTTCTGAGAACCAAATCGAGTGGTCTTTGCGATACGATCTAACTCGCTGTTAATTTGCTCAAATTCATAATTGATAAATTCGCGCTCAACATCCGACACAGTATCACTGGCTGCCTGCACCGACAACTCACGCATTCGAATCAAAATATTATTTTGCTCATTCAACGCACCTTCAGCTTGCTGAACTAAGCTAGTGGCATTTTCCGCATTGGCGGTAGCGGCCTCGGTACCACGCACTTGGGATTTGATATTTTCTGAAATAGCTTGCCCAGCAGCATCCACTGCACTGTTGGCAAAACGATTACCACTAGCAAGTTGCTTCATGGCGACCTCTAATTGATTTTGATTTTGCTGCATCACCCGCTGGGTAGATAACAAAGCAGCTTGGCTGAATATCTTCACGTTTGAGCTCCTCTCAATGGCGCCCACACAACTCTGGCTCTTTTTGTGATCCAAGCCCTTGGACCAGGAAAAATCGGAGTCCGGCCAGTCACAGCCAGGACTCCAAAGCCCAATAACCTCTAAACGCAGTCTTAACTACTAGTTTAGACGCGTTACGTTAAATATCAATATTTAATAGGGATTTCAGAAATAAGATGAGAATAACTAGAGATTTTAGCGACTTGCCCTTCCCGAAACGAGACAGCCGATCGGGGCAATAAAAAAGCGCCTACCAAATTGGCGGCGCTTTAAATTCGAGGTCATACTTAGCAATTAAAACGAAAGAGCGCGGAATTTCCCGGCGTCGTTAATACGTTTTGTAACCTGTTCTTCAGTTAAAGGAATTGGCGCATTTGCATTCTGTTCCATGACCAATACACCTTTATCAATTTTTATAGACTTAACATCGGAATACGATTTTCCCGTCGACGTTAACATTTCAAAAATGTTTCCGTTACGACCGACAACCAATACTTTATTATCCGCCGTTGAAATAATCAAACGACCAGCCATAACTGCATAGTCAGTGATTTTCCCTGGAATGATAGAAAAGGAAAGTGTTTGAGTTTTGTTGTTCTGGATGATCAAAGCAGATTTATCTGCTGTGATAAACACCTTGTTATCAACATTTTCAGCAGGTAGATCGACGTTTTTGCAATCGGCGATATCAGGTACACCATCTTTCTGCTCTAAAAGATACTTACCATTTTTATACTGACTAGAAATTTGGGCTAAGTCCAATTTGCACTCGGCACCTGATTTTGCCAACGTTGCTTGAGATGCTACTAATATGACTACCGCAGATAAAATTGCTCTTTTCATTCTTACTCCTTGTTTAGTTTGGTTTTGAACTAACGAAGAAACACTTTGCCATTTGAATGCCGTTCAAATGATTGAGCAAAAGAATAGGAAGGATTTGAGCCAGGGCATCTGTAGTTAATTTATACAGGTGTAAATCGCTAACGGGCCATCGCACTTTTGATAAAGGCGTTGGCTTCGGCCAATTGTTTTTTGTTAATTTTTGGATAGTTTCGTTTAGCACGCACTTTAACTGCGATTTCTTCAGAAGCTTTTTCGTGCTTGAAACGATTTTCTTTTGCGTCTAATCCCAATTTTTTGAAAACATTAGACGTATCAGTGTCTTTGTCAAAACCTGTGAAAAAATCAAACCGCTTTTCTGACTTTATGGCAGAACCAGAATCACGAACAACAAAGTAGCCGTCGTGAATTTCGCCATTTGGTAGCTGAACACCACGTACTGACGGAATAAAAATTACATCACCTAATTTATGAAAATTTAAATCAGCTGCTACCGTGTAGTAAGGATCTAAACAAATGTCTTTTACACCTAATCCGTAAGGGCATTCTTTTTTGCTGTTCTCGGAAAAAGTAGGCACTTTCCCACGTCGAGTCGTAAAGGTCACGATGCGCATTCCACGATTTTCACTTAACAGGCACGTACCCTGCATTACACAAACTTTATAATCAGCTTCACACACGCGCGCGATGGTTTGCCCTTTTGCATTCTTGATCGACTTCACGTCATCACCACGACACTCGATTTTTTTCGAATTCAGCACAGGGACGAAATACAGAGTTGGCGACAGTCCATTTGGATCTTCGTTAACATGGCCCTGTTCAGCCGCCACATCAGGCACAGCAACATTAACTGGCGCGGCTTTGCGTTTCTGGCAAGCCATCGATGAAACAAGAACTAGAGATAGAATAAAAAACTTTAACAATTCCACATCTCTTTATAATTCATGCGCAGATTGAAATCGCTGTCATATTTTTATTCGGCAAAAATTAGCAGGTACTGAAAGTTTTACTGTCTTAGTAATCGACAGAGATCCCGATGTTGAATACGTCAGAACTGACATCTAAATCTTCGTTTCCACTTTGTATTGTGCGAAACTCTGCAGATAACCACATATTACTGATACCGTATTCGCGGTCCATGGCAAAATCGATGTCTTTGCTCCAGCGAGTGATATTTAACAGGATACCGCCACCAGCATACGCCGCCGGAGTTCCCACGATTTTAGGAGCCTTCCCGTCATCACGCAATTCCGCCAATACGTAATAACTTCCGCCCCCAATTACGAAGGGAGCAAACCACTGACGTTCAGAAAATTCTAAACGATAAATTCCACCCAATGAAATCGGTAGTCCAATAAAAGTAAAAGTTTCCTTGGCCGGCTCACCGTCCTGTACTGCTGGATTTGCGAACCGCCCGTTACCAGAAGCTGTGAAAAACCCCGCGCCCATCACTACACCCAGTTTTCCAAACGACCGAAAAGGCTGCCATTCGTAATCCAACATCAAAAAGGTCAAATCATTACTGCCGTAAATATCTTGAAACGTATATGTATTACCACCCGATTCCATCGTGATATTGGGACGAGTAATGCTCCCCACGCGAATCGAGGTCGATTGGTTTTTCTTCGAAAGTTTTTCTGTTTTGTAATAATACTTACCTGTGTTTTGATCGATTAAATACAAACCACGTTTTGCATCAGGATGGGCGATTTTTTGTCGACCCGATTGACTGGATTCAGTTTCAACTACTTTCGCAGCTGGCGCCGGTTTCTTTTTCGGAGCCTCGGGCGTATCTTCAACCTCTGGAGGAATATCTTGATTCAGTAATTTCTGAGCTTCGAGTTCATCTTGAGTTTTAGTGTACGGTGGTTCGTTCGGTGGCAAATCTTCTACCGGCGCTTCTGCTTTGGGAGTATTTGGATCTACTTCCAAAAAAACGTCATCCGGTGATTGCGCACACACTAAGGTAGAAACATACAAAAATGCAAAAACTAATTTGATTTTCATTTGTTGCTACCTCGACGTTTCCAACGACGATAACCCAGGAAACCAACGCCACTAGCAACACAAAGCCATAGAGGATTAAGTATCAAAAATGCGATGGCGATAACTGGAAGCAAGGTCACTTTCACAACGGCTTTAGCCAGGGTATTTTCAGATATGCGTTTGGCCCAACCCGGCCCGTTCGCGTAATAAAATTTTATAAATTTTTTGCCCCAAGAAAACGGATGTAAATATTTATTTCTGAATTCACGAAGAATATCCAAAAACATATGGTTACGACTACCGAATGCCACCGTCGCGATAAAGCAATCTTTATCACTTAAAATGCCGACAACTTCTGAAGGACTTGCGCACATATTATTGAATTGATCTGTAGTAATACCATTTGCTTGAAAATCTAAGAAATACAAGTAGGTTCCTGTCGCATCCTTTAATGCCGGAAGAAAACAGTATGTTTTCGAGCTATCCGCAGTGCCATTTTCCAGACCTTCAATCTTATAACTGGACAAAGGATCACCTACCGTTGTCGTCAAACCCACCGATGAATTCGCCGATTTATTTGTAATTGATTTCAAAGTATCTAGCACACTAGCACTGGCAGATTTTTCAGCATAAAACATAGTTAAATTGCTATATGTTAAACTGGTATCTGGATCGACAGGTGAAGCTCCCCATCCAGCAATAAAGTTTGTAATGTAGGCTTTTTGATCGCCGGGAAACATTTCAAAGTAACATAGACCATTGGAAGAAATGTTTGACGTCAATGGATCCAGTGAGTTTGGCGTACACCAAGTCGCTTTGCCTTTAATGATTCCATTGTAAGGAGTCGACAAATTCGAATAGTTCACAATGCTAAAATTAATTTTTACGGTCACATACTCGACAAACTTATCGTCTTTGATCGGGCCGAAATATAAAGTCTTTAGCCCGCCACATCCGGTTGTAGCCGTACACGTGAATGATAATTCAAATGCTGATGCCAATTGCGCCCATGTTGCTGTGAAGGCATAAGTTCTACCATTTACAGCCGCCAAACTAATTGTCGTAATTGGATTTGTTGAATACTCTGAAGACTTCGACACGCCAACAGCATAGGTTGTGATGTCGGTTTTGTCCGATTCTACTTCTATTGTTAGGGGCAATTCATCATAGATACTATTGTTATTGCAGGGAGCAGGCGCTGTCGTACCCGAGGCCACCTCGATATTTACACCATTGCAAGAATCACAGGTTGTCGATCCATCACGAGTCGCACAATTTGACGGCAATGCATAGCCACCATTAACCAACAACGTCGACGGAGCCGCCGAATCAGGAACAGATGATGAACTGGCACCTTTTACCGACACAGAGAACCCATGAGCCAGAAAGGCATGAGTGAGCAAAATACAAATGATCAATAGACGTTGAACCATACTAATATGGCAACACTATTGACCCCTATTTTCAACCTTTTAATGCGTTTTTAATTAACAAATCGGCGATCTGAATACCATTTAAAGCGGCGCCTTTTTTTATGTTATCTGAAACCACCCACATCAACCACATTTTCTTATTTTCGGGGTCACGATGAATACGTCCCACATACACAGGATCCTTGCCAGATACATCTCTCGGCATCGGGTATACACTTTTCTTTGGCTCGTCTTGCACGACAAGACCTTCCATTGAGGACATGGCTCTAACGATCTCATCACGGCTAACTTCTTTGTTTAAAGTCACCCATACACTTTCGCTATGGCCATTTAATACTGGCACGCGAACAGCGAAGGCAGATACTTTCATATTCGACTGACGTAAAATCTTTTTAGTTTCGTTTTGGATTTTCTTTTCTTCGCTGGTGAAGCCTTCCTCATCGAATGAACCGATCTGAGGAATTACGTTGAACAATAGAGGATGTACGAAATTCACCGGCTTAGGATTTGGATTTTTATAATCAGCCGCTTGATCTAATAATTCATTATAGGCCGGCAATCCCGCACCACTGGCCGCTTGGTAACTGCTGACACGAACTTCCTCCACACCAAATTTTTCTTGCAGGGGTTTTAGCGCTACAACTAATTGAATGGTTGAACAGTTTGGATTGGCAATCACTTGAGGACGATCCATCTTCTCAACAAGATCTCCATTTACCTCAGGAACGACCAGGGCATGCTCGGGACTCATTCTAAATGCGGCCGAGTTATCTATCGCGTACGCACCCGATTTCACGGCTTCTGGAGCCCACTCTTTAGAAATGTCATCACCTGAAGAAAAAAATACGATATCTAAACCGTCGAAGCAGTTTGGTTTTAAAACTTCGCACGTCCATTCTTTATTTTGACACTTAATTTTCTTACCTAAAGACGATTCACTGGCAAACGGACGAAGCTCCGTTAAAGGAAAATTTCTTTCCTCTAGTAAATTCATAAACACTTGGCCGACCATACCGGTCGCGCCAACGACACCAACTTTTAATTTTCTCATAGATAGTCCTGGTTAAGCTGTCTTTTATTAAAAAATCAACCAGGACATAATTTGCTTTTTTAAGCGCTTCTGTCAAAACCTATTTAGTTTCCGGTTCGTCGTCGTCTTCGATCAAATCATGGTCATCAACGACTTTCGCCGGCGCATACACCGACGATTTAATTTTACGAACATTTTTGCCCAGCTTAAAGATCCCGAAAACCGCGCCCAGTGTCGCGTACGACAAGAATAGGATAAACAGCATCACCTCAGGATGAAGAAGAACAACAAATAGAATACTTACACCAACGATTAAGTAGTGGAAAGGCATACGTTCTTTTAAATCTAGATCCTTGAAACTGCGGTAACGGAAATTACTTACCATTACGAACGCCAAAAGAATTGTCATACACAACAGAAGGATATTACCCCAAGCATCTAATTCTAGTTCGTGAAAAGCTAAAACTGCCGATGCCACGATACCTGCGGCCATGGGAATGGGTAGACCCTGGAAATAGTTTTTTTCAACAATGTTCACTTGAACATTGAATCGCGCTAACCGAATAGCTCCGCAAGCCACAAATAAGAAACACGCCATCCAGCCTAATCGACCAAATGGTTGAAGGGCCCAATTGAACATCAATAAAGCCGGAGCCACACCGAAACTGACTACATCACAAAGTGAATCGTATTCGGCGCCAAACTTGCTTGTCGAGCGAGTTAACCGCGCCAAACGCCCATCTAAGGTATCGAAAATGGCAGCTACGACGATGGCGTAAGCGGCATATAAGTAGTTTTGCTTGAGGGTGTAGATCATCGCAAAGAAACCACAAAAAATATTACATGTGGTTACTAAGTTAGGCAGGATATAAATATACATTCTAAGTGGTTTTTCGGGAGCTTCCATTTGATCCATTCGTCCTGTGGTATTGTTTTGTTCCGTCGCCATGGCTACCTCTGTGTTATAAAAAACCGAAGATGTAAAAAACTAATGATAAACCGAGTCCGCTGGCTACAGGGATAGTCAAATTATCATCCAGTTTAGCTATTGGGATCAGTTCCGCCAAAGAGCCGATTAGGCCCCCGATGAAACTGACAACCACGGCTCGCCATAAATTATAATCATGCAAATACAAGAACAAGAAACTGCAGCCAGAGCATACGAAAAACCCCGCCAAGAAACCCTGCAGAGTCTTTTCACCCCAAATTTTGTCTTTTCCATAACGAATGCCAAAGTAGCTGGCGAACGGGTCCGCTAGGGCTAAAAAAATCAGGCTTAGTTTCACAATGATAGGATCAAAAAAATGAATCAATATGGCCACGCCAGCCATCAAATATGTGGTGCCGGCCAAATGATCAATTTCACTTTGGCGCATGATCGGACGTAAATAATGAGTAATTAAAACGTTAAAATTGCTATTTCTTAGACGGTAAAGGTCGAGACCTACAAACAGACAAAACAGTAATAAAATTCCAACCTTAGAAGCCATTTCAGGAAAAATTTCGTAACCGATAAAAAGCAGCATCACACCGCTGATATGCCAAACTTTTCGAGCTAAATGCACGTCTGATTTTTTCTTAAAGCTTTCTTGAGCTACAATTTTAGAGACGGAACCTTCTTTTGACGTACCCTGCATGAGCCCAACATAAGAGATTCGATCCTATTTCTCAATCTATAAGTCCCATTTTTTAACTGATAGCGTTACGCCAGGTAACTAGCGCTGAATGCTGAGTTTTTCAACTATTTCGGCTTTGGTTTTTGAAAGGATGTATCTGATGACGACAATATTTTTGCCCTTTTTTAGAGGGATAGAATCTGTCTTTGCATTCGAAGCACTAATGGCAAATACCGAGGCCGTGAATCCGTTGGACTGATTTTCAATGACTATGTCCTTTGGAAACTCTTTACCACATTTTTCGAGATCCAGAATCACAGACTCTTTGGAATGTGCGACTTCTTTTTCGGAATCCTTGCAGGATAGGTTAAACTTCCAATCCAAATCGACCGGTTTTTTATCTTTAAGTGATTTTGACTCAACGACTGAAGGCAGATCGCCGGATGTAGCCGCCGGGGTCCGTAGTTTTCCGGTGGACGCGATGGCGACAGATGCATTTGGCGATTGATAGAAATACTGAAAGTACAATACCCCAGTCATTGCTAAAAATATAAATCCGTTTGCCAGTAAAAATCGCATACCATACGATCGGCAAAATTTTGACAGGATTTAGTGCTTATTTGGTGTTGTTTGTAAGAGTCGACTAGGCCAAGAACCGTCAAAAAATAGGCATCGTATGCGCGCCCTAAACCTTAGCCTTGCAAAATGACTTTATTTTTTGTCGATTGAGATCGCGAATTTCTTAACGCCAGCCGATTTCACGACGTCCATCACTCCGACGACTCGACCATGGGCCACTTCTTTGTCTGCGGAAATCACAGCTTGCACGTCCGGATTGGCATCAAAAAGTTCCTTGGCTTTTTTACCAACCGCTTCTTCACTGGCGAACGAGCCATTCAAATTTAGGCGACCGTCAGCGGTGATAGAAATATTCAATTGGCCTGGTTGAGTTTGATCGCCTGATGCTGCTTTAGGAAGATTTACGTTAATAGACGGTTTCATAAACATCGGTGCCGTTACCATGAAGATAATCAAAACAACCAATATAATGTCGACTAGAGGGACGACATTAATTTCTGATAATGGTTCATCGTCACTAAATTTCACAGCCATTATAAACCTTTTTTCTTAGCGTAACTTAGACCAAGTTCTTTAACTGATTCTAAACTTTGAACGATGCCTTTAACTTGCTTACCAAAAAAGTTGAAACCGATAACTGCTGGAATCGCAACAAATAGACCCGCAGCAGTCGCAACTAAAGCTAACGAGATACCCGCCATCACTGTTTGCTGACCTGCTTCTGGCGATTGAGCCAAATCATTAAACGCTTTCATGATACCAAGAACCGTACCCAGTAGACCCAAATAAGGCGCATTCGATCCTACCGTTGCCAAGAATCCCAAGAAACGATCCAGTTCCGGTTTCATCGTTAAGATGTTTGTATTGAAAAATTCTTCCAGACCTTTTGAACCACTTTCTTTGATGTGCTTCAGAGCGTAATTAGCCATGCGACCTTCAAATGACAAAGGATCGCGAGCTAGATCTTCGAAAAATTCAGTTTGATGATTTTGAAGTGAATTTTTAATTTGAATACGAACGCGGTTTGATTCTTTCGAAACTTTACGCAAATTAAAAAATCTCTCTAAGATCATACCTAGACTTAAAAAACTTAAAAATACAAGAATCCACAAAAGAACCTGGTCGATGACGTGAGCTACTGCAAAAATTTTTTCGGTTAGCACTGTTTACCTTCCTTCGGAAAGACAAATTGGATAGAGTTATTGTGTCGGGGTGCTACTTTATGGTCAAGGTGATTTTGGTCCTAATCACATCGGTAGTTGTTATACTATCTGCTACGTCGTGCAAGAATAGCTTGCAACCAAACTATATCGTTATTGCGACTGAAAAACTAAATAGTAAGGCCATTAATTGTCATGAGTCGGATACTTTTTCCAAAAGATCTGGTTTCGAAATTCTGTGTTCTGAATTTTATCGTTTCACCCAAACTTATACACCTTCAGTACAATCGCTACCGGCATTTGCATCGCTGCTGACGGGACTATATCCATACAGTCACAATGTTAGATTTAACTCACATAATTCACTAACTCCAGAATTCAAGACATTTCCCGAAATGGCTTTGAACTTGGGTTACCGCACCGTTTTTGTTTCTAGCTCACCACCATTTTTCCGCAAAGCTGGCATTTCACAAGGATTTGAAATTTTTGACGATAATATCAATCCCGAAATCGGCAACCGTAATTTCCAAGATTCTTTGCGCTTAACTTTGGATTATATTAAAGACGTTGATTCAAAACCGTTTGTAGCCGTGGTCCAATTGGGCGATTTGAAATATCCATTTAAAGAAACCCAATCTGATTTGGGCGAGATTCGAAATTTGTCTTATGAAAGTCAACTAGAGGCATTTGATGAAAAATTATTTAATTTTTTCCAAGAACTAAAAAAATTAGAAATTTGGGATAATACAAAAATTATTTTGGTGGGATTAAATGGTCACATTGCAAATGACCCAGAAAACGATCCTTCTGTTATCAATCTTAATAGCGGAAATTCGCAAGTCGCCATGTTCTTCAAAGACTTCAAGAACAATAAGATAAATACAAAGCCAAATTCAATCAGCATCGTTCTATCACTAAAAGACATCGGGCAAATGTTGTTCAATACTTTCAAAGGACCCGAAGGGCATGAAACCAATTTTTCCAATTTTAGCGAAGCAGAAATGGAAGAAGAGAAAAAGTTAAACCCGGAACTTATCGTGATCGAATCTGCATGGCCCAAATGGCAGCAAGTCGGAAATATTCGTTCTGCAGTACTTGATAACTCATACTTATTTATTAACGATAAATCGCCAAAATTGTATAACAAACTGACGGATAATTTAGAAAAATCACCACAGCCTATTAACGGCGCAAACCGTTCCCAAGTTGATTTGTATCTGCAAGTATTAGCCTCTAAAAACTTTAGCCCGTTTGTTGCCACACCTGAATTCCATCGCCTGGTCACCGACAACGAAGCCTTATTTACAAAGCAAACCCTGACAGAACAGACGAGTGAATTCTTTGACTACCACTATATTTTAAACAAGAATCTAGAACTGTCGGCGAACGAAACAAGATTGCTTATTTCGAAATACAATTTGCAGGAAAATCCTTGTTTTGCCTATTTCAGCAAAGCCTTAAAAAATGATTTTCTTAAGAAATGTAAAAGTAAAAAAGCACAGTTTCTGTTTAACCAATATATTTTAAAGCAACCGTCTGACAAAGAATTGCGATTGTACTTTCAAAAGAACTTGGCGATCTATTCCATACTTAAAAAAGTTCATTTAGAAAATGCAAAACTGGGATTGGATTTTATTCCTATCCAAAATTTGAAAATTAGTTCGATACAGAATTATTTATATCAGTCTTTAAAATCTATCATCGCCATCCAAAACGGCGATTCGGGATCCAACTGAATTTGATTTTTCATTAATCTATCTAAATTAAAATCAGCGGCGCTCAATGCCCAAGTATCTTGGTATAAACTTGTATCACTAAACAAAAGAACCTTTTGATTTGAATCCACTACAATCTCCCCAAGCTGAAAATGGCAATGCATTTCCGTACCCAAATACTGCTGAGGCAATGGCAACGCATTCGGTGTCATGGAATGAGCCAATGGCAAAGATACGCTTAACGGGATCAATCTATCTTTAAACAAATACATATTAGGTGACCCTACCTGCACCCAACTAAACTTGTTTTCTTTTTTGTACAGAATTGTTAGTTCATAACAAGACTTGTAATTATCACGGTTTTCGCCTCGATAAATCAAATCATTGATAAGCAGTGTACACATTCTTAGAAAGTTACAATTGCGTGATAAATATGTGTTCATCTCGAACGGCGACGTTACTTCCACGTCACCTTCTGCAGCAAATACGAACTTTTGAATTTCCTCAAAAATACGATCCTTGAAACTACTCTCCCCCCAGCAGGTCATAACCACAATCATGTTCAGATCAGGGCTATGAAATACTGTAGGTTTAGGACGGATGACCTTGGTGCTATAATTACGTTCTTGAAGTTTCACTAATGAGCCCCATATTTTTTTAACTTTACTAGGGCTTTGGAATAATACTCACCATCTCTTACGTCCATTTCTAGAATTTCTTTCCATTTTTTGATGGCGCACGACTTATTTTCCATACATTCCACTTGATTGTACTGCTCCTCAATCACAGATTCGTCCCAAATGGGTTTGATTTCCTTCGCTAAATCACGTTTAAGGCTGGCGATGCGATCTTCGAAGCTACTATCTATAGGATTTACCTTTTGAGCCTTTCTAAATTGATCGATCGCCTCTTTATATTTTTTCTGACTAGCAAATTTTTCCGCGTCGTCGACAAATTTAGTAGATTTCGTCGAAATCATTTTTTGAATCGAAGCGATTTTTCTATGTGAAATATCTTTTAGTTCTTCTGGATCTGGCAGGTCTTGCTTCAAGACAACTTTATATTCATCAATAGCCTGCAGTAAATTTCCACTTTTTTCCGACGAATACGCACGATCGTAAATTGATTTTAGTTTAGCTACACGTTCGCGGTAATTTTTCTGTTCAGCCGCCTTACGATTTTTTTCTTCGATATGCGCTTGAATTTTAAGTACGGCCGATTGTCGCTGGGGATGCTCTGGATTAATCATCACAGCTTCACGTGCACATTCGTCGTATTCGGCTAACGTCATTTCCGGATTGGAACCCAGTTTTTTTTCGCATTCGTTGTAAACAGTCGAAACGATTTGATCCTGCTTCTGCTTAACTTCCATTTCTTTATTATGACGATCAATTTCACGTTGTGCTTCAATGGCTATCGTTGCATTTTTTAATAGATCATCCACTTCTAAACCAAATTTAGTTTTCTTATATTGAATACCTGTGTCTTCCAATTTTTTTATGATCTTTTGAGCTTCATCATAAGATAATTGAAATGATTTTTTAAAATAGTAATCGGTCGCAATTTCATAACTTTGTTTTAATAGAGATAGCTCGCTTGAGGACAATTTACTAAAAGGGTCGTTTGGATTTGCAGTCTTCACCGGCTTCTTAGGCGCCAAAAATTCACTATACCCCACAAACATGAAAACCAGAACAACCGCTGCAACCAAGAGCAAACGTATTTGCTTCTTTTTGTCCGCGCCAGAATCATCGTACTCTTCGTACTCACCCTCGGGCATCGGAGCTTGTTGATAGTTATAATTAAGGCCATTCTGTTCTACATAGGGAGCTAGACCTTGATTTTGGTTTTGATATAAAGACGGCAATGGCGCTTGCTCTGAAGTGTAGTGAACTAACGAATTCTGAGTCGCTTGAGTATGAGCAATACTCACACCCGTATGAAGCGCCGGTAAATTAGTATGCTCAGGATTCTGCATATTGGCGTCTTGGATTTTCTTAAGTTCGTTATCAAAGTCTTTATTCTTGAGCTCAAACATCATCAAAGTATCTAATACTTGGATGCGATCTCCACTTCTGATTGGAACCGATTCATTAGGGGTAAGAATTTTTGAATTCAGTGAAGTGCCATTCACACTTCCCAGATCGACAATGAAATAGGAGTTACCTTCACGAGCAATTTTAAATTGTTTACGGCTAACTCGGTGATCATTTATAATAATTTCACACGATGTTTCACGACCAGCAATCCATTCATTTTGTTCAGGCAAAACGACTAAGCTTCCTAGAAACTGATTCTCATCCATGAACTGAATATGCGGCACAAAGGACACGCCACCGACACGCGTTTTTTCAAACTCGTCGGCATCACCAACAATCATGTTTTCTTCAGCGGCCATTATAGGTAAATCGTTCGGCATCGGTTGTGATGCAGCGATAACTTTAGGATCTTCTTTAATAAATTCAAAATCATAGGGATAGATACTGAAAACAGAATCTTCTTGCAGTGTAAACTGACGAACGCGGTCATTGTTAAACTGGATATCGCCAAAACGGGACAGCACTTCAACCGTCCAGGCTTGATCAAATTTTAAAATAAAATGTTCTCTGGAAATTGCCTTAGCGGCTTCCATATAGATATCAGCGCCTTCTTTGCGGCCTGCTAGATAGCTCTTGGCTTCGTCCAAGATAATTTCTTTTACTAATTTTCCGTTTTGTTTGATTCGTAAGGATGACATTAGAATCTCCTCACTCGGTCTAAGTTAGTACATTCTTCAAAAAACTGCTTAGCCTCCAAGTATTTTGGATGCTTCATGTTGTTTCGAATATAAAGCTGGACAGTTTGAAACGACGATTTACACATTCTATAATTACTATTTTCTCTATATTTTAACCCTTCTGCAAAGTAGAAATCAATCAGACGGTCTAGCTTTCGTTGAGCCTCTCGAGCGAACTTATCCGCGTCGACCAGTGTCGGATCGCTCTGATAAGCCGAGTTCAAAAAGCTAATAGATCTTTGGTAATTACCATTTAAAAATTCACGCATACCACTAATAAAAAACTGCTGAGCCATCGCTTGACGGGAGTTCAAATTCTCCATTTTCAATAGAGCTTGCTTAGCACGTTCTACAGACTCTTGATAACGACGATCGTCCTGAAATACCGGGGTAACAATCTCTACCGGTTTTTCCGGAGTTACGTTTTCGCTTGGTTTACTTGGCAATACAAGTATAGCGACTACGACGATTCCCACGATCGCAATTAAATACATCGGATTAAAGCTCTCTTGTTTTTTAGGAACCTTACGACGTCTTGGTGCCTGCGGTGGGGCGCCCGAATTCATTGAATTCGGAGTCACAGGTCCTTGATTTCTAAATGTACTTGGAGGCGGTTGCCTCATCAAAGGTCCAGGAACTTGAGCTTGCGGCTGCGGCTGTACTAATCCCACCGGCACTGTTGTCGACAAAGGCTGTAACGGATTTTTGAATTGTTTCGGAGCCGTTTGTGGATAAATAAATTTGAATTCCGTTTCGCCAATTGAAATCACACATGATTGAGTAATTTTGAATTTATCTTCTTTCAAACCATTTATCAGCATCGAATTTTTATCTGTTCTATTAATGGCGTAGATAGCATCGTTTTCTTGGCGGATCTCTGCATGGATGCGACTTACGCGTGGATCGTGGGGAAGACTGATTTGATTTTCTGGACCACGACCAATAGTAAGCGATTCCGTATCGACAAAAGAAAACTTCTGCCCCAGGTGTGGACCTGAAACAACCTCTAATTCGAAAGGTAAAAGTTTTACTTTAGCCGCAGCACTCATCAAGTATCTTCCTTCTTAGGTACAATCGAGAACAAAAAATAATCTGGGTTTGCGCCATTCATAACTGGATGACAACGTATAACAATTGTACCGCGGCCCATATCCAATTCACGTTGGTGAATTTGATTTGGGACCTGAACTGATTCTTGAATCAATTCGTAAATATTTAGTTTCAACGACTGATCAACAATAGCATCAATACCTTGGGACATAAGGTTTTCCACAGAGTTTTGCGCAAGTGATTCAAAATTACTATTTAGATTCAAAATCTTTTTCTCTGGTGTCACTGCAAATGCAGGGTCACGGAAATGCTGAATCAACATAGTGGCTTCAAAGTCTTTGCTTTGTGAACCTTGCGATTGACCTTCACCGCTAATATAGCGTGTTAGTAAACTAGATACGTTACCGGCCAAAGCCTGTAATGGAGGGAACAAGAATGTATTTTCGATAGCATCAGTTTTCTCGCGAAGTGCTATATCCAGCTGTCTGTTTAGACTTGAAATTGGAAATTCGATTAATTTGTACAAGAAAAAGAACAGAATACCACCAAAAATACTGGCGATGATTAAGTTCTGCATAAACAAGCTAACGATGATCCCGTCATCCATAGCTAAAATGCTGATATCATAAATGACAACAGCAAACGCCACCGGTACGGATTCTTGTTTGTCGATATCATAGCGTTCAATTGGGAATGAAGCACCAATCGTAGTTCCATCAATCGATCTAACAATATCACGGCTAGAACGTTGAACTTCATTCAAGAAAGGAATGTCCATAGTTCTACCTGACTTGGCCGCTGGAGCGATCACCGATCCATCTGTTCTGCTTATAATAAGAGCTTCTTTAACTCCATCCTCGCGTTCGATTGAAAACGTACTTAATGAGGCATAGTTATTTTCTGAAATACCGCGACGATTGGTTTCCGCTAGGGCACGAGCAAGTGATCCGGCACGTTTTCTCGCTTCACTTTGAATGCTGTCGCGACTGACCGTAATCATCGGGAACAAAGAAAAAAGTGTTACTGCAAAAATGAATAAACCGACGAAACCAGCAAGAACCATTTTCATTTCAAAAATCTGAGCCAGTTTATAAACGCCGGGCAAAACAACCTTATTTAAATACTCTTCAAACTTTTCTTTAAAATCTTTTTGAGCTGGTTTGTCTTGTCTTGGCTCTTTGGCAACAGACAAATGGGCCTGCTGCATTTGTTGCTGATAAATAGAATTCATTTGCATTGGTTGCTGCTGATGAGCCAAAGCACCATGCGGTTGTGGGATAAAACCTTGAGGAACTTGTTGTTGCTGTCCTTGTCGAATTAACTGAGTATTTGCTTTTAATTGCGGTGTCGGCACAACATCTAGGAAAACATTATGGATACTGAATTTATCGCCCAAACGTAAAACCGTAGATTGAATTTTAGTTCCATTTACATAAGTTCCATTGCTGGAATTATTATCAACAACTTTGATTCCTTCTTGAGTCACGTGCAATTCGCAGTGAATCTTAGACACACCCTGAACCATGATCTTGATATCACACTGAGAGGCGCGCCCCACTGTGTTCTTCCCATTTTTAAGATTAAATATTTGGCCCCCTTGAGGACCATTTAATACTCTAAGAGACCACATCGAGCTGATCTCCTTTCTTTACTTTTGATTTACGAATAAATCCAGATGGTAGCTCGATCACGGAACGTGATTTCCATCTTGGGAAAACCACTTTCCACGGCGCTACATTTTCAACTAAATCATCCACGACCAAATCCTTGGTTATAAAAATACAATCAATAGGAAACTTCATAAAAAATGTGTGAATGCTGTTACATGGATTAATCCATAAACCTTCTTGGTCATTCAAACTTGTACGTTTTAACAATCCAACACCACGATCAACAAAAGCAGTTGCCACCTCGAGTTGGCCAACAAGTAATTCGTTCTGAGTTTTATTCCATAGTTTCTTCATTTACCCACCGTACATCATACCTAACGCCACTGGTCCCAAGACCATAATGAAAACAGCTGGTACAATACACACCATGATTGGAATCATGATAGTTTGTGTTGCTTTTTCACCGGCTTTTTCTGCCCGCACAAATCGTTCTAACCTGATTTGTTCGGATTGTTCTTTCAAGACTCTGGAAATTGGCGCACCCGATGCTTGTGCATCAAGAATCACGGCAACAAACGACGTGATTTCACTCATGTCGAGTCGTGCGACCATTTTTCTTAAGGCTTCTTCCCGTGATGAACCCATTTGGGTTTCGTGAATCACGATTGCAAGCTCGGCGGCTAATACGCTATCCGTACCTTTTGATTTATCGATAAGTTTTTGTACCGCCGAGAAAAACTCAAGGCCAGCTTCCACCGACAATGCTAACAAGTCGATGAAGAAAGGAAGATCGGCACGAACGCTGGCTTCGCGTTTTGCTTTCTCGCCCATGGCGTGCATGATCGGCAAATAGAATCCAAATGGAATTAACGCCAAGATAAAAATAAATGGAAATTCCAATTGCAATGCAAAATCCATCAACGAGATAAACGCTGGGAACATTACTCCCCACAAGATTTGCAACCCGATGAATTCGTCTTCGTTCAGCTCTGCTGACAAACCGCCAACCATGATGTATTTAGAAACTTTTTTGCGATAGCTTGCGCTTTTAACTTTCAATGCATGTTGCAACGTGAATTGATGCACAAGTGGCCGAGACATATTGATAATTGGGTTTTTTGATTTAATAGGCTCGTCATTATTCGCCCAGCTTAATTGCTGCTTGTCTTTGTTGCTTTGAATGAATGCAGCAACAAAAAAATACACAGAGATTCCGCCCAGAAAGACAGCCAAAAAAAGCAATATGTTATCACTTCCCATTTTATCCCTTTCGTGTTTGAGTGAAATTGGATGAGCGAATTAGTATTAGCATCTCAATCTCCCCGACGAATCCAATTACTTGAAAAAGCAGGCTTTTCATTTACTTCCATACCTATTTCTACATCGGAATTAATTGACGAAAAATTACACCCGGACACCCAGATTTTAAGTATAACACGACAAAAGTTAGAGGCGGCGGAAATGTGGCTAAAAGGCCTGTCCAAAGAGGATTCTACCGTCATCGTATCTGATACCGAGGTACTGTTCGAGGGGCATCACCTCGGTAAGCCTCAAAATAGAGAGCATTCACGAGAAATAATTAGACGTTTGTCTGGAAATGCTCACTTTGTAAAAACAGCGGTCATCATTAAAAATTTGAAATCCTTAAAGGAAGTGTCTCATCTTGAGTCGTCACTTGTGCAATTTCGGTTGTTAACAGACAGCGAAATTAATGACTATGTGAATACCGACGAAGGTATGGACAAGGCTGGTGCCTATGGAATTCAAGGCCTTGGTCAGAGGTTAGTGGCCTATCACCGTGGCTCGATGAATAATATTATTGGTTTTCCTATCGAAACCATCGCTCCCATTTTGAAAAATGAATTTAATTTTGTAGCGGGCAAATAATTATGAGCGAAACAAAAACTGTGGCTCAGATTCAATCTGAAATAAAAAAATTTAGTCCACACCCTGAAAAAGTAAAACTACTCGCTGTTTCTAAACGGCAGCCAATTGAAAAAATTATCGATCTTGCTAATCAGCAGCAGTTGGCATTTGGTGAAAATTATGTGCAAGAAGCATTAGAAAAAATCGAAGCACTTCCAAAAAATTTGGAATGGCATTTAATTGGGCATTTGCAGTCAAAAAAAGTGAATTCAATCATTGGCAAATTTGCCTACATTCATTCTGTAGATTCTTTGAAAATCGCTGAACTCATAGGGCAAAAATCAAAAACTGCAGGCGTACAGCAAAAAATATTTATCGAAATAAACTTAGCAAATGAAAATTCTAAAACTGGTTTTTCAAAACCCGAATTGCTGAAACATTGGTCACAATTAGTTTCAATTGATGGATTAGAAATTGTTGGACTGATGGCCCTGCCTCCCCCTAGCGATGATGAATCTCTGACGCGAGGCCATTTTAGAGATTTATATCAGCTACAACAGGAACTTCGAAAAAAAACGGATACAAGCCGTCACCCATTGGATAGTCTATCCATGGGAACAAGTCAGGATTACCCAATCGCTCTTCAAGAAGGCGCAACGGTAATTCGCGTAGGCACCATATTGTTTGGTGAAAGGGTTTAAATGGTTTTCTCTGGCATAAACTCAATTGGTTTCATGGGCTGTGGAAATATGGCTCAAGCGATCATCAAAGGTCTTATCGATAACAAAGTGATTCCCGCACAGAAAATTTTTGTCAGTAACCGTTCTCCGGGCAAACCGCTAAAACTGCACGACCAGTACGGGGTAAATATTGCGAAAAGCAATGAAGAGCTTGTCGAAAGCACCCAAGTGGTTGTGTTGTCCATGAAACCCCAAGATCTGCTTGCTGCGATCGACCCCTTGGGCGGAATTTTTTCTGAAAAACAAATCGTCATTAGCCTCGCGGCTGGTGTTAAACTAAATACCCTGAAAAAACATTTGCCACTGCTGCGCTGGATTCGTTTGATGCCGAATACTCCCACACTGATTGGACAGGGCTTGGTTGGCTATTTCACTGATCAAGCTGATTCGTATTTGGATACATTAGTTGAAGATTTGTTTAAGCCACTTGGCCAAACGACAAAAGTAAAAGATGAAGATCAGTTTGAATCCTTCATGATCGCCTGCTCTAGTGGAGTTGGCTTCGTCTATGAAATGATGATCTACTGGCAAGATTGGATGATTGAATATGGATTTGATGAAGACGTTGCTAAAAATCTAACGCTAGAAACATTCTTAGGGGCTTCACTACTAGCGAAAAACAGCGCGAATTTAAATTTAGATGAATTGCAAGCCAGAGTGGCATCTAAAAAAGGTGTTACCGAAGCCGGCTTACAATCGATGCGCGATTCCGAAATCGAACGCTCACTACGAGTCGCCTTTGAAAAAGCAGGACTACGCAATCAAGAAATGGCGAAACTTTTAAAATAAGTTCAATTTTTCCGTCGCATCCATACAAATCCGTTCCGTATGGATGCAAAAGATAGACAATTAAATTAGTTAACGGCCGTACAAGTTCCAGCAATACCGTTGTAAAAAGCGGCTAAAGGCGTATGCGGACGTGCGATTGGTGACCAGAAAATTCTTAAATCAAAACTGTTTTTAGCATTTGTGAAAAACACAGTGTTATTTGCTACGCGACGAGTAACACTGACTTGAAGAGGCATAATACGACAATTAATACATTGAGCGATTGCGATTGCTGAACCTTGATTTTTAATCAAATCAAAATCAACATTTACTTTTACTCCACGAATCATCTGATTGCGAGGATATTCAAAGTTACAAGCCCATTTGTCATAAGGCTTCATTGATGTTGCTGATGCCAACGACGCTGCGAAAAGAAACAAAGCTACTACTGATTTCATTTTAAACTCCATTGTTTAATTTATGTTTTAAAGACTCAGCTTGACTAAAGCCGCTCACTTTAAAAGTAAATCCCTGTTATTTTGAAATGAAATTAATCATCCGTGGTTGCGAAGTGGAACAGGCAAATGAATCGCACCATAAGCAATAGATTAGTTGGCAGCTTCGAATTGAAAAAATTATCCTCCAACCGAAATTTACAAACTCTAGGTTTTACACTTCCTTAACAGGGCCGCATCTAGGCAACCGGCAAACCGGCATCGGGGTATCCCCCGGGTTTTTGATGAACATCGACGAATGAAGAAGGAAACGGCTGCGGCTAGGCGCCCCCGACGTGGGTATTTTTTGATGGTGTTGGATTCTCTTCTTTCTTAAGCTTAGGCCTTGGGTAATGCGAGGGGTCTTCCTTTTGAGGGATATTCTTTTAAAGACATAAAAAAAGCCTCGGCAGTCCTCGCCGGCGCTGAACGCCTGTCTGTGGAACTCATTTTTTTCATGTCTTTAAAAGAATATCCCTCAAAAGGAAGACCGAGCTTGATTTGCGCGTAAGAAAGAAGAGAATCCAACACTATCAAAAAACGGGAGTGCCCCCTACCCTCCTAGACCCGACCAAAGCTCGGCTGTGAAACCAAATATTTAAATCCCGACCACGGTTTGGTATACTGAACCAGTAGACAAGGAGGTCTCGTGAAAGTTACGCCCATCGATATTGCACACAAAACGTTTTCAAAGAAAATTATGGGTTGTGACCCTCAGGAAGTTTCTGAATTTATGCAACAAATCTCGGCGCAACTAGAAGCCTTGATTTATGAACGCAATCATTTAAAAGAACTTCTGCGTGAAAAAGAGCTTTCCCTTTTAGAATACAAAGAAAAAGACAAAATGCTTCGCGAAACTATGTCGGCAGCATCACAAATGTCGGACAAACTGAAAATAGATGCAGAACGTGAAGCTAAATTGATCATCACAGATGCTCAGCAAAAGGCCGAAATGATTTTACGTGATTCTAAAGATTCACTTCGCAAATCTTATCAAGAAGTGAATGATTTAAAACGAACTCGGTTACAATTTGAAGCTAACTTGAAAGCTTTGGTACAAGCTCACCTTTCAATACTTGAACAAGGCGAAAAATTTATGCCGTCTGTTCATTTTGCTCACGAAAAAAATCAATCTCTATAAAAAGTGATTGATCTTGCTCAATTAAAAAACGGAATTCAAATCAAGGACAAGGTCGCAACACTTGCGATCTATGTCCAGCCTAACGCCCGCAAGACAGAGTTCGAAAAAATCCACGACGATCAAATTAAAATAAAAGTAAATGCACCGCCTGAAGATGGCAAAGCTAATGACGAGATCGTTCGCTATATCGCTAAGTTTTTTTCTTTAAGAAAAAATCAGGTAGAAATAATAAGCGGGCATTTAGCCCGCAAAAAGCGCATAGCGCTATCATTTGATAAGGTCCTCAGCTTAGCGGACCTTCAGAAATTCTTTTCTTAGGATGCCGGCTCTTCTGCAACTGGAGCACCAATAATTTTCTTCATGGCAGCCGCTTCTATTTTGGCTTTACGTACCACATCTTTGCCAACTACAGGTACAGGTTGTTGATCCGCGCCTTTCACGGGAATAACGCCTTCCCAAAGTTCAGCTACCCAGCCAGCAACACGTTCGTCACGCTGACCATGCTCTTTTAGGAACGCGGCCAATGAGTTTATTAATTCTTTACGTATGTCGGCGTTGACTTCGCCTGTTCTAGTTTCAATCGCTTTAATAGCACCATTGAATACGTCTTCGATAAGCTGTTTAAAGCCGGCCACATCTTGTTCCGATTTCAATGTTTGCAGATCGTATTTCAAGCCTGTAAGTGCTTTTACAGACTGAGCGTATAGTTTCTTATTTGAGCTCGTTAAGCCCGCCAAGATACCTTGATGCTTGTTAGCTCCCGCTGTGTATACCAAGTAAGGAGTAAAATCTGGTTTGCTTTCGATATGATTCTGAGTCATATCGTAAACAGCCCTACCCTTTTCACTAAGATCGGCTAAGTTAACTCCGAATTTTTGCGCGCCTTTGTATTCACGTTGAATAACAGGTTTTCTAGGGAATACACCCCATTTAGATCGAATGACACCATAACCACGACGAGTTGTGTTTTCAAATTGAGCCGCATATCCAGAAGCATAGTTGGAATCAATTTCTTCAACTGGAATTCTCAGTACATATATAATCGCATCACTTTGACTTGTGAATTTGTCATTGTTCGATTTGTTTTTCTTTGCAAACTCCACTAGCTGTCCCATCGGTATGTTGAACTCTTTTGAAAAGGCGCCAATCCAACCTAGTTCATAGTAATCAAGTGGTAACTTTTTTTCCTTTTCCTTTTTAGCCAAGACCTCAATCCACTGTTTAGCTTCGACAGCTGGTTCTTTTGAATCTTTTTTAAATTCTTTAAAGAATGCGACCAAGCTGTCATCGATTTTCAAACTAGAGTATTGTTCGTATGTTTTTACCATCGCTAAATAGGTTGGATCCGCGGTTGTCGAAATGCCTTCTTTCATTCCACGATTCACAGCATGTAAATAATGAGTCATGAATACAGATTCAAACTCTTGCATGCTTTGGATATCTGCGGCACGCGTAGAATAGATGCGAAGAACGATACTTGCCAGAATGGCTTCGATTTTTTTGTTACCTTTCGCGATCGCTGCAATTTTTTGTGCTACGATTTTGCTCACGGTTCCGTCTTCAGTTACACTATCTACTTCTTGTGGTGATTTCATTGCTGCATAAATTTCACGAAGTTGGGGGACCAACATTCCATTTAAAGTTAATACTACAGCCAGAGGGTGATTACCTAATTCTGTCTGAGATCTGAACCCAAGGAAATTGGTTAAACCCGCCGTTTGTACACGTTGTACATAGACGTGATCATCACCGAATTTTGCGATGGCCTGGTCTAACGATTCAAACCACAATTTAGAGAAATTACGTAAATAATCTTCTAATTGATAAAAGGTCGCGTTATCGCGTAAGTTATCTTTTTCCACGGATGAAAGTTCAAGATACTTAGTCATCAAGGGTCGCAAGATTTCACGAGCGGCTAAATGCAATTTACGTCGAGAATCCATGATGTCTTTTAAAATCTTTGCCTTACGAGCCTCAGGAATCGATGTATTTCTTTTAACTTCACGAGCCAGCTGATTGTAATCTAAGTCTCTTTGTTCATACTGCCCAATTAAATCACCAATTTTTGTACCACGAGAACCTTTGAAATAATTTTGTTCAAACGAACTACGACCGGCCATTCTAGAATTGAACGGGTCACCGCGTGACGGGATCAAAACCGCATAGGGATTTTCTTTTGGGTCTTCTTTGATTTTTGCCGCTCGCTCTAAACTTGTAATTTGCCATTCGTATAAATACAAACCACCCGTTTTGTTCGCCTGCAAAGTATTCTTATCATAGACGATTTCGAAATCCTCTGGTTTTACTTTATTTTGCAATAGTCGTTCAATGGCTGCCAAGTTTTGCTTTAACTGTGCCTGATGTTCAATTGTGATTTCCCGACGAACACTGTCTTCACCAGTCAATTGACCATTTAAACCAAGCAGTCGGTAGGCCATGTCTGAAATCGGATAAAGTTTCAACTGCCCATTTTCTTCACGGACTGTGTGAGGAATAATACCGTCATAGAGAAAACCGTCATCCTTTAGAACGAATGTACGTCGATTTTTTCCCAACTGAAGCATACGTCCGTCAAGTGGGGTGACTCTATCTTTATCACGCATCAATGCTACGGCTTTAGGATATTTATGTGCGTATCGACCGTAAACTTTGACACGAAGACCGGCACCACGACCTGTAATTGCTACGGCTTCATTCGCGATTTCAACTACGCCTTCTTTGTTCAACTTAATATCGAATGTTCTTTGTGTGTAGCTAAGATAGTCGACGATTCCGTCTCGATATAATTCAGCCACTTTTTCCCGACTCATTGAAAGATCTACTGGCACTTGAACAGCCGGATCCAATCCCATTTGAATCAATGCGCGGTTGACAACCATCTGAACGGTTAAATCGTTTAATTTATTCATCGGTTTTAACGCCGCCAGTTTTAAATGAAGGTCCGCCGCAATCGCCACTTTTTCTGCATAAGAAGCCGAATCGGCATTTTCAATTTTTCTGTTGGTCTCTTCAAGAACACGACCCAATGCGATTTGAGCCGCTTGGCCTTTAGGTGCTTCCACAGTAAATACTCGGGCGTCGGCAACGGAATCAGCCGCTTCTATAACACGACCACCAACAGCTTCAGCATTAGCTTTATAAATTGCAAAATCTGCATCTTTAACCTGTTCGAACTCTTCACGTTTGCCTTTGGTTCTAAAACCAGGCGCCGATTTGAAATAGTTAGAAATATTGGCAGCCATCCGTTTCAAACCGGTTGCCTTCTGCGTTTCATCCGTGATTCTAGAATTTAAATCCTGGATAACCGAGGTTTCGACGTCACCCATTAAAAGTCGGTTTACATCTAAAACCAATTCTTGGCTTAAAGTGAATTTGTTATCGGGAATATCACGCAGCGTTCTCCACGCCGCCGAAATAGATTTAATTTGCTTTTCAGAAATGAATTCCACAGGGTGAATTGACGTTGCCGAATCACCTTTGATCATATCGCGAACCCGGCCCGATCCAAAATACATCGCCCACAATCCCAAATTTTCTGTCTGGCCAAATTGTTCAATCACCCGGGTTTTCCCGGCAATTTCAGAAATTACGTCCACTTCTTTCTTGGTGGGCGCTACGGCGTTCACTTCATAAAAATTTAGACATTTGGTTTGTGCCGAAGGAGATCGGTTCGCGTTCTTTTCCGCACAGTCACTGAGTCTTAAAAATTCAAACTCAATGTTATCATTGTTTGTAATCAGGTTAACTGTCGGTGTTTCTCGTGGAGACTGAGCCACTGGGTTAGAAACACAAGAAACCAAATAGATAGGCACTAATAGTAAAGAAAAATGTTTTTTCATAGTTATTAAATGTTACAGTAATAAACTACGAAAAAACACATCCAGAAACAAACGACAAAACTAAAGTAGTGGTTTCTTCATACGCATCAACAAGCGACTCCACATACTTGTTTCCAAGTGAATCGTTTCCACGCGTTGTTTTTTATAGACCTCGGCACAAGTCCTAGCTAAATATTTCACAGCATACGACTTAGATCCCTGTCCTTCGATATCAATTGGGACAAAGATACCTGTTGCTGTACGACGTATAATTTGGCCAGCCACCTCTAAACTTGTAAAGAAAATGCCATTCTCTGAATTAAAGTTTCTAGAGCGCGGATCGAAATTGTAAGACCCCCAATAAATATCTTGATTATCGACAACGACAACTTTGCCGTGGAAAATATAAAAGTGATCATTTAAGTACACTTCAAAGCCAGTATTTTCAAGCTGACGCATATCAATTTTAAACTGCTTTGAAACGTCGCCTTCATCGGAACCTTCAGCTTTATTTGTGAAGATTCTAACGCGAACACCGCGAGCTTTTGCCGCTTTTAATTCTCTCATCATATCGTAAGGTAATAGTACATACGGATTTTCGATAACAATGTCATGCTTTGCATTTTTAATCATGTTCAATATATGGTGATGAATGATTTTCTTTTTAGTTTGTTCCCCAACAGCATCAGTAATATACCTTAAATATTTAACAGAAACGAAACTGTTCATTTTCTTTGTATTGTGAACACTGGAGACGAACTGCATCTGCTTTGCAATCAGCGCATCATATTTAGCTCTGATTTCATCAGTCAACTTTACTGGAGTACCCGTTGACCAAGATTTTGTGTCGGCCCACTTTTCTTCAAATTTTTGACGAGCCACTTTTTCAGCAGGCCCTTGAATCATAACTTCGCGATCCAAAAACGACCACATGTCATGACGTTCTTTTTTATTTGGATTTTCTAGTTTGCCTAACATGTAATAATATTTTGAGTAGTTAGATGACCCGACGACAGTTCCGTGTTCAGTGATGTAAACCTTGTCATGAGTTCGCATATTTAAAAATTTAGCAAAACCTAAAATACCTAACTCAAAAAAAGCCAAAATATTTCGTTTAGTAAAACCGAGCGGACGGAATGACCTTAAATCAACACCTTTTTCGCGAACGTAGGCTTGAAGTTCCGGACTCATTTTTGATGAGAAGGCGTCGAACCCGATACGTGGTGTTCCGCCACGTTTTGCAACATCAATAGCGGCAGCAAGAAGAGTCAAGCCCACTGAATCTTCATTCAATGTAAATGTCATAACATCTAATTGTTTATTTTGAGGATTCATTGCTAAATCAATACGACTTTGATAGGATTCACGCTGCGAAAACAGGGGTAGAACTAAATCTTGGCCGTCGTTTAAATTTTCAAGAGCCGAATGATAAGAAACGTAATTAACTTCACCGGGATCAGACGCGAATGAACGCGTAGATACAAATAAAGTAATCGCTAAGATATACGAAAACAGCTTTTTCATAGTGTCTCCGGGCTATCTATTAATGATGCGTTTTAATAATGCGGCTTCAAATTGTACGGCATCAGGTTTCGCGCACTTACCGCAGGCTAATGGTTCGTAGTAACCGACAAAACCATGTTTGTAGAAATGTTGAATTCTGGGTACTTCACCTAAATGCATTTGGGAAGCATAAGTCCAAACTTCTTGTGATATACTCATAACAACTCTCTTTTTAAGGATAGATCAGCGTAGGATAGGATTGCAATTACAGATCCATAAGAATCCTTAATAGAAAGCGTATGACTGTCTTTGGTTTAGACACAAAGCCACTATTGAACACCGCAGATGTGACTTTTTTTGACCTTGTGAAATGCTATTTTTTCTTTTTACGTTTTTTCGCTTTTAACTTGATCGACATTTCGGCTTGATCCAACTGGTCTTGGATATCGTCGTCGCTAGGGACTTTATTATACTTCTTAACTGGTGCTACAGGAATTTCTGGTTCTTTTTCAAACAACTTTTGATCAACCCCATCTTGGGTTTGAATTTGGTAATTTTCTTCCTGTTTTGTTGGCTCAGCTTGTTTAACTGGTATTGATTCTTTGTGTGGATTGTTCATAAAAGTATCGAATAACAAATTCATGGCGATACCGACAGTCATACCGTTAGCATAGTTCTGCCCAGAAATGGAATTAGCTATGTAGGACTTAACAACAAATCCACTTGAAAAACCGATGTCTAAATTGGCTTGAACTTGGATATGAGACGGATTCACTGTATAGAATTTATAACTACCGCCATCTACACGTTGAATCAGTGTGTTGCGGATAGCCTCGTTCGTGCCACCTTTATCGCTATCGTCCGTGATGGTCTGAAAACCATTTAATTCCAAGCCCAAAAACGAGTGCTTCCATTGCACGCCCCCGCCCAGATACCAAGGCATTACGCTAGATCGTTCATTGCGGAAATTATAACCACCACCCGCGTAGTAGGAAAACCACTGGTAATTATTTTGAACTTTCAGCAAAGCGATAATTTCTAAGATCCCTTCGCTGGTAAGAACGGCATCTTGAGTGTTAGAAATTTGATCCAACGAGTAACGCATCGTTAGTTCAGGGATAACATCCATAAAACCGCGATAGACCATCCAATCACCGCTGACTTCCAAAGTATTCAGTGTTGAATTAGTTCGATTAAAATCTGTGCTTTTACTTTCCGCATTACTGATAAAGGCTTTAGCGCGGACGGACCAAAAATCACGAAAAACATACCTAGATTCAAGGAACATATCCAGTAAGCTGTACTTATTTGAGCTGATTAAATTTACCTTAGTCCCCACATCGTTGAAATTCGAGGTTGTTTCAAAATAAGTAGCGCCACCCGACATTTCAAAGGTTCTTGGTTCATATGTTTTAAGTTTATTGAAACTATACCCGTTCTGAGATATTAAACACAGAAGTAGCCCTAACGGCAGTGCCAGATTTTTTACAAAACTTGAATGGTTCATTAAGGATATTATGACCAACAACACTGAAGAGGTAAAGCAAATGTCCTCTTCAAAAAGAAAAACTCAACTCATTCTGATTTTCTTAACGGTATTCATTTATCTTTTAGGCTTTGGAATCATCATTCCTATTCTCCCCATCCTTAGTCGAGATTTCGGCGCAACCGCTACAGAGACCGGGCTTTTAATGTCCGTCTATTCACTGATGCAGTTTATGTTTTCGCCTTTTTGGGGGCGACTCAGTGATCGCTATGGTCGAAAACCCATCCTACTTTCCTGTCTTTTAGGCGAGACCTTCTCCTATATTTTATTTGCCGTAAGTCGTGATTTACAAATGTTGTTTATCGCTCGAATGCTGGCTGGATTCTTTGGCGGCAGTATTTCCACCGCCTCTGCCTATATTTCTGATATCACTCCCGCTGATCAACGATCAAAGGGCATGGCCCTTATTGGTGCCGCGTTTGGTTTAGGCTTTGTGTTTGGGCCCGCTATTGGTGGTTTGTTGACCGAATATTCAAAACACATATCTACAGAGCCATTTTTTAATACGTCTTTCGCGTCTTACGTGGTGTCGGGTTTATGTTTTTTCACATTTATTTTTGGCTACTTCTTCCTAAAAGAAAGCTTAACTACCAAAGCGCCACCTCGGTCATCAAAAAGTCGCTTTCTAATTATTTTTGAAAAACTAAAAATTCCAATTGTTAGCCATTTAACGGTCGCTTTCTTTTTGCTATCATTTTCGATGTCGGCGATGGAAGCCACGTTGGTATTGTATATGGGTGAAGTATTTTCCTGGGGTATCAAGGAAGTCAGCTATGGCTTCGCTTATATCGGAGTCATCATCGTTTTCACTCAAGGTTACCTGATTCGCAAATTCCTTCCTAAATGGGGCGAACGCTTAGTTTTAAAATTGGGAACCGGTTCATTTTTCTTGGGGATGACTTTAATTCCGCTAGCTCCCAATATCTGGGTAATGGCCATCGCTATGACATTGGTGGCATTGGGAAATGGTATGTCTAATCCCTCGATATTGGGCTCTATTAGCAACCTGACTGACAGTACCGAGCAAGGCAGCACTCTTGGGGTCACGCAAAGTCTTTCCTCGTTAGGACGAATTCTGGGGCCGGCTCTTGGCGGCCTGGTATTTAATAAACTTTTTATACAAAGTCCGTTTGTTTTATCCGGTTTGTTAGGGTTTATTGCTTTTCTTATTGTGATCGTGCTAAATCAGCACATCCCAAACAAAGGAAAAACCAGTGGAATCCATTAATCAGATCGGAATCTACCAAATCGAAAACTTAGTTCTACAGCGCGTTCCATTTACTTTGCTAGATTTAACGACTCAAGGAAACTTAACGGCTCCGTTCGAACACTTGAATCCTTACTATTTAAATTTTTTTAAAAATCTAATTTTGAAAACAACGGCCGCTGATTACCAATCCACTGAAAAATTTCAGTCATTGCCTAAAGATGCACCTATCGTGATTATTTGTGATTCAGGTGAAGATTCAAAAAAAATAGCCAGCGAGTTGGAATCGACTGGCTATATTAATTCGTTTTATGTAGCTGGTGGCGCGAAAACGTTAGCGACTACGCCCGTCACTTAGTTTGATCTGTTGGTTTTTTATCAACTTCCGCGGCACCTTTGCCAGTTGTACGTATGCTAACAGGAAGTTTGTTGTTTTTCTCAAGGTATTCGCTAACTTCAGGAAATGCGTCCGCACAAACTATTCTAAATGTAGACAGTCCAGAGATGTAACTACTACCGTCGCTGTTAAGTTTCGCAATGCTTCTATCCGTCTCGGCTTGTAATTTGGCCACACTATCATCAGTGGCTTTAAAAATTTCCATTAATTTTGCTTTAACATCTTTTTTTTTTGAATCATGATTACAAGCGGCTGAACCAGCGTTGATTTCGGCATAGCCATTGCTTGCATAGTATCGAATGTAGGAACTACGACCAATGGATTTAGGGATTTCGACTATTTCGTACTGATCAGATGAGCCTTTGACAAACTTGTACGTGTATTCGCCGTTGCCCTCTTCTAGCTTACGAATACATCGCTCTTTGGTACTTCCTGTTCCACCCGAGGTTGAAATGGCTTGTTTTCGAGCGACCTGATCGATCGACTTTAAATCCTTTGCCGCAAGGGCTCGCGCGCCAGTTTGTGCATTTGCAGTTAAAAAACTAAATACTAGCTTCGAAACCAAAAACGCAGACAAACCTCTCATAGATACCAAACCTTGCTATACAAGTTCAATTTCGCCAGATCCAATCGTAGCGGCCAACTTAGCTCGCAGACGAGTTACAGCTTGAGCATGCAATTGGGAAACACGACTCTCAGTAACTTTTAAAACTTGGCCAATCTCTTTCAAATTTAGATCTTCATAATAATATAGTGACAAAACTAAACGCTGACGTTCAGGTAGATCTTCTATCGCTTTGGCAACGATGTCTTTTACCTTTTTTAAGTTTAATTGATTATATGGATTCGCTAATTTTGAACCTTCAAGTAGATTCAAAATGGATTTCTTATCCGTATTACTAAAAGTCTGAGAATCGTCAATTGACAATAAACTCACTGGGCGAACTTGATTTACCAAATCATGAAATTCATCCTGAGTGATGTTCAAAGTTTTTGCGATTTCTTCATCCGTAGGTGACCGGCCTAAATCTTGTTCTAATTGGGCGATTGTGCGATCTAAAACTTTAGATTTGTCACGGATCGAACGCGGCACCCAGTCTTGCGATCGCAATTCATCAAGAATCGCACCACGCACGCGAAATTCAGCATAGGTTTTAAATTTATTATCGCGAGATGGATCGTATTTATCAATCGCATCCATCAAACCAATAACACCCGAAGAAATTAAATCATCAAGTTCAATATTTGATGGTAATCGAGACGCAATTTTTTGTGCGATGAATTTAATTAACGGAGCGTACTCCTTAATTAAACTGTCTTTTTGTTGCTGAGTTAAACGCTTAGGATCTTCTTTATACTTCTTCAGCAAAGCTAAATTCTTCACTCAGTACCCTTTCCATGGATTGTCGTGTGTCTTAATCAGTGTAACAAATGTCAGCGTTCGGAAAAGTCCAACTTTCACAATTAGGACGTTGCTCGTGCCAGATTATCCCAGAACATTTCAAGCCCCCCGCTGGAGTTTATTTTATATTGTGATTTTAAAATTTCAGAAGAAATTTGAGAAATCGCAATAGCTGCATCTGACGTAGGGTCCTGTTTCAGAATGATACGCTTGTTAATATTCGCAGACTTCAATTGCGAGTCCTGCGGAACGGCACCTAGATAGTCTAGACTTACGAATAGAAACTTTTGTACGACGTCCTGAAATCGCTTAAACAAGTAGAAACCATCTTCCTGGTTCTTCACGCAGTTTGAAACAATCGAGAAACGATTCACTTTGTATTTTTGATTTAAAACTTTAATTAACGCATAGGAATCAGCGAAACTAGAAGGATCTGCCGTAATCATTACGATGTTGTTTTTCGCTGCCGCATTCATATGTAGAACGTTCTGTGAAATACCCGGCGATGTATCTATCACCATGTAATCAAATGAAATCGGCAATTCTTTTAAAGAATCAACTACCGTTCTTCTAGCGTAGGCATCCAAGTTCTGCATTTGATCGATACCATGCCCACCAGAAATTAAATACAAATTGCTATCTAAGCGGACCAATGCTTCTTCAATAGTTTTCTTTCCGGAAAGAACATCATATATAGTTGTTTCTGCCCGTGTACCGAAAAAGATATCTACATTAGACATGCCTAAATCCGCATCAAAAATAAGAACTTTCTTATCAAAGCGAGATAGCTTATAGGCCAAATTGCACGCTAAAGTTGTCTTGCCGACGCCGCCTTTGCCGGAAGTTACGCTGATGGTTTTAGTAGGATAGTGGAAACTCATATTGAAGCCTCATTATTAGTGTTATTCTTTTGAGTGATATGGAAAATCAAATCGACTAATCGTTCTTTTGTAGCGTATTCGAAATCTTCGGGGATTCTTTGTCCGATACCAAATGCAAAAAGCGGGATTTTATTTATCTTATTGAAACTATATACGTTACCATTCTGAACTGTTTCATCCAGATGATTGAAAATAACGTCCGTTACATTTAGAGTCGCAAAATTATTTAGGACGCCCTGAAGGTCATCGTACTTATTTCGGGCAGACAATACTAAATGAACGCTTTTCGAAGGGATCTCTTTCAAGATCATGCTTTCAAAAAAAGACACTTCTTCTTGCGTTTTTAAATTGCTTCCCGGTGTGTCGATCAAAATGTAATCGATGGAATTAATGAATTTCAAAATCTCTTTCCAATCTTGGCGACCACGGATAACCGCAAAAGGCACATTTAAGATTTGCGAATAAATTCTTAATTGTTCAACCGCACCCACCTTCTGAGTGTCCAAAGTTAAAAGAGCTACTTTCTTATTTTCACGAACAATTAACTGAGAAGCCATTTTGATGATCGATGACGTTTTACCGCCTCCACTAGGGCCCACAAAAAAGTGAAACTTCTTTTGTTCGCCGCTAGAGATAACGATATCTTCCAAAATTCTTTTCGCAAGAAAGCCTTCTACAAGAGGTTTATTTTTTAAACGCGTCACTGGAACTTGATTTTGCAGTTCTAAGATCATCTCAGCCGCAAGCTCTTCTAAAATTCCTTCTTTAACCAGACCTTGAAACTGTGACGAAAGTTCGAAATGAATTCCGTAGTTTTCACCCGGATAATGCGATTGTGGGCGCGATTCCGTTGGCGCAGCATGAATACTTTTGATCATGGCTTTAAGTGATGCGATTTCAGAGCGCAGCGAATTTAATTCACTATCGGACTGAGCCTGCATTTGGGTTTCTACTTGGTGCTTAACTTCTGCCTGCATTCTGACTTGAGCTTGTTTAGCCGATTGCTGCTGCTTTGGCGTCGTGTTCGCGCGATCATTCAACAAAGTACCCGCGTCGAAGGCACGCTGAACTGCATTTTTAATGCGCTCTTCGGCCGCATTTTTCTCGTCATTGATGTCGATGTATTTTTGTGTCGTAACTGGTTTAGTTACTGGCGTTGTATGACGAGTTACAAATTTAGAAATAATTTCTTTTTGTGTGCGTGCTGAACTATTTTGAAATTGTTGCTTATCGTTTTCAGCCATACGTGATTCAACAAACTTCTTTTTATGAAGCGTTTCTTCGCTAACGGCGGCCGTAATTTCAAAACTGCTTTCGCCAACCAACCCGTATTTGTTGCTGTTATCTTTGGCCGCTAAAATGATCGCGTCTGGTCCAAGTTGCTTCTTGACCATCTCCAAAGCGTCTTTCATCGTGCGTGCTTCAAATTTTCTAACTTGCATGAGTTATCTCCACAGTGGCTACGGATTGAATATGAGCATCTGAACTAAGCTCGTTGTGTGACAGAACGATAAGTTGAGGAATAAACCGATGAGTCAGCTTGAACAGATGACGTCGCGCCATTGGCGACGCAAGCAAGATTGGCTGCCCTGCGATCTCTGGGTTTTGTTCCACGGTAATTGCGATTTGATTAATTAGGTGATGAGCCGTTTGTGGATCCATCACTAACTGAACACCTTGTTCGGTTTGCAGTAATGAATTCGCAATATTTTCTTCAATATTTGGGTGCAACGTCATCACTGGAATACGGCCAGAATCATTGGTATATTTGCGAGTGATCGCGCGTGATAGACCTTTGCGAACACCTTCAGTTAATACCTCTACATCTTTTTGTTTAGGCGCCTCATCAGCTAACGTTTCAAATATTGTTAACATGTCACGTATAGAAACCTGTTCTTTAAGCAAGTTTTGCATAACACGAACAACTGAACCCAGTGGCAACATATCTGGAATAAGCTCTTCCACCACTTTTGGATTGATCTTCTTGAAATTTTCGATCAACTGGCTAGCCTCTTGGCGACCAAGTAATTCATGGGCATGGGTACGCAAGATTTCTGTTAAGTGAGTGGCCATAACCGTAGGTAAATCCACCACTGTGTATCCAGACATTTCCGCTTGTTCTTTGCGTGATGGATGAATCCACAATGCATCCAGTCCAAACGCCGGTTCTTTTGTAGGAATACCTTCAATTGGATCAGACACATTTCCTGGATCCATTGCCAACAGATAATCCGATTTCAATGTACCGCCACCCACACGATTACCTTTAATCATCAATTGGTAATCACCTGGTCCCAACTGCAAATTATCGCGAATATGAACGCTAGGAACAATGATACCTAAATCCAGAGCAAATTGTTTTCTGATAGAAACGATACGTTCAAGTAAATCGCCACTCTTATTAGATTCCACAACCTGGATTAAACCATAACCAACTTCTAGCTCTACTAAATCTAAAGGTAGCAAAGACTCCACGTTTTCTTTTTTTGGAGCGGCAATCGCTGCTTCGCTTTTCTTTTTTTCTTCGAGCGCTGTTTCTGCTTTGTATTTGTCGATGACCCAAGCCATTGTGGCTAGGAATAAACCAATCGCAAAGAATGGAATGGTCGGAAGTCCCGGTACAATACCTAAAAGTAACAACACAGCTGCTGAAATATAGACAGCGCGCGTGCTGATAAATAATTGCGAAGCTACTTCTTGCCCCATGTTATCGTCGTTACCCGCTGAACGAGTCACGATCATACCGGCCGCTGTAGAGATGATAAGTGCCGGGATCTGAGCTAGCAGACCATCACCGATAGTTAACATAGTGTAGTACTTAGCAGCTGTTGCAAAATCCAAATTCTTTTGGATCACACCAATTAATAAACCACCCACTACGTTGATAACCATGATAACGATACCCGCAATAGCATCACCACGAACGAACTTGCTGGCACCATCCATAGAACCGTAGAAGTCGGCTTCTCTTTCAATTTCTTTACGACGTTTGCGAGCTTCGGTTTCATTGATCAAACCGGCGTTAAGATCGGCGTCGATCGACATTTGCTTACCTGGCATTGCATCTAACGTGAAACGAGCTGCGACTTCGGCCACGCGACCCGAACCTTTAGTGATTACGATGAAATTGATAACGATCAAGATCATGAATACGATAAAACCGATTACGTAGTTGTTACCAACAACGAAGTTACCAAACGCGTTGATCACATCACCGGCTGCTTTTGGACCTTCGTGACCATGACTTAAAATCAAACGTGTCGTCGCTACGTTCAATGATAGACGGAATAACGTCGTCAATAGAAGTAAACTCGGGAACGATGAAAAATCTAAAACATTTTTAGAATAGATCGAAACTAAAAGAATAAGGATACTGATCGCTAACGAAAATGTTAACGAAATATCTAACATAATCGGTGGCAACGGAATGATCATCACCGTTAAGATTCCCAATACACCGAAGGCAATCAAAAGGTCGGTATTTTTTGTTAACTTTTCGAATCTTTTTAGAAACTGAAATACAGGCTCTAAGAAATCATTCATAATTTAGCCTTTCTCTTCAACTTGAATACGTAAGACAACACTTCCGCAACAGCCACATACAATTCCCTAGGAATAACTTGTCCTAGCTTCATAGTTTTGAAAATAGTTCGTGCTAGCGGTTTGTTTTCAATAATTGGAATATTGTGTTCACGCGCCAGCTCTTTGATTTTCTCTGCAATCAGATCTCCACCCTTAGCGATCAATTGTGGTGCTGGTAAATTATCATCATACTTAAGAACAACTGCGATATGAGTCGGATTTGTAATAACTACGTCGCCTTTTGGAACCTTGTCCATCATACGACGAGTCGCCACTTCTCTTTGGATTTTGCGAATGCGGGCCTTGATCATAGGATCCCCTTCGCGTTGCTTAACTTCTTCTTTAATTTCTTCTTTAGTCATCATCATTTTCTTTTCCAAATCCCACCATTGGAAAAAATAATCGCCGGCGGCCAGAACTAACATGACCATGCCAATACCAAAGAAAAGTTTAGTAATCATTGAACCGATATAAACTAACAATTGTTCTTTTGAATACGTTTGTAAGTAGGGCCAAGTGTGGGCTTCTTTTTCTAGCGTGACATAAACTACGACGCCAATCAGTGCCACCTTGATCAATGATTTCAAACCCTCAACCAAACCACGAAGACTGAAAATACGTTTAAATCCTTCGATTGGATTTAAACGCTCTGGGTTAGGCGATAAAGCGTCTTCTACTGACATAAAGCCAATTTGAAGAACACTAGATAGTGATCCTAGTAGAGCTCCAACTAAAACTATCGGGAAAACAATAATAAATAATTTTGTTCCCACCAAGCTAGTGGCTTCTGCAAAACTTCCTTCACGAATAAAATAAACTAGCTGGTCACCAAAGGTATACTGAAACAATTCACGAAATTGTTGCTGATAGAAACTACCAAATAGACTTACTAGGCCCGCTACGCCCAGTAACATCAATGCCGTCGATAATTCCCGAGTGTGCGGAACGTTCCCTTGTTTACGGAACTCTTCCCGCCTCGAATCCGACGCTTCTTCGGTCTTTTCGTTGTCGCTGTCATCAGCCATTAAAAGGACCCCATCACTTTAAGCATTTGAGTTTGTGTTAAATCTAAAATACGCATTACTTCATTTATATAAAGAGGCATCGAAATAAATAGAATCAAGAAACCGACCATGATCGTTACTTGAAAGCTGGTAACAAATACGTTGATCTGCGGAACCGCGCGACCCAAAATACCCATACCTAAATTGACTAAAAACAACGAGCTGACAACAGGTGCAGCCACTTTCAAAGCAATTTCAAATAGGATCTGACACCACTTTACAAATTCACCTAGCCCGCCAAACTTAATAGACATTTGTGAAATAGAAACTAATTCGAAACTTTGAAATACAGCTGAAACGATTAAATGATGACCTTCCAATGCAAAGAAAATCAGAATGGCCAATGTACCTTGAAATTGCTCAATCAAACTAGAATTGATACCACTTAATGGATTATAAATCGAAGCTGACCCTAAACCCAGCGCTTGCGACGTTAACTCCGAGGCCATATTCAAAGCGTAGAAGAAAAAACGAGTCACCATTCCTAAAGCGACACCGAGAATAACTTCTTTTGCGGCCAACACTATAATTAAACTATCGACCGGAACCTTTGTGGTTTTGTAGGCTTCAAAAGCTACGAGCGAAATAATCAATGAAATCAATATTTTTAACGGAGCAGAAACTTGATACGAATTGAAGATACTTGATGACAATAAATAGGAACTGACTCTGATTAGAATCAGTACAAATACGATCACTAAGCGTTCATCCAAAAACAAGTTTTGAAACATTATTCTCTCACCATTACGGCTATATTTTCAAATAAGTCGATCGTGTAAGCAGATAAAATGTCTAACATCCAAGGCCCAGCAAAAACCAAGATTAACGCCACCAAAATCATCTTGGGAACGAACGTCAATGTAGCTTCATTGATTTGTGTTAGAGCTTGAAAGATACTCACTAGCAAACCGATCACTAACGTGCTCACTAATAGCGGCGCGGCCAACATCGCTGTCGTTCGTAAGGCATCTTGTCCTAATTTTAAAATTAACTCTTCTGTCATTTTAATTCCTTATCCGAAGCTTTTAACCATCGAGCCGACTAACAAGCTCCAACCGTCAACCAAAACGAAAAGCATAATTTTTAAAGGCATCGAAATTACGACAGGTGGTAGCATCATCATCCCCATTGCCATTAAGACACTTGATGCCACGATATCGATTACTAAAAATGGAAGAAAAATAATAAAACCAATTTGGAAAGCTGTCTTAAGTTCAGACAGTACAAACGCGGGTATCAAAACTAGCGTAGGAACGTCCGCACGCGTTTTAGGCTTCTCAATTTTTGCTAATTTTACAAATAGACCAAGGTCTTGGTCGCGTGTTTGAGTGAACATAAACCGACGAAGTGGCGCCAAAGTTTCAGTGATTGCTTGATCTTGTGAAATTTTATTAGCTAAAAATGGCTGAACACCTTTGGTATTTAATTCGTCAAAAGTAGGTCCCATAATGAAAAACGTCAGGAACAGTGAAAGACCTACTAAAAGCTGATTTGGAGGCATTTGATTTACGCCCAGAGCCTGACGTAAGAATGAAAATACGATTATTATACGCGTAAAACTAGTCATCATAATCAAGATCGCTGGTGCTAAAGTTAACACCGTCATAACCATGATAATTTTTATCGCGCTTACTATTTCATTTGGGTTATCTGTCGTTTTAAAACCTAAGTTCACCGACGGCAGAGTTACTTGCGCAAATGTCCATGGCGAAGTCACCAAGAAGACCAGTAAGATCTTCCAAAATATACTCTCATTGAAAAATGACTTCCCTGATTTAAACATTAGATAGACCTCATGTTTTTCAATTTTGAAGAAACTAGGTCTTTGATGCCTTTAATAGAAAACTCATCCATCTCGTCGTCTGTTGAGGCCGTTGCCGTTTTCGTGTTGATTTGTGATTTTCTATTATACGTATTTGATGTTGGCTGCTGAACTATCATATCTTCGTCTTCTAACCGGTCACTGAGTTCAGATTTGAAATTCTGACTTGTTACTTCTGGCAATTCATCATCCATTAAAGATAGTGTTTTGATCATGTTGATATGTGCATCTGTTATACCTACCAAGATGGATTCACCTGCTACGCGCACAACCGCCAGGCTTTTCTTTGGACCCAAATAATGCTGAGCCAAGATCTTGATTTCGTTTTTATTTCTTTTAATATTTTGCATTTTGTTCTTGCGGACAAAGAACCACATTCCCGATGCTAAAGTTCCAAGCAACGCGATAATCATGATAATGCGGAAATATGTATTTTCACTTGAAGAAACTTTTTTGGTCGTTTCTAAAGACAGTGGGATTTCGCTTTCTTTAGCTGTAGCTTTGTTCAACACCGGAGCTGTTTCTGTCGCCGCATCCGCAACCGTTTCCGTTGCCGAAACCGATTCCGCAACCGTAACCGATTCCGTTTGTGTAACTGCTTTCTTCAGGTCTTTCTTTGTCGAGGCTTCGGTAGTCTTAATTTCGTTTTGCACGTCCACAGGCAGCTCCGCTAATCCTGATTCGGCCATTACGTTAAATGCTAGAAAGAAAACCGCTAAAATCCATTTCATTGGTCGTTCCCTATTTAATTAATTAAGTTCTATTTCAATTGTTCAACACGTTCAGCTGGCGAGATAACATCTGTTAAACGCACACCGAACTTTTCATTTACCACGACGGCTTCACCGCGCGCGATTAGTTTGTCGTTAACCATAACTTCCATTGGTTCACCGGCTAGTTTATTTAGCTCGATAACACTACCTTGAGTTAGGTTAAGTAATTCACTGACTGGCATTTTTGTACGACCCAATTCAACTGACAACTTTAGCGGAATATCTAAAATCAGTTGTAGATTTCTGTCGTTGCCTTTTGGTTCTGCTTTTCCTGCTGCTTTTGGAGCCGCTGGCTTATCAGTAGACAAAGTCATTGCTTCGGCTTCTTGTACCAGTTGTTCGGCTAAATTATCCAATTGATCGTCAGACATTTTCTAACTCCTTTTACTTTATAACTGGTCTAGTGACTTGCACTGCCGTAGTTCCGTGATGATTGCCGTAATAGCCTCTAAATTTCTTAACATTCTCAACATTGATATCTAATTCGCCAGTAGCATCCTGAGTTAAAGGGATAACATCCCCAACTTTTAAACTCATTAGATCTTCCAGCAAAATAGATGTTTCGCCTAGATTCACACGAATCTCTAGCTCTGTATCCATCAACTGTTCTTTGATGATTGCTGTCCAAAGTTTTTTATCTGTTTGATCAGACTCAACTTGGAAACCTGTAGATAATTTTTGTTTGATCGGCTCGATTGTCGCGTACGGAATAACCATAGAAATCGTACCAGTTGCGTTTTCTAGCTCGACGTCAAAAGTCGATGCGATAACCACGTCTGTCGGCGGAACGATACCAACGAACTGAGGATTAACCTCGGTACGAACAAAACTACAACCGATTTTTTCAACGCTAGCCCAAGCATTTTCTAGATCGTGAATTGCAAGTTCAACAACTTTACGAACGATGCTTAATTCAATTGGTGTAAAATCTTTACCGTCAATTTTAGTGTACGGGCGATCGGCACCACCGAAGAAAGAATCGACTAATGCGTAGGCGAGTTTACTTTCGATAACCATCAATGCCGAACCACGCAGATTGTTAAAACGTAGAACTGACATACAGGTTGGCATTGGTAATGTATTGATAAACTCACCGAATTTTAAGAACTCAGTACTTGTTAAAGAAATCGACGCAATTTTTCTAAGAGACGACGACAAAGATACACGGAACGCTCTCATAAATTTTTCATAGATAACTTCAAGCTGAGGCAATCGGCCACGGATAATTCTATCCTGGCTTGTTAAATCATATGATACGATCTTTTTATCGTCCGACGATTTAACCGATCCGATGCTCTCTTTAGCGACCTCCGGTGAGCCCACATCGCCATCGGAGACCGCGGCTAAGAGTGCATCAACTTCGTTTTGCGATAGTACTTGATTCATTCAACAGTCCTTAGTTGTAAATAAACTCAGTGAAGAACACGTTCGAGATTTTTCCATTCGTCAGGAATGAATTGATGGTGTCTTTGATCTCACCTTTCAAGTTTTCAATTCCTTCTTTATTAGAAACTTCCTCATACTTTTTCGAAGATAAGATAATGATAATTATGTCGCGGACTTGCGCTTTACGCTTGTCGATTTCGTCTGCTACGTTTTTACCTTCATTGTCCTTCAGTTCTAATTCCATCATCACTTTCGCAACTTTGCGGCCTTTAGAGCCCGCTAGGTTCACGATAAAGGTTTCCAGTGGAACTACTTTCCCAATGAATTGCTTCTCTTCCTTGTGCTCAGCCTCTTGAGTATCGTGCTCGCCTTTAATAACGTGCTCGATCTTTGGCTCGGCATTGTCCTTTTTCTTTCCTTGGTAGATCATCCATCCTACGCCGGCTAAGAAAAACATATTAATAACTATAAGTACGACATAAATAATGTTCGTCTTAGATCCACCCGATGCTGGCGCTGCCGCTGGTGCCGGTGCTGCCGCTGCTGCTTTGTCTTCAGCCACTTCAATCCTCCCTAACGAAGAAATGACACTTTTCCCCTTAAAACCTTTAGCAGCAATCAAAGTGCCATCTGGACTTTTTTTCCTACTTTCCATTCTAAAGACCAGAATATCTGGACGAACCTCAAGCCCACGGAGCCATCCAGACCACATAACCTTTCATCTATGACGGAATTTCGACGGTGTTCGGTGAATCAGGACCAAAATATTTTTGGCCACCCTATAAAATTTTGACGCTCGACTTTGGTTGACCACCGCAAGAGCCGACGGCACTAGACTCCCCGACTAGACGGGAACGTCCTGCAGCGAATCTAGACTAGAAATGATGAACAAAAACACGATAAGGAACACATGAATATTTCAACTGTGTTGGGTTTTTTAGCTGCGTCGTGTGTTATCTGGTTCGGTGTACTTTCATCGTCTCCAAATCCTAAACTCTTTCTGGATCCCCATGCTTTAATTTTAGTTATTGGTGGTACCGTAGCGGCCGCACTGATTGCGTTTCCCGCGAAAAAGCTCCTTGGTTTTGTTAACTTTTTTATTTCTGGAGTTATCCTTAAACGTAAAGTCGATAGCTACGTCATTGGTGAACAAATTTTCAGATCGTATTCATTCCTAAAAGAAAATCGTATTGAACAGTTTTTTATGAACACTCATTATCATCCATTCCTAGTTGAATCTGTGAAAATGATTTCGAAAAATCAATTCGACGATCATGAACTTGAAGAAATTCTTGATACCCGTATTGAACAAATAAAAAGCGAATACCAAAACGATGCTAAAATCCTAAATGCGATCGCAAAATTTCCACCTGCGTTCGGTCTATTGGGTGCATCGACGGGTATGATCGTGATGATGACTCGTTTAGGATCTGGCGGCGCTGAAACTATCGGTCCGGCAATGGCCATCGCCCTAGTCGCTACTTTCTGGGGTATCGCCGTAGCAAACTTAATTTTCTTACCACTATCTGACTACGCAAATAAAATCGCCTACGAAGAAGTTAAGCAGCGCAAAATGATCGCGGACTCTGTTCGTGCAATGAACAATCAATGTACATTCGCATTCCTGGTCGAAAAAACAATTGGTCACATCCCAATTGGTGAACGTATGGCCTTCAAAGAGAAAATCAAAGATTACTTAACGGAAATCAGAGATCAAAGACAACAGACAAACGCCAAAACGGTCGCTTAGATGGCTAAAGACAAAAACGTTAAGATCATTTACAAAAAGAAATATATCGAAGGCGATCACGAAGAACATATCGATGAACGCTGGCTCGTATCCTATGCGGATATGATGACACTTCTTTTTGGTCTTTTCGTCATGTTGTACGCCATGCAAGACCCTGAAGCGACTAAAAAGATGAAAGAGTCGATTCAACAAAAATTTGCACAAGATCAGGTCAAGGATCCTAAAGTTAATCTACCAGACTACCAAGCCCAAATCGCAGCGTTAACGGCCCAACTGGCCGACCAAGCGAAACTGATTGCGGAAGCCGCAGACCTGAAAACTAAATTTACTGCTATGGAAGACGAATCTAAAAAATTAAAAGAGGATTTGGCTCTGCAGGTTTCTGAAAACACAAAATCCAGGGAAGAACTGAAACGATTGGAAACTGAAAACCAAGAAAAGAATCGTTCTATAGCTTCCATCCAAAATGAAAACAAAAGCACGGCGGAACTAACTAGAGAAAAAGTAGTCGCGGAAGAAAAATTAAAAAAGAATGAAAATGAGCTACTAAAAAAGAAAGACGAAATAAAAGCTAAAGACGAAGAAATTGCTAAAATGAAAGAAGAACTAGCAAGAAAAGTCGCGGCCATTGATAAAATCGAAAAAGAAAAAGACAAGGACAAAGAAAAGCCAAAAGAGAAAAATTTCGAAAAGGAATACATCTCAGAATCAGAAAAAACTAAAATACTAGATCAAAAAAACAAAGAATTGGAAGCTAAGCTGCAGACCTTAGAACAAAAAGGATCGTTCCTGGCTATAGTTTTAAACTGGTTTACCAATGAACATGATTTAGATTTAGTTATTAAAGACCCTAACGGTAAAAAATTTACATTCAAAAACAAAGAATTCCTAAATTATCCAGGAAAAATAGTCTTAGATAGTAGACGAGGTCCTGGAGCCGAGATCTGGCAAGCCGATAAGGTCATTGCGGGAACATACGAAGCAGAAATCACGTTTTACAATCAATATGGAAATCCGGCCCCAGCCGAAGGCAAACTCGTGATTTTCTCGACTCGAGGAAACATCGAAATTCCGGACATTAAATTGGATTTAAACAAAAATCCAAAACGGAAAGTACTGTTTGAGATCTCGCAACTGGGTGAAATAAAACTAAAATAGTTATCGACGAACACTAGTAACTTATAACGATCATACCGTTTCCACCGGTAGACGATCCCGTTCCACCAGTAGGGTCATTTCCGCCCATACCAATGCCGAATTGATATTTAGAGTCGCTAGTTTGCGGAGGCATACGACCGTTGCCTGTTGTAGTTGTGCCATTCGTAATGGATGGTGACAGATAACCGCTGCCTCCACCACCTGAACCGGCTAGGCCTGTGACTTCTGATCCAGCGCCACCACCAAAGTATCCACCACCACCGGCACCACCGGACGTATATGAATTTCCAGTGCCCGCACCAGCGTACCCAGCTACCGAAGATCCAATAGAAGCACCTTTCAGTGATTCCCCCGCTTTTGCTGAAGCGCCACCTGTGCCGCCGGCACTTTGCGAACCACCAGTTCCTGAGCATGTTCCATGCGTTCCACCCGTAGCACCACCGCCTTCGCCGCCGGTACCACCTTTATTGCATCCAGTTGGATCACCGGCACCGCCACCACCACCGGCTATGATAACCGCATTAGCAGCTGCTATGGATGTAGACGAGAATACACCTGCGTAACCGCCACCACTAGATCCACTGAAGTAACCGCCATAACCACCGCCACCGACAACCACTGTGTACGATGCACCAGGAGTGACTGCGAGGGTTCCTTTTGCAAAACCACCAGCGCCCCCGACCTGACCGATAAATCCTCCAGATACTGAAATTTGTCGGCCACCACCACCGGCACCCCAAGCTGTGATCGTTATCGATTTACAACCTGCAGGGACAGTGAATGTTTGATTGCTGCCAGTGTATTTGAAAACAGTTTGTCCCGGCCCGCCCGTACATTGGCCACCATAGTACGACAATCCACTTGGACTGATGGCTTTTTTAGTACCCACAGTCACTAATACATCGTAGCTATCTAATGATGAATTTGCAGGAGCCGTACATGTCAATTGGGTGGCACTAGACACAGAAACATTTGAACATGTAGTTTTACCAATTGCGACTTGCATACCTGCCGCAAAACCCGCTCCTGTTAACGTGATGGTACCGCCGGCTGATGTTACAAATTTCGGGCTTACGTTATCGATACGAACACCTTGAAAAGGAAGCTCCGTACAACTTTTGTATATATATTGAAAGCCAGCATCGAACGTACCGGTACTTAGCATACAACGACCTAGTCGAAAGTAGTTCTGGCAACTATCTCCATAGTACACCGTCTTCTTTTTCCACATCGGAATTAAAGCATCAGCGGAAACAAAACTATTTTGCCATGGTAGAAGACAGAATCTTGGAGGTGCACCACCGCCCTCTTGTGAGCAGGTGTTGTTACATGTTTGAGTGTAGTTTGATTTATTGTTTTTATAATCTAAATTTACACTGGCGTCGCCGGAATCAAAACTTCCATCAGCCAAACATTTCATCTGTATTTGTTTGCATCCAGTACCACACGAATTCGATGAATTGCCAGAACTCTTATACATAGAAACCGTTGAGCCAACTCCGACCGATCCACCCCAAGGTAATGCACAACCCACGCATGAATTCGAAGGCGCACTCACTTGCCAAGAGTTTTTGTAAATATCAGTCGTTGCATTATAGGCCACACCGTTTTGAAGCAATGCTTTGTTTGCACAAGAAAATAGAGCCTGTGAATCACTGGGGTTATCCGCGCATGTTAATGGCGTTTTACCATACAGTGTTTTACTTGTTTTATCAGCCACACAAATATTGTTAATCGTACAGTCTGGAGTTAAACCCGGATCACACGATAATGATTTATGTGAATTTAACTGCGAAGGACTTAATACAACTCGAGTCGAATCCGTAGATGGTTTGTCATATAATGTCCCACTATCGCAATAAGCCGTAATTTTAATATTATCGCAAGTATTGCAACTGTAGGGAGCTGAGGCACCAAAAATATCTTTAGATTTTCCGTGACCTAACGCGGTTTTATTTGTATCTGGAAGAGTACAACCACATAAATTCGTCGGACGTTCTGTACAACTTGATTTAGAAAAACTTGTATCCCCACTAAACGCAAACGTTGTGCTAGAACCGTTGACTGGCGCGCAGGTACGCTTCACCATATTTTTTGAATCATCACACGGAATATCGCATGTACCGGTGCTGGATTTATAGAACTTCATTTCCCCGCCGGCTGTCATGCTGCCGCCGTCAGGAATTGAACAGTTGCATGTTTGAGGTAAACAGCTGGCTGAAGAATACACGCCGTCTTTACCATCCGCCGATGGCCCCGCTAAACTGCCTTGCAGTTTTCCATCCTTACAAACCAAAGCGCGCTTGTTGTCATCACAGCTTTTTCCGCAGGCAACTGAGTTTGAATTGAACATTTGGACAGTAAAACCATGCGGAACTTGATTATTTCCTACCGTACATGCCTTACACGCTGATACCTGGCAAGAAAACGACAATGGTTTTGTATCCCGGTCAAATTTTCCATTTTTACAAACTAACGTTACGGCACGAGTTTCACAGGTAGCGCCGCAAGCGACTTGATTTGTATCATACGCTAAAGCCGTGCCGCCATCGACAATGGGACCTAACGGCGAATCGCACGGACATTTTCCATCCGAGCACGCTTTCGTGTACGTCATTTCCATTTGCAATGCGGATTCAGATTTAGGTGTATTCACTTGTTCCGAACAACCCAAATTTACCATCATATTAACTATGACTAAAGCAAGTAAGCCAAAAAACTTCATGGGCAACTCGCTTTCTCGACACAGTTTGGATATTTAAATTCCTCCGCGCCTGTCCATGTTGGGTATTGGCACGTACGTGATTGACGATGGTTAGAACATAAATCTGGTTTCGTCACACAGACGGTATCATTTGTACCGGAAGCGATCGTAGCGCGACGACTACTGAACGCTACGATTGTTCCATAGAATTCAATTTCGCTTACGCGAGACGGCCACGGAAGAACACATGGAGTAAAATTAGTTTTCGTCGGAAGCGAAGCTCCCGAAAATTGTAGGGCACATGAAACGGCATCCACACAACCTAAACCAGCTCCACCACTGCCATCCGTTGCTCCAAATCGTTTCTTAATTGCAGAACCAGGACCATTATCATTTCCGTTACCACCGCCGGTTCCACCCAAGCTGCCTTCATCTCCGCCGCCAGTTGGACTACAATTCAAGTAAGGATAGTCTTCATGTTTTTCACCGGCCCCAGTTGAATCCACTAATTTAGGAGAACTATTGCCCGATGATTGACAGGTAAACGACTTTCCAACGCTTTGACATAAATCTGACTGTTTATTTTTAAATAGCATCGTTGAACTACCGATTGAAACATTGATATTGTTAGCGTCTGTTTTGTTAACCACACAAGCACTGCACGACGGTGGAACTTTGCAGGCAGAGTAGGTATAGCCCGCAAGGCCAGTTGCATTCGCTGGGGAAATAACCGCAGCCCCACCCGTTGGTGCACAGGTAAAGGTAACTTTGTTGTTATTACAATACGTCGCTGGATCTGGTAGGCTTGAACAGGTCGCTTCGCCAACAGCCCAATAGGAAACCACAACACCTGCATTAATTGTTTTTGCAGGATCACGTGGATCGACGCAAGTTTTAGTTTTACATTCTTTGTATTTAAATGAAGTCCCCGGATCACTAGGTGACACAGCACCGTTTGCACACCCTATGTACCGAAAGTGATTCGTTGAATAACAATTATCTGTCGAATCCACTAAATTAGTATCGAACACATATTGATTGGTGTTATTTAAAATCGAAATTCCACCTTTAGTTACACAATCTGACGACTGTACACACTGATCGGAATAACTATCCGCAGTGGTTTGTGTTACAGCGGCATTATTTGAATCTTTCCAAGATCCATTAGCACACGTCAAAACAATCGGGTCACAACTACCACCGTTATAGAACGTTTGTTTAGACCCAGATGCCACTGGTGAGTTTAGCAAACGCTGCGTACATGACGCCGCAAGCACAGAACATGATCCGTATTTATAAGCGGGATTGCCTTGGAATAAGTTGTCAACACAGGTTTGACACTGGCTAACAGAGTCACATGATGATCCGTTAGGAACCGATGTCTGAGTATATAACTTGTAGCCTTGTGATCCTCCAGCGGTCGTACATGTCGCGCACGACCCCGCCGAACATTGCGCACACGTAACACCGTCGCCACCAGCTGCCATCGTTTGCAAACCTGAATTCAAACCGAATTTTCTGGTTAGACCCTTAAAAAACCCTACGCTATTTCCCGTCATGCAACTTGAAGGCGCTGGCTCCTGACACTGAGTATGCAGAACAGTATCATCACCAGGTACCCATTTGCCGTTATTGCAAACGCGAATTTGTTGAATCTGTGTACACAATTGACCACAAATCGCATTACCTGAAGTATAGAATGGACGAATACCGGCATGTGCCACCATTTCACTGCTGGAGACAAAACTGGCAGAAGGACTTCCCGTCGGTGGGTATTTACATTGAGCACAATTACCAGTGCAGGTTTTAGGAATAATTTGTCCGGCCACAAACATAGTTTCGCCACTACTAGCCGTACTGCACTGATTACAGCTAACTCCGTTGAACGCTTCACAGAACGGGCATGACGGAGGCAGAATTTGCATCGAAATACTTTGTATTTCTCCGCTCTCAAATTTTGGATCCGAAGATGCTTCGATGTGCCCTTCACAACCCCAAGGCAAATTTTCAAACGTTAACCGTTGAACTGTCGTACCGTCGATACGCTTCGTGATATCAACCGCCGAACTGTGCGATCGACCGCACACCGTTAGTTCATGACAATCTTTTACGTCTCGATTTACAGTCAAATTCTTGATCGTTACGCCACCATCACACACTGGACCTAGTTTAACTGAATCCATTAATTTTGATTTATCACGGCAATAAAATTTAGCAACTGTCGACAAAGCTACTTGAACAACAATTTTATTCCCTGTTTCACATTTATTTTGAGATTGGGTCGAATTAGAAATTAACGTAACGGAACTCTGCTGTGCCATCGCTTCGACCGCGTTTTGCACGCTAGATTCCGTACTTACTTTTCCGGTACAACCCGCCAAGCAAGCAATGATGAAAGCTAATAAATAAAAACGAACCACCCCAATAAACACTCAACGTACCTTTCTATCTATCTGAAATTGTAATTTACCTGGTTAAAATTAGAACTAGAATCTGATTCAAGATGTAAAACAAGTTTTCCGTCCTGAAAGAATCTTAATGTAATTGGCAATTTCTTCATTGCTTCAGCCACGGCGATGGCTTGGTACTGTTTTGGCTGTTGGCTAGTTAACCAGAAACCATTCGCACCTGTTCCATAGTATGGAGAATATTTACTATAGTTCTCAATTTTTAAACTCGATAAATCATGCTGATATCCAGAAGCACACGAGCCAGACCAATTTATAGCTAGTTGCCCGTGACCAAGGATACCTGTTTCTTTAGATAAAGGTGTTTCGAATTTTTTTACTTCGCGAAGAGCCGAAGTAATTTGATAAGTTGTTTTCAAATATTTTGCGACCTCTTTAGAATGCCAGTTAAAATCATAACCAACTAAATTTGTCGAAAACGGTTCCCCTACATCGTAGTAATCCCAATAGATCGGATTTGTAAATGTATTCGTTGTAGGCACCAAAATATCCGAACGAGCTGTGTTGTAGGCAGCGGCTTTCTCTGCCCAGCCAGGTCCAGCAGCAATACTTTTAAGAGATTGATAATAGCGAATTGATTCACCAGTCCCTACGCGTACAAATTTATTGTACGAATTGACATTACTAACGAATGCCGCAATCAAACTATCAGGCGTACCGCCACCAGCAGAAGGACCGCCAACAGCCGCATTTGGTGGATATTGTGCGTAATTTTTGTAAGCTAGTGTGAACGGATCAGTATCGGTTGTCGTCAACGTATCTTTCGTAATTTTTAAAGTCATATCCGTTGACGTTGTTGGTTGTACAGTTTCGACTGGCAAAGGATATTGGGTAGTTGCTGTTAAACTGGTATCTGAAACTAAACCCGCACCATTTCCAATCGAATCTGGGCGAGCATTCGTTAGCGCCCAAACGAAATTGTAACTCATAAAGCTGACTTCTACTTCAACAGGTGATGGCGATCCTGAACACAGTTTACCGGTCAATTCATAATTTACATCGTCACGAGTAATTGTGAATTGATTCTCTGACGCTTTATCAACGACCTCTGGAAACTCAAAAACATCATTTCCAAGAGCATCCTTTAAAGCTAAATCGGATGAATCACTCGCAACAATTTTAAAGGTTTTACCCGACAGCGACGAATTACGAATGGTACTTAGTGGGACCATCAATTCAAAACCGTGAGCCGCTGTAAGGGTTTTACAAATATTTACCATTTGAGGATTGGCCTCTAGACCCGCAGGGAAACGACTTTTCGAAGTTTGCGACGCTACAATACCCGATGCGATCAAGGCACGTGTATGAGGTTTGCCGTCAGTGTACGTATCTCCGGCTACATTAGACTGCCACATCAAATCACCCGCACTATCAATCGGTGTACTATGTGGCACCATAAACGGATAATCATAAGCGTAATCGGCAACAACGGCATTACCACCGCTATCCACTATTCCTACTGGTATGGCCTTCTCAGATCCTGGTAAACATGTCCAACCTTGAACGTAGAAGAATTGCATATCCATTCGCACATTGGTAACAGCGCCCGTTAATGCCTCACCTGTGCTACCGGCAACTTCGCGCACGTTGATGCTGGATGCCGCATCGACAGCGTACACACTTTTGCCATCGATCACGTGATAAATAGCTACTGATAGTGGCAATTTTAAATTGGCATCATCTTTTGAAGGCATCAGTGTGATCACTTGGCTACGACTCAAAGTCACTTTAAATGTGCAATTGTTCCCGCTACATACAGCAGAACTTGGTGGCCATGTTACACTTTGAATTAAACATGGCGCCGAATAATTGCAACCAGACGATAAATCAAAGATACCAATTTTTGATCCTGCTGCCACATTTGCGAACTTACTAGAATCGTAAGCGATGGTCAGTTCTAGTGTCGGATTTCCTGAACCATCCACACCTCGCGCTTGTGAAATAGCCAAAGGCTGAGCTGCAGAGGCCGTTTGAATTGCTTTACCTAGTTGTTCTAAGTCTAAGAAAGCACCACTTTTAATATAAGGATTTAAGTCAGATCGCAGTTTAGCACCGTCAAAAGTAATTAACTTCCTTACATTTCCCACGTCCAGAGTCATATTTTTTTTGCGATAATAACCGATAGCTAAAGCCGCAGCGCCCGTCACCATCGGAGCCGCAAATGAAGTTCCATCAAAACGATCCGTGCTATGAGATAGGTAGCTTGGGTATATAGAAATGATCTGTACCCCCGGAGCCATGATGTTCACGTATGTATTACTGCGATTTGAAAAAGAAGCTAAACTTCCATAGTTATCAGAAGCAGCTACGGTAATCACGTTTTGCATGGTGAACGAATACTGAGCTGGATAGGAAGGATTCGTATCTAAGTTCGCGCTGCTATTACCCGCTGCCACAACAAAAAGAATATTGGCATTATAGCCATCTACAAGGCCGTCGGCAATCATCGGATCATCGCTATAGTACCCGTCGGAATTACCAAACGACATATTCACAACATCCATTTGATCGACGACAGCATCTGAAATCGCGTTGGCGATTTCCAAATTAGTCATTTGACCTAAACTGTTACCAACACCATAAGCGTATATAGAAGTGTTCGGTGCAATACCGACAATGCCATTAGAATTACTTCGAGTGGCCCCAATAATACCAGCTACGAACGTACCATGGAAATTGGCCGGTTTAGTTTGATCGCCACCCAGAAATAGCGGAGTCGCCGTAGCATTCCACGAACTAACATTTACACGTTGAGCGACATTTCCTAGATCTGTATCCGCCGCAACACCCGAATCAATCACGCCGACTTTTACTGTACCTAAACTAGAAACAGGAAAATAAGTCTGTGCCGCTTCAAAATTAATTAAATCCAAAGCCGGTTTTTGGGTTGAATAATTGGTGTCATTGAAAGCTGCTTTCTGAGAGTACATGCGCAATTCAGAAATACCTTTTAGACAATGTTGATCAGCAGGACTTTTGCTAACCCACGCTTGAAGCTGATCTTCATTCAATTCACCTGGATTGCGAACTTCGTAAATTTGAAAACTTCGTTCTAGGCTTTTGCGAGGTCCTTGATGATACGCTTGGCAAACTATAGCACTTCTATTTTGATTATTTGAACACCAAGACTGCGCACAAACGTTATTCACTTTCGCTAAAAGACGAACACTAGATTTCAATTTGGGCTTTTCAATAGATGAGTCATTGGTCGCGCTACCAGCTGCATCTTGCGCTTGATCGTTTGATTCTAGGGATGAATCTTGAAAACTCTTTGAATTTAGAACAACTTTTTTATCTGCGAAAGGAGAGGCTTGAGTTTGTCCGTTGTTGACGTAGGTCGCTCCACTTTGAGCGCAGTTTTGAAATTGAATAGTAAGAAGCAGTGATAAAAATACGGTTGCGACAACAGCTTTATGTTTTATAAAAATAAAACGAAACCAATTTGGCCGCAAATTTTCCCCCGGTGAGCCCACGTTCCTCAAACCATTCTATCTAAACTAGGCGCAAGTTCCTATTTAGTTATAAAGTATGTATTATATCGGTATCTGATATAAAAAATAAAACCATTGGCACGACCTAAATTGAGACAATTCTTTTATGCTTAAAAGGACCGTTTCAAAACGACAAAAGACTGATCGAACTTCCGAACGTTCTTTAATGAATCACTAACCGTATAGCTTTGTATTTGATTCGCAAAAGTCCAGCCTGACTCCAAACCTTCGTCGCGATAGAACAGACTTATCTCTATAAAGCTATGCTCAGTTATCACCGGCGAACTGATGGCTTCTGTCATCGCTTCGACAATAAATGACAAACGATCAGTCAATTTCCACGCGTTCAAAAGTCCCGCACCAAATTGACCTGTTTGATAACCAATTCCTGAACCAGAACTTTGATTAGAAACCACATAATAAAATCTTGGCTGAATTTCCCAAAAAGAAAGGGCATTCCAGCGATAAGTGACATAACTGCTTACTTGAAAGTAAGACAAACTATTAACATTGGATGAATCGGCACTGCCAATTGAACTTTCGAAATTTATTCCCAATGCAAACTGGCTAAGAACGGTCTGCGGACGTAAAGCCAATACGGCAAATGGCTTTGTATCTTTGTAGGTAGCTGTCGTTGTTTTTAGGCTCATACTGCCGCCACCAGCTGCAAAAGTAAATCTAGATTTAGGAATCTTATTGTCATTAGTTTCGCCACGTTGAGAAAACAAACTGTAGTTAAAATTTCTATCTTTGTAAGAAAAAACAAACTGTCCCAACGCGGCTTTTGCTGCTGTAATTTTCTTCAGCTCGTAGACACGATAGCTTTCGCCCTTGCCGATACTCTCAAAAAGCGAAGCGCGAGCTAATTCCACATCGTAAGGAAAACTTAAATGCAAAGTTACTTGTTCATTCTTTTGAACACAGCTCACACCTATATAGAATGGTGTTTTTGCTGCCATTTTTTCGGTGGCCTCTGGTAGAAATGCTAAAGAACTTTTTTGGCAATTTTCATCTATCAGCATCGGTGATTGAGATCGCCATAGCAACTTCAACTGACGCCCTTCCGGCAAACTTACGATAGTTTCCATTGAGCTAGTTTCCAATAGAAAACGATTTCCTTTGGCGCGAACAGTGGCGTTCGCCGTCGTCGTCGAAATGGCACTGGCGTCCAAAGCCCACGGAGTTTCTACGATTACACTCCAACGTATTTCACGAGCACCTTCTTTATTTGTTACCCAGCGATAGACAGCTTTAGAACGCATACTTATCGGTGTCCAACTTTCGGCTCGCTTTTCACTGATCCGAAAGGACGCCGTATTCACCTGGGCGAATAAAAGTGTACTAAAAAGTAAAAAAGAAAAAAGGAACCTAGTCAGCATCAATAAACCACCAACCCATAAAATAGCGTATGACTAAATTGATGTTGTTCCGTTGTCGTTTCATTCACTGTTAAATTTTGTGATTGAACTCCGAATCCCCAAGAAAGACGATTTGTTCGCAAAATATGCAGATCTGCGAAAAAGTGACTTTTAAATTTTGTGGATCCCAACGAATCTGTGCGTGCCTCTATCATCATCTTCCAATTTGGTGACAAACGAAACCCTGATAGAAATCCCACACCGGCTCGATTGTATTGATAACCACCACCAGACGCCGAATGAGTTTGCGATGAAATAGAAAAGTACCCACGACCTTCAAGAATCATAGATTTTGATTCAATCAATCTTAAATAACCATAAGGAACAATTTGCAGATAGGAAATCGAATTCTCGTTCTGACTTAACCCAACCGCCGTTGCCAAGTCTATACCTAAACCAATTCTCCAAAATAATTTATACGGCAAGCCTTTCAAGAAAAATACAGGCTTTGAATCAGCGGCACTAGTCACAGGACTTTTAAACTTTAGTGAATCATAGCCAACACCCACAGCAAATTTCGCTTCAGCAGCGCCCTTTTTGACTTCTGATTTCTTATTAGAACTGACACCTAAATCATAATTTTTATCTTTGAATTTTAATGTGATTTTAGCTAGCTCACCTTGTGCCGCATCCAAATTACCTAGTTCGTAAACTCTCCAGCTTTCGCCTTTACCCTGGCTATCAAAGATAGATGATTTATCAACATCGGCTTCCGACGGAAAACTAATTTGTAATTGAAATGCATTTGCAGTTTTCTGACAGCGAGCCCCAAGGTAAAATGGCAATTCACTTTCGCTGAATTGAAGTTGAATTCCTAATGCCTCACAACCTTCATCAAAAACGCCACCTTTAGGTACAATCATGTGAAATTCAATCTGAATAATATCAGTAGCACTTCTGTTGAAATTAACTTTTGTAACCAAATCGCTGGTAGTTATTTGAAGTTTTTTGTCTTTTGTTTTTATGGATGCCGATGGGTTGGCAACTTCGATCGTAGCATTGCTTAATGCTTCAGGTATAGTGAATACAGCGCGAGCTTTTAAAGCCTGTGCACCGACACCCACATTTTGCCAGCTCCACTTGGCGGCTCCGGAAAACGCTTCTACTTTTTTCTTTTGATTTCCCAACACTCGATACGCTTCAAATCGAGGTGCCGGTAATTCAGCAAAACAATCGAAACTGAAAGCCAAAACCCAGATAAAGAAAAAAAAAATTGATTTTGAACAGGCCGTCGCCGTTGGCATAACTCATGTTAAATTGGCAGGGATTTAAGATCAACTTACTTATTTAACGGCTTGGTTTTTCAGATTCCAAAAGAACTCGTTAGTGTCTTGACTCAAGATGCCTATCTTATCACCAGTTTCCAAGCGATCATTCACTTTCAACGGTTGGGCTAAGCCTTTGAACTTCATTTGGCTTGTTAATCCATTGTCGTGATTCACTTCTAAGAAATATTCATCCGCGCTTAGCTGCACTTTCTTGCTTAATACGCCCGACCAAGGACTAACGGCTTCAACCGGGCCGGCTTGATCTTTCTTAAGGCTGTCGAATTGGAATTCCAACTTCTGATTTGATTTATCGAAATTTCGCTTCACGTTCAGCGTATCTTTCTCGCCCAGGTTCAAGGGCCCTGTCGGTCTATCTTGATGTTCTTTAAGCCCGTAGCGTTCGCCAAACTTGTCGACAAGGTCTTTGTATATCATGTCGGAAATGCCGATGCCGCCTTTCTCGCCCCACTTTTCTACATATTCATTATCTAATTGTTCGCGAAAGATCTTTTCAGCACCGTTGACTTTGACAAGTCCACTTTCTGGAACGCTAGATCGCATTGATTTCATTAATTCACGAAGGAAATGCTTTTCGTACATATCCGACACTTCCCGAAACTGGGTTTTTACCTTTTCGGTTGTCGCGGGCTCATTTAATGGAAGTCCCTTTTGCACTTTGATCATAATTTTTAAAAAGAAGAAAGAGGGGAGTTTGAGTCGGAGAATCTTGTGCATCCTGCACTAAAGACTCTTTTTTAGAATTCAATCAGCATCAATCCTTGATGTTGCTTTTATTTCTTTGTTTCCTGCGAGAAAACTTTTTTGCGACTCTTGACCATCCATGGCTATCGATCTCTTTCTCACCCTCCCCGGCACTCTAAAAACATCCATGTTCTTAGAGTTATATTTTTATTTTATCAAATTTGCCTCATTCTGAAACAAATTTTTTACTTTTTCCAAACTCCTGGTTTTTTCGCTAGTCGCGGACGGCTAGTCGCGGACGGCTAGTCTTGATTTCAACTTTCGCCATACTCGACTAGATCAGGACCAAGTCCAGGCTCATGAAAATCCCTACAGGATTTCCAGCTCCCCGTGCAATGCACCCGCGGCCTTGATCGCTTGTAGTAACGTGATCAAATCTTTAGGTGTAATTCCTACTTTATTCAAATTCTGAACTAAATCACCGACGCTGGCTCCTTCGATAAGAGCAATTTTCTCTTCCACCGCGCCTTTCTTACCATCGCCGACTTTAACGGAAATTCCGTTATGTGATACCGCTACTTTTGAAATCTTAACTTTGTCACCGATTACAACCGTTCCCGATTTTTCATTGATGATCACGACGGCACGCGTATCCGGATTAATTTGGATACTTTCGATCGTGGCTAGCAGTTCAACGCCTTTATTTTCGTAGCTAAAAGGAGTCACGATATCGATCGTTCCCGCATCTTTCGCCGATGCATACTGGCCACCTAGTTCACGATTGATAGTCAGTACTGATCGCGCTGCTGTTGTAAAATCTGGGTTATGCAAAGTTAAGCGAAACATTTTTCTAGATGAAAAATCGCTTTGAACGTCTTTTTCAATGATAGCACCGTTAGGAATACGTCCCGACGTTGTATGCATTTCTTTGCCATCGCCACTGATAACGACGGTACCTTGCGCTACTGCAAATACTTGCTCGTTACCTGCGCGCATGGGCGTTTGCAACAGTGTACCGCCTTGTAGTGAACTTGCCTCACCGATCGCACTGACCGTGATATCCATAGGATTCCCCGCTTTTGCAAATGCAGGCAAGTTAGCCGTCACAATTACTGCGGCCACATTTTTACTTTGTACTTCCGTCGCATCTAACTTCACACCTAATTTATCCAATAAACGCACCATACTTTTCGAGGTGAATTCATTCTTGCCGTCGCCCGTGCCTTTAAGACCGACCACAATACCGTATCCAATCAAATGATTTTCACGGACACCACGAATGCTGGCGATATCTTTCAATCGTGCCGCTTCGGCCAAAGGCAATAGCACTAGAATTGGAATTAAAAATTTTAGTATTCTCATTGGTGCGCCTCTTTTTTACGAATCGATACGACGTCAAACTGGGGATCAATTAACTTCGAAGACGAAATACCTTCATCATTATAGTCCTCAGGTCGAACGATACCCACAACCAGTACTTTGTAATCACGTTTGCCGATCATAAATGGCTGTTGTCCTTTGATGCGATAGTTACCATCAGCCAATCTTTCGATGATGCGAGTTTGAATTGGACCAACATCAGCCAATTCGCCCTTTTCTTCCTCTTTACCGGGCGCTTTCTTGGCATCAACGGCTGCCGGCGCTCGCGTATCTTTAGCTGCCGCTTCGGCTGGTTTTGCCTCCGCTAGTTTACTAACTAAGCCAGACGATTCTTTTTCTTGCTCTTCCAATTCCTGCAGTAGAGTTTTAATCACGCCAACTTTTGTTTCAACTTGCTTGAAAGCAGCGCCTTCCAGTTTTACGTTTAAGAAATCGCCTTCTTTGCGAATTTTGTTCTGTGAAAAGTAGTAGGACTGTTGCCCGTCCATCACCCACAGTGAACCGGCTTTACTATCCAAATCCGAATCTTCTTCCAATTGTGATTTCGTCGTTTTTTTGTACTGGCGATTGCCCCAAACACCGTGATTCGGGTTATCGTTATACTTCGTTAATGAACTAGTAAATTCATCCTCTACAATTTCCGGCTGCTGCGACATAAACGAAGCGCATGACGACGTTACAATCATCAACAGGATTAGATATAAATACTTCATTCTGAAACCACCTTATCTTTGCTAACTACTTTGGCCATAATGGATTTCTGATTCGCTTTCACTTTAATTGAATCACCTTCTTGTCCGTCACTCTCTGCTTGCGCTTTAATTTCAATTTCAAACGGACCGTCAGATACCATCAACCTAACTGTGTCGCCCTTCTTAACCATTTTTTCCACTACCAAGATATCGCGAGTCACAATCGTGTTAGCTGGGGTCGCACGCATCAGTTGCTTGCCCACTAAATCTTTAATTTCAATCAATTTGTTATTTAAAAATGTAACTTCTTTGAGTTCCTCTTTTAAATCTTCTTTGGTCAGTCGCTGTCCTTGAGCCATCCATTTATTTGTTAACGCCACTTTTTTGAACGTTCTCCACGAACCAGTGGCGTAGGATTTATTAACTTTAGTTTGCCCCCACAAAGGAAGCATGAAACTGCCACGTGAAACTTCAAAATCAGAATCGCGGAAATTCATATTTGGCTCGTTTACGAAAGGTAACTTGTAGATCTGAATCTCAAAAATACATTCGTTACACTGAGCCGTCAGATGATTCGTAATCTTTCTTTGCAGTTCATTGCGATTAATCTGATTCGTTGTTGTGACTTTGAATGTGTTTTCAAAAATAACTTTCGCTTTAAGACCGCTTTCTTTAATGGCCGCAAGAATGGCTTTCTTATTCAGAAACGGAACGATAATTTTCTTTAGCCCATCTAAGTCTTCTGAAGTTCCTTGTTTAAAGGTAACAAGATCGTACAGACTGTATTCAGACTTGGTTGACACCTCAACGTCAGCCAGCAAGCTGACTTCAGTCTCAGCTTGCAGCAAAAACGGCATTGCTAATATTAAAAATAAAATTCTAATCATTATCTTAAGTTGTTTGTTGATTGTAGCATTTGATCGCTGGCTTGGATGACTTTCGAATTAGTCTCGTACGCACGCTGCGCCGTAATCATCCCCACCATTTCATCTACGATATTTACATTACTTGTTTCTAATTGCCCTTGCGATAGATAGCCTGATCCATTCAGCCCAGGACGATTTGTAATAGCTTGACCACTTGACGGAGTTTGAGTGAACAAGTTTTTACCTACCGATTTCAAACCAGCTGGGTTAACAAAAGTGACGATATCTATTTGTCCGATTGTCTGAGGCGCATCACCAAGACCAGTGATAACTTTCACCTCGCCACTAGCACTAATTTCAATCCCTTGAATATTCGGAGGCACGGTAATTTCTGGCTGCAGTAAGTTTCCATTTTTATCTACGATTTTACCTTCCGCATCTTTTTTGAATGCACCATCACGGGTATAACCCACTTGGCCATCCGGTGTCAGCACTTGGAAAAATCCACTTCCTTCGATTTGTATGTCTAATGGATTCTTAGTGATAACAGCGTTTCCATTGTCGAAGTTTTTTTGTATCGCGGCTGTTTTTACGCCCAAACCTGTTTGCACACCATTCGGCGAATAAGAATTCATTCCCGTTGATGTCCCTGGCTCTTTTTGAGTGTGATACATTAAATCTTCGAACTCTGCTCGTGATTTTTTGAAACCGTTGGTTGAAACGTTGGCGATATTATTGGCGATCACATCCATATTAGTTTGTTGTGCGGCCATCCCGGTTGCAGCTGTATTTAGACTTTTTAGCATTTAATCATTCCCCTTAGCTTGTCTTACCAACAATGTTGACTAACTTGTCGTTCATAGAATCATAAGCACTGATAGCTTTTTGAGTACTTTCAAAAATACGTTGAGTTTTAATCATGTCCGTCATCTCTTGAACAACATTTACGTTACTGCCCTCTACAAAACCAGATTTTACAGAAACATTTTGGCGTCCAATAATTTCGGGATTATGACCTTTTTTGAAACCGTAAAGTGAGTTTCCAATTTTCTCTAGACCATCTTTGTCAGCTACATTCACTACGGAAATTTTAGCAATCAATTGAGTCCCATTGAAAATGTCGCCTTGATCATTGACTGTTAATGATTCAGAACCATTTAAAGTAATTGAACGTGATTCCGGGTTGGCACCGTCGCCGCCCGCCGCTAAAACAAAATGGCCCTCTTTTGTAACCAGTTTGCCATTACCATCCATTGTGAAATTACCCGCTCGGGTTAGTTTCACACCGTCCGGCGTCGCTATTTCAAAAAAGCCTTCGCCATCAATGGCGATATCTAGTGGGTTACCCGTATGTTTTAAAGTTCCTTGTGAATGATCTGTAAAAGTACCTTTGGCATCGACAAAACTTTTGTCACCGCCTTGCATGTCATAAAAGCTTTCGATGCTTGCCGGAATTCTAGGGACCGGCATTCCTGTTTGTTCCTTCTCATTGGCCGTCAGGTATTCATTAAATACCTGAGTATCCCGCTTAAAACCTGGAGTGTTGACGTTCGCAATATTATTGGCAATCGTATCCATTTGAAGACTTTGCGCCATTGCCCCACTAAGGGCCGTGTATATACCTTTTACGCTCATTCACACTCCTTGCTATAAAATAAAAATAGCAATCACAGGGCCACATGGACCATCGTCTTAGTGACAGAATCCAAGCTGGGTTAAAGACGCATTAAAACTATGACAACGGCGATACTTATTCTGGTTATTACAATTATTTTGACGATTTTGATCTAGACCGCCAAACGAATGACTCTAGCTTTTAGCCAAAACTCCATTAACATAAAAATGATGAAGATATTGATTGTCATGCTTTTCGCGATCAGCACATGGGCCGCCGTTCCTACAAATGAGGTTGTGATTCCGGGTTCTCAAGAAACTCTGAAAGAACGACTAAAAAAACTAAGTCTAAATCAAGACGAATCAAAAGCTCACAATTTAGTTTTTGATTTGCCAGTAACGTACAACCAACAAGTCGCTAAATGGGTACAATACTTTCAAACCAAAGGTAACAAATGGTTCCGTGAGTACTTAGAACGCTCTTCAAAGTATCTTCCATTTATTCAAAATGAATTAGCGAAAGCTCATTTACCTTTAGACTTGGCATTCATGGTTATGATCGAATCGGGGTTTTCTACGTCCGCAACGAGTACTGCCAATGCCGTCGGTCCGTGGCAATTTATCGAAGGAACTGCGGCACGCTATGGATTACGCAAGCACTGGTGGTTAGATGAACGCCGTGATTTTAGAAAAAGTACAAAAGCTGCAATCAAGTACATCAAAGATTTACATCAAGAATTCGGTTCATGGTACCTTGTGGCGGCAAGCTACAACATGGGTGAAAACGGTTTACGCCGCCAGATCGAGAAACACAAAACGAATGACTATTGGACACTAGTAAGAAAGAAAGCTCTGCCTGAAGAAACGCAAAACTATGTACCAAAAATATTAGCAGCGATGTTGATTACGAAATCGCCAAACCTTTACGGCTTTCGCTATTTAGAACGCCGAGACCCTTTGGAGTATGACTATGTATCTGTTCCCGGTGGAACGGATTTAGAATCACTGGCAGATGCTTTGGGAGTCACCCGAAAATCACTGAAAGAATTAAATTCTGAATTGCTTGTGAATTACATACCAAGACAGGTAGCATCCCACACCATCCGCGTTCCTTCAGGGGCTGGAAAAATCATTTCTGAATTTCTAGCAAAAAAGTCTAACTAATTAGAACTGGCTCCTTAGCTTGCGGCTAAGAAGCTAAATTCT